>Ga0114129_10009496_pt1 | contig 13870 bp, 14 predicted proteins | sample RhiMetdeltSRZDD1_FD_80071 | JGI IMG/M metagenome (GOLD analysis project Ga0114129, IMG submission 80071) | Populus rhizosphere microbial communities from Tennessee, USA - Rhizosphere MetaG P. deltoides SRZDD1 (version 2) (version 2) | ecosystem: Host-associated > Plants > Roots > Rhizosphere >...
GCGCGTGCAAGCACCTCGCGGAATGGAGTTCCGGCGAGTGGGCCCGCCGGGCCCAGTCGCAACTTGGCGGCGTCGCCGCCGACGAGTCCGGACGCGGAGTGCAGGTCGCCGACGAGTCCACGCGCGACCGCGCCGCGCATGACCCCGAGCGCGCGCCCTAACGCCTCACGAATTTCGGCGACGGGCCGGCCCTGATCGCGCGCTTCCGCCTCGAGTGCCACACGCGCGAGCGACTTGCCCGCGGCTTCGGCATCACGAATGGCGTCGGCCAAGGAGTGATACATCGTCGGCAGTCAGGCGCTCACCTTGTCCAACCGAAAAACCCATCTCACCCACGACAACGCCCGAATGTCCGAACGCACCTTCTCGTCAGGCTGCTCGTCGACCTCGATGACCATGAATGCGTCGCCGCCGCGCGTTTTTCGCGTCAGCCGGAGCGTCGCGATGTTGATCCCGTCCTCGGCGAGGATCGTCGCGATGCGCGCGACCGAGCCGGGGATGTCTTCGGCAACGAGGACGATGGTGTTGTAGTTGCCGGTGACCTCGACCGGGTAGCCCTCGATCTCGCTCACGAGCACGCGCCCGGCGCCTAACGACGATCCGACCATCACGGAGCTCCGATCGCCTCGCTCCAGCGTCACGCGCACCGTGTTTGGATGAACCTCGTTCTCCTCACCAAGCGTCGTCTTCTCGAATCGGTAGTCGAGTCCCTCGCGTTCTGCGATGTCCAGCGCGTCGCGAATCCGCTCGTCATCGGGACGGAATCCCATCAGCCCACCGACAATGGCCTTGTCCGTTCCGTGCCCTTCCCCCGTTCGCGCGAACGACCCGTGCAGCTCGATCCGCGCATGCTCCGGCGTTCCGCCCACCAGACAGCGCGCGAGGAGACCGAGTCGACACGCTCCCGCCGTGTGACTCGAGCTCGGCCCCACCATCACCGGCCCGATGATGTCGAGCAGCGATACCATGAGAAAGGGGTTAGCTGACCTTGCGCCGCGCCGGCCGACGGAGCAACGAACGCAGATACTGCCCCGTGTACGATGCCTCGACCTCCGCAACCTGCTCCGGTGTGCCTTCGGCGACGACAGTCCCGCCGCGATCGCCCCCCTCCGGACCAAGGTCCACGATCCAGTCGGCCGTCTTGATCACATCCAGGTTGTGCTCGATCACGAGCACCGTGTTTCCGCGATCGACGAGCCGATGCAGGACCTCGAGCAGCAGCCTAACGTCTTCGAAGTGCAGGCCTGTCGTCGGCTCGTCGAGGATGTAGAACGTGCGACCGGTGTCGCGCTTCGAGAGCTCCGTCGCGAGCTTGACGCGCTGCGCTTCACCGCCGGAGAGCGTCGTCGCGCTTTGCCCGAGGTGGATGTACCCGAGCCCGACATCCATCAGCGTTTGCAGCTTCTGATGGATGCGGGGCTGATTCTCGAAGAATGTCGTCGCGTCCTCGACCGTCATCTCGAGCACATCCGAGATGTTCATCCCACGAAAGCGCACTTCGAGCGTTTCACGATTGTACCGCTTGCCCTTGCAGATCTCGCACGGGACGTACACGTCGGGCAGAAAATGCATCTCGATCTTCACGAGCCCATCGCCCTGACACGCTTCGCAGCGGCCGCCTTTCACGTTGAACGAGAACCGCCCGGGACCGTATCCGCGGATCTTTGCCTCCGGCATCTCCGCGAACAGCTCGCGAATCGGCGTGAACAGCCCCGTGTACGTCGCCGGGTTCGACCGCGGGGTTCGACCGATCGGGCTCTGATCGATGTCGATGACCTTGTCGATGTGCTCGAGCCCGGCGATGGACTTGTGGGCACCGGGGATGACGCGGGCACGATAGAAGTGCCGCGCGAGCGACCGGTGCAGGATATCCTCGATGAGCGTCGACTTTCCCGACCCCGATACCCCGGTAACCGAGACGAACACGCCGAGCGGAATGCTCACGTCGAGGTCGCGCAGGTTGTGCTCGCGCGCCCCAGCCACGCGGATCGCCCGTCGTGCGTCCATGGGACGTCGGGTGGCCGGGATCGGGATCTTGAGATCGCCGCTCAGGTAGCGTCCCGTGAGCGACGCGTTGTTGCGTGCGACCTCATCGACCGTGCCACTCGCGACGACGAGACCGCCGTGCTTCCCCGCCCCGGGCCCAAGGTCGAGCAGGTAGTCCGCCGCGCGCATCGTCTCGTCGTCGTGCTCGACGACGATCACGGTGTTCCCGAGATCCCGCAGCTGGCCTAACGTTTCGAGCAGCCTCGCGTTGTCGCGCTGATGCAGCCCAATGGACGGCTCGTCGAGAATGTACAGCACACCGACCAACCGCGATCCGATCTGCGTCGCCAGCCGGATCCGCTGCGCCTCGCCGCCCGACAGCGACTCGGCGGCGCGGCCTAGCGTGAGATACTCGAGCCCAACGTTCACCAGAAAGCGAAGACGCTCCCGCACTTCCTTGAGAATCGGGCCGGCGATTTCCGGGTCCAGACCAGGCTTGCCGTTCTCGCGGATCGGCAGCGCCTCGAAGAACCGCTGACTGTCGGCGATCGACATCTCGACCAGCTCGCCGATGTTGCGGTCGTCGATGGTAACGGCGAGCGACTCCGGTTTGAGCCGCCTGCCCTTACACGCATTGCACGGCTTCGCGATCATGAATTCGGCCAGCTCCATTCGCACCGTATCGGATTCGGTCTCCGAGTATCGGCGCTGAATGTTGGCCACGATCCCCTCCCACTCGAGCGCGCCCGCACTCCCCGCCTTCTTCGCGCCGTACAGCAGGCACTCCCTAACGCGGTGTGGCAGATCCTTCCACGGCGAGTTGAGGTCGAACTTGAGCTGCTTCGCGAGCCCGGGCAGGATCACGCGACGGAGATAGCCGTCCGGAGCACCCCACGGCAGGATCACACCTTCCATGATCGACAGGCTCGGATCGCCGAGGATCAACTCCTCGCTCACCTCGTTACGCGTCCCGAGTCCCCCGCATGCCGGGCAGGCACCGAACGGGGAGTTGAACGAGAAGTGGCGCGGCTCGAGCTCGGGCATCGAGATGCCGCACGTCGCACAGCCGTAGCGCTCCGAAAACAACGTTGGTGATGTCTTCGCTCCGTCGTGCTTCACGACGTCGACCAGGCCATCGGCAAGCTTCAGCGCTGTCTCGAGCGAGTCGTTGAGTCGACCGCGATCCTCGGAGCGAACGACGAGTCGATCGACCATGATCGACACATCGTGATTCTGTCGCTTGTTGAGCTTCGGCGGATTCGCCAGCTCGACGATTTCGCCGTCAACGATCGCACGTATGAAGCCCTGCTTCCGTGCTGATTCGAACAGCTCGCGGAACTCCCCTTTGCGACCGCGAACCAGCGGTGCGAGGATCTCGATTCGCGTACCCGACGGCCACGCGAGGACGGCGTCCGTTATCTGGCCGGCACTCTGTCGTTCCACGGGGCGCCCGCAATTCGGGCAATGCGGCGTGCCGACACGGGCGTAGAGCAGTCGAAGGTAGTCGTAGATTTCCGTGACGGTCCCGACGGTCGATCGCGGATTGTGCCCCGCCGTCTTCTGCTCGATGGAGATCGCGGGAGACAGACCCTCGATCGAATCGACGTCGGGCTTCTCCATCAGCCCGAGGAACTGCCTCGCGTATGCCGACAGGGACTCGACGTAGCGGCGCTGGCCTTCGGCGTAGATGGTGTCGAACGCCAGCGACGACTTTCCCGATCCCGACAGGCCGGTGATGACAGTGAGCCGGTCGCGCGGGATCGAGACATCGATGTTCTTGAGGTTGTGCTCGCGCGCGCCGCGAATGATGAGGGCTTCATCAGTCATAGCCGGTGAAACCTGCGGCGTGTGTTCGGTCCAGACAAGACAGCGTATTTCGCGACGCGGCAAGCGAGACCACACCGTGACTTCTGACAGCCTCAGCCTGTCAAGACAAGTCGTTAGTCGTTAGTCGCTAGTCTTTAGTTATGACGGCTAACGACTTATCGCTCTCGACCACCGATTTCCATATGCCGCATACCGACGCCATGGTTGTGCTCACGACCGTCGCCACCGAACACGAAGGAATCACCCTCGTGCGCGGTCTGCTCGAGCGACGCATCATTGCGTGCGGCACGCTGTTGCCCGGCGCGCGCTCGTTGTATCGCTGGGAAGACAAGATCGCCGACGAGCACGAAATCGTCATCCTGCTCAAGACTCGTTCGGCCGCGCTCGACTCGCTCCGCGTTGCGTTCGCTGAGCTGCACCCGTACAAGGTGCCGGAGTTGCTGGCGATGCCCGTCCACGCCGGGCTCGAGAAGTATCTGAGCTGGATCAATAGCGAGACTTCGCTCGCCATCTCCTGAGCCGTGATCGAGGTTCGCACCGACGACCTCGCGTTCGTCGAGGCCGACGCGATCGCGCGGCCGGTTGATGCGGAGTTGCGCGCGACCACGCCGCTCATGCGTCGGCTCGAGATCGCCGGCGGCGAGGCGCTCGCTCGCCACCTCCACGTCAACGAGCCGCTCGCTGTCGGCTCCGCGGTTGTCACACCGGCCGGTAGCCTGGGAGTGGAGCTCCTCATCCATGGTGTGGTATCGAGCGATACCGAGGCGGTTTCCCGCGCGTCGGTTCGACAAGCGCTCTTGAGCGCTTTGCAGCGGGCGGCCGACTGGGGCATCGAGCACCTCGCCATCACGCCGTTCGGCATTGGCGTCGGGAGCCTCGACATCGAGGAGAGTGCCGAAGTCGTTGCGGAAGTCGTGCGGCGCCATCGTCAGGCGACGAAGTACCCGACGACCATAACGATCGTCGTCGAGACGCCGTTCGAGCACGAAGTCGTCGAGCGACTGGTCGGAGCCGCGACATGACACGTCGCGGCGCGGTCGCCGTGACCGTGCTGGTCGCGTGGGCGGCGGGCATGGCGTTTTTCCTGCGACGGGAGCGTCTGAACGCGCCGGCACAACGCCTGGCCGAAGCTTCGCTGCGCGTGTCGCCGGGTGCAGCGTACTATCGCATCGAGAAAGACGGGCGCCAGATCGGCTTCGCGTCATCGACTATCGACACGACGCGCGGCGGGTTGTTGATCAGTGATTACCTCTCTGCCGATCTACCCGTAGGTGGCGCGGAGCATCGGGCGACTGCGACGTCGGATGTTCGATTGTCGCGTGGTCTCGCACTCGCCGACTTTCGTCTGTCGTTCGAAGCGGACGGATCTCCCATATCGGTGAGCGGCCGAACGCTGGGCGACTCGTCGCTGCAGGTGGTCATCGCGCACGACGAGACGGCAGCCGATACGCAGCGCGTCGCGCTCTCCGGACCGATTGTTCTTCCGACGATCGTGCCGATTGCGATTGCATTGGGTGAAGAGCCGAGCGTCGGCCGGACATACACGCTGTCGAGCTTCGATCCCGTGTCGCTCGCCCCAAGGCCGCTGGCGATCCGCGTGGATGCCGAGTCGTCGTTCACGGTGCCCGATAGCGCGCGGTTCGATGAGGGGCGTCGTCGCTGGATGGTGGCGCGTCGCGACTCGGTGCGCGCCTGGCGGATAGCGACCGATGGGCCGAGCGCGGTACGCGCGTGGATCGACGAACAGGGTCGAGTGGTGGAGCTGCAGCACGCCCTCGGATTCTCGCTCCGTCGCACAGCGTACGAGATCGCGTTCGAGAACTGGCGTCTCGACGGTGGGATGCGGTCGCGCGCGGTGAGCTCGGACCGTGACGTGCTCGAGACCACGGCGATCGCTGCGTCGGCGACACTCGATCGGACGCGACCGTCGCGGGTCACGCTTCGCCTGCGCGGCGCCACCCTGAACGGCTTCGCGCTCAACGGCGGCCGCCAGTCGCTGCGCGGCGACACGCTCACGATCGCTCAGGACGATACGACGTTAGGCGAGACGCGGTATGCGATGCCCATGCCGCTCGCCATGCGGATGTCGTTCAGGCACGAGCTCTCACCGGAGCCGCTGGTGCAGAGCGGAGACGCGCGGATCGTCCAGCTCGCGCGACGGATCCGTGGCGACACGCGAGACCCGATTCTCGCCGCGCGTCGGATCAACCAGTGGGTGTACGACTCGCTGAAGAAGACCGTGGCCGTGACGATACCGAGCGCCATTCAGGTGCTCGAGTCCAGATCGGGCGATTGCAACGAGCACACGCAACTCTTCATCGCGTTGTCGCGCGCCGCCGGTATCCCGGCTCGCGCCGCCGCCGGGCTCGCGCACGTCGGCGACAAGTTCTACTACCACGCGTGGCCCGAGGTCTTCGTCGCCAAATGGATCGCCGTTGATCCGACATTTGGTCAGTTCCCGGCCGACGCCGCGCACGTGCGCTTCGTGTATGGCGGACTGGCGCGTCAGGCCGAGCTGCTGCGGCTCATGGGGACGCTGAAGATCGATGTCCTGGCTGCGGAGTGACCAATGATTGAGCTTCGTTCGCTCACCAAAAGGTACGGATCGTTCACGGCGGTCAATGGCGTCGACCTCGACGTCCCGCGCGGAGAGCTCTTCGGGTTCCTCGGCCCGAACGGCGCGGGCAAGACGACGACGCTGCGCATGATCGCAGGTATCCTGCGTCCGTCGTCAGGCACCGTGCAGATCGCCGGTGTGGATCTCGCCACCCAGCCAGTCGCGGCGAAGCAGAAGCTGGGGTTCATCCCGGATCGGCCATTCATCTACGAGAAGTTGACGGGGGTCGAGTTCCTGCGCTTCGTCGCTGGGCTCTACGGCCAGAGCGGAGCAGACGTAGAACGTCGCGGCCGCGAGCTGCTCGCGCTGTTCGACCTCGAGGAGTGGCGCGATGAGCTCGTCGAGAGCTACAGCCACGGCATGCGACAGAAGCTCATCATCTCGAGCGCGTTCGTGCACAAGCCCGAGGTCATCGTCGTCGACGAGCCGATGGTCGGACTGGACCCCAAGGCGGCGCGCACGCTGAAGGATCTCTTCCGCGAGTACACACGCCGCGGGAATACGATCATGATGTCCACGCACACGCTGGAGGTGGCGCAGAAGCTCTGCGATCGGATAGCGATCATCCAGCGCGGCGTCATACGCGCCTGCGGGACAATGGACGAGCTGCGCGCATCCGCCGAGTCGGGCGTGTCGGGGCTCGAGGACATCTTCCTGCGCCTAACGGGCGATGGGCTTGCTCGCGAGCTCGTCGAGGTCCTCGATGCTTGACGAGCTCCGTACGCTGCTCTCGCCGAAGCTTCTAACTGCGAGAGCGCGGGCACGTGCCAAGGAGCGAGGTCGGGGCGCACGCACGGCGATCCTCGCCTGCGTCGGTACCGTGTTCTGGTTGTTCGCGTTCGGCGTGTTGCATCGGCTGCTCGCGTACTTTCGTGGCGTGCCCGAGATCGGGCCGCTGCTCGCTGGAAAGCTGCTCGGACTGATCCTGGTGTCGTTTTTCGGGATCCTCCTGTTGTCGAACGTCATCACGGCATTGTCGAGCTTCTTTCTCGCGCGCGACCTCGATCTGCTCGCATCGGCGCCAGTCGACTGGCTCTCGCTCTACGCGGCGAAGCTGCTCGAGACGTGCGTGAACTCGAGCTGGATGGTGGTGCTGATGGCGGTCCCAATGCTCACCGCGTACGGCACCGTCTACGACGGCGGCGTGGCGTTCATTGGGCTCGCGTTGGCGACGTTTCTTCCGTTTCTCCTCATCCCAGCCGCGATCGGGACCGCGATCACGCTGGTGCTGGTCAACGCGTTTCCGGCAAGGCGCACGCGAGACATCCTCAGCGTCATTGCCGTCCTCGCCGCGGCGGGCATCGTCGTCCTCTTCCGCCTGGTGCGCCCCGAGAAGCTCGCGCGCCCCGAGGGATTTCGATCGCTCGTCGACTTCATCGCCGTGCTCCGCACGCCAACCTCACCGCTCATGCCTAGCGAGTGGCTGAGTCGAAGCGTGATGGGCTGGCTGACCGGGTCGGTCGATCCGCTCCCGCTGTATCTGCTGTGGTCCACCGCGGCGGCAGCCGTGGTCGTTGGCGCGCTGTTGCACCGTTGGCTATATGCGCGAGGGTTCACGAAGGCCCAGGAGAGCGCCGAGCGGTGGGCGCGTGAAGGCTGGACCGGTCGCGTCGCGCGCACGGCGCTCGCGCCACTCGGAGTCGTGCGCCGAGAGCTGGTCATGAAGGAGATTCGTGTCTTCTTCCGCGACACCACGCAATGGTCACAGCTCATTCTGCTCGCTGTGCTCGTGGTCGTGTACGTGTTCAACATCAAGTTCCTTCCCCTCACCGGCGAAGGAATCACGTTCTTCATTGTCAATCTCGTTCCGTTCCTGAACCTCGCATTGGCGGGCTTCGTCCTTGCCTCCGTCGCCGCCCGATTCGTGTTCCCGGGGGTGAGTCTCGAGGGCCGTACGTGGTGGCTGTTGCGAGCGAGCCCGCTGCCCGTGCGGGAGCTGCTGTGGTCGAAATTCTGGGTCGGGACGCTGCCGCTGCTGGTGCTCGCGCTCGCGATCGTCGGCGTGACGAACAGTCTGCTGCACGTGAGCCCGTTCATGTTCACGGTCTCGGTCTTCACGATCACGCTCATGACGTTCGCGGTCGCGGGGTTGGCGATCGGATTCGGCACCGTGTTCCCGCGATTCGAGACGGAGAATGCGGCGCAGATCCCGACGTCGTTCGGCGGGTTGCTCTACATGATGAGCGCGGTCGGCGTGATCGGCGCGGTGATCGTGTTGGAAGCACGACCGGTCTACAGCTACCTCTCGGCGGTGTCGTTCCGAGGCGGCGAGCCGCCGCCGCTGCTCGAGCTACTGCTTGGCTTTGGGCTGGCGGGTGCCGTCTGCTTAATCGCTACGTTCTGGCCGATCCGGGTTGCTGTTAGGCGATTGGAGGCACTGGAACGATGAGACCGAACAGCACTACGCAGCCAGCGAGCCACCGCAGTTCTGACAGAACCGTGATGCTGGCGCCTCAACGGTCGCTCCGCAGCGCGAGCACGTGCCTTTGAGGTATTTCCCGCACGAGGAGCAGAACACCGGATCGGGCTCGGGCCGCGGGCCGCACGTGTCGCACGAACGACGCACCGACCGGTACCGTAGCACCGCCGCCTCGGCAGCGTCGGTCGGGCCGGACTCGGGCACGACGTTAGGCGCCGGGTCGACGGCTGTCGGAGGTTGGTTCGACCGCATCTCCACGAGCGCGGATCGCGTGTACTCGGCTTTCAGCGCGGAGTAGTCGTCGTCCGAAAGCTTCCCCGTCGCCCGATCGAATTCGATTTCCCGAAGCGCATCGATGGCACTTTCCGACGTCGCGACCGACCGCGACGGACGACGCGACCAGGTCGGGGCCACTGCATCGAACAACGGGAAGAGCACGTAGACCAGCGCACCCACCGCCAGCGCTGCGCCGATGATCAGCGCCGTCATCGGTCCTCACCGCGAATCGCCGCCTCGAGGCGCGCCATTTCGTCATCGGTCGCCTCGACTGGCACTGGCGCTGTGGTGCGATGCTCAGCCGCGCGGCGACCCCACTGGCGAATGAACGCGGCCGCGACGAGCGCACCCCCACCCACCGCCGCGAACGGAGCGATCCACCCGACCCAGTTGAACCCCTGCTTGTGCGGCGCCATGAGGATCTTCTCGCCGTACGCTTGCTCGAATGCGGCAAGGATCTCATCGGCCGAGTACCCGCCGTTCGCCAGTTGCATGACGTCCGCGTGGAGGCGCGGCGAAAACCCGCACGGCATGGACGTCCGACAGGTGAACACGTCGAGCGTGCACGGGCACGGACAGGCCAGCATACGCTCCACGGCGTCGCGCTCGAGCGGCGTGAGTCGCTTCGCGGCGAACGCGGACCTCGGCAGCCGGCGAACCGGGATGTAGCCGTCGCCCTGCATCGTGGCGCCCGGCGTCTCGGCACCCTGCTGCGCCCACACGCCGCGCGAAGCGGCCGCGACGAGCGCGGTCCCTAACGCAGTCACGAACTCGCGACGACTTGCCATTACACGCCGGCTTCGACGCGAGGCCGCTCCGACGGCTGCATCACGACGACATATCCACCTTCCGCGCGCCGCTTCGCTCCGGCACGAGTCGCCTGCGGCCACATCACGACGAGACCACCGAGCGCCATGATGATCCCGCCGTACCACACCCACCACACCAGCGGATTGAATGTGATGCGAATCTCCGCCGTCTCTTCGCCGGACACCCCATGCAACACGAGGTACACGTCCTGTCGCAGCGACTCGAGGATGCCCACCTCGGTCGATGGCTCGAACGTTGGAACACCGCGGCTGTCGACGTGCTGTCGCTTCTCGCTCTTGATGAGCGTTGGATTCATGCCGGCGCGTTTCGCCTCGAGTACGACCGCCGTGACCTGCCGATTGAGCTCCTCGTACCGCGACACGCCCTGGCTCGTGAACGTCCACGTTCGGTTGTACGGATCAACGGCCGAGAACGACGCGCCGGGCGAGAGCGACAAGTCGTATTCCTTCTTGAATGCGAGCCCCGCGAACGCCGCGAACAGGACGACCACGCCGAAGTGCACGATGTACCCGCCGTACCGGCGCCGATTGCGCCCAATGAGCCGGTTGAAGGCGACCGGCACCGCCTCGTTATGCATCCGACGCCGCGCGCCGACGCCCTTCACGAACTCCTGTCCGATCGTCGTGGCGACAAACCCCGCGAGCGTGTACGACACGAGCGCGTAGCCGTCACGCATGCCGAGCGCGAACAGCGCGGCGCCAACCACGAGTCCACCAGCCACTGGGGCGGCGAATTGACGCTTCAGGTTCGCAACCGACGCGCGACGCCACGCGATGAGCGGACCCACGCCCGTTAGGCCCAGGAGCAAAAGCCCGAGCGGAATGTTCACCGTGTTGAAGAACGGCGCGCCTACCGTGATCTTCGACCCGCGCACCGCCTCGCTGATGATCGGGAACAGCGTTCCCCACAGCACCGAGAACGCGATCCCCACGAGCACGACGTTGTTATACAGGAAGGCGGCCTCGCGGCTCACCATGCTCTCGAGCTCCGCGCGGGCCTCCAGATCCTTGAGACGCGTCGCGACGAGGAACGCAGTGACCGCGATCGAAGCCACCAGGAAAGCCGCGAACCAGCTGCCGATCTCCGACCGCGCGAACGAATGCACGCTCTCGATCACGCCGCTCCGCGTGATGAACGTGCCCAGGATCGCGAGCAGGAACGTTGCCACCACCAGCGTGACGTTCCACTTGCGGAGCATCCCGCGCTTTTCCTGGATCATGATCGAGTGGAGGAACGCCGTGCCGGTGAGCCACGGAAGCAGCGACGCGTTCTCGACCGGGTCCCACGCCCAGTACCCGCCCCATCCGAGCTCCACGTACGCCCACCACATCCCCATCGTGATTCCGATCGTCAGGAAAAGCCACGACACGAGCGACCATCGCCTAACGGCGCCAAGCCACTCCGCGTCGAGTCGTCGCGTGACGAGCGCCGCAATCGCGAACGCGAACGGGATGGACGTCGCGACGTATCCCAGATAGAGATTCGGGGGGTGGAACGCCATCCCCGGATTCTGCAGCTGCGGATTGAGCCCTGTGCCATCCGGCGGAATCCAGTCGAGCCTCGAATACGGGTTCGCGCGAAACACTGTGGTCGCGAGAAAGAACACGAGAATCGTCGCGAGCGTGCCGGTGACGTACGGCATGAGCTCGCGATTGCTCCGTCGATTCGCGAACATCGCGATGGCGGAGTACAGAGACAACACCAGGCACCAGAACAGCATGGAGCCGGCTTGTCCTCCCCAGAACGCCGAGAACTTGTAAACCGCGGGCAGGTTCGCGCTCGTGTACGACGCGACGAATCGAAGCGAGAAGTCGCTTGTGAGCAGGGCCGTCCACAAGCCGATCGACGCCAGCGCGACGAAGGCAAACGTCGCATAGAGCGCGCGCTCACCGCTCGCGACGAGATCGCTGCGGCCCAACCGTCCGCCGGCGAATGACACCGTCGCGCCCCAGGTGGCCATGAGCAGCGCGACCCAGAGCGACAGCTCCCCCACGAGTATCACGCCGACGGTCCCTTTGCCGCCTTGTAGCCTGGCGTCGACTGGTACTTGTCAGGCGCGTTCTCGTACCGCGACGCGCATTTCGCGAGGAGCGTCGTCGCCACGAACGTGCCGTTCCGGTTGTAGCGTCCTTCGACCACGACGTCCACACTGTCGGTGAACGTATCGGGAATGACGCCATGATACGTGACCGGGATGATCTGACTCCCGTCGGTCACGGAAAACGAAACCTCGCGTCCCCCCGGCTGACGCTCGATCGTACCCGGCACTACACGAGCGCCCATCTTCACGCCCGTGTTGTAAAACGTGGAGTCGCCCTTCACCTTCGCCGCGAGCTCGCCCGGCGTCAGGTAGTAAATCCCGGTCTCGCCGATGGCGCTCGCCATCAGGTAGCCGGCAGCGCCGAGGACCAGAGCTCCGCCAACGATGAATTTCGTACGTGCCCGTACCACAGCTACCCCTTGGCGGCTTTTCGCCGTCTGATCGTTCAGGTGGACTTGTTCAGCGCCGCGCCACGCACGCGTGACATGATGGTGCTGAGCTCCTCCTCCGCTTTGGCCCGCTCTTCAGGCGTCCAGAAATCCAGGTGCTGATTCGCATCGCGGACGCGGAAAAGTAGCTCGTCAATGAGCTCGCGGAGCGCAGCGTTCCTACGACGTTCCAGGTCGGGCTTGATGGCCGGATTGCTCATGCGGGGACTCGAGAGGCGGTCATTGCCAGCCGCTGGACCTTATCGGCGCGGCACGGAGACGGGTAGTGCCCTTAGGCGCAATATAGGATCGGGCGCGGCAGTGGATAAGAGTGGGGCAACCGGCGAGAGGGATGAGGAGGCTGCCTCCTCAGTCGTCGTCTCCGCCGGCGACCGAACCGTACGCCGGATGAGCAGCGTGGCGGCCCCGGCACCCGCGGCGTCCCAAGCCAGGTCGCGTACGCTGAACACCCCGTAGGATCGCCGATCGTGCAACTCTTTCGCCACCGATACAGCTGCCGTGACGCCCCAAGCGGCCGCCAGTGCCCGATCGTGACGAACACGCGCGACCTGCAGCGCACTGTACGCCACACTCTGCGTAAACGCCGCGATGAAGAAGTGCTTGAGCTTGTCCGCTCCAAACCACTTGTCCGGCGGCGCGGTGAGCGATAGTGCCAACGCGAGCGGGACGATCACGCGACGCTCCGCGCCTGCGCGCTCTCCTGGACGAGCTCCGGAAGGTGCGACGCAATGAGCCGGAGTGACGCGCGAACCAGGTCCACGTGTCCCGGCGCATGGATCCAGCTGCTCGCGCCCGAGGGATGCGGAAGGGGAACAGCGATCGGCGAGCCTGGCAGCTCGCTCAACCGGTGTGCGCGACCAACCTGTTCGTCGAGTGGCCTACTCCCGAGGAATCGCTCGATGGCGAGTCGCCCGACCGGGATGATCACGCGAGGCGCGATCAACGCGATCTCTGCGTCGAGCCACGTCGAGCAGTTCGAGATCTCCGTCGGTGACGGCACGCGATCGCCTCGCCCACTCGGACTTGGTCCCGGAAAGCATCGAGTAATCGCCGCGATGTAGATCCGCCGCCGGGCCACCTGCTCCTCGATCGCTACCTCCGCGAACCATCGAAACATGGTTCGTCCGGCGCGGCCCGCGAACGGACGCCGGTCGACCACTTCGGTTTTGCCGGGCGCTTGGCCGACCAGCATCGCAATGGGTTCTCGTGCGGACGAGATCACCGGAAGGACCGCAGGATCATCGAACTCGCACCGCCGGCACGAGGCCAGCGCTCGGGCGTGTGCATCGAGAAGCACGCGAAGCTCGCGCGACCGTGCCCCACCGCGGCGTGTCATGGCGTCGCAGCCGCGCCAGGGTGAACATCGGGTGTAAAGTCGTACGGCGGCGTGTGGACCCCTCGATCGCTCACGATCGCCGTGATGA
>Ga0114129_10009497_pt1 | contig 13870 bp, 9 predicted proteins | sample RhiMetdeltSRZDD1_FD_80071 | JGI IMG/M metagenome (GOLD analysis project Ga0114129, IMG submission 80071) | Populus rhizosphere microbial communities from Tennessee, USA - Rhizosphere MetaG P. deltoides SRZDD1 (version 2) (version 2) | ecosystem: Host-associated > Plants > Roots > Rhizosphere >...
AGCCGAAGTCGGCGCGCTAACCGCAAGGAGGCAGCCGCCTACGCTATGAGCGGTAACTGGGATGAAGTCGTAACAAGGTAGCCGTAGGGGAACCTGCGGCTGGATCACCTCCTTTCTAAGGAGTAAGCGATGAGAATTTGAAAGCTCAAATTCTTCATCACTAGGTCGACGGCTAACTCCAAGAGCTAATCAATTGATAGTTCTTGGATATGCCGTGAAGACTTTGGAATCGAAAGAAACCATAGCTTCAAAGGAGATCACGGTAACGCACAATTCAGTCTTTGCTGCACATCGACTGCAATGCCGGATGAGGATTCGCAAGGTCAACATCCGGCATTTTCTTTTTCTATAACACGTCAGCGCACGAGTTCCGCACTTCATGGACGCACACGCTATCCACCGCAAGCATTTCGGCCATCCGTTCCAGCGCAGAGGTGCGATAGCTAACGACCGGCCTTCACACTGCCGAATCGTACGCCAGCCGTTTGCATTATGGACGACACGCTACAACTCGGATTTCCCTTATGGATCCGATTGACGCATTTCTTCAACTTTCTCTTCATCACACTGCTCATTCGTAGCGGTATCGAAATCATTGGTGCGCATCCGAAATTCTACTGGCGCGACGATGCGTTGCCGGGAAGTGAATGGCTCCGCCTAACGAGGAAAGAGATTCCCAAGGGCCAGATCTGGACGTCAGAAGATGAAATCGAACCGATGTCACCGTGGCTGGCGTTGCCGGGCAGGGACAATCTCGGTTTGGGCCGTCACTGGCACTTCTGGGCCGGGATCGGCTGGCTACTGACCGGTTTGATATACGTCGTGTTGCTTTTTACCACGCCTCAGTGGCGACGCCTTGTACCGACATCATGGGAGATTTTTCCCGCAGCGTGGCAGGCTGTCGTCACCTATCTTCATTTTCGGCTTCCCCCCACCGGGAATCCATTCAACGCGATTCAGCAGCTCGCTTACTTCTTTGTCATCTTCGTTCTGTCCCCTTTTCAAATTGTTACCGGGATCATAATGTCGCCGGCGTTGGGTGCGCGGTTTTCGTGGTTTTCCCGAATCGTTGGCGGCCACCAGGCAGCTCGCAGTTTGCACTTTATCGGTCTAATCATCTTTATCGGTTTCGTTCTCGTTCACATCAGCCTGGTAATCGCGCATGGGTTCAAAAGTGAGATGGCGAAAATTGTTCTGGGAGATGGATCCTGTTCCCATGCAATCGCCACCATAGTTGGGCTAGCTGCCATTGCTGCCGTTATCGCATTCCATTTTTTGGGGACCTGGTACTCGTTGGCTTCTCCGTCGCAGACAAAGCGCTTGTTGGAGGTCGGCGTCGATTCGTTGCGGCGACTTCTTTTTCATCATTGGGATTCGCGGCAAGTCCATTCACGCGCTTCCGCATATGCACGTATTAACGGGCGTCCGCCGCGCAACGATACCTACTGTAAACTTGCGGCGTCTGGGTTCGCAGATTGGCGACTTGAAATAACTGGATTGGTGAAGACAAACTTAAGTCTCTCGCTAAATGACCTGCACCACATGCCGCGCCAGACGCAGACCACGTTGCACCGTTGCATTCAGGGTTGGAGCTATCTCGCACAGTGGACCGGTGTTCCCGTCTCCGCCATCATGGCCGCTTGCAAGCCGTTGCCGAACGCGCGTTTTCTCGTCTTTCATACGTTGGATGAAAAATGGGAGAGACCCGGGGACGGTTATTACTACGAGGTGATCGATTGGGAACTGGCCATGCAGTCCCAGACAATTCTTGCCTATGAAATGAACGGCCTGCCGCTACCGGTTCCTCACGGGGCGCCACTGCGGTTGCGTGTGGAAAACCAACTGGGTTACAAAATGGCCAAATGGATTAATTGCATCGAGGTCGTCAACAGTTTCAAGCACATCGGCAAGGGACAAGGCGGTTGGCGAGACGATGTGCTCCATTATTATCCTTTGGATGCCGGTCTTTGAACGACGCAGATTTGCAAGTTCAATAGAAGGGAAACACGATCTTCGATCGTCGCCGACTTATCTTACAATATGCCGTTAGCCCGACGACGCGTTGTTAATGCTTTGTACGGCTATTTTTCCAGTCGCGAAACATGGCCGGCCGCAAGCTGCCATCGCCCATCGCGTTTGATTAGCGTGTCCGTGAACTGCACGATCCGATCGAACGGGTTACTATCTGCTGTTTCTTTCACCCGCGTTTTCCCGAGAACAACCGCTGTATTGTCACCGTACAGTCGCACGATCATGTCGTAGTTCTCGAAAACATCGTAATGCACTTTTCCGCTGCGCAGCTCGTTGATCTCATCCGCGCGTGTGCTCACGTCGCCATTGGAAAGCGTGAGCGTGAAATCGGGTGTCAGCACGCGCTCAAGCGCGGTAGGATCCGCGTCGAGAAATGCTTTGCAAGCATCCCGCTCGAACTGGAGGACCTCCTTTTCACCGGGCGTTTGTGCGAATAACGATTGGCAGAGCGAGATAGCTAATAGAGCAATGAGCGTCGTAATCTTCACATTGTCGTTCCCCGATCAACTTACTTTTGCTGTCTGGTAGATAACACCGCCAGGATCAAACTACCGAGACTTCCCAATGAAACGAATGTTCTGGCTGCGTGAAAAGTCTCCCAGCGCGCGCGGAGCGTCGTCCAATCGGCAGGAACTGTTTCAGCTGTCCAGGTCCTGATTTGATTATCAATCGGTACCTCGACCAGAAGTGTGATGAGCAACGCAACGACGATAAGTAAACACGCGGTCACGCTGAGGTAGAACCCTGCCGAGTTCTTTTCGGCTACGAGCAAGGCGGACATGATCATAAATAAGATACAAGCGGGCATGAGTATCCTCATAGGCCAGGCCACGTTTCCGATGATGGTTTGCCCAATGTGAATGAACTCCGTCGCTGAGAACGTTTCAATCGAGCGAGTAAGCGTAAACCATGTGCCCCAGAAAACGCCTGTTACCAGGGCCAACAGAAAAAGCGCGACGAATGTCGTTGCCGTCGATTTTATAGTTCGATTCATCTCCAACGCTTTGATGCTTCTTATTGGTCGCGCAGAACGACATGACTCTGCATACGCTTCAGTTCGGTTTCTGTCTCTTCACGTTCAGGTTCGTATCGAAAAACTTCAACGCGGCGTTCCCTATGTACTCATGTAGCTTGGCCCGATCCACTCCTGCAGCGTCGATGCAGGCTTCTGGATAATTGTCTCGTCCTATCTGATTGCACTCATTGTTGAAGATCTCGTGCTTAACCTGACCAGGCAGCACGTCGAGCTGTGCATGCGGGATATGTTTTGCAGCAAACTCGGCGTTTTCGTTCGGCGGTGTTGTGGTGTCGGCGGCGCCGACGATGATATAGGCTGGGATCGCCATTTGCCGAAGCCCGGCTGCGTCCATTCCAAATCCTTGAACGTCTCCAGGCGCCATCGCAAATGCCGCCTTCACACGATCGTCGCGCACGTGGAGTGCTGGTTTGGCATCAACGCGCATTTGTTCACGCAGGTAGGCCGGCACCACCTGGTTGTTCTTCCATCCGCGTTGGTACGCCAGAAACAGGTCGGGATTAACCTTAGCGCCACCAATCCACAGAGCGGTAAATCCACCTTGCGAATGCCCCGCGACGCCAATCTGATTCGGGTCAATGTGTGGCCCCCAAGCCTTGTCCTGGAGTAGATGAGTGATGTCCAAGCCGATATCGCGTGGTCGCTGCCAGAGCCTGTTGCGCACATACAGTGCGCTCGAATCAAAAGTATTCGCTCGATAATGATAGGCCATGGCCACGACATAACCGTGGGACGCGAGGTATTCACCGAACCAAGCGTAGCCCGAGCCGTTGCCGCCGGCCCCGTGTGAGAACATGACAAGTGGATGCTTCAGTCCATCGTCTATAATTGGCGCGTCTTTATATAGATGCAGCTTGGTAGACAGAAATACGTTGAAAGGAGTAGCGTCACCATCCGGGGCAGCCGGATAGATCAGCATGTAGTTCAGAGGTCTGCCGTCTCCGGCCGGGTCGATATATTCTACCTGTGTCATCCCCACAGGATAAAGAGTGGTCGGTAGCGCGGCTTGGTCAGCTCCGTGTGCAGGGCAGGTCACAAGAACACAAAGCAACGCGAGAATACTACAAAGAAAGCGAGCGAACCTGCGTCGTTCTGAGCAAGCGGCTCGCATTTCCGGATCTTCGGAATTGGTTACCTCGCGAAAGTTACCTGCTGCCTCCACGTCTTTGACGCCTCCTCGGCTGATGATTTCGCTTCGATTGATATTTCTTCAAGGCTAAAGCCGTCAGGCTGGTTGAACTCGCGCTAGCTGCAACTAATAGCAGCCCTGTTAGACGGGTTGGCCGCATGATCTGCGCGGCAGAGAAATAGGCACAAAGTTTTCCATCTAACCGGCGAACGTCGCCACGGGCTTCCGCCCCTCTTCAGCGTCATGAAGGTCCATCCACGTCTGAACGTCGTCGCGACTCCCCAAGCCTGATCGTTCCTTGGCTGCCTGTAGATCCGCGCTCGCCTCGTCGCGCCAGCCACGTTTGCTCAGAAACGCATTCCAGATCGCGATTTCCTCTTCGTTAGGCCGGCAGCCGCGCTCGAAGCACCATTCGAGAATTTCCTCATCCGATCCGCCTTGGAGCGTTCGTTGGACAAGCTGATCGTAATTTACTCCGAGGAATCTTGTGCAACGCGCGTCGAACATTGTAGGATCTTCATCAACTCCGGTAAAATAGTCCGGCGGCAATTCACCTCGGGCTTTTAGCCGGATCTTGTCCAGCATTCGGGCAAAATAGATCAGACCTTTCGTTTCGACGTGATCGCTGCAAGGAGTCTGAGTTTGCATTTCAAAGAAATCTTCCGGCCGAATGATAAAGTGTCAACGATCCACTCTGAACGAAATGGCCAGACCACTTCGATGGGAACTTGCGGTTACAAACAACTGGCTTAATCAGCACGATCGGAATCGTGAAACGAGTACCAATCAAAAAGTCAGTTAAGAAGCCGCGCCGTCGCCATTCGATCATGGCATTTGAAATGGTTCGGCTGGATCGCGCCTCGAACGAACCACTCCACGAACAACTTTATCGGCAGATTCGCGATGAATTGGTTTCAGCAACCTTCAACAACAATTCTTCTCGGCTCCCCTCCTCTCGTGAGCTCGCAGTCGATCTGGGAGTGTCTCGGTTCACTGTGAACGTCGCGTTCTCGAGACTTCATTCAGAGGGCTATCTTCAATCGAAAATTGGATCAGGCACGTTCGTCGCTGAGCCCTTGCCCGAAGCTTTCCTGAGCGCGCAAACGGCAAAGGCAGAACCGCACGTCGAACGCGCACCTCGGCTCTCCAGTCGAGTAAGGGGTATTCCAGACCAGCGGGTCGGAAACCAGTTTGATTTCGGCATCGCGGGACCGCCTGGTGTAACGTTTGTCCCTGCGGTCGCAGCTCTTGATGAGTTTCCGATCGCAATATGGGAACGCCTCAGAGCGGAAGTCCTCGCAAAAAAGGGAGCGCACCTGCTCCAGTATGCATCAAGCCGTGGCGATCCTGACCTGCGCAAAGCACTCGCAACTTACCTGTGCGATTACAGAGGCGCGCGTTGTCATCCAGACCAGATTATCATCACAGCCGGCACCCAGCAGGCGATGATGATCAGCGCGATGGCGCTCGTGAATCGGGGAGAGATTGCGTGGATCGAAGATCCAGGATTTTACCAAGCCCGTCGAGCCTTTGGCTTCGCCGGTGCAACGGTCGTGCCACGGCCTGTTGATCGGGAAGGGATTACCATTGCCAGGCCGTCGAAAGAACGTTCGCCCAAAATTATTTACGTCACTCCTTCCCATCAATTCCCGCTCGGGATGACGATGAGTCTGTCGCGTAGAACAGCGCTGATAGATTTTGCGCGCACGTGCGACGCCTTCATTTTCGAGGACGATCATAACTCCGAATTTCGTTACACCGGTCCCCCACTCCCTTGCTTGCAGGGGCTTGATAATGCCGGTCGCGTTATCTACGCGGGCACAATGAGCAAAATACTCTACCCGTCCCTGCGGCTGGGTTATATCCTGGCGCCCGAACGATTGGTCGAACCGATGATCAAGATTCGCGCTGTGATGGATCAACATTCTCCCGCGATTGATCAGGCGACGCTGGCTCGATTCCTGACCGAAGGATTTTTCCTGAGTCACATCAAGCGGATGCGGAAACTTTATTCTGACCGAAGAGAATTCTTTATCGAACAGTTCAACAACTTACTGAGTAAGTATTTTGTTTTGGAAATTCCAGAAGCTGGACTGCATTTCGTTGCCTGGCTACGGCGGAAGACAGATTTGCCATTGATCACTCGCGTCTGCGTTGAGATCGGTATCCGGCCGTCGCCATTGTCGTCCTGCTTTATGAGAGCAGAGCCGGAGGCCGCACTCACTTTCGGGTTCGCCGCATGGTCACGTGCGCAAATTCGCGAAGGTCTCGGCAAGTTCGCGGCTACGCTGAATTCAAGACTGAAATAGAAGATCCCAGACGATTTCGTCCAAGAAGTGTTCGCGCGGGATATTTCGCCATTGCGAGTGTCGTTTCTGCCACAGGATCTTCTTGAAATGAGAATATTTGTTCGATTGTATCGAGCCGCGTGGACTTACATACAATCACTGAAGTGCGGCACCCGGGGAGCGCGGAGGAAATCAAACAATGGAAGGAAGGGTATGCATGGCTCGCTGGAGGAACGTGGCTGTTCTCCGAACCGCAAGTCGACACGCATACACTGATTGATCTTGAGTCGCTAAAGTGGCCCGCCCTTCAAGTTTCGGAAGATGGATTAGAAATTGCGGCCACGTGCAAAATTATCGAGTTGGACCAGCTAGTGGAAAAGGCGCCAGTCAATTGGATCGCCGCCCCGCTCTTCCGTGAATGCTGCCGTTCTTTCCTCGCCTCTTTCAAAATCTGGAACGAAGCCACCGTGGGCGGAAACATCTGCATGTCGCTCCCGGCAGGTCCGATGATTTCTCTTGCGACGGCATTAGAAGGGGTTTGCACGCTCTGGCCACGCGATGGAAAACCGCGTGAAGTGGCGGTGCTCGATTTCGTCACGGGAAATCACACTAATGTCCTTGCACCCGGTGAGCTACTGCGCAGCATCTGGCTGCCAGCATCTGCGCTGGAAAAAACTTACGCTTTCCGTCGCTTTACGCTGACACAACTTGGTCGGTCCGAAGTCTTGATCGTTGCAACGAAGGACCCGCAAAAAGAAAACTGCCTGTTTACCATTACGGCCGCCACGGTGCGTCCTTTTCAGTTTTCGTTTAACGACGTTCCTTCCGCAGATGACCTTAAGCGAGTCATTGATGACAGCGTGCCCTTGAGTCTTTATCTCGACGACGTGCACGGTTCGCCCGCGCATCGCAAACAACTCACTTACTATTTCGCCGAACAAATCCGGCGAGAACTTTCAGCCTGAACTGGAGGGGCACTTGAATTACACGATCAACGGCAAATCATTTAGCGCCGAGCCGCGACCGGGCCAGTGCTTAAGAACATTTCTTCGCGAACGCGGATGGTTTGACGTCAAAAAGGGGTGCGATGCGGGTGATTGCGGAGCCTGCACGGTGTGGCTCGATGGCAAACCTGTCCATAGTTGTCTTGTTCCCGCTTTTCGGGCGGAAGGTCGCGAAGTTACTACTCTGCAGGGCCTCGCACGCGGTGGAGAACTTCACCCGATGCAAAAGGCGTTTCTCGGTGCTCAGGCATATCAATGTGGGTTTTGCACAGCGGGCATGCTGATGACCTCCGCGAGCCTGTCTGAAGAGCAAAAAAAGGATCTTGCTTTTCGCTTGAAGGGAAATCTCTGTCGCTGCACTGGGTATCATTCAATTAATGATGCGCTCCGCGGCATCAGTTCGGTTGAAGAGGACACGGTCGGAAATGTTTGCGGCGCCAGTCTGCAAAATCCTCTTGGGGAATCGATCGTCACTGGCAAAGCGCGTTATACCTTGGATATCGAGATGGAGGGCATGCTTCACCTCAAAGTTGTCCGTTCGTCCCACGCTCATGCCCGTATTAAAGCAATCCGCAAAGATAAAGCGTTAGAGGTTGCCGGAGTGCATGCGGTTTTCACATGGGAAGATGTCCCGCGGCGTCTTTTTACAACAGCAATCCATGACGACTTTCACGTCGATCCCGATGACACATACATGCTGGACAATGTCGTGCGCTTTGTTGGGCAGCGCATCGTTGCCGTAGTCGCCGAGACTGAAGCAGCAGCCGAGGAGGCGTGTCGTCTCGTGCAAATCGATTACGAAGTTCTTCCCGCCGTATTCGATCCTGAGGAAGCGATGGAGCCCGGTGCTCCAGTTTTGCATTCAAGTGTGGGTGCCGAGTCCCGGATTCAGGATGTCGAGCACAATATATTCATGAAAATCGAGGCCAACGTTGGTGACGTAGCAACAGGCTTTGCCGAGGCCGATGCGATCTACGAGGGCACGTATCACACCAACAAGGTCCAGCACGCACACATGGAAACGCACGGCTCGGTCGTATGGCGAGGCGAGGATGCCCGCATTCATGTTCGGACCAGCACGCAAGCGCCGCATCTCACCAGAATAAAGCTTGCCTACCTTTTCAACATGTTCCCGCAGCAGATCCACGTGTTCACTGAACAGGTCGGCGGCGGTTTCGGAGGTAAACAGGAAGTGCTAACTGAAGACCTCTGCATGCTTGCCGTGCTGAAGACCGGACGTCCGGTCAAATGGGAGTTTACCCGCACGGAAGAATTTACTGCCGCTGTCAGCCGGCACCCGATGAAGATTACAATCAAGCTCGGTGCCAAAAAGGATGGGACGCTGACGGCAATGCAAATCCGCAACGTTTCCAATACCGGCGCATATGGAAACCATGCCGGCGAAGTTCTCGCGTCATCACTTGGTTCCGCGATGGCTACTTATCGGTGCGAAAATAAAAAAGGCGTTGGCTACGCGGTCTACACCAATACTGTCCCTTCCGGCGCGTTTCGTGGGTATGGCGCAACGCAACCCGCGTTTGCCATTGAATGCGCCATCGATGAATTGGGTCGGCTTTTGGGCATCGATCCGTTTACAATGCGGCGAAGAAACATGCTTCAACGGCACGATCCGGTACACAGCATCTGGCCCACCCCAGACGACGCCGTGATCGGCAGCTATGGCTTCGATCAATGTCTCGAGTTTGTTGAGCAAGCGCTTGCCAGCGGAAGAGGCGAGCAAAAACCAGACGACGAGGATTGGCTGGAAGGCATGGGAATTGCCGCCCATGCCCAGGATTCCGCTCCTCCGACGGAACATCGTTCGGAGGCTCACTTATCACTGTTGCCAGATGGCACCTATCATCTCGCGATAGGCTCTGCGGAATTCGGGAACGGCATTACTAACGCGCAACGGCAGGTCGCCGCTACAGTGCTCAAGACACGTGCGTCCAGTATCTCAATGGATTTTGCCGACACGGATCGCACGCCATATGACACCGGAACCTTTGGCAGTACAGGCACAAGCGTAGCAACGGTGGCAGTGCACAACGCCGCTGAAGCGCTGCGGGATAGCCTCCTTGACGTCGCCAGCGGTCTGACGGATGTGCCGGCCAGCGAATGCCGGCTTGAAGATGGTCGGGTGCAATGCCGGAACGGCTCAATCACGCTAAAGGAGCTTTTCACAAGGTCGCCATTTCGCGACAAGCTTCATGTTGCGCGCAAGGCTTACAACTCCCCACGAACTACAGCTTTCCTCGTACATGGATTCCGTATCGCCGTGCATCGTGTGACAGGCGAAATTCGCATTCTTCAAAGTGTTCAGGCAGATGACGCCGGTACGATTATCAACCCCATGCAGGCCCGCGGACAAGTTGAGGGCGCAATTGCCCAGGGCATCGGCACGACTTTGTTTGAACGCATGGTAATCGACAATCACGGCGCGGTGATCAATCCGACATTCCGGAATTACCGCATCCCTGCTTTTGCCGACATTCCCCGGACGGAAATCTTTTTTGCGAAGACATACGATCCCTACGGCCCCCTAGGAGCGAAACCCATAGGCGAAGCGCCTATCATTCCGATTCCAGCCGCATTGAGTAATGCACTTGCGGACGCGACCGGTGTTCGTTTTACCACCCTCCCGCTTAGCGCGGACCGAATCTTCGCGAAATTGGCAGAAGCAAGCGGTTCTGTGCGTCAATGAGTTCACCTGCCGTCTTTATCGCAACTGCAAAGGTCGGTCCCGGCAGCCAAGACGCCTTTACTGCGTGGAAAGGCCGGTACGATACGGCTGTCGCGAAGTTTCCCGGCTACATCAGCAGCGACATCGTGCCGCCCGATGAACACAGCGATATGTGGACGATGGTTTTAAACTTCAGCTCCTCCGCTGAGCTCAATGCGTGGCAACAATCAAAAGAGCGCGCAGCTGTAATGGGCGAACTGTTCCCGCTGGTCAGCGGCGGAAACATCGGTGAGGTGATGAAAAAGGAAACGCCCGATTCAGGCCAGCCAGCGACAAATGTTACACAGGTTATTCTTTCCCAAATCAAACCCGGCATGGAAGACGTGTACCGAGCCTGGGCTGCCAGAATTCAACAGGCCCAGTCGCAATATCCAGGCTATCGGGGAATGTATCTCCAGCCGCCAGCGTTTAACGGAGGTCATTGGACTACATTGCTGCGCTTCGACACTACGGAGCACCTCGAAGCATGGTTAGCAGCTCCGGAAAGGGCAAAATTGCTTCAGGAATCCAAGGCGTTCATTGAAAACGAGGAATTGATGCGGCTTGCCACTTCTTTTCCCGGTTGGGTGCCGATCAATCCCGTGACAGGAAAAGGCCCACCGGATTGGAAAACCGCGCTCCTTATTCTGCTTGGCCTTTATCCGATCGTCGTTATCGAATTGCGCTTTCTGAATCCGATTCTTCGCGGGTTAGATTCTTTTCTCGCCACCTTCATCGGCAACGCACTCAGCGTTGCGGGCACTACGTTTATCACGATGCCGCTTTTTGTGCGGGCATTCGGGTGGTGGCTTTTCGTGGATGAAAACTCTTCCAAAAGGACAACGCCTGCCGGTCTTGCGATTCTTGTCGGACTATTTGCGGCCGAAGTCGCATTCTTCTGGCGTTTTTTTTAACAGATCGTTCAAAGCGGGTGAAGCGAGTGCGCTCGCTACAGTTGCAAAGGCAACGGGCGTCAAGTCTTTATCGGACTTCACCACGAAAACGCTTTCGGTCGCTGTTCTGTGCTGCTACAACCCCTTTTCATGCGCAAACTTTCATTGCAGGACGCGCTCCGCGTCGGTAACAGCTTCTTGCTAGCACTAGGTGCCTTCGCTGCCGTGATCGCGCTTGCATTGCCCAGCGCGAATGCCGCCGCTCAAAGTGCAAACAAAAAAACAGATCTCGCAACGCGGCCAGACTTTCGCGAGCCAGTCGTCCTGGCGAGCAAGGACGGCGTGCTCGAAGTTCGGCTCACCGCAAGGCAAGGCCAGGCAACGCTCGACACGGTAGCGACACCTGTTCAAAACTTTCTGCTGTTCGACTACGAAGTAATCCGCGGCTCGGCATCAAACGGGCAGAAGTCCGGCGGCAATCTCTATCCAGCGCCGACTCTCCAGGTATTTCCTGGCGAAAGACTGATCGTCCACTTCGAAAACGCCCTCACCGGCTTGACCATCCGAGACTACTTCATTCCTCAGTACACGGCGAAGGGTCAGCCCGTTCCGCTCTACCCGGAGCAGATGACTTCGTCACCAATAAATCTCCACACCCATGGAGCTCACATCAGCCCGAAAGGAAATGCGGACAATGTTATGCTGCACATTCCTCCGGGAATGTCGAACACCTACACCTATGATATGCCTCGGAACATGCCGCAGGGGCTGTTCTGGTATCACTGCCATCTTCATGGGCTCACTGCGGCGCAGGTCTACACAGGTCTCGTCGGTTTGCTTGCTGTCGGACGAACCGACGGCAACCTGCCGCTCGTGACGAAGAAGAACATTCCCATCCGGAACATGGCGTTTCAGTACAATTTCGTCTTCGATCGTGCCGGCGGTATGGCGCAACTCAACAATCCGAACTGGTCGCAGTGGGTCAACTCAGCATCACCACCGAAGCCGGGCGAGCTGGCGAACGGCACCTACCGGCCCTCGTTTGCGCCTGTTAACTTCAACCAGTCCAAAGTGGGAACGCAGTACTTCACTGTTTGGTATACCGGGCCGCTTTCAATCAACAATCATCGCGGTCAGCTCGAGTTCATCCCCAGCAATCTCCAACAATTCACCGCGGCGGACGGGAAAGCGGACAGCGACATCCCAGCCAATCCATCACTCCCGGATTATCAACGTGACGTGCAATTCACAGTGAACGGCCAGTTTCAACCCGTCATCAAGAGTAAGGCGGGCCAGACCGAGGTTTGGGTGCTCGCGAATGTGAGTGATTTTGCCTACATCAATGTGCAGCTCACGGAAACGGCCACGGGCCGGCATCCACAAATCGCCATCCTCGGCCAGGACGGCAATCCCTATCCGGCCGTTCATTATCCGCCAGCCGACAAAACCCAGCTGCTCATTCCACCGGCGAGCCGCTTCGCGATCGCCGTGACAATTCCGGCGGAAGGCGAGCTTGTTCTGGAGATGCCGGAGCGCGGCGGCGGCGCCAAGACGATCACCGCCCCCGGTGTGCTCTACACCAACAACGGAACCGACAATCCTCCAGTTGTCCTGGGAACCCTGAGCGTGCTGCCCTCGGCCGTCAGCTATGCCGACGGCTTTTTCATCTTTCCAACCCAGGTGCTGTTAAAAGCAACAGCGGCGGAGCCAGGCGGCCTAACGACCGCTTTTACCGAAGGTCAGCCGCTCGGCGGCTATACGTCCTATGTCGACCTTTCCAGTAGCACTCCGGACTTCAAGCGGCAGATTCTGATAAACGGCGGATTTCTCAACAACATGGCGAGCACACAGGACCCGAAAGCATTCGTCTATGCATTTGATGGCCTCGCTTTCCCCAATGTGCCGCTGATCCAACCTCGGCTGAACTCAGTGGAAGAATGGAAGTTTGTAAACCACAACAACGACGAGCATCCGATCCACGTTCACGTCAATGATTTTCAGGTAGTCGAGTACTTCGATCCCACCACCGGCCTGCGGACCGGCCCGGACAAGTTTTCAATCGATAATGCTAATGCGCCGGCGCCGACGATGTACAGCGACGAGAGCGTAGTTGAACCCGGCATCCTCACGATCCGTACGCGCTTCGACGAATATACCGGGCTTTACGTAACGCATTGCCATCGTCTCAATCATGAAGACAACGGGCTGATGGCGCTTATCAACGTCATACCCGCGGTCTCGGTTTACGCCGTGGCGGTTCCCGGCGCACCGGGCAGCCCTGCGGAGATTCGTCTCTATGATGGCAACGGTGACCGGTTGATAAGCACGGTCATTCCATTCCCGGGTTATGAAGGGAGCGTCAACGTGGCGATGGGCGATGTTGATGGTGATGGCATTCTCGACCTGATTGTCGGCGCCGGTAAAGATCACGCCCCCGAAGTCGTGGCTTATGCCGGCGCGTCCATACGCGGCAAAGGCACCTTCGGGACCGAGCTTGCGCGATTTCAGCCGTTCGATCCGGCCGCGCGTGGCGGTGTCAGCGTGGCGGCTGCATGCATCGACGGGACAACGGCCGAAAATCTGATTGTGGGATCCGGTGCGGGCTTCCCAAGTGAAGTTAAGGTGTATCAAATCCCGCTGGCGGCAGCGTCGAGCGCCGGGCCGGCGCTCTTTGCCGCGTTCAAACCCTATGGTGACGATCGGTCCGGCGTCACTGTTGCTGCGGGGTTTGTAGACTTTTCGACTGGTCGTGAAAGCATCGTCACTG
>Ga0114129_10009499_pt1 | contig 13869 bp, 10 predicted proteins | sample RhiMetdeltSRZDD1_FD_80071 | JGI IMG/M metagenome (GOLD analysis project Ga0114129, IMG submission 80071) | Populus rhizosphere microbial communities from Tennessee, USA - Rhizosphere MetaG P. deltoides SRZDD1 (version 2) (version 2) | ecosystem: Host-associated > Plants > Roots > Rhizosphere >...
GGAGCAGCTCCACCGTGGTCGCGCCATCTGTGAGGAAGACCTCGCGCACCTTCTGCCGTTCGTTCACGACCGTCGGCCCGCGAGCGAGCTCGCCATAGAGGGGCTTCGTCTTCTGGAGAAAGGCTTCGACGTCGGGAACGGCGAGCCCGACGTGGTTGATCTTCTTCGGCGCACCGCTCACGTCGGCCCTCCTCGTCTGCCACGATTCTACGACTCGCCGCGCGTCAACAGCTCGGCGTATGGCGGTTTCGCCACCGGTGAAGCCTGCGCGATGTCGAATTCCCAGAGGATCGCGCCCGTGTCGTCCTTGTCCAGGAGCTGGCCGCCGGTGAGCCGCTCGACGAACGCGCGCGCCGGGTCGTTCTTCCTGGTCGGGACGAAGCGCACGCGCAGCTTGCGGATGCCTTCGGCGCGCAGCTCACGGACGAGATGGTCGAGGACCTGGTCCTCGATGAAGCGCCCCATGACGCGGCAGCTCATGAGGAAGGTATCGAGATCCGCGATGTCGGCGGAGAGCTTGCGGACGATGCCGAGGAGCACCTTCCCGTTGTCGCCGTACTTGTCCGACACCGACGCGATGAACATCGCCACTCCGGGAGTCGCCAGGAGGGCGCGCACCTGCTGCTCGCTGTAGCGGCGCGTGGTCAGGTTGAACTGGTTGGTCTTCTGCGTCAGCTGCGCGGCGCGCGGGACGTCCTCGTCGCCCACCCTGCCCAGCGAGATCTTCGTGCGCAGCGCGGCGAGGAACTCGTCGATCGATCCCGCGGCAGTGCGTTCCTCCGCGCGCCTCGCGTTGGCGAGATAGGCCTCGGTCCGGCCGCGATCCTCCTCCGTCGTCTCGAGCGTGAAGAAATGCTCCTGGTAGATGCGATCGAGGAAGGCGCAGAGCTCGGAAGTGTCGGCGGGGAACTCGGGGACGGCCACCTCGGGGAGCGCCGTCCGGATGGCCTCTCGCTCGACGGGGTTGTCGTCGACGAAGACGATGCTGTCGAGCCCGATGTCGAGGGCCTGTGCTGCCTCCGCGATGCTCTGCGGCTTCGGCGACCAGTCGATCTTGAGGAGGGCGAAGTCCTCTTTTTTGAGGACCATGTGCTGGTGGCTCGCGAAAACCTCGAGAGCGTCTGCTTCGTTGTTCTTGGAAACGACGCCGAGGATGACGCCCATCTGCCGCAGCCGCTGGATGCGACGCTGAAAATCCTTGTATCGCGCGCCTTCGCCGGTCTCGGAGAGCTGGATCCCCTCGAGCCCGTCCTCGCCGATCACGCCTCCCCACAGGGTATTGTCCAGGTCCAGGAGCAGGCACTTCTTTCGGGCGGAGACCTGGGCGTCGAGGATCCGCTCGATCTCCGCCGCGAGGAGCTTCTCCCCCGCGATCGAGAACCGCAGTCCACCCAGGTACCACCGCTTGCTCGAGTAGAACTGCGCGCGGCCGGTCTCTTCCACCAGCGCCTTGAGATCGACGACATAGACGTTCTTGCGATCGGCGCTCACCCGGGAGACGCCGGCGTTCCAATGCTCCTCGAGCCGTCGCTGGAGATGATCCTCCTTGAGCGACCGCGGGGTGTGCGCGGGGACGTCGATCGTCGAGACGAAGAACCTGACCTGCGGCAACTCCCGCGCGGCGCGCTCGATCGATGCCAGGTGCTCGTCCAGCCCGGCGAGAGCCGCGTCCAGCCCGGGCTGTCCGCGCAGCAGCTCCGCGCCGTCCAGGACGAGGAACACGGCTGCGGCGCCGAACTTCCACGTCCCGGAGCCCGGGTCGGCGAGCTCTTGCCTCCAGGCGCCGTATCCCTGCGCGACGTGGACCTGGTGGCGGCCGATCCGCCGCGCGACCGACTCGACGTTGACGTTGGAGAGCAGGGCGCACCTCATCCCTGTCCGCCCAGGTAAGGGAGGAAATCGCGGATGCTGTGGATCTCCGCGATCTTCTCGATCGGAATGCGCACGCCGAATCCGGCCTCGACTTCCGAGATCACGTTGATGTGGCCGAGGGAATCCCAGGCTTCCACGTCGCCCGGCGCTGTTTCCAATCGAAGGGTGGAGGCCGGAACGCCCAGCGCCGCCGCGACGATCGCGATCAGTTTCTGCTCCATGAGGTCGTCTCGCCCGTCTCCCATCCGGCTCAATAGTTGAGCAGGACCGCTTCGGTGTAGAGCCCGTCGATGTCTTCCGCGGTGAGCTTCTCCGATCGGAACGCCGCGGTACGCCTGCCCCCGGGACGCGGGAAGGAATGCCACGGCACGCGCCCGCGGAGCATGCGTTCGTCGACGATCATCGCGACGACCCGCAACGAGGCGCCGATCCGCGCGGCGATCTTCTCCGAGTGACGCGCGAACACCTCGGGCGCGCCGATGTGGTGGACTCGCGCGAAGGGCAGCCGGAGCTTTGCGGCGATCGTCTTGGGGCTCCGGTTCATCATGATGTAGCAGTCGCCGGAGGGCGCTCGCACCAGCGCATGGCGATTGTACGGCAACTGGTGATCGCGAAAGAACCTCAGGGACTCTCCTCGGAGCGCGCGCTCGAGGTCGCGCGGCCGGGTGAGCACTTCGCAGCGATCGGTCAACGTCCGCGGCGTGATCACGGGAAGGATGATCCGCTCCGACTTGTCCATCAGCGTGAAGCCCAGCTTCTGCAGCAGCTTCAGCACCTGCGCGGTGGGGCTCAGGTTGGTGATGGCGACGCCGTCGTCGGCGAGCACCTTCGCATGCAGCGCCAGGCTGTGGGCGCGGTACTCGTTCTTCACGATCCAGCTCGTCGTGTTGCTGAGGCGTACCTTCTCCCCACGCACCGTCCGCTCGCTCAGGATGGTCCCGACGAATCCGACGACCTGGTCGCCGTCCACGAGCACCCAGCCGTAGCGGTCGTGCTGCAGCCCGGTGTGGTCGACGAAGAGCTGCTTCCAGTGCTCCTTGCTCAGGCCCTTGTTCTGGAAGTTGAGAAGCAGGGGATAGACGCGCGGGAAATCGTCGCCGCGCGCCTCGCGGATGGTCACCATCGTCGCGGTCGCCTCAGACGACGGAGAGCGTGCGGCACAGATCGGCGAACGCTCGCGCCTGGCAGGCGAAGAGGGCCTCTGCATAGGGAACGCCCAGCTTGAGCCCGCGGAAGCGGTTGAGGCCGAGCGCTCCTTCGGCGTAGGGCACGTACGAAACTTGGGAGGCATAGCAGCCGATCGCCTCGCGCTTGACGTCGATGACGCTGGTGACGTCGACGCCGACGTTCGGCCACAGGCTCGACCACACCTCGTAGCAGCACACCTCCCCGTCGTACCCCGATTGGACGGCAGCCGCTCCGGTGCATGCCGAGGCGGACATGTGGTCGCGGTGGTGATCGCCGGGGAAGGGGCAGTAGACGACGTCGGGACGGAACGACCGGATGCCGTCGGCGATCGCGCGCGCGACGTCCGCCTCGTGCCGCGAGACAGAGCCGTCCGGAAATCCGAGGAAACGCCCCTCGAAGCCGAGGAGCCGCGCCGCGCGCTCGGCCTCGGCCTTGCGGGGAACGGAACCGTCGGGAGCCGGAGCGTCGAGCGTCACGTAGAGCGTGAGCACGTCGCTCCCCGCCCGCTGGTGGAGCGCGAGCGTTCCGCCGACGGCGATGACCTCGTCGTCGGGGTGCGGCGCGACGACCAGGACGCGCTGCTTCTCGACTGCGCGCAGCTTCACCGGCATGCGATGCGTGACGCGATGGATCCGCCGGAGGAAGCGTGTGGCGGTGCGCTCGAAGACGCCGTCGAGGAATGTGGGCCGCTGCATCGGCACCCCTCCATGATTCTACGTCCGCTGTGCGCCTCGACAAACCCATGCGAGGATGATGACCGGCTGACGACACACCTCCTCCGCGCATGACTTCGCATCGCAAACTCCGGGCGATGGCCGCGATCGTCGTGATGGTGGCCGTTTGCGGTCTGCTCCTCGCTCGTACCGGCGTCGGACGACGGCTCCGACACCGGGCCCGGTCGCTCGTGTCGGACGTGCGCCGGAATCTCCGCGAGCGCCGCCAGGCGGAACGACTCAGCCGTGCCGGCGAGCGCGTGGACCCCGGTCCGGACGTGCGACTCCCTGTCGCCCTGCGCGTCTTCGATTCCAAAGGCGGCCTCGGTCCGGGGTGGATGGATTTCGGGTGGTCCGTGCACGATCTGGCTCCCGGGAAGCCCGCGAGCGTCGATCTGTCGGGATTCGGAGGTCTCGTCCTCGCCCATCCCGGCCTGCGGTCTGCGTACGGAGGATTGTCGTTCCGCTACCGGGCCCCGGAAGCGTTCGGGGATTTTCTCGAGGTCCGGCTGGAGGGACCGGGAGGGGTGAAGCTGGCGCGCGTGCGAGGGATACCCGCGCGTTCGCGGCGCGACGCCGACGGGTTCGCGGAAGTCTGGCTGCCGATGCGGGAGCTCGACCCGGAGGGAAGCCGCGTCGAGCGGATCGTCTTCCATGCCTGGCAAAAGGTCGGATCGCAGCGCGTCGAGATCGACGACGTCGGTCTGACGGCCGCCGCGCCGCCGCAGCGGCGGCCGGCCCGGACGGAGCGGTTCACGCTCGATTGCCGCGACCAGGGGCACCCCATCAGCCCGTTGATCTACGGCATCGGCACGTACTTCGGCGACGCCGGCGAGCAGCAGTGGACCATCGGCGCCACGGCGCGGCGCTGGGGCGGGAACCACTCGTCCCGCTACAACCCGGACCTGCACGCCTGGAACCTCGACTTCGACTGGTTCTTTCGCAATGTGCCGGTCAGGAGCGCCGAGTCCTTCCTCGAGGAGAACCGGTCGCACGGGCTGAAGTCGGCCCTGACGGTGCCGATCCTCGGATGGGTCGCGAAAGACACGAAGTCCTACTCGTTTCCCGTCTCCGTCTTCGGACCCCAGCAGCAAGTGGCCTGGGACCTCCCCGATGCGGGGAACGGCGTGCGCCCCGACGGGAAGCCTCTTCCCTCTCCGGCGCCATCGGCCACCAGCGTTCCGTACCCGCCCGACCGTCTCGGCAACTGGGTACGTCAGCTGAGGCAGACGCGGGAAGCCGGCGGGCCTGCTGTCGACCTGTACATCCTCGACAACGAGCCGATGATCTGGCACTCGACCCATCGCGACGTCCACCCGGAGCCGCTCGGCTACGACGCGCTGCTGGAACGAACGATCGCGTACGGGAGCGCGGTCCGCCGTGCCGATCCCGAGGCGCTCATCGCGGGGCCCGCGGAATGCTGCTGGCTGAACCAGTACTTCTCGGCCAAGGACGTGGCTGCGAGCGTGTGGCTCCGGCCGGACCGGCTCCGCCACTGGAACGTCCCGCTGCTCGCCTGGTACCTGCGGAAGCTCCACGACTACGAGAAGCAGACGGGCATCCGGGTCCTGGATGTCGTGGACGTCCACTTCTACCCGACGGCCGACGTCGGTGGGCCTGCGAACGGGGCGATCGACCCGGCGACCGCCGCGCTGCGGATCCGATCCACCCGGTCGCTGTGGGACCCGGACTACGTCGAGGAATCCTGGATCGACGAGCGGATGCAGGTCTTGCCGCAGCTCCACCGGTGGATCGACGACAACTACCCGGGCCGGAAGATCTCCATCGGAGAATGGAACTTCGGAGCAGAGGACCACATGAGCAGCGCCCTGGCCGCGGCCGAGGCGCTCGGGCATTTCGGAACGGAAGGCGTGTACTCCGCGTACTACTGGACGTACCCGCCGGATCGTTCGCCCACTTACTGGGCGTTCCGCGCGTACCGGAACTACGACGGAAAGGGGAGCGGGTTCCTGGACTGGTCGGTGCCCGTCGTCGGTCGCGGACACCTGGCCTCGCTCTTCGCTTCGCGAGACGAATCGCGAGAGCGGATGGTCGCCGTGCTCCTCAACGAGGACCCGGGCTCGCCGCTCCGCGCCGAGATCGGCATGGCGAGCTGCGGCACGTTCTCCACCGTCCGGACGTTCTCCTATTCGGGCGGCGCGGACGGATTCACGGCCGGGTCGAGGAGCGACACCGTCTCGGGCACGCTGGTCGTCGCCGCAGAGCCGTACTCCATCACCGTCATCGAGGGGGCGTCCGGTCAGCGGGCGAGAACGCGGCCGTAGAGCGCCTCCAGAGATCTGGCGGACCAGTCCCAGGAATAGCGTTCCTCGACCAGCTTGCGTCCTTCGCTTCCCAGGAGGCGGCCCAGCGCCGGGTCGCGCAGGACGCGGGCGACTGCCGTCGCAAAGGAGGTCGCGTCGTCGGCGAGCAGCAGGTGGCGTCCGTGCTCGGCCTCGATTCCCTCCGCTCCTAGCGAGGTGGAGATGACGGGCTTTCCCATCGCCATCGCTTCGAGGATCTTGAACCGGGTCCCACCTCCGATCCGCAAGGGCGCGATCGAGAGCGCCGCGCTGGCGAGATGGGGGCGCACGTCATCCACCTTCCCGGCGATCTCGATGCGGGCATGGCCCTCGGCGAGGATCTTCGCGGTGGGGTTCTGGCCGACGATCTTCAGGCGCGCCTGCGGGACGCTCTGCTCGATCGAAGGCCAGACGTCGCGCAGGAAGTAGAGAACGCCGTCCTGGTTGGGGAAGTAGTCGAGCGCGCCGAAGAAGACGATGGTGCGCCCGTCCGGGGTCGGGTCGCCGGGGCGCGGCTTGAAGTACTCCACGTCGACGGCGTTCGGGACGACCGCGGAACGGAGCGAGGGGACGATGGCCCGGGCGCGAGACTCGTCGGCCGCAGAGCAGAAGGCGACGCCGTCGAACCCTCTCCACACGCGGGTCTCTTCGCGGCGGATCTTGCGCCAGTCGACCGCGTTGTAGACCCGTCGGGCGACGCCGCTCTCCGTGCGTGCCTGCTGGCGCGCGAGGTCGAACTCGATGTTGTGCTCGTCCAGGACGAGCCGCGGGAGCGGCGCGCCTGCGGGAGCCTTCGCGAGCGACCCGGTCGCCAGGAAGGGGAACTCGACGTTGACGACGTCGTACGCGCGGGCGGAGAGCATCCGATCGACGACCTCGCGCACCGCCGGCAGATCGTACAGGCCGCGCAGGAAGCTCCGCCCGGAGAGCAGCGAGCGAAGCTGCAGCAGACGCTTGCCGCGGCCGTCCCAGAGCGGTCTTTCGACCAGGACCACGTCGCTGACGTACTCGCCCATCGCGCGCTCGGCGGCGCGCCGGTCGGCGCCCTCGGGGACGATTGAAACCGCAGTGATCTCATGGCGCCGCCCGAGCGCGGCCATCAGTCCTTCGACGCGGCGCTGGGCGCCGAAGCCCGCAGGGCTTGCTGCAAAGGGCGCGAGAAAGAGTATCTTCATGTCTCACGGAAGATGGACAAGCTCATTCTCAACTCGATCCTCGCGGTCCTCGTCGTGCCGCCGCTCGTGGCTGCCAGGGAAGCTAGTCCCCGGCTGGCGCTCCAGAAGGTCCTTCTCTGGACCGTGGTCGGCATCTGCGTCTACGAACTGCTCGTGCTGTTCGTGTACCCGAGAGTGGTCAGTTGACCGGTCGCTGAAGCAGAGTCGTGGGCGCTACCGCGCAACCTCGCAGCAGGACTACCTCCGGCGTCGATCTCGCCGTGCTCGCGACGGTCGGGGCGCTCGGGCTCCTTTCGCTGGTGCTCGTGTTCGCCGTCGGCGGCAGCGTGGGCGTCGCGGTGGCACCTCTCGCGCTGTTTCTCGTGGGCCTGGCGATCTTCCGGATGCCGCTCCGGTACACCCTGTTCGTGCTCGGGTTCCTCTGCCTCACGCTGGAGAACCCGGGCGAGATGTTCGCCCAGAACAAGTGGAGCATGCCGCTGGAGACGGTGGGGGCGTTGCTCCTCGGTCATCTCAATTTCACGATCCCGATCAAGGCGCTCTTCTTCTCCGGGACCGACGTCGTGCTCCTGCTCCTGGCGGGCGTGTGGATCTGGCGGCGCACCACCTCCTCGCAGATCGATCTCCGGGGGAGCGTCGCAGTCGCAGCGCCCCTGCGTTCGGCAGCGCTGCTGGCGCTCGTCACCATCGGCGTCATCTGGGCGTCCGGCCTCGTCCGCTCCGGCGCGGATTTCGGCAAGTCGCTGTGGCAGGTCAAGCAGGTCGTCTATCTCCCCTGCATCTTCCTGCTCTACAGCGCCGGCCTTCGCGGCCCGTCCGACAGCCGGCCGCTGGGGATTGCGCTTCTCCTGGCTGCGCTGCTTCGCGCGTCGGTGGCCATCTACGTGAGGCAGTTGTTCCCCGACCTGGATGAAATGCCGCACGTCACCACCCACGCCGACTCGATGCTGTTCGCCGATGCATTCCTGCTCGCGCTGGTCATCTTCTTCGAGCGGCCCTCGGTGAAGAACTTCCTCTTCCTCGCCGGCGTCCTGCCCGTGCTGGCCTGGGGAATGGAGGCGAACAACCGCCGCCTTGTCTGGGTCGAGCTGCTCCTCGGCCTGCTCGTGCTCTACTGCATGACGCCATTCACGCGGCTCAAGCGCAGGATCGCCCAGGGCCTGGCGATCGCTGCCCCCGCCGCCCTCGCGTACATCGTCGTGGGCTGGAACAGCTCCTCGCGCATGTTCGCGCCGGTGCGCACCATCCATTCGGTGGTCGATACGTCGGATCCCTCCACCCGCTGGCGCGACTTCGAGAATTTCGATCTCGCCTACACGGCCAAGCAGAACCCGCTGCTCGGGACCGGATTCGGCCATCCCTACGAGGAAGTGATCCACCTGCCGGATATCTCCACCGCTTACGAGCTCTACAGGCACGTGCCCCACAACAGCGTGCTGTCCGCGTTCAGTTACACCGGCCTCCTCGGGTTCATCGGGATCTGGTCGATCATCCCGCTCGGGGTGTTCTTCGCCGCCCGATCGTACCGTTACTCGACCACTCCGCGCGATCGCTCCGCGGCGCTCACTTGCATCGGCATCCTCGTGGCCTACCTGGTGCACTGCTACGGGGACATGGGCCTCGGCACCTGGACCTCGCTGTTCACGGTCGCGCCGGCGCTGGCGCTGATCGGCAAGCAGGCGGTGGCGACCGGTGCATGGCCGCTGCGCAGTCGCCGGGGCGAGGCGGTGCCCGTTGCACCCTGAACCCGATCGGGTCCGTCCACGAAGGTCATGACCGTGGAGCAGAGTCGTCCCAAGGTCCTTCTCATCGCCGATTCGGCGAACCCGGAATGGTCGAGCGCGTCGCTCATCGGTTGGAGCCTGAGCCGCGCGCTGCGCGAGCACGTCGACGCGCATGTCGTCACGCACGTCCGCAACCGGGACGCCTTGGAGCGGGCTGGGTGGAGAGAGGGGCGGGAGTACACGGCCATCGATCCCTGCGCGGTGGAGGCCCCGATCAACCGCGTCGGGGAGGCGGTGCGCAAGGTGGCCCGGCTCGGCTGGACGTGGACGACCGCCTTGGCGACGTTCGCCTACTATTACTTCGAGCACCAGGTCTGGCAGCGGTTCGGAGAGACGATCCGGGGCGGCGGTTTCGACCTCGTCCACCGCATCACGCCCGTGAGCCCCGCGACGCCCAGCCCGATCGCCGCCCGCTGCCGGAGCGCCGGCGTGCCGTTCGTGTGGGGCCCGGTGAACGGCGGCGTCCCCTGGCCGAAGGAATTCCGCGGGGCGCTGCGCCGCGAAGGAGAATGGCTCTCGTACGTCCGCGGCGCGCACAAGTTCATGCCGGGCTACGCCGCCACCCGGCGTGCCGCCGCCGCGCTGATCACCGGATCGGTGTGCGCCTGGAACGAGATGAAGGGGCACCACGAACGGTGCGTGTACATCCCCGAGAATGCGATCGACCCTTCCCGGTTCGAGATCGCCGTGCCCGCCCGGGGCGACGGGCCTCTTCGCGTGGCCTTCGCCGGACGGCTGGTCCCGCTCAAGGGCGTCGACATGCTCATCGACGCGGCCGCGCCGCTGGCGCGGTCCGGCAAGGTCGCGCTCGACATCATCGGGGACGGCCCGGAGATGGTCCACCTCCAGCGGCAGGTGGCGGCCGCGGACCTGGCTCGCGGCGTGGCGCTCCACGGGTGGATCGATCAGCGGGAGGTGCTCAAGCTGCTCGCGCGCTCGCAGGTCTTCGGTTTCCCGAGCATCCGCGAGTTCGGCGGGGGGGTGATCCTGGAAGCGATGACCTTGGGGGCGGTTCCCATCGTCGTCGACCACGGCGGTCCCGGGGAGCTCGTCACCGACGAAACGGGCTTTCGCGTTCCGCTCGGGCCGCGCGAGTCGATCGTCTCCGCGTTTCGCGACATCCTGACGGCGCTCGCCGCTTCCCCCGAGCGCGTGCGCCTCATCGGCGAGAAAGCGCGCCAGCGCGTCCACAAGCTGTTCACCTGGGAGGTGAAGGCGCGTCAGATCGGCGCGATCTATCGCTGGGTGCTCGGGCAGGGCGGGAAGCCGGATTTCGGCATGCCCTTGCTGGACGAACCGCGCGGAGCCCGCGCCAGCAACGTGTAGAAAGAATCGACGCCACCCGACTGTCGTTGCGCTCCAGCCCGACCCGACCTTGATTTCACGATACATTGCCGTGATGCGAACGGTTCTCACGGCTTCCTAGCCAAATGTGGAAAGCGTTCGCAGCGGCGATCGCGCTGGTGTCCGGAACGGCCTTTGCGAATCCCGGCGAACCTGCCTCGGGCGCGCCCCCGGGCGGCTCGATCGCGGTCACCGTGTCGCCCCAGGTGGCGTTCCTCGGCCCGGGTGGCACGTGGACCTTCTCCGCCGTCGTCACCGGAGCGCTGCCGGGACAATCGACGGCAATCACCTGGTCGGTGAAGGAGGCTCGCGGAGGGTCGGTGGACTCGTGCGGCGGCTACGCGGCACCTCGAGCGGACGGAACCTACCACGTCGTCGCGACCAGCGTGGCGGATCCTTCGAAGACGGACACCGCGGCGGTGAGCGTTGCGAGGGTTCCGTTGATCGCTCCGGATCGGATGACGTCGTGGAACCCGGGCCTGAATGCAGTAGGCGGCATCCCGAACCGCACGGCGATCCATCGGACCATCGCGCCGAGCGGCGGCGACGACACCGCGGCGATCGAGGCCGCGCTCCGTTCCTGCCCGGCGAACGGCGTGGTGAAGCTCACCGCCGGTACGTTCAACATCACGGGGGACGGGTTGCACTTCCGGTCGTCGAATTGCACGCTACGCGGCTCCGGGACCGGCACTCCAGGGAGTGGAGCGGGCGGCACGCGGCTGATCAAGGCCGACCGCGAGACGAACCCTAGCTTCGCGGTCCTCTACGTCGGATTCAATCCGAACCATTTTTCCTCTTCGACGGACCTTGCTTCCGACGCGGTCAAGGGCGCGCATTCCGTCACGCTGGCGAGCAATCCAGGGCTCGAGATCGGCGAGATCGTCCTCGTCGACCAACTGACGGACGACGACCCGCGGGTCATCTGGGGACCCCATCACGAGCCGCTTGGTGGCGCGACGCGCCGCTGGTTCGTCCGACAGGATCGGTCGCTCAGCCAGATGATGGAGGTGACGGCGGTCAGCGGAAACAAGGTCACGTTCGCAACCCCGTTCCACGTCACCTTCAAGAGCGCGTTCGGCGCGCAGCTGTCGCGCTACGCGGAACCCGTCCTCCGCCGCGTGGGCGTCGAGGACGTCTACGTCTACGGTGGCATGGGCGGCGACGGACACGGCAACGTGTCGGTCAGCCTTTGCGCGTATTGCTGGGTGAAGAACATCGAAGCGCACTGGTCGGTAGGCACTTCGGTCGGCTTCTACGCCACCTACCGCAACGAGCTCCGGGATTCGTACGTCCACGAAACGCCCGACGCGAACCCCGGCGGAGCCGGGTACCTGACGGGGCTCAATTTCGGCGCATCCGACAACCTCGTCGAGAACAACATCTTTTGGTACGGCAACAAGATCGTGGTGATGCGCGGCACGGGAGGCGGCAACGTCTTCGCCTACAACTACACGGACGACGCCTTCGGCTCGCAGTATCCCAATCAGCCGGAGGCCGGCATCAACGCGGCCCACTACACGACGCCGCACATGGAGCTGCTCGAGGGGAATCGATCCTGGAATTACCAGGGCGATGCCTTCTGGGGCAATTCGATCTTCATCACCGTGTTTCGCAATCACCTCACCGGCCTGCGCGGCGCAATCCCGCCCTTGAACGCGTACGCGCACACCGCCGGCGGCGCGACCTACCCGTACATGGATCTCTGGGGCCGCGCAGCCGTGCGCATCGAGCGCTACAGCTACGACCACAACCTGGTCGGAAACGTGCTCGGCTTTGCGGGCCAGGCCCTGCTCAGCTACTCGAGCCCCGGGTTCTCGTTCGCGCAGACCGGTTTCACCTACGAAGCGCTGGCGTTCGACCCAGGGACCGTCGTGCCGATGTGGAAAATCGGTTTCGTGGGGACCGATCCCGGCGCTCCGTACGATCGGAAGGCCGCTACGACGACCCAACGCGACGGCAATTGGGATTGGTACACCGGATCGCAAAGATGGCACGGAATCGGCGGCCCGGTCGGCTCCCGAGCGCCCACTGCGATCCCGCCGTCTCTCTACCTTTCGCGCCGCCCGCCATTTTTTGGAGCGAACCGATGGCCCTGGGTCGATCCGAGCACTGGCGCCGTCTTCGTCCTGCCCGCCAAGGCGCGCTTCGATCGCATGCGTCACTAGGCAGGCAGGCGACCCGATGCGCCCCAGCTCCACCGGCATGGGAAGCCTTGCACGCTCGATGGGCGGAAGCGTCGCCGCTGGCCCTGCCGCTTGGTAATGTCCCGACGGAGCGCTGTCGTGGTTCGGTAATTTCGCCGATACCGAAAGCTCGAGGATCGGTAAGAATTGTCGCCTGTCGCCTTTTTGGACTACGCGGAGCAGCAGCTCCGGCTACATGATCGTTCTCCGCCCGTCGGAACGGCGTGGTCGCACTCGCGCGGTATGTCCCTTGCACAGCCGCGTGCCCGCAGTGGGGGCGAGGCGATTTGAGGCAGTTCGGAAGCGCGGTGCACTGCCCCCCAACCGATGTTGCACCGCATCCGAGCGTGCCTCTCCAAAAGATCTAATTTACGAGGAGGAAGGAGATGCGAAGGACTTTCGGATTACCGGCTGCATTCGGGGTCGCGCTCTGTTTTGCTGCCGCGGGCGCCATGGCTGACGTGCCGCTTCCCGACCTGACCACGATGCGGCCCGCGGACATTGCGCCCCCGCTTCCCAACGTCTTGCAGTTGCTGACCGGCGTCGACCTCACGTTGTTGGACGTGGCGGTCACCGACAGCGACCTCGTGGGCGTCGGAACAGACGACACCATGCCTTGGATGATCGACGATCCGCAGATGCTCATCGTCGACGACGACCGCGTGCAATGCCCGAATGCCCAGTTCGTCCACATCAGCGACGCGGTCGCCGTGGCATTGCCCGGCGCGATCATCCGGGTCTGCCCGGGCTTCTACAGGGAGTCCGTCGTGGTCAACAAGCCGGGGCTCGTCCTGCAAGCTGCGCGTCAGCAGGGACACGCAACCGAGTGCCAGTCGCCGGCGATTCCCGATCCCACCAGGGAAGCGATCGTCGTGCACAGCACGCCGCCGGGATCCAATGTCTCCATCGGCTTCGACGTCGAGGCCGACAACGTCACCGTCGAAGGCTTCACCATCCAGGCCAACCCGGCGAACACGACGTTCGGGATCGGGGTCTTCACCAGTCCCGCCTTCTCCGGCTACGACATCCGGCACAACGTGGCCCAGAACAACACCTTCGGCGTCGACGTCAACAGCCACGGCGAGAACCTCACGTACGTTCGCGAGAATTGCGTGCGCAACAACAACGCGAACTCGTCGGTGGGCGGATTCGGGATCTTCTCGAACATCGGCCTCGCCAACGCGCACGTCGAACACAACTTCTGCACCGGCAACCGCTTCTTCTGCATCCTGCTGACCGGCGGTCCCAACGTGAACGTGCAGGTGTCGCACAATTCTTCGGTGAACGACTCCACCATCGCGCTGAAC
>Ga0114129_10009500_pt1 | contig 13868 bp, 13 predicted proteins | sample RhiMetdeltSRZDD1_FD_80071 | JGI IMG/M metagenome (GOLD analysis project Ga0114129, IMG submission 80071) | Populus rhizosphere microbial communities from Tennessee, USA - Rhizosphere MetaG P. deltoides SRZDD1 (version 2) (version 2) | ecosystem: Host-associated > Plants > Roots > Rhizosphere >...
GGAGAATGTCCTGGCGACCGAAGGGGGCCGCGCCCCGCGCCTCCAGATCGAGGAATGCCTCGAGAGGGAGAGTGTTGTGCTTCCACACGTCCTTGGGGGCGATCCCTGCGCGGGCCGCGGCCGGGGCGACGACGGCGGGATGATCCTCCCACCGGCCGGCGCGCGGCATCACGCGCACGTCGATCCCGCAGCTGCGAGCCACTTCGACCAGGTCGATGCACGGCTTCCAGGGTGATTCCGACGGCCACGAGCGCGCGATCACGATCTGGTCACCGGCCCTCAGCTCTCCGGCGGGCCGGACGTCGATGCCCGCGCCGTCGTAGCACAGCATCGGATGACCGTCCGTGACCGTGACCTTGCGGTTGTCCTTCAGTCGCAGCCGCACGAGCGGAGCGCCGACGTCCCGTCGAAACAGGTGGCTGACGGGGGAAAAGCGGGCTTCACCGCTGGCCGGATCGACCGACAGGACCTCGAGGCCGTCCGGCACCGTGACGTCCACCTCCCGCACCCGAGCCTGCCGGCGGACGGGGGCGGAATCGAACAGCTCGCGGAGCGGCAGCACGCGAACGTCGGTCCCCTCGCGAACGCACACGGTCTCGCCGCCGCCGAGGCAGTGACCGCCCAGGCCGGGCCCCGGATAGAACGCGGCATAACCGAAGGGCTTGGTCCGGGCCGCCTCGATCACCTCCCACACGTCGATGCCCATCGCGTCGAAGGTCACCTTCAGCTCGTTGACGAGCGCGATGTTCACCGCCCGGTACGTGTTCTCGAGGATCTTGACCGCCTCCGCGACCCGCGCCGAGGACACGCGCACCACGCGGTCGAGCGCGCCCTGGTAGAGCGCTTCGGCCAGGCGCGCCGACACGGGGCCGACCCCGCCCACCACCTTGGGGATGTTTCGAGTGGAGTGGTCCGGGTTGCCGGGATCCTCGCGCTCCGGGCTGAACGCGAGGAAGATGTCGCGCTCCACCCGCATCCCGCCGGCCTCGAGGCGCGGCTGCACGACCTCCTCCGTCGTTCCCGGATAGGTGGTGGACTCCAGGACCACGAGCTGGCCCGGGCGCAGCGCGGCCGCGATGGAGTCGGCCGTGTTCTCGATGTACGAGAGGTCCGGCTCGCGCTGCGGGGTCAGCGGGGTCGGCACGCAGATGAGGATGGCGTCGGCCTCGGCCAGCCGGCGGAAATCCGAGGTCGCGTCGAGGCGGCCTCCCTTCACCGCCGCGCGGATGCGCCCGCCGTCGATGTGCGCGATGTAGGAGTTGCCCGCGCGGATGGCGTCCACCTTCCGCTGATCGACGTCGAAGCCGAGCACGGGGAAGCCACCCCGGTGGAACTCGAGCACCAGGGGCAGGCCGACGTAGCCCAGGCCGATCACGGCCACCTTGGCCGTCCGCGCCTCGATCAGGCCTTCGAGGCGGGACGCCAGCTCCATCACCGACTGCGGCATCCGCGAGATCTTAGCATTCAGCGCGTGATCTCGTAGACACGGTAGTCGACGGCGTCGGCGTACAGCAGCCGGAGTCGAGGCTGCCGCCCGAGGTCCTCGGGGGTCCGGATCCCGTAGGACGCGAAGTCGCCCGGCGCGATGAAGACGTGGCTCAGGCCGTAGAGCTCGCCCAGACGGCCGGGGTCCCGGCCGGAGAGCACCTTGTCCTCCATGCGCTCCCGGCGCAGGTCGTCGGCGGCGAGCCCGAGCGTCGGCGCCCGCAGGACGCGACGGGCCCCGAGGACCGCCACCGACGGGGCATAGTCGGGGCTGGCCAGGAACACCGACGAGGGCGGCGTGTGCCCGCGTATCCACTCCATGGCGGTGACCAGGCGCTCGGAGACCGGCGCTCGGCTGGCGTCCATGAGGGGGTCCAGCCGCGGAGGGGTCCACCAGGCCAGGAAGCAGATGGACGCGCCGGCGAGGACGAGCGCGGCGGCGCCGAGGTCGGCGGGAGGAACGGGCCGCGGGAGGAGCCTGGAGAGCGCTGCGCCGAGCCGGCTCGCGATCTCCGTGACGGGGCCCGCCGCGGCGAGCAGGAGGCCGAGCCGGTAGAGGGCGTGTCCTCCCCAGACGTCGACGCCGAGGGGAAGGGCGCCGGCGGCCACGAGGCCGGCCCCACCCAGGATCAGGGCCCGCGCCGCGGGCTCCGCCCCTCGCCGCCAGCCCCAGGCCGCGAGCAGCCACCAGGGCGTCTGGTCCAGCGTCAGGAGCAGCAGCGTCTCCACGACGCCTCGCGCGGCGAAGGGCGCACGCACGAAGAGCCAGAGGGAGAGGAGGCTCGCGCCCACGACGCCGGTCGCGAACACGCGCGACGGCAGCCGGGACACGGCGAGAACGAGCGCGACGAGAAGGACGAGCAGGAGCGCCGAGCCGGGGTGCGTCGAGAGGCCGGGCACGAAACCCACGCCCCGGAGCGTCTCCAGGTCTCCCGTGGAGAAGGCCAGCCAGAGGAACGACGCCGTGAACGCGTGCTCGCGGCGGAGCGAGAGCGCGTACACGAGGGCCCCGATCAGCGGCAGGGCCAGGACCGGCGCCAGGGTCGGCAGCACGAGCAGGTGGGCGCGCGGGTGAAGGCCGCGGGCGACGGCGGCCCACAACGGGCACGTGCCCGGCTCGTCCACGAGCAGGCCCTGCCCGGGCGGCGCCGCGCCCGCTGCCGCCACCGAGACGTCTCCCGCGCACCGCGTGATCTGCGCGTCGAGGAAGAGCCCGTAGGGCCGGCCGAGCGTCGCCGCCCAGAAGCCCTGCGCCAGCAGGGCGAAGGCGAGGCCCGCGAGCAGCGCGAGCACCGGGTGTCCCCGGGCCCGCAAGAACGACCATAGCAGCGCCAGCAGCAGCAGCGCGTACCGCAGGAGGACGACGTCGTGCTCCACGTCGGGCACACCGGGCGGCAGATGGAAGAGCTGCCCGAGGCGCAGGATCACCGGCGGCGTCCCTCCAGGAAGCGGGCCACGATCCGCGCGATGGCCTCGGCCGCGCGTCCCCGGCCGTAGAGCCCGCCCGCCCGGGATCGAGGCCGCCGCCGCTCGATGGCCCGGGCCGCGGCGAGGATGCGCGCCGGCGACGCCCCCGCCAGGCGGTTGGCTCCGCCCCGCAGCGTCTCCACCCATTCGGTGGTCGCGCGCAGCGTGACGCACGGCGTGCCGAGGATGAACGCCTCCTTCTGGATGCCGCCGGAGTCCGTGAAGATGGCCCGCGCCCCGCTTTCGAGCCGCAGCGTCTCCAGGTACGTCAGCGGCGGGAGGAGCCGGACCGCTCCCCGCGGGCGGAGGCCCGTCCGTCTCAGCCGGTCCTTCGTCCGCGGGTGGAGCGGCAGCAGCACGGGATGCGGGAGCCGCTCGAGGGCGCCGACGAGGCGGGTCAGGCGCTCCGGATCGTCCACGTTCTCCTGGCGGTGCAGCGTGGCGAGGTAGTAGGTCCCTTCCGCGGGAAGCGTCGTCGAGCCGCGCCGCCGACGGGCGCGGTCGAGGTTGTCCGCCACGGCGTCCATCATGACGTCCCCCACGCGGTGAACGCCGGTTCGGATCCGCTCCGCCCGCAGGTTCCTCACCGCGGTGGGCGTCGGGCAGAAGAGCAGGCGCGAGACGTGATCGGTCAGGCGCCGGTTGATCTCCTCGGGCATCCGCGGATCGAAGCTGCGCAGTCCGGCCTCCACGTGCGCGACCGGGATGCCCAGCTTGGCGGCGGCGAGGGCGCCGGCCAGCGTGGAGTTGGTGTCGCCCAGGACCACGACCAGGTCCGGCCGGGTCTCGAGCATCACGGCCTCGAGGGCCTCGAGCATCCGGCCCGTCATCATGCCGTGAGGACCGGAGCCGACGCCCAGATGGCGGTCCGGGGCCGGGATCCCGAGCTCGTCGAAGAAGGCCTGGGACATCTCGTGGTCGTAGTGCTGGCCGGTGTGGACGAGGACCTCCCGCACGCGCCGCCGCAGGGCGCGCGAGAGCGGGGCCGCCTTGATGAACTGCGGCCGGGCCCCCACCACGGTCAGCACCGCCGGACGCCGCCGGGAGGCCTTCACCCGAGGCGCCACTTCCGCCCGATCCAGAAGAGCCTCAGGTAGCCGCGGACGGTGGCCATCACCTTCATCTTGCTCTTCCCCCGCCGCTGCGATCCGTCGAGGGGCATCGCGACCTCGGAGATGCTGGCTCCCGCGGCGATCAGCTTGGCCAGCAGCTCCACCATGCACTCGAAGCCCGGCGTCTCCAGGATCTGGTCCCCGTGGCGCGCCTGCAGCCGCTTGAGCACGGTCGCGCTGTAGAGCCGGAAGAACGAGCTCATGGTGAGGATGCCGCGGATGCCGAGCAGCTCCTTGACGAGGCCGTTGGCGCCGTGGCTCAGGAGGACGCGCGGGAGGGACGTGTGGCTGAGCCCGCCCCCGTACATGTAGGGGCTGGCGAGCACGACCTCGAAGCCCTCCCGGCGGCGCACGAGCATCTGGCGCAGCGTCTCCAGCTTCGACGTGTTGTCGCCCTCCATCGTGGCCACCCAGTCCGCGTCGTCGAGCCGCCCGGCCAGGTGGCGGAAGCCGGTCGCGAAGGCCCGACCCGGCCCCAGGTTCGTCTCGTGCCGCAGCACCTCCACCGGCAACGAGCCCGCCTCCCGGCGGATGAGGTCGGCGGTGCCGTCGGCGCTGCCGTCGTCCACGAACACCGCCCGGCACTCCATCTCACCCCGGAGGTCGCGGGCCAGCCGCGACAGCCCGTCGACGAGCCGCGGAACGTTGGGCGCCTCGTCCAGGACGGGGACGAGGACGAAGAGCCTCAACCCTGGTCCTCGAGCGAGAAGCCGGGGTTGAGCCGCCGCAGGCGGTCCAGGCGCGCGCGGAACCACTCGATCTGGAGCTGCAGGCCCCGCATCAGGTCCGTCGCCGGCCGGTGGCCGAGCAGGCACTCCGCCTTCGTGGTGTCGACCCGGCGCTGGCGCGGGTCCTCGTACCCGCGCGAGAAGTCCGTGTAGGGCACGAAGCGCAGGCGCGGACGACCCCCGACGCCGGCCAGCCGCCACACCAGATACGCGAGGTTCACGATGCTCAGGTGGTCGGCCGCGCCGACGTTGAGGACCTGCCCCTCGGCCGGGGGCGTTTCCAGGACCCGCATCGTGGCCTCCACCGCGTCGGAGACGTGGGCGAAGGGCCGCGTCTGGGTGCCGTCGCCGTGGATCGGCATCGGCTGGTCCGTGAGAGCCGCATAAATGAAGATGTCCTGGACCCCCGACAGCTTCGAGAGCTGGTAGGTCGGCCCGTAGATCCCCGAATAGCGCACGATCGAGACCGGGATCCCGTGGCTCTCGGCATAGGCGAAGCAGAGCTGCTCGCCGTAGACCTTCGACACCGCGGACGCCCACCGGTTCACCCTCGAGTCGCCGAGAACGAGGGCGCTCTCCTCGCCGAACGACGGGTCGGGGTTCTTGCCGTACACGTCGTCGGTCGACGCGAACACCACGCGCGCCTTCTGCCGCCGGGCGCACTCCAGCACGGCCTCGGTGCCCTTGGCGTTGACCTCCAGCGTCCTCAGGTAGCCGTCGTAGCGGGGAATCTTGAGCGCGGCCAGGTGGACGATCGTCCCCGCGCCCTCCGCGGCCTGCTCCATCAAGGACCGGTCGAGCACGTCCCCGCGATGGAGACGGAAGGCGGGACGGTCGCCGAGCCCGTCCAGGTTCGCCTCCCGGCCCTGGGAGAGATCGTCCACGCCCACGACCTGATGGCCCCGCTCGACGAGGGCGCGCGCGAGGTGGGATCCGATCAGGCCGGCCACGCCCGTCACCAGGACGCGTCCGTTCACGGCAGGGTGCCCTCGCGGGCCATCACCGACCGCTGCCAGTCGATCGTGCGCCGCAGCCCCTCCTCCAGGCCCACCCGCGGCTCGAAGCCGAGCCGCTCGCGCGCCTTGCCGATGGCGGGCACCCGCGCGCGCACGTCCTCGTACCGCCCGAAGGCCTGGTAGGAGACGCGGCGGATCTTCGGCTCCCCCCTCCCGGCCATGCGCCACACCATCGCGGCCAGGCCCTCGATCGTCACCGGCCGGGTGTTCCCGATGTTGAAGATCTCGCCCACCGCATCGCGCGAGAACATCGCGCGCACCATGCCGTCGACGGTGTCGTCCACGTACGTGAAGCTGCGCGTCTGCTGGCCGTCGCCGTGGACCTCCATCTCCACGCCGCGCAGGGCGGCGTCGATGAACACCGATTGGGGTCCTCCCCACCACGTGCGGTTCTGGCCGGGCCCGTAGGCGCCGAACAGGCGGAGGATCGTCACCGGCACCCCGCGCTCCTGCTCGTAGGCGAAGCACAGGTGCTCGCCGAGGATCTTGGAGGTGGCGTAGGCCCAGCGCTTCACGCTCGTCTCGCCCAGGTGCAGGTCGTCCGTCTCGGCGAACGGCAGCCGGGGGTTCTTGCCGTACACGTCGGAGGTGGACGCGAAGACGAGCCGGGCCTTCGCCGCGGCCGCCGCCTTCAGCGTCGACTCGGTGCCGTGGGCGTTGACGAGCAGGGTGTCGAGGGCGTTGCCGTAGCGGGGGATCTTGAACGCCGCCAGGTGCACGACCACGGAGGCGCCGGCGGCCTGTCTGCGCATGGCCGCCTCGTCCCGCACGTCCTCGCGGGCGAAGCGGAAGCGCGCGTCCGCGAGCAGCGGGTCCAGGTTCAGCATCGTGCTCTGCGAGAGGTTGTCGACCGCGCGCACGGAGTGGCCGGCCTCGAGGAGCACGCGGCAGAGGTTGGAGCCGAGGAAGCCGGCCGCGCCGGTGACGAGGACCGTTTCAGGCACCGCCCGAGATCCTACTCCATCAACCACGGCCGGCCGCCTGCTAGAATGGCCGGCCTTTGTCGCGTCCGAGGAGACCTGCCGCCATGATCCGCATCGCCGCCTCCGCCGTGCTCCTCGCCGGCCTGGCCGGATCTCCCGCCGCCGCCGAGACGGTCCTGCTTCCCGACGTGTCGGTGCACCTCCTGGCCGCCCACTACGCGCCGGTCGACACGGACTTCCGCTGGGTGGGCTGGATCGGGGGGGGCGCCGGGCTCGTCGAGGTCGGCGGCGTGACCGCCTACTTCACGGCCGACGTCGAGACGATCATCGGCAACGCCCGCCGGACCTTCGACGCCAACCAGGCCAACTACCACCTCGAGGTCGGCGCGCGCCGGCGCCTCGGAGAGCGGCACGAGGCGGCGATCGTCTTCCACCACGTCTCCCGCCACGTGGTCGACCGCGCGAAGGCGGAGGCGGTGGACTGGAACCTCCTCGGCGTGCGGGTGTCCGGCGAGCGTCCCGGCCGGGTCCCCTTCGCCTACACCGCGAGCCTCGGCCGCACGACGCTGGCCTCGCTCGTCGGGTATCGCTGGGAGGCCGCGGGGCGCCTGGACGCGACGATCGTAGGGGGAGAGAAGGCCGAGGTGTACGTCGCCGGCGACGCGCGCTATGTCACCGCCCTGCGCTCCGCCGCGTTCCCGCGCGGGAACTTCCTGGACCGCTCGGCCGAGGGCGGCGTGCGGTGGCGGAGGGGTGGCCGCCGGCTGGAGACCTTCGCGGCCTGGCAGCGGCGCCACGACGTCTTCGTCCAGCGTGCGGGAGCGTGGTCCCGCGCGCTGTTCGGTTTCAGGATCTCCTACCGCGGGCGGTGAGGCCCTATGGCGAGCGCTTCTCCGCGGCGGCCAGGACCCGACGGAGCTGCGCCTCGGCCGCCTTGCGGACCTCGATGTGACGGCTCTCCACCACCAGCCGCTCGAGGTAGGCCACGTCCTCGGCCCGGTTCATCACGCGGACGAGGATCTGGCCGATGTGGCGGTCGCCCGAATGGTCCTTGAGCAGCTCGGAGTCACGGATGCGCTTGGCGGCCTCCTGGCGGATGAAGAAGTGCCGCTCGCTGCGGACCACGTCCATGAGCAGCGCGTCGGCGTCGTGCTGCGGCCCGAGGGCCTCGATGCGGTAGAGCAGGTCGTCGTCGCTCAGGGCCAGCCAGCCCGCGGCTCCGCCGCCCGAGGCCTCCGGCCCCTCCTTCCACGGCCGCCGCACCAGTTCCTCTTCGTCCCGGTCGTTCATCGACCCCCCACCCTGTCCCTCCCCACGTAGGGGAGGGGAGGGCCGTTGCGAGCGTCGCTCCGGTGCAGACGATTCTACCCCGTGCTAGGAGAGGGCGTCGGCCAGGCGGCGGAACTCCTCGACCACCGACTCGAGCGCGCGCTGCAGCTCGCTGGTGATCCCGACGAAGGTGATGCCGAACTCGTGCCCCTTGTCGACGGCCTTCACCCACTTCACCTGTCCGGGCAGGCGCGAAGGCGAGACCGCGTGGCCGAGCCGAGCCTCGACGACGACGCGCGCCTGCGCCGAGGGGGGTCGCTCCTCCGTCGAGAGGCGCGCGCCCCGCACGCTGAGGTCGGTGAAGTACGCGGGCAGCCGGCGCGCCCCGTCCACCACCACGCAGGGCGCGACCCAGGGCCGGATCCGCGGCGTCTTGCGCTTCTCCTGGGACACCGCTACTCCTGGGGCAGGACGAGCCCGAAGCCCTCGTCCTCCTCCGCCTTCGGGGCCGGCGCGGGCGCGTCGAGGCGCCGCACGACGCCGATGACCTTGTAGGCCCACAGCGTGCGGCAGACCTCGAAGTCCGACAGCGTCGACTCGTGGCAGAGCGCCTCCAGGGTGGTCGGCTGGTTGAGCCCGGTGAGCAGCGTCAGCTTCTCGAGCGAAGGGCTCATCGCCCGCAGGGTCTCCTCGTAGTTCGCCACCCGCTCGTAGCTGGCGTCGAGGCCGCCCACCGCGCGCTGGATGCGCCGCCAGGAGTCGATGCGCCGGATGCCCTCGATGATGATGTCCGGGGTGCTGATCTTCAGCGTGATCGCCTCCGGCGGCGGGGCCCCCTCCTGCAGCCGGTACTGCCCCTCCGTCCACTGGAAGGCGCCGTAGATGATCTCCTGCGTCTGCTCGACGACCGCCCTCACCAGCTCCTTGGGCGTGAGTATTCCCTGCTCGACGAGGATGGCGCCCAGCCGCTTGCCGGGGCTCACGGCGGCCCCCGCGTCCGTGTGATGGCGCAGGCTGATCCGGCCTTGCCGCAAGAGCAGCTCGCCCAGGCGGTCGTCGGTGCTGGTGGACGCGGCGAAGACCATCCGGCCCTGCTGGACGGTGACGCTGCGGCCGACGCCCATGTGCGTGAGCGTGAGCAGCCCCGTCCACCGGCCTTCGGACAGCTCGTGGATCAGGTCCGGGAAGTCGCGCTCGGCCAGGCTCCCCTGCGGCTTCATGCGCTCTCCGCCAGGGCGGCCGCGATCCGCGTGCGCACGTCGGAGGCGAGCCGCTCGCGGTCGTCGTAACTATAGGCGCCCGCGGCCACGGGCTCCAGCAGGCGCAGGCGCACGGTGCCCGGCCGAATGCGGAACCGTCCCCGCGGCATCAGCTCCCCGGTGCCCTGCAGCGCGGCGGGCACGATGCGGCTGCCGGCCTCGATCGCGGCGACGAAGGCGCCCCGCTTGAACGGTCCCAGCTCGCCGGTGCGCGTCCGCGTGCCCTCGGGAAAGATCAGGAAGCAGTGCCCCTCTCGCAACGACCGGGCCGCGCGGTCGAGCGCCGCGCGCGACTGGGTCCGGTCCGCCCGGTCCACCGCGATGAAGCCGGCGAAGCGCAGCACGTGGGCGAGGAAGGGGATCTTGAAGATCTCCGTCTTCGCGACCGCCTTGAAATCGATGCGGAGCGACCCGAAGAGCACCGGCGCGTCGAGATGGCTGACGTGGTTCGGCATCACCACGGTGTTGCGCGTGTCGCCGAGGTTCTCGCGGCCCTCGACGACGACGCGCGTCCCGCTCAGCATCAGCGCGACGCCGATGCCGAAGCGGCCCAGCGTGTAGAGGACGGCCGGCGAGCGCATCAAGTGGGCCAGGGGCAAACCGACGAGGCTGGCCGCCGGGACGTAGAGTCCCAGGAAGACGAGGACGGCGGCGGCACGGATCATCCGGCCAGGCCTTCCCGCGCTGCGCTCGCGGTGGTCAGGACTCGGGAGCGGGGTTCGGTGCGGCCAGCTCTTCCGAGGCCTTGCCGTTCAGCAGGGCCTTCAACTCCTTGCCCATCTTGAAGTAGGGGATCTTCTTGGGCGGCACGTCGACCTTTTCCCCCGTCTTCGGGTTCCGGCCCTTGCGAGGCGCGCGGTTGCGGAAGCGGAAGCTGCCGAAGCCACGGATCTCCACTTCCTGGCCGTTTTGCAGCGCGTTCACGATGCTCCGCAGAGCCGCCTCCACGATGATCCCCGCCTGGACCTGCGTGATCTCCAACTTGCGGGCGACGATGTTGATGAGGTCGGCCTTGGTCATGGCGTTACGGGACTCGTCATTCATCGCGGACGCTCCACGGCCAGGGGATTGGCGACGAAGCGGAGTCTAGCCCGCCGATCCGCCGAAGTCAAGGAGCCATTGGAAGATCCGTCCCGGCCACGTTTCGCCGGCCGGGACGGATGACCGCAGTGGGAACCGCCGAGAGGGACCGCTGCGGCCTAGGCGTCGGAGGCGCGTCGGCTGGCGCCGACGGGCTTCTGAACCGGCTTCCTGCCGAGCTTCCCGTCCGGGCTGAACGTCTTGGCCAGGGCCCGATCGACCCGTTCCTCGACCACGGGCGCGGTCTTGCCCTCCACCTCGGCGATCTCGCTCACCAGCAGGAACTTCGCTCGGTCCAGCATGCGCTTCTCTCGGAACGAGAGGGCCTTCTTGCGGCTGAGGTACGTGAGCCCCTTCAACACCACGGCGACCTCGTAGAGGCTGCCGGTGCGCATCTTGTCCGAGTTCTCCTTGAAGCGGCCCTTCCAGTTGGGATGCTGGTCGATGTTCCCGTCGGCGAGCAGGTTATAGATGCGGCGAACGTCGGCGGCGGTGATCACGTGCCGGAGTCCAACCCCGCCGGCATTCTGCTGGGGAACCCACACCCGCGAGTCGTTGGAAAGGATCCGGAGCTGGTAGAGGCTGATCTTGCCGCCCGGAATGGGTCGGGTCTGGATGCTCTCAACGATACCGATGCCGTGATTCGGATAGATGACCTTCTCGCCGACCTGGAACTCCACACTGACCTCTCTTTCCAAAGGGCGCGGGGGGGCTGAGAGCCGGATGGGAGCGCACGGTTGTGTCCGAGAGAGCTAGTGTATCAGAAGGCGGATTGGGGGGCAATGGCCGGGCCCACACCGCGGCCGGGCTCAGCCCGGGCCCGTCTCGGCGGCGAGGGCGGCCACGCACGCGTCCACGTCGGTCTCGTCGTTGAAGAAATGCGTGGCGATGCGCAGGCCCTGGGCCTTCTCGGTGACGTGGACGCCACGCTCGCGGAGACGGCCCGCCGTTCGCGGCGGATCGCGCACCGCGCAGAGGGTCTGGCCCGAGCGGAAAGCGCCGGCCGGGGAGAGCACGTCGACGCCCGCACCTCGCAGCCGGTCGGTCAGGTAGGAGTTGAGGGACAGGACGCGCTCGGCGATCGCGTCCGCGCCGATGGCCGAGAGGTAGTCGACCGCCGCGCCCAGGGCGAAGATCGCGGCGAAGGGCGGGCAGCCCAGCTCGCTCCGCTGGGCCGACGGCAGGAGGCGGTAGCTGCGGTTGTCGAAGGCGTACGGGTTCTCGACGCTGAGCCAGCCGACGGCGCGGGGCTTCCGGCGCTCGAGAAGCGCGCGGCCGATGACGGCGAAGCCCGCGCCGTAGCCGGCGCACATCCACTTGTGGCCGGCGGTGGCGAAGGCGTCGATCGCGCTTCGTCGTACGTCGATCGGAAACGCTCCCGCCGACTGGCTGCCGATGACGACCAGGTTGCGGGCCCCCTTGAGCGCGCCGAGCGCCTCCACGTCGATGCGGCAGCCGTTGCCGAACTGGACGTGGCTCACGGCGATCGTGGCCGCCGCCGGCGCCCGGCCCTCGGCGAAGATCGACGCGGGCAGCGCGCCCCCTTCCGGCTCCACGAACCGCACGTCGACGCCGCGGTGGATCCAGGGCAGGGTGATCGTGGGGAACTCGGGGTCGACGGCGAGGACCGCGCCGTCCTCGGCGAGCAGGTCCACGATCAGGTTGATCCCCGTCGACGTGTTGGGGACGAAGACGACCTCGTCGGGCTCGGCCCCGACGAAGCGCGCGACGCGGCCACGGATCGCTTCGATCTTCTCCAGCCACTCTTCCCACGGGGCGTCGCCCTCTTCCTCGAGGCGGCGGTAGAACTCGTCGACGGCCGCGCGGACCGGGCGCGGCGTGGGGCTGGCGGCGGCGGCGTCGAGGTAGACGCAGCGCGTCACCGCGGGGAAGTCCCGCCGGATCTCGCTCCACTGCGTGGCCACCTCAGGACCGCTCCCGAGGATCGGGGGAACCGCCGGGGGCCGGGCGGGCCCGGCCCCCTGCGCTGGACACCCGGATCACGCCCCGCCGATCAACGGCGGCTGTGCGGGACGGTCACCGCCACCGACCGGCTCGAGGAGGCCCCGCTGCTGTCCGTGCACGTGATCAGGATCGTGTAGATGCGCCCGGTTTCGCCGCCGGCGCGCTCGCTGCGCAGCCGCACGTGGTGCGCGTCGAGGATCTCCCAATCGACCGACGTGTGGCCGTCACCGTTCCCCTCCGCCGGCTCGTTGCTCGTCACCGTCAGGGCGCACGCCACCGGGCCGCAGTTGTCGGTCACATTGTAGCTGACCGCGACGTCCACCATCAGGTGATCGGGCGGCCAGAGCACCGGGCGGTCTACGGCTTCGGAGTCGATCGCGGGCGGCGGGTTGGACGCCGTCACCACCGCCGTCGCCGAGTTGTCGCTGGGATCGGGATCCGGGTCGGCGAAGGCGACCGACGCCGTGTTGGCGATGGACGTGCCGTCGGGCACCGGGCAGTTCACGTTGGCCACCAGCGTGATGGTCACCGAGGCGCCGCCGGCGATGGCGCCGAAGCCGATCGTCCGGTCGTTGCCCGATCCGGCGCAGGTTCCGCCTCCGGTGGCGGAGCAGCTCACGAAGCTCGTCGACGGGGGCAGGCTGTCGGTGACGACGACCGCGCTCGCCGCCGTCGGGCGCTTGTTGCGCACCACGAGCGTGTAGGTCACGTCGGAGCCGGTCACCACCACCGCGGGAGCGGCGGCCTGGACGATCTCGAGGTCGGCGGCGAGGAGCTGCTGATAGGTCACGAGATCGAGCTCGGCTTCGCCGATCGGCGTGTGGGTGCCGTCCTCGAAGTCGTGCGTCGACTGGAAGTCGTACTGGAGGTTGCTCCAGTCGAAGTAACCGGTCAGCGGGTTGGGCTCGGCGCTGCCCACGCTCCGGAACTGCGCGTCGTCGCCGGACTTGGCCGTGTTGCAGGTCCGGTCGGGGCCGTCCCAGATCTGGCCGGCGGCGGACAGGTCGTCGCCGGAGGGCGCCGTCTCGAGCGTGCCGTTGGTTCCCGCGCCCACGCAGGCGCGATCGCCGTTGATGTCGCTCGAGATGCCCGTGCCCGTCGCCACCCCGTCGCAGTTCCAGTCGAGGGCCGCGTTGCCGGGGCCGGAGCTGGTGGTCCCGTTGGGGCAGAACCAGAACGTGGTGTTGCCCGCGTCTCCGATGCCGGCGGGCTCGCTGAGGTTGGTCTCGTCCAGGTTGGCGAGCGCGCTCCGCGAGTAGTCGATCTGCGCCGTGAGCGGACCCGCGCCGTCCGGGTCGGTGGGGCCGATTCCGGACACCTGGAACTGGTAGTTCATCACGCTCAGGTAGTTCGGCTTGAAGTTCACGCTGTCGCCGCCCCCGTGCTGCAGGTTGAGGTTGTGGCCGAACTCGTGCATCAGCGTCCCCGCCTGCTGCATGATCGTCCCGTTCTGGCCCGGCCACGCGCCGAGCGAGACCTGGAAGTCGTTGCCGGGAAGCTCCGCGCAGCCCGAGCTGCCCAGGTCGTTGGTCGCTTGACGATGGGTGAACAGCCCGTAGTGGTA
>Ga0114129_10009502_pt1 | contig 13868 bp, 5 predicted proteins | sample RhiMetdeltSRZDD1_FD_80071 | JGI IMG/M metagenome (GOLD analysis project Ga0114129, IMG submission 80071) | Populus rhizosphere microbial communities from Tennessee, USA - Rhizosphere MetaG P. deltoides SRZDD1 (version 2) (version 2) | ecosystem: Host-associated > Plants > Roots > Rhizosphere >...
GAGCCGGACCCCGACGCCACCAAGACCCATGGCCAGACCCGGCTGTTCGCCTTTCGGCAAAACGAGCGGCGCGCCCGCCTGCTTCAGCCGCACGGCCAGGCGGCTCGCCCGCACGGCATCGAGCACAGCGACGGCCGGCACGTTGAGCGAGAGCTGCAACGCCTTGCGCACGGTGACAAGGCCCTGGAAGGTCGAGTCGAAATTTTCCGGCGCATAGCTGCCGAAGCGGAGCGGCCGGTCCTCGATCAGGGTTTCCGGATGAATCAATCCATCCTCGAAGCCAATTCCGTAGATGAACGGCTTCAAGGTCGAGCCGGGCGAGCGCAACGCCTGGCTCATGTCGACCTGGCCGGCGCGGGCGTCATCGAAGTAATCGGCGGAGGCGACGCGCGCCAGCACCTCGCCGGTCGAATGATCCACCGCGACGATGGCGATGGACATTTCCGGCCCGAGCGCGCGCGCCCGCTCGCGCGCAAGCTCCTCAAAACTGCGCTGCAGATGGGCATCGATCGTGAGGCGATGCAGCCGGCGCTCGGGCGCCGCCGCGATCGCCTGGTCGGCGGCGTGGGGCGCCAGCGCCGGCATCGGTTTTCGCGCCGTCGGCACGGCTTCCGTTTTCGCCTGCGCGATCTCATCGGCGGGAATGAGCCCGGCGGCGGCGATGCGATCGAGGACGCGGTCACGCGCGGCGCGCGCGGCTTGCCCGTTCCGATCGGGACGCCGCGCCTCCGGCGATTGCGGCAGCGCCACCAGGAGCGCCGCCTCGGCCAGGGTCAGGCGCCGCGGCTCTTTGGCGAAATAGGCAAACGAAGCGGCGCGGATGCCTTCCAGGTTGCCGCCATAGGGGGCGAGGCCGAGATAGAGCGCGAGGATCTCATCCTTGCTCAACACGCGCTCAAGCGCGAAAGCCCGCACGATCTGGCGAAGCTTGGCGAGAAAATTGCGCTCGCTACGCGGCTCGAGCAGCCGCGCCACCTGCATGGTCAAGGTCGAGCCGCCGGACACGATCCGTCGATTCGTGACCAGCTGCGTTGCGGCGCGGACGAGCGCACCCGGATCGACGCCGAGATGCGAGCGGAAGCGCTTGTCCTCGTAGGCGAAGAGCAGCGCGAAGAAGCGCGGATCGACGCTGTCGACACTCGCCGGCAGACGCCAGCGGCCTTCGAGCGTCGGATAGGCGCGCAAAAGCCGGTCCTCACGATCGACCACCAGCGTCGAATATTCGAGGTCTTGTCCGGTGGGCGTTGAACCCAGCGAGACAACCCATGCGGTGAACGCCGTCACGAACGCGGCGAGCAGGCCAAAGCCAGCCAGTGCCGCAGAGGTGCGACCTTTGCGGACTGGCATGGCGGCTGGCACGCTGGTGCTCACGTTACGCTCATCTGGCCGGATCGACCTCGACAGTGCCGGTTGCCGTGCGGCCGAAGCGCTCGGGCCGATACATGTCCTCCACATAGGCTTGCGGCAGGACGTAGCGGCCGGGCGATACCGCCCGCACCACGTAGGCGACGGTGAACACGGCCGGATCGCCGCTCTTGCGCTCGAAGGCGGCGCTGAACCGGTCGTCGCGAAATTCCGAGCTCACCGGCTCGGCCGCATTGGCGATCCATTCCAGCGTGCCGGTATCACCGGACGAGACCAGCCGCGGATTGTCGATCTCGAACCCGGCCGGCAGATAGTCGGCGATGATGACGCGCGCGAATTGCGGCTGTGGCTCGGTGATCGTCAGCACCACGGCGAACCGCTGGTTCTGCTTCACCTTGCTCACGTCGGCCGTCTCGCCGTCGAGCGAGTGATAGGCGCGCTCGATCTTGAAGCCTTTCTCCGCTGCCGGCTCGGGCACGATCGGGGCGCCGGTGACCGAGATGACCGCCTTCAGGTTGGCGTCGCCGTTGTTCGTCACCTTGACCGGACCGTTCGCCAGATCGGCGGGGCGGAAGTTGCGGTAGAGCGGTGTCTGGCCGGCTTGCCCGCCAACGTCGAGGCCGACGTGAAGGCCATCCTTGGCGAGCGAGCGCGCCGCCAGCACCAGCCAGGCATTCTCCTGGGTGGAGGTCATGGGCGTGAGCGCCCGCGCCGCCTCGACGCGCGCCACCGCGTCGAAGATCGTGGCACGCGGTCCGCTGCCCTCGGCGGCAAGCGTCACCAGGGTGGCGGCGTCGCGCAAGGCCGAGCCGTAATCGACGCGGCCGATCTCCGGCACCGGGGAAGCGGGAATCGATTGCAGCGCCGCCGCATAGGCGCGCTCGGCGCGTACGCGGTCGCCCAACAGGCCGAGGGCGGCGGCGATCTGCGCCTTGGCGATCGGCGTTGCCACATCGCCGAGCTTGGCGTCGGCGAGGTAGCGCAGGTCGCCGAGCGGCGCGACGCCGTTGCGCGCCAGCACGTAGAGCGCATAGGCCACGTTGCGGCCGCCGTCCTTGCTCGGTTCAGGCGCAACGCCCAGCTGGTTGCGCAGCCGGTCGAGGGCGAGGCTGAATGCTTTCTCCGGGACGGTGAAGCCGCGCTCGCGCGCCCGGGTGAGGAAGTCGGTCACGTAGGAGTCGAGCCAGGCGTCGCTGCCGCCGGCTGTCCACAAGCCGAACGAGCCGTCGGGTCCCTGCCGCGCCAGCACCCGATCGATCGCCTCGCGGATGCGCTGGTCGATGTTGTCGTCGAGCGCGAGATGGGTCGCGGCGGCGAGCTCGTTGACGTAGAGCAGCGGCAGCGCCCGGCTGACGATCTGCTCGGAACAACCGAACGGATAACGATCCAGCGCTTTCAGCAAGGCGGCGGCATCGAGCGCCGTGGTGGTTCCCACCGACAGCGCCACCGCGCCGGACCCGGGTACGAGATCGGTCAAGAGGTCGTTGGAGATGGTGAGGCTTTCGCCCTTGGCGAGATCGCGCACGGTGCGGCGGGCCAGCACCTGCGTCGCCGGCTTGGCGGCGAGCGGATAGCTCCGTTCGAGATCGAAGCCGTTCGGACCGGTGATGCGCACCGCCACCATGCCGTTGCCGACGCTCCTTGCCGTCAATGGCAAGCTGACGCCGTTGCGCTGTCCGGGGGCGAGCCGCAACGTCTGCACGGCGCCGCCGCTGACCGCGAGCGGACCGTCGGCGGAGACGGCCAGGCGATAATCGCCGGCGGTGCCTTCGACGTTATCGACGTCGAGCCGCAGGGTGCCGCGATCGCCGGTAAGGAGAAAGCGCGGCAGGGTCGCGGTGAGCACGACGGGATCGCGCACCACCACGTCGCCGGCGGCACGGCCGACCTTGTCCCGGCTCCAGGCAACGGCCATCACCCGCACGGTGCCGGCGAAGGCCGGAATCTCGAACGTCACTTCGGCACTGCCGTCGGGCGCAACCGCGACGACGCCGGAATAGAGCGCCAGCGGCGGCTGTGTCGGCGGGCTTCCTTCGACGGCGCCGCCGGCGTCGCCGCCGGTGCGGATCTGACCGATTGCGCCCTGCATGCCGTCGATCAGCTGGCCGTAGAGGTCGCGGATCTCCGCCGCGAGACGGCGCTGCCCGAGATAGTGATTGTCCGGCGCCGGCGGCTTGTAGCGGGTCAGGTTGAGGATGCCGACATCGACCGCGGCCACGACCACGCGCGCTTCGTCGCCGGCATTGAGACCGGCGAGCTTGAGGGGAACGCGCAAGGTGCTGCGCGGCCGCAGGAGATCGGGAAGCTTCATGTCGACGGCGAGCGTCTTGGCCGGCCGGTCGATGGAAAACCATTGCACGCCGATGGCGCGTCCCGGCATGCGGCTCGCGGCGACGTCGAGCGGCCGCCGCAGCGTCGCCACCACATAGGCGCCGCTGCCCCAATCCTTGCCGATGGTCAGCGGCAGGCGTGCCGTGCCGGGCTGCACGTCGGCACTGGTCGTGGTGATCAGGCGGTCGCCGACCACGGCAAGCGTGACCTTGCCGGCGGTGCGCACCGTTACCGCGACGCTCATGGTGTCGCCGGCCTGGTAGGCGGGCTTGTCGAGGGCGACTTCCAGCAGGTCCGGCGTGTCGGCGGAGGAGTCGGCGTAGAAGCCGGAGTCGAACAGGATCGTGGTGACAGGCCCGGCCGGATCGTTGGTCGAGACTTCGAGGCGATAGCGCCCGAAGTCCACCGGCAGGGAAATGCGGCCCGGCTGGTTGGCGGCGATGTCGAGGCGGCCGTCGGCGATGCGGCGCGTCGACTTAACCGGCTCGTAGCGCCACACGCTGTCCTGCCGGTACCACTGATACTTGCTGTCGATGCGCAACAGATCCCAGCGCAGCCCGGTCGCCGGCAAAGACTTGCCGTCGGGAGCGACGAGGACGACGTCGAAGCCCGCGGTCTCGCCCTCGCCCACCGCCTTGCCGGAGAACAGCGGCCGGATGCCGATCATATTGGCGCTCGGAACGACCGGCAGCGCGAGCTTGCGCTCGACCGCACGCCCGCCCGCCTCGGCCAGGCGCACCACGACCTCCGCTTCCAGCGGTCGCGTGGACTGCGGCAGCTTGGGAAGCGCGACGCTGAAGCGCGCCTTTCCCTGCGCGTCGGTCTGCGGCAGGTCTTCCAGCGACTGATTCTCGCTCGCCGCTTCCTCGTCATCGACACCGAACAGGTAACCGGCAAAGCCGGGACGCTGGCCGGTGGAGCGGATCGTGACTTCGCCTTCGAGATCGAGGCCGGAGGCCGGCGCGCCGTAAAGATAGCGGCCGTCCAGCGCCACTGCGGCCGGCGCCGATCGGGCGATGCGATCGGACGTCGCGCGAATCTCGAACTCCAGCCGGTCGGGGACATAGTCCTCGACCAGGAAGGTGGTCTCGCCGATGGCCGGCCGCTTCGGATCGGTATGGGCGCGCACGCGCCAGGTGCCGGTCGGCGCCGTTCCCACGATCGGCAGGCTGAGGCTGCGACCGCCGACGCCCTGGTCGGCAACGATGGCGCGGCGATATTCGACACCGTCGGGCCGCTCGACAACGAGGGTGAGCGGAACACCGAGCGCCGCCACGCTGGCGGCGTCACGCAACAGCGCCGTGATGTGTACGCTTTCGCCGGTGCGGTAGACGCCGCGCTCGGTGAAGACGAAGGCATCGAGCCCAGTCGGGCTCTCGCGTCCGGCAACGCCGCGATCGCTGAGATCGAAGGCGGGGTTCTTGAGGCTGAGGAACGCGTAGTCGCCGCCGCGCTCGGAAGCCGTGAGCAGCGCGGGCGAAGCACCGCCCTCCCCGCGCGCCAATCCGGCCTCGAACCGGATGAAGCCTGCGGCGTCGGTCGTCCGCGTCGCCAGGATGTCGTTGTTGCGCGCGATCAGATGCACCTCGATGCCGGCCTTGGGCGCCGTCGTCGCCAGGGAATGGACAAAGACGTTGACGCCGTCGCTGCCGGAGAAGGCGGTCAGGCCGAGGTCGGAGACGATGAACCACTGGGTCGCGAGCTCGTCGTATTGGTTGGACGTGCCGGCCGGTTGCGCTGCCATGACATAGACGCCCGGCTGCAACTGCCCGACTGCCTGATCGATTGGAAATGCCGTCGTGATGTCGGCATTGAGGGTCGATTCGGCCTTGAGCTCGCCTTCCCACACTTTCACGCCGCGCCGCTCGGCCAGACGCTCGAGCTCGTAGGAATCGAGGTTGCGCTGGAAATCGTTGCCGATCACCGTGTTGATCAGATTGCGATCACCGATGCGGTAGATCTGCGCCTTGATCGTATCGGTGTTGACGCTGACCACCGGGATGCCGCGCTGGCCGCTGCGTGGCAGCACATAGGCTTTGCCGGTGAAGCGCACGAACGGCTTGCGGTCGCGCACATAGATGGTGAACTCGGCGGACTTGGTAAGCGTCTCTTTCACCACCGAAGGAAGACCGGCCCGGAGCGTGATCGAATAGCGCTCGCCGTGCTTGAGGCCTTCGACGCAGAGCTGCTTTTCCTCGCTTGACAGCGCCGGCTTGTCCTGACCGGCAAGCGCCACGAAGGGCGAGAAATCGGTGCGGCGGCCGGGCAGCTCTTCGGAGAACTGGAAGCACGCCCGCGGCGAAGCGGCGTCGGCGTCGACCGTGTAGTCGAGGATGCGGAAGCCGTGATCCTCGCGCAGCCGTTCGTACAGCGCGCGGATGTCGGCAACCTCACGCAGCTCCAGGGAGAGGCGCAGCGCATCGAGGGCGGGACGATAGATCCTTCGATCCGCGAAGCTGCGGCCGAGGATCGTCAGCGCGTCGGCTTCGTCGTTGCGATTGCCGGCGCGCTGATAGGCAATATAGGCGGCGGTGCCGGCGCGTTCCAACAGGAGGGCGCGCTCGCGCTCGTCGTTGGTGCGGATCTGTAGGATGGTGCGGCCAAGCCTCAGCCAGTTGGCGCTCTCCATGGGCGCCATCGTGACGAGTTGCCCGAGGATCTGCATGCCGGCGCGGTAGTCGCGGCGGTCGAACGCGGCATCGGCATCGCGGCGCAACGCCGCCGCCGGCTTGTCGATCGCGCCGGCGTCCTGCTTGATCTGTCCTTCGAGCTTGATCGCCGCGTCGGCGAGGTCGTCGCGCTGGAATGGCTTGTCGGCAGCGCCGGCGGAAACAACAGAGAAAGCAAGTGCGAGCGCGGCAACGGCGCCGGCGCGAAGCAATGCGCGCATGGTGAGAACCTCCCTCCCGGGGCTGGGGGTCATTGAAGTGGAAAGATGAATCGTGTCGGCGTCGTGACGTGGAATCAATTAGTCGCCGGCTGCCCTCGGCCTGTTCATTCATCCTTGCTATGGCGCGACCGCGGGACGGAAAGCGCTGTAAACGGCCGCGCCCGCTCGAAGGCGCGGGCGGCCGTGAGCACCAGGGCGTCGTGCCCGCGCCGGCCGACGATCTGCAGCCCGATCGGAAGGCCGTCGGCGGAGAAGCCGCAGGGCACCGAGGCGGCCGGCTGCTGGGTCAGGTTGAACGGATAGGTATAGGGTGACCAGGCAATCCAGTCGTCGCCGAAGCGACCGTCGGGCGGCGTCATGCGGCCGACCGCGAAGGCGGTGATCGGCATCTGCGGCGTCACCAGGAGGTCATAGCGGGCGAGAAACCGCTCCATGGCGATGGCGAGGTCGGCGCGCGCCTGGTAGGCGGAAAGATAGTCGGCAAGCGAATAGTGCCGGCCGCGTTCGGCCACGCGCACGAGGCCGGGATCGAGCTTCCCGCGTTCCTCTGGCGGCACCGCGTCGACCAGGGTGGCGGCAACCGCACTCCACATCGTCTGAATGAGATCGATCGGCTCGGGAAAGCCCGGATCTGCCAGCTCCACCTTGGCGCCGAGTTCCTCGAACACCAAGGCAGAAGCGGCGGTGGTGACCTCCACCTCGGTATCGAGCGTCTCGACATAGCCGAGGCGTGGACTCCAGGCGATCCTCAGGCCGGAGACGCCATCGTCGAGGTTTTTCAGGAAATCCCCGGCGGGGCTGTTCCAGGCGGCAAGGTCGCGCAGGTCAGGCGCCGAAATCAGCGAGAGCGTCAGCGCGGCGTCCGCTACGGCGCGGCTGATCGGCCCCACATGCGCCAACACGGTCATCGCCGATGCCGGGTAGACCGGCACGCGGCCGAAACTCGGCTTGAAGCCGAACACGCCGGTAAACGCGGCGGGGATGCGCAGGGAGCCGGCGCCGTCGGTGCCGAGATGGAGCGCGCCGAGATTGAGGAGCGCCGCCACCGCGCCGCCGCCGGTCGAGCCGCCCGGTGTGCGCTCGAGATTCCACGGGTTGCGGGTGATGCCGGTGAGCGGGCTGTGGCAGACGCCGATCCAACCTTGCTCCGGCATCGTCGTCTTGCCGAGCACGACCGCGCCCTGCTCGCGCAGGCGCGCCACCGCCGGGGCGTCCTCCGGCGCCGGCTCAGGGCCGCTGACCGCCGAGCCTTTGCGCGTCGGCCAACCCTTGGCCCAGAGATTGTCCTTGACCGTTGCCGGAACGCCGTCGACGGGCCCGAGCGCCGCGTCGCGTTGCCAGCGCGCTTCGGCGGCGCGCGCGGCGGCCAGCGCGCCATCGGCATCGACGAGCACGAAGGCGTTGACGTCCGGGGCAAAGCGTTCGATGCGGGCGAGCACGTCGTGCACCACCTCGACCGGCGACAGCGCACCGGTGCCGTAGAGGCGCGTCAGGTCGAGCGCGGTCAGTTCGTGGATTTCGGTCTTGGCGCCAGGCGAGCGCATGCCGAATGATGGATTATTCCCCGTGCGCCGTCGACCTGTTCGGCCTGACGCAAACGCCTGCCGTTGGTGTAAGCTCGCCAGCAAGCGCCCCAACATTGGCGCGGATGAGGAGGAAGGGATGCCACAGGATCGCAGGAAGTTTCTGAAGACGACGGCGCTCGCCGGCGCGGCTGCCGGCATGGGCGTTATTGTGCCGCCGGCCCTCGCCCAGCGCGCCGCCGCGCCCACCAGCGGAACGCAGCAGCTGCCCAAGGGGCTGGTGCTGGCGACCTTGCGGCGGCCGAGCGGCTATGGGCTGGGCGTGCGCACCGAGCGCGGCATTCTCGACGTCGCCGCGGCGGAGGCGAGCCTGCACGAGAACGCGCCGACCACGATCGAGGCCTTGTTCAAGGGCGAAGGCGACGCCGACGGCCTCAAGCGGCTCGTCGACAAGGTCAATGCGGGCTCCTCGCCTGAGCGCTACTACGTGGCGGTCGACAAGGCGGCGTTCGGGCCATGCGTGACCAATCCGCAAAAGATCGTGTGCATCGGGCTCAACTATCGCAAGCACGCGGCCGAGACCGGCAATCCGGTGCCGAAGCAGCCGATCCTGTTCAACAAGTTCAACACCGCGCTGAACCATCATGGCGGCAAGATCAACGTCACCGAGGAGGATGCCCAAAGATTCGACTACGAAGCGGAGCTCGTCGTCGTCATCGGACGCGAGGCGCGCAACGTCAGCGAGCAGGACGCGGCCAACCACATCTTCGGCTACTGCACCGGCAACGACTTCACCGCCCGCGACCTGCAAAGCCGTTCGAGCCAATGGATGCTGGGCAAGAGCCTCGACGGCGCCGCGCCGCTCGGGCCGTGGCTGGTCACCGCCGATCTCGCCGACGGCGACAATCTCAAGATCGAGTGCCGCGTCAACGGCGAGGTACGCCAGTCGTCGAACACGAGCGACATGGTGTTCAACACCAAGCAGCTGGTGAGCTACATCTCGCGATACCTGACGCTGAAGCCGGGCGACATCATCTTCACCGGCACGCCGGAAGGCGTGATCTCCGGCTACCCGAAAGACAAGCAAGTGTGGCTCAAGGCCGGCGACAAGATCACGACCTCGATCGAGAAGCTCGGCGATCTGGAATTCACGCTGACGTAAGGATGAATTTGTAGAGTGGGCGGCCTCCACAGCGGCTCCCTTGGGATCGCTGTTGCGATCGCTCGCCCACCCTACGAGTTCGTCATGCGCGCGTTCTTCACCCTCGCCTTCTTTGCCGTGCTCATCGTCTGCACGCTGTTTGCCGTGCGAACCTGGTGGTCCGCCAAGCGCGGCGCCCGGGAAATGGAGCCGGCCGAACGGCAACTGTTCCGGCGCTTCATCGCCGGCCTGGCGATTTTCTGGCTCATCGCCGTCGCCGGCTTTTTCGGCGGCTTCATCTCGTTGTGATGTCTTCCGGACGCGATGGCGAGCGCCCTCGCCTGCGTGCAGAAGTGCAAAATTGTCCTATATTGCCGGCCAAGGCCCCGTAGCTCAGCCGGATAGAGCAGCAGCCTTCTAAGCTGAAGGTCGGAGGTTCGAGTCCTCCCGGGGTCGCCACACCGCTCAGGCGACGTGCTGGCCGTCCCGCCTCGCCGGCGCGAACGAGAGCTGCGAAGCCGGACACGGTGGCCGAACAGGTAGCCCTGCAGCTCGTTGCATCCGGCGGCGCGCAGGAGCTCCAACTGGGTCGCCGTCTCGACGCCCTCGGCCGTCGTGCGGATTTCCAGGCTGCGGGCGAGCCCGGTGATCGCCGCCACCATGGCGGACTGATCGTCGCGCTTCGACATTTCAGCGACGAATGATCGGTCGATCTTGATCTTGTCGAACGGAAACATCTGTAGATAGCCGAGCGACGAGTAGCCGGTGCCGAAATCGTCGAGCACGATGGCCACGCCGAGCTTGCTGAGTTCGTGCAGAACGGCGACGTTGGCGGCATCCTTCTCGAGGATGACGGATTCGGTGATCTCGAGCTCGAGGCGTTGCGCCGGGAAGCCGGTCTCGGCCAACGTGGCGGCAACGACCTCGACCAGATTCCCGCGCTTGAATTGCGCCGCCGAAAGGTTGACGGCGAGCTTGAGGTGCGCCGGCCATTGGGCGGCGTCGCGGCAGGCCTTGCGCAACACCCACTCGCCGAGCGGCACGATGAGGCCGGTCTGCTCGGCGATCGGAATGAATTCGGCGGGAGGAACGAGGCCGCGCTCGGGATGACGCCAGCGGACCAGGGCTTCGACGCCGAGCACCTCCTTGCTCGCCGCGCTGACGATCGGCTGATAGTGGAGCTCGAATTCTCCCTTCTCCACCGCCGCCCGCAGATCCGTTTCGATGCGGCGGAGGACACGCGCTTCCTCGTACATTTCGGTCTGAAAGAAGCAGTACCCCGTCTTGCCTTCGGCCTTGGCGCGATAGAGCGCAAGGTCCGCGTTTCTCAGGAGCTCGTGGACGTCGGTTCCGTCCTCGGGAGCAACCGCGATGCCGATGCTGCCGCCGGTCACCACGTAGTGGTCTTCGACATCGTAGGGCTGGGCGATGGCCGCCAGCAGGCGTTCGGTCAGGGCAGCCTGCTCCTGCAGGTGATCGTGCTCGACCGGCGCCAGGACGCCAAATTCGTCGCCGCCCAGCCGGGCGATGGTGTCGGTCTCGCGAACCGCGCTGCGCAGCCGCTCGGCAACCTGTTTCAGAAGCAGATCGCCGACCGGGTGGCCGAGCGTGTCGTTCACGCTCTTGAACCGATCGAGATCGAGCAGGAGGATGCAGAATTTTTCGCCACGGCGACGCAGCCGCCCCAGGGCCTCGTCCATCTTTTCCTGAAACAGCACGCGGTTCGCCAAGCCGGTAAGGGCGTCGTGGCGGGCCATGCGGGCGACCTGCATTTCCGCCCGCTTTTGCGCCGTGATGTCCTGGTGCAGCGCGACCCAGCCGCCGTCCTGCATCGCCTGATAGGCGACTTCCACAAACCGTCCGTCGCGAAGCTCGTTCACGCGGTAATACGGCTGCAGGTGCGAAATCGTCGATGCAACTTCCGCCAGGAACTGGTCTGCGCCCTGCGGCGTAGTGCCGGCGGCAACCCGGGCCTTCAGAATGGTCTCGAACGGCGTCCCCGGCTCGCCAAGCTCGGCCGGCAGGTCATACATGCGCAGATACAGGCTGTTGCACACGACGAGACGATGGTCGTGATCGAACATGCTCATCCCGTGCGCCATGTTGTTGAGTGCCGCCGCGAAGCGCTGATTCTGCGCCTCGATGGCGCCTTGCGTCCGGCGCAGCTCTTCATTGTGCTGCTGCAGATCGGCGTTCCGCTCCTCGATGCGCCGGGCCTTCAGCGCCGCCGTCGCTGCTTCCGCCTCCTCCCGCGCCATCGTGTGCGAGACCACCAGAACCAGCCCCAGCGTCGTCCCTGAGATCAGCACGAAAACCGCGAACAGGACCCCGAAGGCCCAGCGGCGAATGGCAGCCATGGTCTCGACCGACTGGCTCTCATCCGACCGCATCTCGACGCGGAAGAGCGGAGAAGCATCGGGCGCGCGCACGACGACTTCGGCGTCCAAGGTGGGGGCGCCCTCGGCAATGGCGTAGCCGTTCAATTCGCCGAGTCTTTGGGCCCCGTCGATGGCCTTGAACAGCACCTGCATGGCGAGGCGCGAGTCGAGATCACGCAAGGCATGCAACGGATCGACGTGCACCGCCAAATAGCCGGTGATTGTCTTGAGGCCGCCGACCGGTGCCGCAATCGACAGAATGGGCGCGCCGTCAAAGGTCCAGACATGCGGCAGCCGTTCGAGCCGCTCGTTTCTTTCGCGCGCGGCCAGCCGCGACGCCAGGTCGCCGGTGGCGCGCAGCCCCGGCCTGCTCATATGCTCGGCGATGAGAGCGCCATGTTGATCATAGACGGTGATGCCGAGCAGGGAGATCTCACCCGAGGTCACGGAAAAACGCCGGCCCGCGAGCGGCAGCAAGCGCAGCAAAGCGGCGTGATCGGATGCCGCCATGGCGTTACGCAGCTCGCTCTCGGCGGCGATGTCGCCGGCGAGCGCCGCCACTTCCTCGAGATGCTTCTGCCAGACAACCTCCTGGACGTAACGCTCGACGAACTGGGTCGCGCGATCGATCTGGGCCTGGCGCGTGGAGACGTCATAGCGCGCGGTCGCGAAATACATCGCCACGGTCGCGGCGATGAAACTCATCGCCGTGGATCCGGCCACGATCAATTGGAGTTTGCGACGCGGAGGCATGGGGATCTCGGGAACCGTCAGCGCACGAGCGGAAGCCCGCGATGCTTCCACTCGACCAGGCCGAGCGCGTAGTAATAGACCCGGCTATATCCCCAACCGACTGCCTTGATCGTGGCGTTGGCGGCGCGGCCACATTTCACGCCGTTGCAGTAGAACAGGATCGGTGCGTCCTTCGACCTGACAACGCGGCGGAGGACGTCTTCGCCGGTCATGTCGGTATCGATGAGATGCACGGCCCCTTCGATGTGGCCGGCATCGTAGTCGGCAACCGTCCGGTTATCGATGATCACGAGATCGGGGCTGGTCTGGACCAGGCTGATCAAATCGTCGGCGCTGATGGTAACCGCCCCGTTAATATTCATGGGCGCTTCGCCGGCCACGGCCGCAGCCAGTGGCGCGAAGGTCAGAACGCCGACCGCAATGAGACGGGACAGCTTGCCCATTGCCCTATCCTGCTTTCCGGCAGCCCATCGGACGCTTCCAGGAAGCGCCAACCGTCCCGCCGGAAACCTACAACGGCATTGATAAAGTTCGGTTAAAACGCATCCTCAATCGGCCCTAAACGGGACGATCGAGGCTTCCCATCAGGCGCTCAAATTCTATGCAGCGCGGTCGTGCATTCGCGCACGCGTGAGGCTCGCGCATCGATAAGTTGGGGAAAACAGGCCGAATTTCCTGCTGGCATGCATTTCGCAGGCAACTACAATGACGGGGCTCGCCGCACCTGCCCCGACACTTGCGGAGGCGTTGCATGGCTTCGGTACCGAAGCTGCGGATCGATCAGGTCAGCATGACGTTCAAGACGCCGGGCGGCGTCTATGAAGCGCTTGCACCGATCACCCTCGACATTCCGGAAGGCCGCTTCGTTAGCCTGATCGGCCCCTCGGGTTGCGGAAAGAGCACCATCTTCAACATCATCGCCGGCCTGCTGGAGCCGACCTCCGGCCGCGTCCTGATCGACGGCGTCGATGCCACCGGCACGATCGGTCGCGTCGGCTACATGCTGCAGAAGGATCTGCTGCTGCCGTGGCGCACCGTCCTCGACAACACGATTTTGGGAATGGAGATCCAGGGCGTCTCGATCGCCGAGGCGCGCGGGCGCGCCCTCCCGCTGCTGCGGCGCTACGGCCTCGGCGACTTCGAACATCTCCATCCGCGCGCGCTGTCGGGCGGGATGCGCCAGCGCGCGGCGCTGTTGCGCACGCTCCTGTTCGACACCGATATCATTCTCCTGGATGAGCCGTTCGGCGCGCTTGACGCGCAGACCAAGCTGCAGATGCAGGAATGGCTGCTGCAGCTGTGGAACGACTTCCGCAAAACGGTGGTGTTCGTGACCCACGACGTCGAGGAGGCGATCTTCCTCTCCGACGAAGTGGTGGTGATGGGCACCCGCCCGGGCCGCATCCTGGAGACGATCCCGGTGCCGGTGGCGCGCCCGCGGCTGCGCACCACCGCCCTTTCGCCCGAGTTCCTGAAGATCAAGGAGC
>Ga0114129_10009503_pt1 | contig 13868 bp, 11 predicted proteins | sample RhiMetdeltSRZDD1_FD_80071 | JGI IMG/M metagenome (GOLD analysis project Ga0114129, IMG submission 80071) | Populus rhizosphere microbial communities from Tennessee, USA - Rhizosphere MetaG P. deltoides SRZDD1 (version 2) (version 2) | ecosystem: Host-associated > Plants > Roots > Rhizosphere >...
TCGCCGCACGGGCCGAAGGACCAGGCGGGCAACTCGAACTACGTCACACCGGAGAAGATCCTCAAGGCACTGCGGATTCCGAAGACGGGCCAGAGCTATGAACTGGGCCACATCTACGAGCGCACCATGCCACAGTACGGGGATCGGTCCTACTTCCTCTCGGTGCAGCCGGCGGCGCCGCCACAAAAGGAAGGGGCCGGCGCGGTGCACCGCGATTACTTCACCGGCTTCATTGGTCAGATGGGCACGCAGTTCGACGCCTTCGGTCACCAGGGGCAGGCGGTGCGGATGGCGGACGGATCGGTGAAGAGCGTCTACTACAACGGGTTCACCGAGGAGGAGCTCACCGGCGCGCGTCAGGGCGTGGATGGACTCGAAGCGCTCGGCGTCGAGCACGTGAAGCCGATCATCACGCGGGGCATTCTCGTCGACGTCGCCGGCTACAAGGGCGTGCCCATACTCGACAGCCGCTACGAAGTCACCCTCGCCGACGTGCGCGGCGCATTGACGAAGCAGGGAGTTTCAGAGGCCGGCATCGAGGCGGGCGACGCGATTCTGTTCAATTACGGCTGGGCGGTGAACTGGAACAACGGGCCAAAGTACAACGACAGCCGTTTCTTCGTCGGCGAAAACCAGGGCTCGCCGGGTATCGGCCTCGAGGTGGCGCGCTGGCTGGTCTCGAAGCGAGTCTCGATGGCAGGCGCCGACAGCTGCTGCGTACAGTCGCAGCCTCCGGTCATGCCAGGCCCGCGAACCGTCCACCACGAGCTGCTGAATAACGGCGTCCTGATGCTGGAGAACATGGACCTGCGCGAGCTCGCGCGCGATCGCGTTTATGAATTCCTGTATCTGAACCTGACCGAGCGAATCAAGGGCGCGACCGGCTCACCCGTACGGCCGATCGCGGTGAGATAACGGAGGATTCCGATGGGGTTGATCTCCGGTCTTCTCGGGCATTCCTCCAAGGCTGACATCAGCAGGCTCCAGCAGGAATTTCAGCCGATTCTCGTCGATGGCGAGACTCTGGTTGGCGCCTATAAGGTGCTCCGAGACATGATCGTGTTCACGAACAAGCGGTTGATTCTGGTCGACAAGCAGGGGATGACCAGCAGCAAGACTGAATATCAGACGATCCCCTACGAGCGCATCGTTCGATTCTCGAAAGAGAGCGCGGGGATCATGGATCTGGACGCCGAGCTGAAAATCTGGATCGTCGGCCAGCCGCTGCCGATCACGAAGACGTTCACGAAGAACGAAAACGTGAATGAGGTGTATCAGATCCTGAGTCGAGCGGTCCTGGATTGACAACGAAAGAGAACGAGATGAAATACGCCACCGCCATTATCTCGATCGTGCCGGTCGTGGGGTTGCTGACGGCAGGCTGGGCGCCTGAAGTGGTGCATGCGCAGCCACAGCCTGCCTGCCTGCACGGACCCGGTGAAACACCAGCGGCCGCTGCACGGCGCCAGGACGCCGTCCGTGTGATGCGGGCGATCAACACGGCGCAGGCGCAGGCCTTTGCGATGAATGGCACCTACCTGAACTTCCGTGATCTCACGAATTCGGGACTGGCGACGAGGCCTGTAGGATTCGCGACTCAGCTCACGGTTGAGGGCAGCACATATGCGCTGCTGCTGAAGGACACCACTGATCCGTGCGGATATACCCTGTTCTCGGACCAGGATGGTCTCATCTATGTCGGTTCGCCGCTGAGTGAATACCGCTGAGCAGGCGGCTGCCACCGAGAATCGAAGCCAGGTCGCACCTCGCTCAATGTCACGGCTCCCCTGGAAGCGGGCCGAAAGCAGGCGGCGGCACGCGGCGCTTCGACGCGTCCTGATAGGCCGATGCCGCCTTGATGATCAGATGCTCCATCCCTGGCTCTGCCAGGAAATTGATCGAAAACGGCACGCCTGGCGCGGGCGGTGTCGTCGGCGTCGTCCCGGTCCGGCTGCGGTAGAACTTCCGCCCGTTGGCGTCGGTCGCCAGTTCAAACGTCGGATCGTACGCGGTCTGCACGTAGCCGGCCGGGATCAGGACCTCGGTGATGCCGGCGTTCGGTCCGAGCGGGTACGAGATCGCGCGGTTGTTCAGACCCGGCTCCGGCGCCAAGCCGATCTTTCCGGGGGGCAGCGCCGTGTGCACCTGGATGAGCACGTCCAGTTTGTTCTCGAGAATCACCTTCATGAGCACCCGCCGCAGGAACTCGCGGCGCTGGATGTTCTCGGCAATCCCTTTCGGCGGGCTGTGAAGATCGTCGATCTCCTCCCAGTTCTTGAACGCGGCGCGCTGGTCGTCGCCCCAGAATTTGGATCGCGCGTTGAGCGCCGACCAGCCGGTCAGCGTTTCGGTGAAGCCGCGGCCGGCCCAGTCAGCGGCGCGCCGGGTCAGGTACTGCGCGATGTGGAAGCGAAACGTGCGCGAGCCGCCGCCGTCGGCGCCGCCGCCGAGCACACTCCGTAACGTCAGATTGGCCGGCGTCGGCTCGAGCCCCTCGGCCCACCGGACCATCCAATCGGCCGGCGCCATCGAGCCGGTTCCTTTCCTGATCCCGGGCGCGAACTCGGTCGGACGTATCTTTGCCGCAAACTCCGGGTATTGCGGTTCACCGGCGGGCGTCAGCCGGTACAGCAGATCGGGGTACAGCACCGGCGCGATCTGGGCGATCGCGCGATCGAAGGTGGTCGTCATGTTCTCGATCGCGGGATCGTCTACCCATCCGGGCGTCACCGATTCAACCAGCGTCGCGCCGAGATGCGCGCCCAGCATGGCCTTCATCTCCGCGGCGGCCGCATCGACGATCGGCGCATCGACCTGCGCGTGCTTGACCATGAACTCGCGGATGATGCCGATGCGCATGCCCTTGAGCGCGCCCGGCCGCCCCTCGGTGATTGCCCGGGCGTACGGCTCGGTGGAGACGCTCGATCGCGGCACCGTGGTGAAAATGTCGCGCGGGTCGTAGTAGCCGTTCACAGGATCCCGGAGGGCGTCGAGCACGCGCACGGAATCGGCGATGTTGCGGCAGTGGATGCCCGCCCGATCGTTGTAGATCTCGGCGCCGATCGCCCCGCCATAGAACGAGAGCAGCGCCTTGTGCGGCAGGATCAAGGCCACCGAATTGTGATTGGCGGGCCCGCGGCACGACTGCCCCGTTTCCTCGCAAAGGCTGCACATCACCAGGTTCGTGCTCGTCGAAACGCCCGATCCCGAGCTGGAGCCGATCGACGCGGCGCGCGTCGTGTCGTACGAGTTACAGGGGTTGCCGGCCCAGCTGCTGCGCTGATATCCGAGCGTCGAGGCAAAGACTTTCGTCGGCTGATTCTTGCCGCCGGGATCGCCGGGGCCGCGCCCGTTGTACTCCGTGGTGTTCGCTTTGGCGTAAATGATCGCGCCCTTCTGCCGGAGTTGCCCGACGAGCACCTGATCGCGCGGCGCAAAATCGATGTCGTACCGGGCGTCGGCGCCTCCGGTCGACCGCAGGTCCTGAACGTTGTACGGGTCCTTGAACGAGAACGGGATGCAGTACATCGGCATGGCGTTCACGTCAGGATTGCGGCCGTACTGCGCGTCCAGTTCCGCCGCGCGCTCCAGCGCATCCGGCTGACGTCGAAACTCTTCGCAGACCTTTGGCGCGCCGGCCGGCAGCGGACCGGCCGAAGGATGCCGATCGAATTCGCCCTTGCACGTCACCGACCGCTCGCCGCGGATGTTGATCATTCCGAGCGCGCGCACCTGGCCGGCATCGGGGATTCCGACCGTCATGCCGTACTGCTGCTGCACGCTCGGATCTGACGAGGTCGGTTCCATGCGGCCGAACTCGATCGGCGGCGTCTTCCGCCGGTCGCCGGGGGGCAGGCTCGCTGTCGCCGTCACGGCGGCCTTGTATTCGCTGTAATTCGGTAAGTACGCCGGCGCCATCTCCTCGGTGACGAGCTGATTGCACGTGCCGTTGTACGCTCGCGCGCGATTGACATACGCCTGGACGAACGCCCGGCACGTCAGCTGCCCCTCCCGGATGGCGCGGTGCACGTCGGGGATCGTCGCTTCCATCAAGTGGAATTGAAACGGCTGCGGCTGGGCCTGCTGCCCGGCCGCCCGGTCGCCGCTGACCGCCACCAGGCTCAACAAGAGGACGCCGGACGCTGCGGGCGCAAGACGCATATATCCTCCAGAAGACTGGCGGATTATGGATCAGGACGCCGCGTGGACGATTACTGGACAGGAACGAGAGGGAGCTTCTTCGACCCCAGGAGTAAGGGTGTGGCGATCCAGCGTTCACCGATACGTCGCACGAAACCCCTGAAGGAGAGTCGTCGCAGGATGCGCTCGACACTTTCCCGTGAAACGTGTGTGTCGGCCAACTCGGCAGACCGTACACCACTAGTGGCGGCCGAGATGAGCAGAGTTACAACCCGGCGCAAGATCTTCGCCCGTCGTGGATAGTCGCGCTGCTCGGTCACGTGGCACCCCCTCACGATTTTGCCGTCATTTATGCAATGTAACGGACCTGAACGATTAAAGAGGGCCAAGCTGCCACCGGCGCGGCCGCACTACTCGCGCAGAGCCATCTTCAACCGGTCGATCAGTATCCTGATGACCTTGAGCCGCGCGTAGTATTTGTCGTTGGCTTCCACCAGCGTCCACGGGGCCGTTCGCGTGCTTGTTCGCGCAAACATCTCGTTGACGGCCTCATGGTACTCGTTCCACTTCCTGCGATTCCGCCAGTCCTCGTCGGTCAGCTTCCATTGCTTGAACGACAGCCGGCGGCGTTCCCGAAAGCGACGAAGCTGTTCCTCCCGGCTGATGTGAAGCCAGTACTTGACGACGACGATGCCGTGATCGACCAGCTGTTCCTCGAATTGATTGATCTCCGAGTAGGCGCGCAGCCACTGCGCCGGCGATGCGAAGCCTTCGACGCGCTCCACCAGCACGCGACCGTACCAGCTCCTGTCGAAAATCGTCAGCGTGCCGGCGCGAGGAAGGTGCCGCCAGAAGCGCCACAGATAGTGATGAGCGCGCTCTTCATCGGTCGGCGCAGCGATCGGAACAATCTGATACGAGGCGGCGTCAAGGGCAGCCGTGACGCGGCGGATTGCACCGCCCTTCCCGGCTGCATCCCAGCCTTCGAACACCAGCATGACCGAGATCCCCCGCTCGCGGGCCTTCCGATGGAGGACATTCAGGCGGCCCTGCTGCTCCTCCAGCGCCTGTCGGAAGGTGGAACGGTCGACTCGATGCGACATGTCCAGACGGGACAGCACGGTTGAACGTATCGCGGGAGTCTTCTGGCGTTTGGCTGCGGCCGAACCGGATGAAACACGTGCACGGTTCGCAAGTCTGTCTCGGATCGCGTCGCAGACGATCGACGACACCGTCAGGTTGCGATATCGCTCGTCGTCGCCTTCGATAATCGTCCATGGAGCGTAATCGAGGCTCGTACGCTCCATCACGCGCTCTGCAGCATCGACGAACCGGTCGTAGAGGCGCCAGTTCTTCCACTGGCCTGCGGTGACCCGCCATCGCGTCAGCGGGTCCCGCTCGAGCTGCTTGAGGCGCTTCTTCTGAGCGTCGCGGCCAAGGTGCATCCAGAATTTCAGGATGACTGCGCCGTCGTCCGCGAGCGCTTTTTCAAAGAGGACGATTCGGTTCAGCCGATCCTCGAAGTTGGTGCGTTTGATGCGGCGGTGAACACGGTCAAGGATCGGAGAGGAATACCACGACCTCAGGAACAGCCCGACCCGGCCACGGGGCGGAAGGGCCTGCCAGTATCGCCAGAACTCGGGCCGGCTCTGCTCTTCCTCGGTAGGATCGCCAAAGGCCCGGGTCACGATCCATCGTGGATCCATCCACTCGTTGAGCAGGTTGACAGTTTCGCTCTTGCCACCCCCGTCGACGCCGGCGAAGACGATAATCACCGGAAAGCGGCCGTCAGCGCTCAACTCCCGCTGCACACTCAAGAGCTCGGCACGAAGCTGGGGAACTCGAGCCTCGTACTCCTGCTTCGGTACGGCATTCCCGATTTCGGCCGCTTCAAGCATGGTGGAAAGAGTAACCCGCCAATGTGTGTCCTATGCGCCCACCGTGCGTTGGCCCGACTGTCTGGCGTTGATACTCCGGCCGGGCAAGCTGTAGTGCTTCCCGAGGACGAGCCTCGGACGTCCGACCAGGGTGCTGACGTCATGATGTGAAGGCCGTGACCTGGTGCTGGACACCCTACCCATTGGTGTTATCCCGAGTGCTCTTAATCCGCACACCACAAGTCGTTTCTCGTCCGCCGGGTCCGGGCGGCACCGCACTTGCCCTCCACGCGGGCACGTGACGCATCCCCCCGGAGGCGATCACCATGACCTTACTCATCCCTGCCGTCGCCCTCCTGGCGCTGGCGTTCTCGGCGGTGCCTGCTGACGCCGCCGACGACACGACGATCGCACCGTCGATAGCCTGGGCAGAGACATTCCGCCCCTCCCCGATCGTCTGGGAGAACATGACCTGGGGCGACGACAAGGTATCGCGGCCGCCCGCATTGGCAGCGCTCTATGTGAGCTATGCCGCACTTCAGGCCTACGACGTCTATTCGACGACGCGAGCGCTGGAGCGAGGCGGGCGCGAGGCGAACCCGCTGATGGCGTCCGTGGTTGCCAGCACGCCGGGATTCATAGCGGTGAAAGCAGTGGCCGGTATCGCCACAGTTGTTGGCACGGAGCGTCTGTGGCGGAAGCACAAGGCAGCGGCGATGGCGGTGATGTTCGCGGCGAACGGTGTCTCCGCAGTCGTTGCGGCCAGGAATGCCCTCACGCTCCGTCAGTTGCCGTCGAGGGCTTCCAATCCCTGATCGCAGGTCGCGTCCCAACGACCGAAGGAGGAGGATACATGTTCATCCGGGGGCAGAGATTGGGTCCAATCAGGCCGGGCGTGGTCGCCGCCGACGATGATCCGGCGATGCGCGCGCTCATCAGCCATGCACTGACCGACGCCGGCTACCAACCCTACATGGCAATGGATGTGCGAGAGGCGATGGATCAGCTGCGCCGGCCGGGAGTCGCCGCGGCGATCGTCGACATGCTCTTCGTCAACAGCGGCGGCCGTTCCGGGCTGGATGTTCTGCGCTTTATCCGGGAAGACCGCGGGCTGCAGCATCTCCCCATCATCGTCCTGACCGGTTTCCCACTCAATCATGACGTTGTCGCCGAGATCGAATCGCATCACGCGGAGTTGTGGCACAAGCCCGTCGACGTGGCACACCTGACGATGCGACTCGACGAAGTGCTGCAAGCGCAGATCGCGCACACCTGACAGCGACTACTGACCCTTCTGGTTGTCGTACAGCTTCTTGAGGTGTTCGACGTTCTCATTGTTGGTGCAGAAGTTCTCCGTCAGATCTTCGTTGAGCGCCGACAGCGTGAGGGTGTTCCAGGGCGAGGTCCACGGCTTGGTCAGCACTTTCGGGTCTTCGATCGTGACCTGGTACTCCAGATAATTCATCGAAGGCCGGCGAAGCCGCTCGATCACGTGCAGCTGATCGCTGTGGAACCATCCATCCCGGATCTGCGTGCGTTCGTCGATCGAGATCGAATCGATGACCAGCGTATCCCCTTCCCAGCGCGCCGTCTGATCGCCGTAGAACAGCGGTTCCTGTTCAGCGGCCGGCTTGTGCGGCCGCCCGTCGGTGTGGATCACATGCCACCTGTTGTTCATCTCGACCAGGTGAACGAACTGCCCCGGCTTCATGATGATCTGGTGCGCGAAGGCGTTCTCCATGAACATCCCCGGCGTGCCCACGGGCATGCAGTTGACCGACGGGCTGTTCAGCTCCCGTTCCAGCCGGGTCGTCGCATCCCATTTCGCCTGCGCCCAGGGCTGGAACGGAATCGGGTCTTCCGGCGGCCCCTGCTCGCGATCCACGCTCCACGCGTTGGCTCTTCCAGTTGGCCCGTCGAACCACACGCCGGAGAAGTCGGGCTTGCCGTCGGTCATGCGCGGCGTTGGCCCGCCGGGCGGCAGCGGCACCGGCTTCACGCTGCCGCGCGCCTCGACATAGGTCTTGTTTTCCTGTGCCGCGGCCGCCATCGGCAGCATCACGAGCGCGGTCAGCAGCACGCCAATGCAGGTTTTCATGCGTTCTCTCCAGATCGTGGTGTCGAAGATGTCTTCGACATGCTACCCGACCCCTGCCTTGATCTCCACGCCGTCAACCGGCACCTCCGCGCCGACCGGGCGCCGCAGCTCTGATTCGAACTTCGCCTCGTCGAGCGCCCGTTCCATCCGGGCGATCGCCAGCGTCGCAATCGCGTTGCCGAGCACATTGACCGGTACGAAGGCGGATGACAGAAGACGGTGGACGCCGAGAATCAGGCCGACGCTCGCGACCGGGATTGTTCCCGTCGCCGCCAGCGTTGACGCGAGGATGACGATCGCCGACCCGGCAACTCCGGCACCGCCTTTCGACGTGACCAGCAGGATGGCGAGCAGGCCCAGCTGCTGGCCGATCGACAGATCGATTCCCACCGCCTGCGCGAGAAACACGGAGACGGCCGCGAAGTACAGGCACGTGCCGTCGTGATTGAAGGCGTAACCGGTCGGCAGGACCAGCGCCACGATCGGCGGATCCGCGCCCAGCTGCCGCAGCTTCGCGTGAAGCCGCGGAAACACGGACTCGCTTGAGCTGGTGCCGACGACGATCATGAGCTCCGCGCCGATGTAGCGGACGAGGCGCGGCATATTGATCCTGAATGCCGCCGCGATCGGCCACAGCACCAGCAGGACGAACAGGGCGCACAACACGTAGAACATCAGCACGAGGTTGCCGAGCGCCAGCAAAGACGAGGGCCCGAACCGACCGACCGTGAACGCGATGGCGCCGAACGCGCCAATCGGCGCGACATACATCACAAACGCGATCATCTTGAAGAGGACCTGCGCCACCGCGTGGACGCCCTCGATGATCGGTTGGCCTTTCGGGCCGAGCGACAGCAGCGCGAATCCGAACATCACTGAGAAGAACAGCACCGGCAGGACGTCGCCTTCCGCGAACGCGCCAACGGCGCTCGTTGGAACGAGGCTGACGAGGAACTCGCCGTAGCCGACCGGCCTCGTCTGCTGCTCGACGTCGGCGACGCCAGGCTCGGCCAGCGTGGCGGGATCGACATTCATACCGACCCCTGGCGCCCAGAAGTTCACCACCAGGAGTCCGAGCACCAGGGCAATCGTCGTCACGATCTCGAAGTAGATCAGCGCCTTCACTGCGACGCGACCGACCCGCCTCGCCTCACCGACGCTGGCGATCCCGTGGACCACGGTGCAGAAGATGATCGGCGCCACGATCATGCGCACGAGCCGGATGAACAGGTCGCCCAGCGGTCTGAACGAGTCGGCGCTCTGGGGCCAGAGATAGCCGACGAGGCATCCCAATAGCATCGCGACCAGGATCTGCAGCGAGAGATCTTTGTAGAGCGGCCGCCGGCGGCGGCTGGTCACCGGCGCGGCGGAAGCCGTCGGCGTCATCGGTCAGTTCCCCGCCGGGCCGAGGATGCGCGCGGCATCGGCAAACAGGTCGTCCGCGGTGGGCCGCCGGGTGATCAGACCCTGTTGAAACGCATAGGTCACCATCTGCTCGAGAGATCCGCGGGTCGCGGCGACGCCGACGCGCAGCGGGTCGTCCGCTCCAGTGGGCAACGCGGCTGCGGCGCGACTCTCCGTCAGCAGGCGGTACACCTCGCGCACCACGTCCGGCCGGGATTCGGCGATGGAGTGGCGGATGACGGCCATGTGGTTGATCGCGACGCCACCGTGCGCTCGTGCCCAGCGCTGCCCCGCCGACGCGTGGTCAGGAATCAGGTGCTTGAGCGGCCGCTCTTCAGGAACGTCGCCAAGAATCGCCGCGTCGATCTCGCCGTCGAGCAGCATCTGCTTCAGTTGCTTACCGGCCGCCGCCCGCTCCACATTCCCCGGATCCCGGTACTCGGCCAGGTGGGCGTCCTCGAACGTGACCCAGGTGACGCTCTTGAGGTCCACGCCATAGTCTTCGGCGAGGAACCCGCGCACCCAGACCCCGGTCGTCTGCGTATACGCGCGGACCCCCACGCGTTTGCCGCTCAACTCGTGTGGTGTCAGCCGCCCGCGATCGGCGTTGTAGAAAATGGTGTGGTGCTGGTTCCGGCCGTTCGTCGTCACCGGCAGCAGCACGTAGGGCTTTTGATATTCGTATCCCTGCAGAAACGTGTTGATGGCAAGCTCGCCGAAATCGTATTTGAGATCGCGCATCATCGCCTTGAACTGCGTGTTGACCACCTTGACGTCAGCGTAGTCGAACGCCACCAGCGGTGAGGTGACGCGGCCGCTCTTGAGCGCCTCGGTGCCGGCGTGATTGCCAAGGAGCGAGTACAGCGTGACGGCTGGCGCGACACCCGCGATCATCAGCGATCCGCGAGCGCCGGGTACAGCGTCTGCGCCGTGCGCGAGAAGATCCATTGACGGTCCGTTTCCGGAAGAAAGCCCAGCGTGTTCTGCGCCAGAGCAAGGAGCTCAGGCAACGGACGCTCCGAGGCTGGAAAGTTCGATCCCCACGCGATGCGCGACGCGCCGAACTCGGAGCCGAGCCGTCCGAAGAACGTTGCCGGTGTGGCCTTCCCCTTCGTCGCACCCAGGAAATTCCGTTCTGTGACTTTGAGGTAGACGCCGGGAAAGGTGGCGAGCCGCCACAGACTGTCAGCACCCTCGTAGGGCGGCCCATCCTCCTGGATGGGGCGGGCCAGGTGATCGAGCACCACGCGCAAACCGGGGAAGCGGCGCAGTATGTTCTCGATCTGCGGGATACCGTCCGCCGTCATCTGAAGGCAGACCGGGAGCCCGCTCTCCTCTGCCTTGCGCCAGGCGGGAAGCGATCGCGGATCGTCCAGCCAGCCGGCTTGCCCGGGCATGGTGCTGCCGGTCGTGAAGAGCCTCAAGCCTGTCAGTCCCCGGGCCATCCAGTGCGCCATCGTGTCGCACGCATCGGGAGCGAGGACGTCGCACGAGAAAACGCCGGTAAACCGATTGGGATGGGCGGCGACCGCGTCGGCGACATAGGAGTTGTCGTGTCCGTAGCAGGTTGACGCCTGAACCAGAGCAGCCTTTCGAATCCCCGCCCGGTCCTGTTCGGCGATCAGCTGCTCGACGCCGACCGGCCGCTCCTGGGACCAGGCTGACTGGTGGCCGCCAAGCGGCGCGCGCGGATACCGGCTGACATCGGCGGAGATGACGTGTGGGTGGATATCTATGACAGGGACATTCACTCTGGGTCCGCCATTGTATACATCTCTCCAGTCGCTACAATGAGCAGCGGAAAGTGACCATCAGCGCGAGGACGCATCCATTGCCCGTTCCATTTCCCCGCTTCGGCGACGTCGCTCATGTCGGCCATCTCGAGCTGCTTACGCCCTGCCTCGAGGACAGCCTCGCCTTCTTCACATCGGTGGTGGGCCTGCACGAGACCACACGGTCCGGGGCGTCTGTCTATCTGCGCGCATGGGGCGACTACGAGCGGCACACGCTGAAGCTGACGGGACATACGACGTCGGGACTCGGCCACCTGGGCCTCCGCGTGCGAGACGACGCGACTCTCCAGCAGTTGGTCGCGCATCTGGCCGAGCAAGACATCGTCGGGCACTGGACTGAGGACGAGGCCCACGGTCCCGCGTACCGCATTTCCACGCCGGACGGCCACGCCGTCGAGCTGTACTGGGAAACACAGCGGTTCATCGCCACGCCGGAGATGTCGACGGCCTTCAAGAGCCAGCCCCAGCGGTACGTGCCGCGAGGCATTGCGCCGCGCCGTCTCGATCACATCAATCTGATGGCCAGCGATGTCGGCGCCACGCGGCATTTCTTCCAGCATCTGCTGGGCCTGCGGCTGACGGAGCAGATCGTCTTCGACGAGGGCGAAATGGGCGCGTGGCTCTCGGCCACCAACAAGTCGTACGACGTGGCGATCACGCACGACCGCACCGGGTCGTCCGGCCGGCTGCATCACTTCACCTACATGATGGACAGCCGCGAAGACGTGCTGAGAGCGGCAGATATTCTTCGCGACGCGGACGTGACGATCGAGACCGGCCCGCACAAGCACAACGTCGGACAGACCTTTTTCCTCTACTGCTTCGAGCCCGGCGGCAACCGGTTCGAAATCGGCGCCGGAGGCTACCTGATCTTCGATCCGGACTGGAAACCGGTCGTGTGGACGCAGGCCGAACGCAGCAAGGGACAGGCGTGGGGGCTGCAGACCGTGAGCTCCTTTCATACCTACGGCACCCCACCGGCGGTCGAGGCCAAGTAAAGCCGTCAATGTCCGATATTCACGGAACCCGCCCGGGCGGGCGGATCCTCGTCGACGCGCTTCGTATCCATGGCGTCGACCGCCTGTTCTGCGTCCCCGGCGAAAGCTATCTCGATGTGCTCGACGCGCTGTACGACACGCCGCAGATCGCCGTGATCGTCGCCAAGCACGAGGGCGCCGCGGCCAATATGGCGGAAGCGGATGGCAAGCTGACGGGCCGACCGGGAATCTGTTTCGTGACACGCGGTCCCGGCGCAACCCACGCGAGCGTCGGCGTCCACACCGCGTATCAGGATTCGACGCCGATGATCCTGTTCGTCGGTCAGGTGCCGCGTGGCGTGCGCGGGCGGGAAGCGTTCCAGGAAGTCGAGTTCCGGCAGATGTTCGCGCCGCTCGCCAAGTGGGTGGCGGAGATCGAATCGGCCGAGCGCATTCCCGAGTACCTGCTTCGCGCCTTTCAGGTCGCCTCGTCCGGTCGGCCTGGACCCGTTGTGCTGGCGCTGCCCGAGGACGTGGTGGCCGAACAGTCGTCAGCGCCCGATACGGGACCGTTCTGCAGGGTGGAGGCGGCGCCACGCGATGCCGAGGCCGGCGCGGTCCGCGCCGAACTGGAGCGCGCGAGTCAGCCACTCGTCATCGCCGGAGGCTCGTGCTGGTCCGATGAAGGATGCGCCGCGCTCGCCCGCTTCGTCGAGGCGAACAGACTGCCCGTGCTGGCGTCCTTCCGGCGGCAAGACCTCATCGACAACGACCACGCGTGCTATGCGGGTCATCTCAGCCTTGGTATGCCCCCGCACCTGCAGCAGCGCATGAAGTCGTCCGATCTGATCGTCGCCCTTGGGACGCGTCTCGGCGACATCAATACGATGACCTACACGCTGCTGCGGCCCTCGAGCCTGGCTGCGCGACTCGTGCATGTGCATCCGGACCCGGCCGAGTTGAATCGTGTTTATCAGGCCGATCTCGCCATCGCCGCCGCGCCGTCGGCCGCGGCGATCCGACTGGCAGAACTGGAGCCGATCGGTACTCCACGTTGGAGCGCCTGGACGGAATCGGCCCGGCGCGAATACGAAAAGTTCATCAGCGTGCCGCAGGGCGGGCCGCGAAATGGCGTCGACCTGGCCGTCGTCATCCGGCATCTGGCAGCGCACCTCCCGAGGAACGCCATCATCGCGAATGGCGCCGGCAACTTCACCGTCTGGGTGCACCGGTTCTTTACTTACCGGCAGCCGCGGACCGAGCTCGCGCCGACGAGCGGCGCGATGGGGTACGGCTTCCCTGCTTCGATCGCCGCGAGCCTGCGGCATCCCGAACGCGTGACGGTCTGCGTTGCCGGCGACGGCGACTTCCTGATGTATCCGCAGGAGCTCGCGACCGCAGCGCAGTACGCCGCCCGCGTCATCGTGCTGGTCGTCAACAACGGCATGTACGGGACCATCCGTATGCACCAGGAGCGGCGGTTCCCGGGTCGCGTCTCGGGCACCGACCTGGCGGGACCGGACTTCGTGGCGCTGGCCAGGTCCTTTGGCGCGCATGCCGAACGCGTCGAGACGACCGA
>Ga0114129_10009504_pt1 | contig 13867 bp, 13 predicted proteins | sample RhiMetdeltSRZDD1_FD_80071 | JGI IMG/M metagenome (GOLD analysis project Ga0114129, IMG submission 80071) | Populus rhizosphere microbial communities from Tennessee, USA - Rhizosphere MetaG P. deltoides SRZDD1 (version 2) (version 2) | ecosystem: Host-associated > Plants > Roots > Rhizosphere >...
CGTGGTTTGCGCTCTCTGGCTCATGATGGCATGGGGGATTTCGAGAACCATACCATCCGCCTGAGACGGCAGGTGCTTTTTCACGCGTATGTTTCTGTTGAGATCGAGCACGAGCCTGTTTGTCTCTTGTGAGATGGCGGTTCTCAAATTTTGGATCATGGCCGGAGCCAAACTGGTCGGCGCGATGCTCACGTTGGAGGTATGATGTCGTTTCGATTTGTTGGATCGCTCCTGACGCAGCTCTGATGAGGCGGCCTCTGCCTTGCCCGGGACAAGGTCATCAACCAGGCGACTCTCCAGGCTCAGGAGGCCGAACAGCAGACAGCATATGATGGTGCGCCAGAGGGCTGAGGGCATGACTTTCCACAAAACAATGGAGTTTGATATCTATGTCTCAGATGTCCGGATGCTTGTCAAGAGGAGACACGTTCTCAAGCCCACCATCGTTGACTGTTCGTCAGAATGCAGCGTAAGGTTTTCTCCGTGGCGCTGCATCTGATCATCGATGGCTATAATCTCTTGGCTGCAGGACGTGATGCTAAGACGGGCAGCCGTTATTCCGACATGGCACGGGAGTCATTGCTTCGGGATCTGGCCGCCTACCGTCATCGAAAAGGCCATGCGCTCACGGTCGTGTTCGACGGATGGCAGCAGGGACAGCCTTTTGAGAGCAAAGAGCATCGCGCCGGCGTCCAAGTGATTTATTCCAGGCGAGGTGAGCGGGCGGATCAAGTCATTCAACGGCTGGCGCGCGAATACGGATCTCATTGTGCCGTGGTTAGTTCCGACCATGAAATCGTCAATGCGGCCAGGGCCCATGGTGCCTTTGTCATGGGGGCAGAGGCGTTCTCCGGAAAACTGCGGTCACCGACAATGTCGGGAGCAACGATCGCCTATAAGGAACTGGACACGGAAGAAGATCTGCATCCGCGACGCGGACCGGAGAAAAAGGGGAATCCTCGGAAACTTCCGAAAGCGCAGCGCCAGCGCAACCGTCAGCTTAAGCGATTTTAAAAAGACGCTTGGCGTTCTCTGTCGTTTGCTGCTCGATCTGTTCCAGCGAGAGGTCGGGATGGAGATCGGCGAGTTGCTTAGCTACGAACGCCACGAACGCCGGCTCGTTCCGCTTTCCGCGATGGGGGACCGGTGTCAGGTACGGGCAGTCGGTTTCAATGAGCACGCGATCCAGTGGTGTGGTTTTGGCAATGTCACGCAGCATCGTCGCATTCTGGAAGGTAAGGATTCCCGAAAAGGACAAATAGAATCCCAGATCCAGCGCATCCTTGGCCAGCCAGGCGTCTCCTGAAAAGCAGTGGAAAACCCCGCCCATCTCCGACGCCTTCTCCTCTTTCAAAATCGCGATCGTGTCGTCTTGGGCTTCTCTCGTGTGGATGATGATCGGAAGGCTTAGCTCGCGCGCAAGCTGAACCTGTTCGCGGAACCGCTCGCGCTGCTCTTTTGGCGACGAATGGTTGTAGTGGTAGTCGAGACCGATCTCGCCGTAGGCCACGACTTTCTTGTTTGTGACCAGGCGCCGGAATTCATCATACCAGCCGTCGCTGATGTGTTTGACTTCGTGGGGATGCACCCCGATGGAGGCGTAGACGAATTGGTGGTGATTGGCTATGGCAACGGCTGCTCGACTGGTCTCAAGATCGCATCCGATTGTCACGAAGCTCTCGACACCGGCATCCCGGGCACGGGCGATCATGGCGTCGCGGTCATCGTTATACCGGGCGTCATCAAGATGTGTGTGCGTATCAATGAGCATGCAACTCCTGCGTTGCTGTAACGAACAGGAAGCGTGGGAGACCGTTAGGCGGGTTTGGTTACGATGCTCTCGGCCAATTCGTTCAGCAGCGCAGCCGTCTCATCCCAACCAAGGCAGGCATCGGTGATCGAGACGCCATAGGTAAGCGGAGTACCCTCTTTCCAGGTCTGCTTGCCGGCATTGAGGTTGCTTTCAAGCATAAACCCCATGATCGATTGTCGACCTTCGCGGAACTGCCGCAGAACCTCGCGTGAGACGAGACTCTGTTTCCGGTGATCTTTGCTCGCGTTATCATGCGAGCAATCGATCATGATGGAACGCGCGATGCCTTCGCCTGTCACGGCCGTTTCGGCTTTCGCGACATGCTCCGCATCGTAGTTGGTTTTTCCGCCGCCACCCCGCAGCACAATGTGTCGGTCTGGATTCCCCATGGTTTTAATGATCGATGTTTGACCATCGGCGTTGATGCCGACGAAGTGATGCGGCGTACGGGCCGACGTCATGGCATTAATGGCGACTTGCAAGCTGCCTTCCGTGCCGTTCTTAAAACCGACCGGCATGGAGAGTCCGCTGGCCATCTCACGGTGCGTTTGGCTTTCCGTTGTACGAGCACCGATGGCGGTCCAGCTGATGAGGTCAGCGATATATTGCGGGCTGATGGGATCGAGCAGTTCGGTCCCGCAGGGCATACCGGATTGGTTGATTCTCAAGAGAATGGTCCTGGCGAGTTCCATGCCGGTCGCAATGTCGCAGGTGCCGTCCAGGTGAGGGTCGTTGATCAGGCCTTTCCAGCCGATGGTGGTTCGGGGTTTTTCGAAATAGGTGCGCATGACGATCAGCAGGCGGTCGCGGAGTGCATTGGCCAGCGGCTTGAGCTTTGCTGCATATTCAAACGCGGCTTCAGGGTCATGGATTGAACAGGGACCGACAATCACCAGCAAACGCTCGCGGTCCTGACCGTGAAGGATCCGGCGGATCGCCTCGCGCGTGTCGACAACGAGAGCCGCAACGTCGTCGGTGATTGGGAGCTTGGTTTTAATGACGCGAGGGGAGGGCAACGCCTTGATTTCTATGACGTGTTGATTATCGAGCGGTCGATTCATTGTATGGCTCTTTCAGAAGGTGAAGTTACGAAGCATAACGAAATGTTCAAGAAAAGTCTACATGGGATCGCATAACCTATTGAAGAATAAGGCTTTGAGTCCTTCGAATATGCCGGATCTTTGACAGTCTTTGTGGCCTTGTGGTAGTCAGTGCGAACTTCTATGGGGAACCCTACTACATGGCAATGGGTGAGACGCGGGCTTTCTCTGAGCCTGATTCTCCTTCTCCTGGCCTTGGCTCCATTCGCGGTAGCCCAGGATGTCCATCACGAACTCGCAGCCGCGGACACAGACGGACATGAACACTCAGATACCGACCTGTGTCACTGGGTCCAGCAGCATACATTTGGATCTATTGACCTCGGTGGTCCGGTCTGCTCGGCCTTTGAGATCGTCGGTTCATATGAATTCCCTCCCCAATCGCGGCTCATTTCTGTTGAGCTTTCCGTAGTCGGTCCCTCTCGAGCTCCGCCCCGCACCTAACATCCCGGATCATCATGCGATGTGATCGGCGCGGTCTCACCCGCCGATGCGTCTATTGGTGTTTTGCATCCGTTGATGGGTTGGGGAGGTGGGCATGCGACATGCTGCATCGATTCAGATATCGATCATTGTTGTGATAGCAATCTGGCTTTTGCTTGCAGAGGGAATGTTTGCCGCTCTGCATGCAGCAGCGGGAGACGAGAAGAGAATCATCACCGGGATTGTCCAGAATCAAGACCTGCGGCGCGTGGATCAGGCCATCGTCCAGGTACGCGATCAGGAAGGGATTATTGTCGCACAGAGCATCACGAACCAAGCCGGTGAGTTTGCCATCACCGTGCCGCAAGAGGGGACCTATTCCGTCAGCGCGGTGCTGGACACGTATAGAAGCGAATACGTGGTGGTGCGAGTGGGTGTAGAGCCGCATGCTCCGCTGTCGCTCACACTCGCCGTAACGAAGGAGATCGCCTTGGAAATTGTGTCGCCGCTTCCGGCCATTCAATACAAGGCCTCCAGCGAAACGTATCAGTTGAGCCGAAGGGATGTGGAGACGCTTCCGCGTGGCAACAACAATACCGTTGCTGAGGTCCTGCAGACAGTTCCCAGCGTGGTCTATGGCGCCTTGGGCCAGACTCACATCCGCCAAGACCATGCGAACCAACAGTTCCGGATCGACGGCGTGCCGATTCCGGAGGGAGTTAGTTCGACCTTCACGGATCTCATCTCACCCCGCATGTGGGAGCGAGCGGATATCATCCTTGGTGGGATGGAAGCTCAATACGGCAACAAGACATCTCTCCTGGTCGATATTACGAGCAAGAGTGGGACTAAACCAGGGTTCGGTTCGTTGCAACTATTTGGTGGCTCCAATCAGGAGGTGACTCCGTCGTTCGAGTACGGGGGGACGATTGGCGAAAAATTTCGCTTCTACATCCTCAACAGCTACACGACCACGAACCGCGGCATTGAGCCGCCGGTGTTTGATCGGCCACCGTTTCATGATCAATCGGAGCGGAATCAGACTTATCTGCGAGGCGATTATCAGCACGACAACCGCAACAGCTTCAGCTGGATCTTCCTCAACTCGGTTGCCAAATATCAAATCCCCACCATCAACAACCTCGAGCCCAATGCGGATGTGCTGACGCTGCTTCAGGCTCAAGATCCCGCGTTTTCTCCGGCGTCGTCTCAGGCCGTCAACCAGAACCAGAAGGAGAATTCGCAATATACCCATCTGGTCTGGCGTCATGACGTGGATGCTGAACACTTCTTCCAACTGGCCGGCTTTCTGCGGAACTCGTATGCGAACTTCACCACTGATCCGTTCAATGCGCTGACATACACACCAGATGTGGCAGTACCCTTTTCGACGGCGAATCAAAAACGAAAGGCCTATTCTCTGGGGACCAGGCTCGACTACACCTGGACCCCCAGCAAGCAGCATGTTGTGAAGTCGGGTTTCCAGTTTCAGTACACCAATGCGCAGAATACGGCACAGCTCTTTGACTTCGCGCGTGACCCCGGCACTGGTCTGCCGGTCGGACCGGTCATCACGCAGACCGGTTCCAATACGAACGTGCAGGTGCGCGAAGAATTCTGGCTCCAGGACCAATGGAGCTTGAATGATGCCTGGACCGTGAATCTCGGCGTGCGAGGTGACGTAATCCAAAGTTTCTACAATGAAGGGCAGGTCAGTCCGCGTATTGGTGTCACCTACAAGCTGAACCGATCGAACGTCTTTCACGCCTACTATGGCCGGCTGTTCACGCCGCCGAACGTCGAGCAGATTGCCTTTACGCAGTTGAATCTTGAGGGCACGACGGCGCAGCCGGATGACCCGACTGGTTTCAAGCCGAGAGCGGAACGCTCGGACTATTTTGAGGTGGGGAGTTACCACGCGCTCAACAGTTGGGCCACGCTGGAGCTAGCGGCCTACTATAAGCGGTCGCACTTTCAATCAGACGCGGGACAGTTTGGTTCGACGCCGATGCTCAATTTTTTCGCGTTTGAGTGGGGCTATCAGATGGGCATCGACGGCGCCCTTAAGATGCAAATCACCGACGCGCTCAGCGCGCGGGGCAACGTCGCTTGGGGGAGGTGCAAGGGCAACGGGCTCCAATCGGGCCAATACCTGTTGGACACAAAGGAAATCACCGACATCAATACGGCCGGTGGGGTGTTCTGCGACCATTCGCAAACGATGACCAGTTCGGCGGTCATCGCCTACCGGTTTCCATCCAACACGACGCTCTCCGGTCAAATGTTGTACGGGTCCGGCCTGCGTACAGCGGCGAATGAGGAGGCCTTCACGAACTCCTCCCACTTCCCGTCCTGGACCACGTACAATGCTTCCATCACGCACGTGTTTCATTTGCCCTGGGACCAGCAGAAGCTACTGGTGGGGTTCGACGCCATCAACCTGCTCAATTACAAATACTTTTACAATCAGGGCGAGGGCAGCATTGGGCTTGGGGTTCCCCATACTGGGCTGCAACGGTCGTTCTTTTTCCGGGCCCAATGGTTTTTTTGAGCGACAGGAGGCAACCAGATGCATTCCTTTCCGAGACTTGCAATGTTCATGGGCATTGCCGGATTACTATGGCCGGTCTTAGGCGGAGCGGTGGAAGGGGACCGCGCCACGCACGAGTCTGACCATCAGGAAGATGTGCTCGAATTGCCGGAGGTCCACGTCCATGGACTTCCGCTCAACAGGGATCAGCAGCTCGGTCCTGTCGCGAAATCCACTCCCTGGCCCGGTATACCGCCCTCGCTCGAGGGCAAAGAACTCGACGATTGGATGAAGGCCCGCCTGTTGGTCTCAAAAGAGGCCAAGGTCACGGTTGTGATTCTGGAGCCTTGCAAACACCGTGAGCTGACCGTTTCCGGAATCACCGCACTCTCAAAATGGACATTCGACCCTCAAATGCAAGGCGACCTACCGATCGATGGAGAGCTCACTGTCCGCATCCACTTTCACACACGCTGAGGAGGTTGAAACGACCCGCTGGCGTCGTTCTCGCATCGCTCACAGGCTCAACGTACCGAACTAAGTGGAGGCAAAGTAACTATCCGCCCGCATTTGATCGAAGCGAGCGGTTCAAGCGAAGCTTGGTATGTACCTCCTCACCTCCTCCCTTGCGTCACGGACACCGTTCGCTGATCCGCTCACTTCATGCTAAGATGCCCGCGTGAGCTGGGACGAATCCCTCTTTCGCGCGATCAACGGATTAGCCGGACAATCGCCCGTTCTCGATTGGTTAGCTTTCACCCTGTCGGACCCTGACACATTGTGGCTGCCCGGAATTCTTCTGGGCTGCTATTGGATCTGGCTCTCCTGGCGCGAAGCCCTGATCGCTGGCCCGGTGCTCGCGGGGTTAATAGGACTGCTCGACTTCCTTGGCGCACAGGTCAAACATCTAATTGCCAGACCTCGTCCCTGCGTCGCACTGTCGGATATTCAACAACTGCAAGCCTGCGGGAAGGTTTTCGCCTTTCCTTCCAACCATGCCATCAATACCGCAGCGGCTGCCGCGTTTCTCCATGTGTTGTATCCGCGATCCGGATGGGTGAGTTGGCCCTTAGTGATACTGGTGGGACTCTCACGAGTGTATCTGGGCGCACATTATGTCACAGATGTGATCGGAGGATGGATGATGGGAGGGCTCGGCGGTGCGGCCATCGCCTGGGCTCTGCTCCACTGGACTCACATGCGGGAGCGAACTTTTGCTGCAAAACCTCAGGCAGGTCAGTCCATTTCTTGAACACCTAGGTACTCTTCGCCACATAGATCAGCCCCTCCGCTAGTCAATGTCGATTCAAGTACCGGCTTGCTTCCTGAAACACAAGTTCCGGAGACAAGTTCTGAAGACATTGATGGTGACCCAAGGGGCATTCTGGGTCGCCACTTGTGCTGCATGGTTGGCAAGGCAGCTGCAAACTCAAAGCATGATAGGGCCGTCCATCGCCTACCGGTCCGGGATCTGTCGGGCCGTGCAGGACCAGTACAGACAACCCGAGGGCACGAGCAAGGTGGGTAGGACCAGAGTCTCCGCCAATGAAAAGGGACGCATGAGGCAGTTCAGCGGCCAGACCACGGATACCAATATTCCTTCTGTCGAGTACGCGAGAGCGACCAGACAGGAGCCGGGCAATCAGTTCATACTCGTTAGGTCCACCGTACAGTGCGACGCGCCAGTCAGTATGTCTGGCAATGAGATCGAGGAGCGTACCGACATGATGCTCCGGCCATCGTTTAGTCGCATAGTGAGCGCCAGGGGCGATGGCAATCAAAGGTTCGCGCTTCCACCCAGCTTCGAGGAGGTGGCGGGCTGCTTCACGTATCTTTTTTTCTGCGATGGTGATGTGTAGTGGGCGCACGGTCGGCGTAATCCCATACGGGTGGAGTAGTTGCAATGGTCGCAGGGGAAGGGTGACCGAGGAATCGTTTCGCGGAGTCACGTGAGTATAGGCAAGACGACGACCGCTAGCACAGAATCCGCTTCGCACAGCAGCTCCTGACAGACGAGCCAGCATCATGGTCCGAACGGAGCGACTCACGCCGATAAAGAGATCGGGTCGGAAACCCCGAAGCTGCATGCCTACCCGGCAAAGTCCGACGATCCCTCTGTCATTCCGATCCTTATCATAAGGAAGGAGGGTGGGTTTGGCAGGGTGATCCTCCAACATTTCCAAGGCCGCTGGACGGCCGATGATCAGCATCGCCGCATGAGGCCATCGTTCAGATATTTCTCCTAGAAGCGGCGTGGCAAACACCATGTCGCCGATAAAAGCCAGCTGTGCAATGGCAATTCGAGTTGGAGGGTGAAGACAGGGTTTCATGGTTCTGGTTCGGCCGTTGCTGAAGCACGGAAGGCCAATGCGATGCTTTCCTTTTTACCGTGGCAACCGTACAATCCGAGCCTCACATCAGCACTTGTTGTCTGATCACCATGCCTTCTCTGCCGATCACTGCGACGATCATCACACTGAACGAAGAAGGTAACATTCAAGCTTGCCTCGAGTCTGTATTTCAAGTATGCGACGAGGCGATCGTAGTGGATTCCGAGAGCACAGACAACACGGTCACGATCGCGCAATCCATGGGTGCCAAAGTCTACATTCAGAAATACCTCGGAGATGGACTACAAAAAGATTACGGAGTCAGATTCGCCAAGAACGATTGGATCTTGAGCATCGATGCAGATGAACGGTTGGATGCATCCGCAGTCACCTGTATCAATGCATTGGATTTATCCAACACACCGTTTGACGGCTTTGCTTTGAGGCGTAAAACATTTATGGGCAATCGCTGGATGAAAGTCTGGTATCCGGATTATGTGGTGAGGCTCTATCACAGGCGCAAGGCCCGCTACCGTGGGATCAAGTTGCATGCATGGGTGGATGCGAAGATCGTGAAGTATCTGGATTGCGACCTCATGCACTATTCCTACCGGGACCATAGCGACCTGTTGCGCAAGGGTGAGAACTTCATTTCCCAGAGCGCGTCCATTCTGTATGACCAGCGCCGAGCAGTATCTGTGCTTTCTCCGATGACCCACTCGCTTGGGGCCTTTTTCAGAAAGTACATCTTGAAAAGAGGATTCATGTATGGGCTCGATGGACTCACACTCGCTATCGTCTCAGCCTTCAATACCTACATGAAGTATGTGCTGCTCATCGAGAAATATCGACATGAGCGAGAGAACAAAGAAACTAGCATGAACCTTGATCCGCCAAAATAGGTGTAAATAGATTGTGTTTTCCTCCTTCCTCTTATTTCTTCAACGACTTAGGTGGACAGTTAACTCCTTCCATAAAAAAGGATTGTCTTCTTTGATCAAAAAGTGCTAGGTGGAAGGCAATGATGATTGATAGTGCGCGAGGACTCACTCTGAACTATGAAGATCGCACCTCCAAAGGGTTTCTCATTATGGATTCGCGGGCAATATCGCATCATTCTTCGCAATGACTTGCATCCTTCCTGTCTAGATCTTGTCTGTGAACTCGCACAGCGCCCCGATCCAAGACGGGGCGAGATCGTCGTTGCTACCTTTCCTACAGAGCAGGGAAGCAAAATTCTCGTCGCATTTCGCAGGACAGTGCGAGGTGGGCTGTTCGGCAGACTCGGGATAAATTCCACGCTTGGCTTTGCCCCTAGAACGTTGTGTGAGCTCAGAGTCGCGGCTACCGCCGAAGGAATCGGTGCGCCTGTCGCCCCTCCATTGGGGTGTTACTGGAAATGGGACGCCACTGGAATGAGTTACACCGGTGGATATTTTTCTGTCTACCAGGAGAAAGCCTTGTGCCTGAGCGAAGTGTTGGAGGGATGGACAGCGGCAAGGCTCTCTCTTTTCCAACGTCGCCAAGTCATTTCCCAATTCGCCCGAGCGATGACCCAATTAAACCAAGCGGGCATTGTCCATACTGATCTCACAGTCAGGAATGTACTCTTCGATCGGAACCGATGTCTGTTCATTGATCTTGATGGCGCGTACACGGTGAAATCTGTCTCCGAGCAGGAGCTCGTATCCACACTCAGCCGGCTTAACCGATCCCTCGAAAAGTCCGGCAGGGGACGACTTGTGTCGTTGCGAGAGCGGTTATGGTTTCTCAAAGAGCAACTCGGGAGTCTCCGCCACAACAAGATGCTCGTACGCCGGATCCTCGCGCAGGCCGCCCGTGATCTGCGATGGCACCGACTTTTCTGGAATCGCAAGAAAACGATGCTGTGAAAATCGACGCTGGAAAAATCGCGATCGTCCGACTGGGATCAATCGGGGATGTCATCAATACCCTTCCGCTGCTGAATAGACTTCGAGCCGGCTTTCCAAAAAGCCACATCACCTGGGTGGTAGAAGAAAAATCTGCCTCTATTCTGGAAGGGCATCCAGCGCTCGACGCCTTGATGATCTTTCCCCGAAAGCATCCTCTGCTGTGGGCATCGTTTGTTCAGCGGCTTCGCGCGATGCAGTACGAGCTGGTTTTGGAATGCTCGCGCATTCTGAAGAGCGGATTCATTGCCTTATTATCTGGGGCTCCGTATCGTGTCGGGTTCAACCGTGCCCGGTGCAAAGAATGGAACTGGATCTTCACGAATAATCAGATCCCTCCGCATGACCGACCCGGTGTCATGCTTGAGCAATATCTTGAATTTGCGGATTATTTGGAGCTGCCGAAAGTTCCTGTGTCGTGGGATATCCACTTGGATCAGTCGCATCGAGAAAAGATCGCCTCATTCCTCGGATCTGGCAGATCGGAAGCGATCACTCTTAACCTCGGGGCGTCCAAGCGAGAGAAGCTCTGGCCGGAAGACTACTTCGTGTCATTGATCACACGATTGAAGTCACATTGGAAGGGACCGATTCTGTTGACTGGTGGCGTGATGGAGCAAGATCGAGCACACCGGGTGGCGCGTGCCACCGGCGTTCAAGACATGTCCGGTCAGCTTTCCGTTAAAGAACTCGCGTCGTTGTTTGAACGCAGTGCGATCGTAGTGTCGTGCGACACAGGGCCGTTGCATCTTGCCGTTGCGATGGGCGCGTTCGTCGTAGGACTCTACGGTCCCTCAGATCCGTTGCGGACCGGCCCGTATGGCCAGGCAAACTGGGTTGTGATGGGCTCTGGGGGACCACAGTGCAGATCGTGCCGGCGGTGGTGCGGAGATCCTTACACGCCATGCATGAAAAACATTGTTCCTGACGTCGTCTTTGACAAGATCGAGAAAAGATTGGCCGGCCACTCATCATGGCTCCCATAAACGTACTTCACATTAACAGTGAAATGAGTTGGGCAGGCGGGGAGACCCAGACACACTATCTGATCCAGTCGCTACGGGATCGTGGTTATCAACAATCGGTCGCATGCCAACCAGACAGTGCGCTGGCTAAACGGTGTAGGAAAGAGAACATCCCTGTTCATCTCGTCAAGATGCCGACTCAGTTCTCGCTGAGTGCGGTCCTCCGTCTTCGCCGCATCATGCAGGCGGAGAAGTTTCAGATCATGCATTGTCACACTTCTCGCGCCCATACCCTTGGAGTAGTGGCGTCGCTTGGGGTTCCGGGCCTAGCACGTGTCGTCACGCGTCGAATGGAGCATAGGACGGGAGGGTGGTGGAAGGTGATCCTTCTTTACAATCAGGGGGTGGAGGCGGTGGTTGGCGTCTGCGGAGCGGTTCGAGATGTACTCATGTCTGCCGGTGTAAAGGTGGACTTGCTCAGAGTGATCCCAAGTAGTGTCGATACCAAGAAGTTTGCGAACGGGGACGGGGAACTTTGGCGTCATCGTCTGGGGTTCTCTGGAGATGAAACGGTTATCAGTCTTGTCGCCATACTGACATGGCGGAAAGGCTGTGAAATTTTGTTGCGAGCTGTCCCTAACATTCTCCGAAAGCACCCGACCTGCCGATTTCTCATCGCGGGTGATGGGCCGAGTCGGCCAGCGCTGGAACGAATGGCGAAGGAACTTGGTGTTGACCACAGTGTCGTGTTCACCGGATTCGTCGATGACATTCCAGGGATCCTTGCGGCTTCGGACATTGTAGTCTTGCCCTCTTTGAAGGAGGCTGCCGGTGGAGCTGTTTTGGAAGCGATGGCCGCAGGCAAATCCGTCGTCGCCTCGCGAGTGGGAGGGATTCCTGAAAGCGTGGTTGACGGGGAGACCGGATTGTTAGTAAACGCTGGAGACCATGAAGCACTAAGTCAGGCGATCATCACATTGCTCGATAATCCTGCCCTTCGTGCACAGTTCGGAAGAACAGGTCGCGCGCGCGTAGAAGCGAAGTTTTCCGTTGACGCGATGGGACAGCAGTATGACGCCCTATATCATGAATTGCTGATGGCGAAAGTACACGTGATTTAGCAGACCGTTGATCTAAAAAAGCCTGGATCAGATGCGGCTCCTTTTCGTCCAGTTTAAGAGACTTGGCGATGTGTTGATGGTTACTCCTGCTGTCAAGGCGCTGAAGGTTTCGTATCCGCAGTCAACGCTCCACTTTCTCGTGGAAAAAACGGGCCTTCCGGCCATTCAACATCATCCCTTGGTGGACCGCGTAATCGTCGGAGATAACCTGAATTGGCTCGAACTCGTGCGCACACTTCGTACCGAGCGATACGATGCGGCAGTCGACTTTCAGGGAAGTCCCCGTTCGGCACGATGGACCTGGCTTTCAGGTGCCAAAATGCGGGTTGGATTTCCCAAGCGCGGCCGCACAATGTTTTATAACAACAGAATATCGCCACCGCATTCCGATACTTACTCTGCCGAGCAAAAGCTCTCCCTCCTTGCACCGTTTCAAATCAGTTCGAGAGGGGCGATTCCTGAACTGTACGCAAGCCCTGCGGAAACACAGAGGGCAAAGGAAATCATGGAAATACTCGGTATGGACAAACGTCAGCGGGTTGTGGCCTTTTCTCCTGTCTCCAGAAGGCAATATAACCGATGGCCAGCTGAGCATTACTCGGCCGTGTGCGACCATCTTCATCGCCGTCGGCAATTGTTGTTCTTGCCTCTCTACGGTCCTGGTGAGGCCCATTTCATTGAAGAGGTCATTGCACGCACAAAGCATCCCGAGGCATTTCTTTATCCGTATTCTCCCATTTCATTCGGGAGCTTAAAGCTGCTCATTGACCACTGTTGCTTGTATTTTGGCAATGACAATGGAATCCGTCATGTGGCGGTTGCCTGCGGAAAACCCACGGCAACCATCTTTGGCCCGATCAATCCTCTGAACTGGACCCCACACGGAAACGGCCTTCACTGCTATCTCGGAGGTCAAGAAAACATTGCAGCCATTACTCCTTCGCAAGCGATTGAGATGATTTCCGAACTCCTGCCGTTGGCAACGTCCTGATCGCAATTTTGGTTTGGTCTGAAGCTGCTGAATTGCAGGTTTCTGACAAAGTAGGTCAGGGATCTTGCGCTACTCCTTACACCTACACAATGCGAGAGCCGGATTCTTCAACACAGGTTAGGAGGGTCGTCCAACTTCGTTCGATGCTTTGGCCTCGTCCAATCATGACAATCGCGTGTTCCGGTTCATCCAGCAACATGACCGGTGTGATCGTGGCCTGACCAGGCGGGGCATATTGGAATTCCTGCAGCTCCGGCTCCTTGAGGAAACGAAAAAATCCTTTGGCCCGTTCCAGTTCTTTGGGCAATGTCTTGATCCATGAGAGAAAGCGCTGTCGGCTTAAGGGGCCGGGCAGGCGAATGGTTGTGGCCATCGGATGATAGGGCGCATGGGGACGGGACGACGGGTGCAGTCCACCAAGCATGACGTTGGTCGGCGCAGAGATCTTCTCCTCTGTACAAGGCGCTAAGAGATCAGAGGGTTCGATGCGTGCGTGGGTTGTTTCCCAGAGGCGCGCAACGGAGTTCTGAGAAAGAATCGACGCCTTAAATTCTTCCCAGTGGCCTGGCACGTAGAGATCGTGCTTATTCAAGATCAATTCGTCCGCACACCGAATGGCCTGTTCTGTCACAAAGGCGCTGGAGTGGCTTTGTTCGTTTGAGA
>Ga0114129_10009505_pt1 | contig 13867 bp, 10 predicted proteins | sample RhiMetdeltSRZDD1_FD_80071 | JGI IMG/M metagenome (GOLD analysis project Ga0114129, IMG submission 80071) | Populus rhizosphere microbial communities from Tennessee, USA - Rhizosphere MetaG P. deltoides SRZDD1 (version 2) (version 2) | ecosystem: Host-associated > Plants > Roots > Rhizosphere >...
CTCGGGGATGCCGACCGAGCGCAGCAGGGCGGTGGCGGTCGATCGGGCCTCGCTCCGGCTCATGTCCAGGTGGAACCGCAGCGACTCCGTGATCTGGTCACCCACCCGCATGGTGCCGTTGAGCGAGGTCATCGGGTCCTGGAACACGATGGCGGCCTCGACGCCCCACACGCTGCGCATGGCCTTGGGCGACAGGCCGACCAGGTCGCGCCCCTGGAGCCGGACCTGGCCCTCGATGACGGCGTTGCGGGCCGGGATCAGCTGCAGGATCGACCGGGCCAGCACGGTCTTGCCGGAGCCGGACTCGCCCACGATGCCGAGCGTCTTGCCCGCCTCCAGGTGCAGCGACACACCGTCCACCGCCACGACCCGGCCGCGGGGCGTGTCGAAGGACGTGTGCAGGTCGTCGACCTCCAGCAGCGGCCCGTCCTCGAACTTCCCGGGCCGGACGATTCTTCGCGGGCTCACAGGTTGGCGTCCCGCACGTCCAGGCTGCGCCGCAGCGTGTCGCCCACGAAGTTGAGCGACAGCACCGTGAAGAACATGGCCCCGGCCGGGACCAGCGCCAGGTGGGCGGCCTCCTCCAGGTGCGGCTTGCTGGCGGCGATCATGCCGCCCCAGGTGGGATCGGGCGGCTCGACGCTCAGGCCCAGGATGGCGAGCGAGCCCTCGATCACGATCACCAGGCCCATCGCCACCAGGGCGAAGGCGGCCACTGCCGGGACCACGTTGGGCAGGATCTCCCGGAACAGGATGCGGGACTGCTTGGCTCCCAGCGTGTGGGCGGCGTGGACGAAGTCGCGCTGGGCGATGGACAGCGTGTTGGCCCGGGACACCCTCGTGTAGATGGGGATGGACAGGGCCCCGATCAGCACCGAGATCACGGTGAGGCTGCGGCCCACGAACGCCAGCACGGCCAGCAGCAGCACGAGCGCAGGGAACGCGGCGATCACGTCGACGATCGCCATCACGACCCGCTCGGTGCGGCCCCGGATGTAGCCCACGGCGGTGCCGATGATCCCCCCGACCACGAGCCCGATGGTCACGGCGACGATGCTGACGGTCATCGACACCCGGGCGGCGTGCACCACCCGTGAGAGCTGGTCCCGGCCCAGGGCGTCGGCGCCCAGCGGGTGCTCCGCGGAGAACCCGGCGAAGCGGTCGATCACGTTCGGCCGGTTGGGATCGGGGAGCGGCAGCCGGGTGGCGAACAGGGCGCAGAACAAGACCGTGACCAGCCAGGCCACCGCCAGCCAGAAGGCAATGCCCTTCTTGCCGCCGACGCGCCGGAACCGCCAGCGGCGCCGGGCCTGCGGCCCGGAGCCCGCGGGGGCGGGGATGACGTCGAGGGTCGGTTCGTCGTCGACGCCGAGACCGAGTACGCGGTCAGCGGCGTCGTCAAGCGGTTGCAGCGCTGCCATAGCGGATCCTCGGGTCGAGGAACGTGTACAGGATGTCGACGATGAAGTTGATGATCACGAAGGCGAAGGCGATCACCAGGGCGCAGCCCTGCACCATGATGAGGTCGCGCTGGAGGATGGAGTCGACCAGCAGTCGCCCGACTCCCGGCAGGGCGAACAGCGTCTCGATGATCACCGCGCCGCCGATGATGGTGGCGACCTGGAGGCCGACCACGGTCATCAGCGAGAACGAGCTGGGCCGCAGGGCGTGGCGGAACAGGATCCGCTTGGTCGGGATGCCCTTGGCGCGGGCCATCGTGATCGAGTCCTGCTGGAGCGTGGTGATCATGTCCGCCCGCAGCAGGCGGGTGTAGACCGCCATCTCGCCGACGGCCAGGGACAGGGCCGGCAGGATGGCGTGGCGCAGGTTCTCGATCGGATCGGTCGTGAACCGGACCCACCCGGTGGCCGGCAACCATCCGAGCGTGACCGCGAAGACCAGGATCAGCAGGATCGCCACCATGAAGGCCGGCAGTGCCAGCAGGCCGAAGCTGGCGCCCGTGATGATGCGGTCGGCCCGGCCGCCGGCCCGGAACGCCGACAGGGTGCCGAGCGGGATGGCGACGCAGAGGGCGATGAACACGGCCAGGCCGCCGACCTCGAGCGTCACCGGCAGGCGCTCGGCGATCGCGTCCCTCACGTCCTGGTTGGTGCGGAACGACCGCCCCAGGTCGCCGGTGGCGACGTTCTGGAGCCAGGCCCCGTACCGCTCCAGCAGCGGGTCGTCGAGCCGGAGCTGTTGCCGCACGGTCTCGAGCGAGACCTCGTCGTTGGCGTTGTCGGCGCCGAGGATCTGCACGGCGGGATCGCCCGGGAGCAGGCTGGTCAGGAGGAACGTCAGGAACGACACGATCAGCAGCGTGGCCAGCATGGCCGGCAGCCGCTTCAGCACCAGTCCCATCGCTACCTCCTGACCGTCATCCTGCTCCCGGTGTCATTACCTGGTGCTCACGCCGTGTTCCAGACGAAGGCCCACATGGTGGTGGCGCCGGGCGTGCCGTTGCCCTTGGCCCCCTCGGGGAACGTCCAGCCGTCGATGTTCTTGACGTCGTCCTGGGCCGCGAGGACCGCCAGCGTGCTCCCGTAGTAGCTGAGCGGGTAGCCCTCGTTGATGGTCATCGAGATGTCCGAGACGAGGTCCTTGCGCTCGTCGAGGTCACCCGAGGCGGCCAGCTTGGCCAGGTCCGCGTCGATCGCCGGATCGGTGTACCGGGTGAAGTTCAACGGGCTCGGCAGCGTGAACGCGTTCTTCAGCGTGGGATACGGATCCGCGTCGAGGCCCGCCCGGAAGCACTTGGCGTCGAAGTCGCCGGCCAGGGCCTCCGACACATGGGTGGCCTGCTCGACCTGGCGGAGCTCGACCTGGACGCCGATCTCCTGCCAGAACGACTGGTACAGGGATGCCAGGTCCACGAGCACGGGTTCCGGCAGGCAGTCGTAACGGAAGGCCACCGGCTCGCCCACGGCCTTCCCGTCGGAGCGGGTGGGGTCGTTGACGTACTCGTCGATCAGCTCCTTCGCCTTGTCGGGGTCGTAGGTCGGCCAGGCGTCGGCCACGTCCTGGGAGAAGTACGGGCTGTCCTCGCTGAAGAGCTGCGTGGACGGCGGGACGACACCGGTGCCGCCCTGGACCTCGATGAGCTGGTCCTGGTCCTGGGCCAGCACCAGGGCGTGGCGCACCCGGACGTCGTCGAGCGGCGGCTTCGTGGTGTTGAAGATGGTGGTGCCGGTGGTGTTGCCCAGGTACTCGTAGTCGTCCACGCCGTCGAGGTCGCGGGCCTTGATGCCGGTGCTCTGGCGCAGGGTCTGCATCACGTCGATGTCACCGGTCTCCAGGCTGGACAGCCGGGTGTCCTCGTCGGGGATGGGCCGGAACACGATCTCGTCGAGGTAGGGCAGGCCCTCCTGCCAGTAGTTCGGGTTCTTCTTGACCACCAGGCGGTTGTCCCGCTCCCAGCTGTCGAAGACGAACGGCCCGGTGCCGACCGGATGGTTCGGGGCGTCCGCGCCGTTGGCCGCGGCGGCGGTGGGTGAGAACGGCCAGCCGATGGCCAGGCCGAGCTGGTCGGCGAACCCCGAGTTGGGTGCCTGCATCACGTACTTGAACGTGAGGTCGTCGACGATCTGCATCTCGACGCCGTTCAGCGCACCGGCGGTGTTGGCGCCCGGCTTCTTCAGGTACGTGTCGAAGATGGTCTTCATCGCCTGGGAGTTCAGCGGCGTGTTGTCGTGGAACATCACGTTCGGGCGCAGCTTGACGGTCCACTCGGTGAAGTCGTCGTTGGTGTCGATCGACTCGGCCAGGTAGGGCTGGATCTCGCCGTTCTCGTCCTGCCGCACCAGCGGGTCGTAGATCGCGTAGGCCACGGACACGCCCGAGTTGGCGAAGTTGCCCGATCCGGGCTGCCAGCCCGACGTCTCGGCCTCGAGCCCGACGGTGATGGAGCCGCCGGGGACAGGATCGCCCTGTGCCGACTGGTCGCTCTGCTCCCCGGTCGGCTCACCGGACCCGTTGTCGTCGTCGTCGCCACCACACGCAGCGGCGAGGGCCGCCAGGACCAAAAGCACCGCGAGCAATCGTCGCGGGAGGCTCCTGCTGTCGTTGGATGCCACCTCTCGTCCCCCTCTTCCGTGCCCGCCACCTCAGTGACGAGCGGCACGTCGGATAGTAAAGCGAGTGTGCCACACCGGCAAACGACAGAAGTGTGACTTTGGGCGATCGCCACTCTCAGTCACCGGCGTCAACCAGTGCCACGTACGGTCGCCGAACGAAGACCCTCAGGTGGAGACAGGGGAGACCAGGCCGCCGATCATCTGCTCGACGACCGTGGCGACCTGTTCGTCCAGGTCGAGGGGCTCGGCTCCGAGCTCGTCCGCGAACCGCTCCCGGAACACGAGGTAGCCGTAGACCAGGGCGGACATGGCGATGTGCACGGCATCGATGTCGATGTCCGCCGGCAGGGCGCCTTCGGCCACGTCCCGCGCCAGGCGGCCCCGCGCCCCCTGGAGGTCGGGCACCGCGTGCAGGCTGTCGTCGCCGTCCAGCGTGAGCAGCGTGGCCAGCATCGCGGCCCGCCGGTGGCCCACGAACGTGCGCAGGAACCGGGAGTAGCGGGCCGCAGCCGGGAGGCCGAAGCCGGGCGCCGCGTCGCTGAGCCGCTCCTCGGCGTCGGACCGCAGCGCGGCCCGCAGCAGGTCCCGGCGCGAGCCGAAGTAGTGGTACACGAGGCCGCGGTTCACGCCCGCCTCCTCCGCCACCTCGCGCAGGTTCAGGCCGGCGAGGACGCCGTTGCGCTCGACCAGCGAGAGCGCCGCCTTCTGGAGGGCCGCTTCGGTGGCTGCGCGGTCCGGGGGGCGGGTCGAACGTGACGGCATGGAGACCAATGTTGACAGATCTGCACGACGCGGCGCGCAGATACCACTACGTACGGCGTTGGCCGTGGTGGCATGGTGGAGCACCAGGCGCCGATTGCTACTATCGGCGTAGGAGAAATTGCTGATCGCAGTCCGGAGGGACCGCTCATGGCCGTCGCCGATCTCGACCTGGGGCGCTACAAGCTCGGCTGGGCCGACGAGGAGAACTACGTCTTCAAGCCCAAGAAGGGCCTGTCCGAGGACATCGTCCGCGAGATGTCGTGGATGAAGGGCGAGCCCGACTGGATGCTCGACTACCGCCTCAAGTCGCTGAAGCACTTCGAGCGCCGGCCCATGCCGAACTGGGGCGGCGACATGTCCGAGATCTTCATCGACGACATCTACTACTACGTCAAGCCCACCGAGACGCAGGTCGACGAGTGGGACGAGCTGCCCGAGTCGATCAAGAACACCTACGAGAAGCTGGGCATCCCCGAGGCCGAGCGCAAGTACCTCGCCGGCGTCACCGCGCAGTACGAGTCCGAGGTCGTCTTCCACCGCAACCGGGAGGACCTCGAGCGCCAGGGCGTCCTCTTCTGCGACATGGACACGGCGCTGCGGGAGCATCCCGACATCGTCAAGCAGTACTTCGGGCGGATCATCCCGAAGAACGACAACAAGTTCGCCGCGCTCAACTCCTCAGTGTGGTCCGGGGGCTCGTTCATCTACGTGCCGCCGGGCGTCGAGGTGGAGATGCCGCTGCAGGCGTACTTCCGCATCAACGCCGAGAACATGGGCCAGTTCGAGCGGACGCTGATCATCGCCGACGAGGGCGCCAAGGTGCACTACATCGAGGGCTGCTCGGCGCCGGTCTACACGACCGACTCGCTGCACTCCGCCGTGGTCGAGATCGTGGTGAAGCCCAGTGCCCGGGTCACCTACACGACCATCCAGAACTGGTCGAACAACGTGTTCAACCTGGTGACCAAGCGGGCCCGGGTCGAGGCCGAGGGCCACATGGAGTGGATCGACGGCAACATCGGCTCGCGCCTCACCATGAAGTACCCCTCGGTCTACATGGTGGGCCCCAAGGCGTCGGGCGAGGTGCTGTCGGTGGCCTACGCCGGGCCGGGCCAGCACCAGGACGCGGGGGCGAAGATGTACCACGCCGCCCCCGAGACCACGTCCAAGATCGTGTCCAAGTCGATCTCCAAGGACGGCGGCCGCACGTCGTACCGGGGCCTGGTCCGGGTCGAGGACGATGCCTACGGCTGCAAGAGCCACGTCCAGTGCGACGCGCTGATCCTCGACGAGAACTCGGTGAGCGACACCTTCCCCACCATGGAGGTGGGCGCCCGCGACGCCGTGATCGGCCACGAGGCCACGGTCTCCAAGGTCGCCGACGAGCAGCTCTTCTACCTCATGTCCCGCGGCCTCTCGGAAGAGCAGGCCATGAGCATGGTGGTGAACGGCTTCATCGAGCCGGTCACCCGGACCCTGCCCATGGAGTACGCAGTGGAGTGGAGCCGGCTCATCGAGCTCCAGATGGAGGGATCGGTCGGCTGATCCTGCTCGCAAAATGACGCGAGCCCGCAGGTCGCTGGCACAATGTGGTCGTGCCGATGCGTCAGGACTGCAAACACTTCGAGTCACGCACCTATCCGAACGGCGAGACGGTGCGGAAGTGCGATCTGGACCTGGCTCCGGAGGCGCCGTGGCGGTGCCCCGAGGACTGCCCGCGCTACGAGCGGCGCATGGCGGACGTCAACTGGTCCCACGGCTCGCTGGTGACCCCCAAGACCCCCGACGAGCCGCTCGACGCGCTCGACCGGCACGACGGGTCGGTGGCCCGCCTGCTCGACGAGGCCGAGGAGATCGTCAACGCCGCGGGGCCCGACATCATGGCCGACATCCAGGCCGAGCAGGAGCGCAGAAGCAGCTCGCGCTGGCGGATCTGGCGGCGGCGCAAGAACGGATAGCGCTCCCGCCCGTCGCGTGGAGAGGGTCGGGTACGTTCGCCGGGAGGTCACGCCGGTAGGCTGAACGTTCCCTGCACGCGGCCCCGCACCGGCCGGGCGAGCTGCGAAAGGACCGACGCTGAGCAACTTCACCCCCGCCGCATCCGCCGCGCTCGGCGGTCCCGGCTGGCTACAGGAACGCCGGGCGGCCGCCGCGGCCGCCTTCGCCGCCGCCGACCTGCCGTCGACCGACGAGGAGGTCTGGCGCTACAGCCCCATCGACCGCCTCGACCTGGACGCCTACGCGCCCACCGGCCCGGCGAGCGGCGACGGCGACGGTGCGCTGCCGGACGGGGTGCGGGCGCTGGTCGACGCCATCGTCCAGCCCGCCGCCACCGTGGTCGTGCGCAACGGCCGGGTGACGGCGGTCGAGCTGGGCGAGGCCGGGGCCAAGGGCCTGGTGGCCGGGGCTGCCGGCGAGGCGCACGCCGCGCTTGTCGGCGCGACGCTGGCCGAGCCGCCCGACGTGTTCGCCACCCTGAACGACGCCTTCGTGGCCGATCCCGTGGTGGTGGATGTGCCCGCGGGCGTGGTCGTGCCCGGCCCGGTGGTCGTCGTGCACCTCACCGAGGGCGACGGCGTGGCCGCCTTCCCCCGGCTCGTGGTGCGGGCCGGCGACGACAGCGAGGTCTCCGTGCTGGAGATCCAGGCCTCGGGCGCCGAGGCCGCGCTGGTCGTGCCGGTGACCGAGATCCTGGTGGGGCGGGCCGCCCGCGTCGGCCATGTCACGGTGCAGGAGCTCGGCCTGGCCACCTGGCAGCTGGGGCTGCAGGTGTCCCAGGTCGAGGCGGAGGCGACGATCCGCAGCACCAGCGTCGGTTTCGGCGGCGACTACGCCCGGCTGCGGACCGACTGCCGCATGGTCGGCCGCGGCGCCACCGGCGAGCTCGACGCCATCTACTTCGGCGAGGGCAGCCAGACGCTCGATTTCCGCACGTTCCAGGACCACATCGCCCCCGACTGCACATCCAACCTGCTGTTCAAGGGGGCCGGGGGCGGCTTGTCCCGGTCCGTGTACACCGGGGTGATCCGGGTGGGCAAGCAGGCGCGGGGCACCAACGCCTTCCAGACCAACCGCAACGTGAAGCTGTCGGACGGCGCGTGGGCCGAGTCGATCCCCAACCTGGTGATCGAGAACAACGACGTGCGCTGCAGCCACGCCTCCGCCGTGGGCCCGGTGGACGAGGACCAGCGCTTCTACCTGGAGAGCCGGGGCGTGCCCACCGAGGAGGCCGAGCGGCTGATCGTGGGCGGCTTCTTCGACGAGGTGCTGAGCCGGCTCCCGGTGGCGGCCGTGGTCCCGCTGCTGCGGGCCACGATCGGCGCCAAGTTCGCCCGGAAGGACGCATGATGGCCAAGGTCCCGCTCTGCCCCCTGGACGAGCTGGCCCCGGGCACGGCCCGCCACTTCGAGGTCGGCCGGCACCGCCTCGCGGTCGTGCGGCTCGACGACGACGTCTACGCCCTCCACGACGTGTGCTCGCACCAGGAGGTGCCCCTGTCCGAGGGCGAGGTCGACCCCGACGAGCGCACCATCGAGTGCTGGAAGCACGGCAGCCAGTTCGACCTCGCCACCGGTGAGCCGATCTCGCTGCCGGCCACCCGGGCGGTGCCGGTCTACGACGTGCGGGTGGACGACGGGATGATCGTGGTGGTGCTGCCCGATGAGTGACACACACGTGCTGGAGATCGAGGGCCTGCGGGCCGGAGTGGCGGGCAAGGAGATCCTGCGCGGCCTCGACCTGGCGGTCGGCTCGGGCGAGGTCCACGCGGTGATGGGCCCCAACGGATCGGGCAAGTCCACGCTGGCGCACGTCCTCATGGGCAGGCCCGGCTACGAGGTGCTCGGCGGCTCGGCCACGCTCGACGGCGTCGACCTGCTGGCCCTGACTCCGTGGGAGCGGGCCCAGGCCGGGCTGTTCCTCGCTCTGCAGTACCCGACCGAGGTCCCGGGCGTATCGCTGCACGACCTGCTGGCCTCCGCCCTGCGGGCCGCGGGCCGCGACCCCGAGGGCGTCGAGGCGGCCATCCGGGTCGAGGCCGAGCGCCTGGCGCTCGACCCCCGGCTGATCGACCGGCCGCTGAACGTCGACCTGTCGGGCGGCGAGAAGAAGAAGAACGAGACGCTGCAGCTGGGCGTGCTCCAGCCGGCCATCGCGGTGCTCGACGAGCTGGACTCGGGCCTCGACGTGGACGCCCTGCGCGCCACCTCGCGGCGCATCGAGGCCGCCACCCAGGCCACCGACGGCACCCCCGGCCTGGGCGTGCTGGCGATCACCCACTACAGCCGCCTGCTGCACGAGCTGCGGGCCGACCACGTCCACGTGCTGGCCAGGGGCACCATCGTGCGCTCGGGCGGTCCCGAGCTGGCCCTGGAGCTGGAGGAACGGGGCTACGCCGGCCTGCTCGGCGCCGAGCTGGCGGGCGAGCCCGACGAGGGCAGCCCGGTCAGCATCCGCCCCGCCATCGACGACCCCTTCGGCGGCCCCGGGCCCTTCGGCGAGCCCGGCCTCTAGGGCGTAGCGGGGAGCGGGCGCAGGCCCAGGTCGCCGGCCACCCACTGGGCCTCGGCCTGCAGGCCGGCGATCCACTCGCGGTCGGAGGGACGGCCGCGGGCGTCCAGGACCTCGGCCAGGGCGGCCTGGGTCCAGGCGACCCAGGGGCGGGCCCGGAGGGCCGTGTGGAGGCGCAGGGCCGACAGCAGGTGGCGCTCGGCCTCGGCCCACTCGCCCTCGCCGGCGGCGAGGCGGCCGAGGTGGAACGCGGCGGCGCCGGCGAACGTGCGGTAGCCGAGGCCGCAGACCAGGTCGGCGTGGGGCGCCAGCCAGCCCCGGGCCCGCGGATCGCCCGAGAGGGCGGCCAGGCCCAGGCCGTGGAGCCACTCCAGCGACCCGCCCGCCCCAGCCGGGGGCGGCGGCGGGGCAGCGGCCGGGGCCGGCTCCGGGCTGTCGACCCACAGGTGGGCGAGGACGGCCCGATGACGCGCCAGCACCCGCTCGGCGGGCTCGGGGCCGGTGTCCGCAGCGGCATGGGCGCTCGCGACGGCATCCAGAGCGGCCCAGGCCTCGGCGAAGCGGCCGGCGCGGGCCAGGCGGGTGGCGCGGTGCTCGGCCAGCATGGCGGCGGCGAAGGTCCCGGGCGACCCGGCGGCGGCGAAGGTCCCGGGCAGCCGCGACCCGGAGGCGGCCAGCGCTTCCAGGGTGGCGACGGCCTGGTCCACGGCTTCGTCGTCGCCCAGGTAGGCGGCGGCCATGGCCTGCTCGTGGGCGGCGCGGATGCCGGCGCCGGGGTCGTCCGCGGCTCCGGCCAGGGTCGCCAGCTCGGCGGCGAGGGCGCGGCGCTCGTCCAGCCGCGCGGCGTCGTCGAGGCCGGCGACGTGGGCGGCGAGGGCGTCCAGCGTGGAGGACGGGGGGCGGGGCAGGGGACTGCCCGCGGGGCTCAGCCGGATCCGGCGGACGAGCAGGCGGGCGTGGCACAGGGGGGCGGGAGCGGGCTCGGCGGCCAGGGCCGCGTCCACCAGGCGGTGGGCGTCAGCGGCGAGGGCCGGATCGTCGTCGGCCGCGTCGGCCAGGGCCACGGCGGCGGTCCCGAGGACGTCGAGCCGTCCGTGGGCCCGGGCCGCCTCGGCCGCCTCGACCAACGTGGCCGGACCGGCCGGGTCACCCGTGGCCACCAGGGCCATGCCCAGGTCGGCGGCGACCGCGGCCCGCAGGCCGTCGTCGCCCGCGGGCACGTGGACCAGCGCCTGGCGGCACAGCCGCACCGCCTCGGTGGGGGCGCTGCGGGCCGCGGCCTGGGCCGATGCCATCCGGGACCAGTGCACGGCGCGGGCGTCACCCCGGGGCCCGGCGCCGAGCGAGCTGTGGTGGGCCAGGACCGCGGCGTGCTCCTCGATCGCGTCGCCGCGGAGCGCTTCGATGGCCGCGGCCAGGCCGTGGTGCAGGGCGCGGCGGCGGGCCGCGCTCAGCTGGGCCACGACCGTGCGGCGCACGAGGTCGTGGGGGAAGCGGTAGCGGTCGGCGTCCTCCTCCACCACGAGGCCGGACGCCAGCGCCGCGTCGAGGGCGTCGAGCAGCGGCCGGCCCTCCAGGCCCGCGGTCGACGCCACCACGTCGAGGTCGAAGCGGGCGCCGGCGATGGCAGCGGCGCGCAGCAGCCCCGCGGCCTCGGGGTCGAGGCGGGCGACGCGGGCCGCCACCAGCTCCTGCACCCCCGGCGAGATGTCGCCCCCCGAGCGCAGCACCTCGGTCACCAGGAACGGGTTGCCGGCCGTCTCGGCCACCAGCCGGCGGGCCGTGGCCGCCTGCACCCCGGCGTCGCCGGGGGCGCCCAGGCGGGCGACGAGCTCCAGCACCTCGTCCTCGGCCAGGCCTCGCAGCGGCAGGCGCCGGACCCAGCCGTCCCGGTCGAGGGAGAGCACCACGTCGCCGAGCGTGTGGCCCGGCTCCAGGTCGTGGTCCCGGGTGATGGCCACCACCAGGACGGCCGCGTCGCCGGCGTGGCGCACCAGGTGCCGCATGAGCAGGAGCGTGTCGTCGTCGGCCCACTGGAGGTCGTCGAGGACCAGCAGGACCGGCCGCTCCTTGGCCGCCGCCGCCACCAGGTCGGTCACCGCGCCGAACAGCCGGGCGCGGCCGTCGGCCCCCGGGGGCCGGCGGGGGGCGTCGAGGGACGGCAGCACCGCGGCCAGCTCGGCCCGGGCCTCGTCGCCCAGCGCCGGCAGCTCGTCGGCCGGGGTGGCGGCCACGAAGCCGTCCAGCGCCTCCACCAGGGGCTGGTAGGGGACGATGGCCTCCTCGTCGCACCGCCCGAACAGCACCAGGCCGCCGCCCTGGCCCACCCGGCGGGCCGCCTCGGACGCGAGCCGCGTCTTGCCGATCCCCGCCTCGCCGGTCACCACCACGACGTGGCGGGCGCCCGCCACCGCCTGGTCCCAGGCGTCGGCCAGGGCGGCCAGCTCGGCCTCCCGGCCCACGAACGGGGCGGGACCGGGCCGGGTCGGGACCGCGGGCCGCGACGGCGAGGATGCGCCGGGCGCCGGTCCGAGCAGGGCGACGTAGGCGGCCTCGGTCTCGGGTGACGGATCGACGCCCAGCTCGTCGGCCAGGGCACGGCGCAGGCGCTGGTAGGCCCGCAGGGCCTCGGCCCGGTTGCCCGCAGCGGCCAGCGCGGCCAGCCGGGCCCGGTGGGCGCTCTCCCGCAGCGGCGACCGGGCCACCGCGGCGTCGGCCGCGGCCAGGGCCCGGTCGGGGTCCCCGGCGGCCAGCGCCGCCTGGCTGGCGACCTCGTAGGCCCCCACCAGCAGGTCGTCGAGGCCCTCCCGCAGCTCGTCGGCCCACTCGCCCGGGTGGCCGGGCAGGAACGGCGGGCGCAGCCGGTCGACGGCGGCCGTCGCGGCCGCCTGCGCCTCGGCGGAGTCGCCGGCGGCCAGGGCGGACCGGGCCACGCCCAGGTCCCGCTCGGCGGCCTCCACGTCCACCTCGACCTCCACGCTGGAGGGCAGGGCGAGCTGGTAGCCGGGCTCGCCCGCCACGACGATCTCGCCCGCCCCGGGCACGGCCGAGGCCAGCACCGAGCGGACCCGGCTGACGTAGGTGCGCAGGGCCGAGGCCCAGGTCTTGGGCGGGCCGTCGGGCCAGACGATGTCGGCCAGGCGCTCCCGGGGCAGGCCCGCGGGGCGTTCCAGCACCAGGGCCGCGAGCACGACCCGCGGCGGACCGCCCACCACGGTCTCCCCGACCCGGACATCCCCGGCGAGCGTGATCTGGAGTTGCACCTGCCTCCCTCGGGGCCGCCGGGCATTGTCCCACGACAGGCAATGGCGGGGAATGGAACGCTACCTGTGACAGTTGGCACATGCAGCGCGCGTTTGCGCGCGGTTTGCGCGGGAGGGCGGATGATGCAGTCACGGAGCAACTGGACGCCTCCCCCGAACACAGAGATCGTGGCGGATGATCTGGCGGGTTGGGTGAGAGGCACAGTCGCATCCCAGCAGTGGGCCGGCCTGCGGCGGGGCCGGCCCACCTGCGCGGATGGAGCTAGGACCGGGGAACGGTGGCGATGGACACGATCAGTGGAAAGGCAGGGGAGGATCGGGCGATGACCCCGACGCCCGAGCCGCCTGCAATGCCCCGGCTGTCCAGCCCTCAGCACCGGATGCAGGCCCGCTACGACGTGGTCGTGGTCGGATCCGGATACGGCGGCGCCATCACCGCCTCCCGGCTGGCCCGGGCCGGGCGCTCCGTGTGCGTGCTGGAGCGGGGCCGCGAGATGTCGGCCGGCGACTTCCCCTCCACCCTGCTCGAGGCCGCCCGCCAGCTCCAGGTGCGCACCGGCGACCGGCGCCGCGGCCCGGCCACCGGGCTGTTCGACCTGCGTGCGGGGCACGACCTGAGCGTGATCGTCGGCTGCGGGCTGGGCGGCACCTCGCTCATCAACGCGGGCGTGGCCCTGCGCCCGCCGGCCTGGGTCTATGACGACGCCCGCTGGCCTGCCGCCCTGCGCGGCCGCAACGGCCCCACCGAGCTGGGCCCCTACTTCGACGCCGCCGAGCGGATGCTGGGCTCGACCCCCTACCCCGACGACTGGCCCGAGCCCACCAAGCTCACCGCGCTGCGCAAGGCCGCCGAGGGCGTCGGCGCCAGCGTGATCCGCCCCAAGCTCAACGTCACCTTCACCAGCGGCCCCAACGCCGCCGGTGTCCACCAGGCCGCCTGCACCCTGTGCGGCGACTGCGTGACCGGCTGCAACCACGGGGCCAAGAACACCGTCACCGTCAACTACCTGCCCGATGCCGTTGCCCACGGTGCCGAGGTGTACTGCGAGGCCGAGGTGCGCACGGTGCGCCCGGTCTCCGGGGGCCCCGGCGACGGCGGCTGGGTGGTCACCTTCGATGTCGTGGGCGGGGGCCGCCCCCGCTTCGACCCGCCGGCCTCCTTCGTGTTCGCCGACGTGGTCGTCCTGGCTGCGGGCACGTTGGGATCAACGGAGATCCTGATGCGCTCGCGGGCCGAGGGCCTGGCCGTCTCCCCCCGGC
>Ga0114129_10009506_pt1 | contig 13866 bp, 13 predicted proteins | sample RhiMetdeltSRZDD1_FD_80071 | JGI IMG/M metagenome (GOLD analysis project Ga0114129, IMG submission 80071) | Populus rhizosphere microbial communities from Tennessee, USA - Rhizosphere MetaG P. deltoides SRZDD1 (version 2) (version 2) | ecosystem: Host-associated > Plants > Roots > Rhizosphere >...
ACCGCGCCGCCGCGGCGATCCGCGACTATCTCGGGGCCTGCGATCCGCCGATCAAGTACCCGGCCCGGCAAGGAGGGGAGGCACGGTGATGACGCCGTTCGGCTGCGGCCGGGCCCGGCGGGCGATGCCTCTCGGGTATTACGCTGCGCTTCCGGCCGCGGACCGGGAGTGGCTCGACCGCCACCTGGCCGCCTGCCGCACGTGCGCCTCGGAGTGGGAGGCGTTGCGCCTCGCCCTCGACGCCGCCATTCCTTCGACCGTCTTCCCGATGGAGGCCGTGGTCGACTGGGATCGGCAGGCGCGCGACACGGTCGCGCGGGCTCGGACCGCCGCGGCGGCCGCCCGCGACGGACACTCGGCCGTCCCGCTTCCGGGCGCCGTGCGCCGGCCGTACGTCACCCTGGCGCCGGCCGCGGCGCGCTGGGCGGCGCTTGCGGCCGCCGTCCTGGTCGCCGTGCTCCTGGTCACCGGCTGGCCCGGGCGGCGGGCCCCGGGATCCGGGGACGCCTCGTCCCTGCAGGGCCCCGGCGACCAGCCGACGGCCGAGTCGGTGCGCGAGTCGGCGGCCCTGATCGAGACCCGCCTGGCGCGGCGCGGGGCGACCCGCTACCTGACCGACAGCCGGGTGCTCCTCTTGAACCTGGTCCAGGCGCCGGCGCGCTGCCGCAAGGCGGACGGCGAGTTCGACATCACCTTCGAGAAGGAGAAATCGCGCGAGCTCCTGAGGCGGAAGAACCTTCACGAGGGGAACCTCGACACGCTGCGCGACCGCAGGCTGTCCGACCTGGTCGGGCAGATGGAGTCGCTCCTCATCCAGGTGACGTCCCTCGGGGACTGCGCCTCGGCGCGCCAGCTCCACGAGCTGCGCGAGGAGATCGAGAGGCGCCAGATCCTGCTGCGCATCGATCTGTTCACGCGCGAGATGCAGGAGAAGACCCATGTCGTCTGATCGACGGCCGGTCCGCGCCGCGATCCTCGCGACGGGCCTCGCGGGGGTCCTGGCGTTCGCGACCCTCGGAGGGGCCGCGACCGAGGAGGACCTGTTCCGCCAGGTCAAGGTGGACGTGTTCGACCAGGACTGGCCGGCGGTGCTCAGCGGCTGCGACGAGATCCTGAGGCAGAAGCCGTCGGGACAGGCGGCCGCCCGGGCGTCGTTCTACCGCGCCCGCGCGTTGAGCAGGATCCCGGGGCGCGAGGCGGAGGGGCTCGATGCCTTCCGCAAGTTCGTGGTTGCCTATCCCAGGGAGAAGGTGATGGTCGAGGAGGCGTGGGGAGGAATCTTCACCGCCGCCTGCCACCCGCGCGCGGCGTCCCGGGCCGCCTGCGGCGCCGCGCTCCGGGAAGGGCTCGCCGATTCCTCGTCCTACGTGTCGACGCTGGCCGCCATCCGGGCGGCCGACTCGGGGGACGAGGCGCTGCGTCCCCGGGCGCTGGCCACCCTGAAGAAGGCGTACGCCACGCAGACCGAGCCGGAGATCAAGAACGAGATCCTGATCGCCATCCTGAAGATCGATCCGAAGCAGGTGCCGCAGGCCGCCGCCGCGCCGCCGCCACCGCCGGCGGCGCCCGGGCCGCCGCGCGGGAAGCCCCCGGCCGCCAAGCAGCCCACGCTCATCAAGATGACCGTCTACAACAAGATCGAGAAGCGCTACGACCTGAAGATCAACCTGCCGGTCGCCTTCGCGCGGATGCTGGTCGATTCCCTGGACGAGGAGGACCTGCAGGACATCAGCCGCGAGGCCGAGAAGAAGGGGATCGACCTCGACGACATCTTCCAGGCGATCGAGAAGAACGGGGCGGGGAAGCTTCTGGAAGTGGACAGCGAGGACAGCCACATCGAGATCGTCATCGAGTAGCGCGCCCGTCGGCTACTTCGCCTTCTTCCTGGACTGCGCGGTGCAGTCCGACTCCACCTTCTTGATCAGGTCCATGATGACGCTGCGCCTCGTGGCGTCGGTCTCGAGGTCGCGCGCCGCCTCGAGGGGCTCCTTCGCCTCGCAGGGGCGGCCAAGGGCGTGCATGGTGTTGGCGATGCGCAGCCGCACCTCGACGTTCTTGTCGTCGATGCCGGCGGCCGTCTGATAGTAGCGCAGGGCCATCTCCTGCAGCCCGTTCTGGAAATAACTGTCCCCCAGCCGCATGTGCACCCCGGGGTACTTGGGGTTCTTCATGCCGCAGACGCGGAAGGCCTCGATCGCCGAGTCGAGCTGCCGGCGGCGCAGGAAGATCTCTCCCATCCGGTAGTACGCGTCGGCCAGGGCGGGGTCGACCTGGATCACCTCGCGGTAGTTGTCGAGCGCCTCGTCCAGCCGGCCGCGCGAGGTGTTCAGCCGCGCCTGGGCGAGGAGGATCTCGGGGTTGTGCGGCCAGATGCGCAGCGCCGCCTGGTAGTCGGTTTCCGCCTGGTCCCAGAGGCCCTGCGTCTCGCGCGTCGCGGCGCGTCCCAGGTAGGCGGACACGAAATGCGGCGAGCGCTTCAGGGTCTCGTCGAACTCGCGGGCCGCCAGGTCGTAGAACCTGAGACGCATGTAGGCGCTGGCGGCCAGGGCGCGCGGCAGGTGTTCGGGAGAGCGCCGGCAGGGCCCCTGGCCGAACGACCGGAGGGCCGCCTCGTACTGGCCGGAATAGTACGCCCCCTGGCCGGCGAGAGTCTGGGCCGAGGCGCGGGTCCGATCGACCACCAGCCAGGCCAGGCCGAGGACCAGGATCCCCCAGGCGATCCCGGTCGCCATCGAGGCGCGCCGGCCGCGAGGCGCGGCGAAGCCGGCCGTCCCTTCCCGCGGCACGAGCCGGGCCAGGGATCCGGGCGGCGAGGCGACGTGCAGGGCCGCGATCTGGGTCACGCCGGCCGCGATCCAGAAGATCAGGGACGGGGAGGGCTCCTGGAATGGCGCGCCGAAGAACGCCATCACCGCCATGGCGCCGATGGTGGCGAAGCAGGCTCCGCCGACCCCGTCCCACGGCGCCTCGGCGCGAGCCGCCGCGAGCAGCGACTGGATCAGAAGGACGGCGACCAGGAGCGCGAACGCCAGCCCTCCCAGGACCCCGGTCTCGGAGGCCGTCTCCAGGAACGAGTTGCCGGCGTGGACCGCCTGGTGGCTGAGGGTGAACGGGGAGTGCGACACGGCGGTCCAGGCGACCTCGAGGAAGGCATGCCGCCAGTTCCCCGGGCCGACTCCGAGGGGGTGCTTCAGGACGAGCGCCAGGCTTCCGGGGACGGACGCGGCCCGATCGGCGAACGCGTCGCCGGTGGTCGGCGTGAGCAGCGACACCCCCTCAAGGGGGGAGAGCGGCCGGCCGGACGGCTGCATGAACGGCAGGCGCGACACGGAGACCGCGATCAGGATCACGAGGACTGCGATCAGGAAGGATCGCATGCTCTCTCCCGCCAGGTCCGGGGCCAGGTCGGACCAGCGGCCTCCCCGCCCGGCGGCGTGCGCGATGCGGGCCACGGCGAGGAGGGCGAGCGCGGCGGCTCCCGCGATCCAGCCTTCCGGCCGGCCCGCGAAGACCAGCGCCGTTCCGGTCAGGCCGATGAGACCGCCACAGACGAGCCGCCATGTTCCCGACGACAGCGCCGCGGCCCCCACACCGACCGGAAGCGCCAGGATCAGGAACTGGGACGTCAGCCCGGGATCCCCCAGGGTCGCGCCGCCGCGATTGGGAGGCAGGAGGGCGGACAGCCAGCCCCCCTCGGATCCCGGGATGGCGATCTGGAGGAGGGAGGCGAGGCCGACCAGCCCCGCGGACGCCAGGGACAGGACGAAGAGGAGACGCACCGCTTCGGGCCGGCGCGCGTACCGGACCGTCGCCAGGAAGAGTGCGATGCCGGCCAGGATGTCGAGCCAGCCCCACAGCGCCAGGCCGCGGTTCAGCGCGGTGACGCAGGCGAGCCCGGCGAAGGCGGCGAACAGCAGCGCGAGCCGGAGAGCCGGGGAGCGCACGGGGGCGCGGTCCGGCCCCGCAGGGAGGGCCAGGGGCAGACCCGCGAGCAGGACCGCCGCCGCGAGAAGGACGATCCGCTTCGGCAGGGCGAACGGGTCCGCGAGCGTCGAGCCGTAGACGAACGGCACGAGACACGACGCGACCGCCAGGATGGCGATCGCGGTCCGGTCGGCCATGCTCGCGATGGGGGACTGCTCCATGCGGGAGATCCACCGGGGATCGAAACGAAAGCCGCGCCTGGCACGGAGAAGCCGGGACAGCCGCGGGCAAAGCGCGGCATCCTAGCACAGCCCCCCGGGTTCATCAACCGCGCGGCGGACCCCGCGGCGCGGTTGACCCTGCTCGCGGGGGGCGGCTATGATGAGAAGGTGATCTCCTCCATCGTGATCTACCGCACCTGGAGCGACCTCGAAGCGCAGCTGATCAAGGGGATTCTCGAGGAGTACGGCATCCCCGTCGGCCTGGCGACCGACATCAGCCACACGCTGTACCCGTTCACGCTGAACGGCCTGGGCGAGACCCGCATCCTGGTCCCCTGCGAGGCGGAGGACGAGGCGCAGGACATCCTGGCGGGATACCAGTCGCAGTCGGGGCGCATCGATGCCTGAGACCGTCGAGGCCATCGCCCCGACCCGCATCGACCTGGCGGGCGGCACCATCGATCTGTGGCCGCTCTCGCTTCTGCACGACGATCCGATCACGGTCAACGCGGCGATCGATCAGCACGCCCGCGCCCGCATCGAGACGACGCGCGGCGGCGGGATCGAGCTGGTCTCGGTGGACCGGGGCCGGCAGGCGCGCTTCGATTCCGTGAAGCGCCTGCACGAGATGGTGCGCACGGCCCCCCCCGAGCTGGAGTTCCCGATGCGCCTGGCGGCCCATTACCTGGGGGCGGCGGGGCAGAACGGAGTCTCGTGCCGGATCACCACCGAATGCCGGGCGCCGGCCGGCTCCGGCCTCGGCGGCTCGTCGACCCTCGGCATCGCCCTCGCCACGGCGCTCGACCGGTACACGGGGCGCCATATGGAGCCTGCCCGCCGGCTCGATCTCACCCGGATGATCGAGACGCAGGTGCTGCGCATCCCGACGGGAGAGCAGGACTACCATCCCGCCCTGCATGGCGGGACGCTCGCCCTGCACTACACGGTCGAGGGGACGCGGGTGGAGCCGCTCAAGGTCGACCTCGAGGAGCTGAGGCAGCGGACCGTCCTGGTGTTCACCGGCGTCTCCCGGTCCTCGGGCCTGTCGAACTGGGACATGCTGAAGCGCCACCTGGACGGCGACCAGCGGGTGCACTCGGCGCTCGAGCGGATCCTGGGGGCGACGCGCGACCTGCGCGGGGCCCTGCTCGCCGGGGAATGGGACGCCGCGGGGGAGGCGCTCGGCAGGGAATGGGCCGCAAGGCGCGAGATGTCGCCGCTCGTGACCACCGAGGGGATCGACCGGATGATCCGGGACGCGGTGGCCGAAGGGGCGATCGCCGGAAAGGTCTGCGGGGCCGGCGGCGGCGGATGCGCCGTGCTCTGGGTCAGGCAGGGGCGCCGCGAGGCGGTGATCCAGAGGCTCTCGCGGGACGGCGTGCAGGTTCTCGACTTCCATTATGACCGGCAAGGGGTCCGGGTCACGGAATCGTAAGCCCCGATTCCGCTTGCCTTGATGAGGATGTCGTCGTAGACTTCTGAGGCACTTGGACTTGCCGAGAACAGGAGTCCGATTCATGCGTCGCAGCCGTTTCAATCTGATCCTCATCGCAGCCCCGCTCGCCTTGAGCCTTGTCTCGCCCGTCCTCGCCGATCAGGTCGTCTACTTCGTCAACGGCAAGGCGATCATGGTCAAGAGCGTCGAGAAGGGGGAGAAGTTCACGGTCCTCGAGATGGACGGAGGGGGGAAGATGGGAGTCCCCACCGATCAGATCTCCCGGATCGAGGACTATGTCCTGTCCGCCCCCGCGGTTCCGGAGTACGTGCCGCCGCCGGCTCCGGTCCAGGCCCCGGTCCAGACCCAGGCTCCGGTGCAGGCGCCGGCGACCGCTCCGGGCGTCGTCCCGGGACCGGGTGCCGCGCAGGCCACGAATCCGCTCGCGGGTCGCGCTGCCGTCGGCATCCCCGCGAACATGCCTCCCGCCGCCCCGATGGTTCCGGGGCCCGGAGTGGGAGGCCGGCCGCTGGATGCGCAGGGCAGGGGGATCGCGGGACTTCGTCCCCTCGATGTGTCGGGGGGGGCGGCAGCCCAGGCGCCCGGACCGCAGCGCCAGGCCGCTCAGCCGAACGCTGGCCCGGCCATGGGGGGCCCGGCCGGCGCATTCAGGGGGAGCGCCGCGGGGCGTCCCAACTTCAATCCGGCCGGCCGAAAGTTCAACGGCCGCGGGAACGGCTTGGTGGGAAGGGGCCGTCAGCCCGAGCTGAATCGCTACATGGCGCAGCCTCCAGGCGCCCAGGTCCAGACTCAGCCGCCTGCGCAGGGACAGCCGCCGGCCCAGGGGCAACAGCCCGCTCCGGGACAACAGCCGGCTCACCCGCAGGATCCGCCTCCGAATCCGCCTCAGTCGACAGAGGAGGATCCGCCGACCGCCACGGAGCCGGAGGTCGAGGCCCAGCCGCCTGCCGCTCCCGAGGATGAAAAGACAGAGCCGGAAGCCTCCCAGCCGACCGAGGGGGAGACGCCGGACGACTCCACGGGCGGCGCGAGCTAGAACCTCCACGAGGATAGCCACTCCCCAAGGCCTGGTCATCGGCCTGACCGGTCCCAACGCGTCGGGCAAGGGTGAGGTGGCGAAGTTCCTCGCCGCGCGCGGGTTCACGGTCCGCTCCCTCTCCGACGTCGTGCGCGCCGAGGCCACGCGCCGAGGCCTCGATCACTCCCGCGACTCGCTCATCCGGATCGGTGTCGAGCTGCGGACCGAAGGGGGCCCCGGAGCGCTGGCGAGGTGCATCCTGCCGAGCCTCGGGCGCCGCGGCGTCGTCGATTCGATTCGGAACCCCGGAGAAGTCCAGGTCCTGCGCACGCTGGACCGCTTCGTCCTCCTGGGGATCGACGCCCCCCAACCCCTCCGCTTCGAGCGCTCGATCCGGCGCGGCCGGCTGGGAGACGGTGCGACCCTCGAGGAGTTCGCCCTGAAGGAGGGGCGCGAGAACTCGACGACGGTGGCGGGGCAGCAGCTCCTGGCCACGCTCGCCCTGGCCGACCGGGTCATCCGGAACGATGCGACGATCGAGGATCTGCACGAAAGGACGCGGCGCGCCCTGGCGGGATACCTCGACGAGGAGAAGCCGGCCCGCGCGAAGGTCCCTAGAAGAGGCTCTGCCGGTCGCGGCGCCGCCGGAAGGCGACGATGAGCAGGGCGCGGCTGGCGTCGGGCGTATTGAGGGAGGCGAGAATGGGGGCTTCGGCTTAGCGCAAGCCCCCCATCAGGTACACAACGAAGAGAACCAGGAGTACGGTGCCTAGTCCTATGCCCGCGCCCCCACCGAAACCCCAGCGGTGATGGCCGTAGTACCCCCCACCGCCACCCAGAACCAACAGCAAGATGATGATCAGGATCAACATGCGGATTCTCCTTTACGTGTCGAACACCTTTTCGATCTGGCCGATTTTCTTCTGCACCATGCCTGTGAGCTTTTCGTTCTGGCCATCGGCCTCCAGGTCAGGATTGTTCGTGACCTGACCCGCTTTCTCTTTGACTGTGCCTTTCACTTCATGAAGCTTGCCCCTGATCTGATCCTTCGTGCTCGATTTCATCCGGTTTCTCCCGTGATTCGCTCAAAAGCGCAAGCGAAGGGTGACGCCTTCGGTGCCGGAGGATGTACGCGACGCGCGGTCTCCTCCACACACAGAAAAGTAGCGTAAAGGGAGGGGAGGGACAATGGCTCAGTTCCTGAATCAGCGGTCGGGATATCTCTGAGAACGCCCACCAGATCGCAGGAAGAGCCGGCGGTCCGTTGTTCCAGACAGGCTAGGACGGCCGATCTGTCTGCCCGGTCGCCGTGACGCCGGGACGGCGCGCGAAATCGATGAATCCGCGCTCGACGTTCGTCTCGAGGAGCTCGACCGTGACCTTTTCCACGACGTCGAAGCGTTCACTGCAGCTCCTCGATCCAGACCTCCGCCGTCCCGGTGTCGTCGTAGGTCACTCGCACCCGACACGGGCGGCAGCAGACCTGACAGTCTTCAACATACTCCTGCGCCGCCCCGCCTCCTGGATCCAGGCCCATGACGACGGTTTCGCCACAATACGGACAAGCCACCTCGGCCTCGGTATCGAGCACCACTACGTCGGGTGAACGATCATCGAGATCCCCGGGTTCATCGTCGCCCGCATCTCCGTTCCTGGAATCATGCATTGCCGGCTCAACTCCCGTCAGGCCGAGGCCCTTCTGCGGGTCCGGGACCCGCGCATTCTCTCGCAACGGCGAGCAAATGACCACGACTACCGACGGGCCTCTCCATGAGGTGGGCGTGGAGACTGACTTCTCGGGCCCCGATCCCAACCGTACACCTCCTTTCCGTCTTTCAGATAGGGCCCACCGATTCGCGGGAGGCCCATGCGGCGCGCGCGAGCCTGAAGTGCGCCCACACCATGGCCGCCACAACCATGACCAGCGCAAGGTTCGAGATCCAGAACGACGCATCGGCGCCGGTCTTCCAGATCAGCACGGTGGGGCCCGACGAGGCCTGCCATTCCGCTTGACCGTGCAGCCAGAGATCGAGGTTCGAATAAATGTTCCCGCCAGTGTGCAGCACTATGGCGGGCAGAATCGATCTTGTCAGGTGCGTCACGGTGCCGTAGATCGCTGCCACGGCCACGTAGTACGGCCAAAGGATCAACGTGAAGTCCAGATGAGCGACTGCAAACATCGTCCCCGTCACCAGAATCGCGACGGCCAGCCCGTAGCGCCGCTCGATCGGCCCCTGCATGTAGCCGCGGAACGCGGCTTCTTCGACGATGCCGGCGACGGGAGCAGCCATGAGAAGCAAGGACAGCACCGTGACAGCCGGCACCAGGGCAAGGTCGGGAAGTTGCTGTTGCGGCAGCACGACCAATCGATTCGCCACCCGGAGCGCAAGGACCAGGGCGACGATGCCGAGCCCGCCGGCGAGAAGCGCCCACGCCCACACGCGGCCCGGAACGCGGTTGGCGCGAAGGCTCGCGCGTCGTTCTTCCATAGTCGATTCGGGGAGCCCTGCGCCATTGAGGTATCGCCAGAAGACCCACAGGTACAGAGCGGTCAGCGGGACCGCCCACGGCATGCTCGGGTAGTACCGCAGATTCGCCGCGAAGAGGAGGTTTCGCGGGATGGTCCCGGAGATCATGATCAACATGCCGATGATCACGGCCCGAACGACGACCCTCATGAGCCTCCGATGTCAGTCATGAGAAAGACTGTGCGAAACTCGTTCGACATGTGCGGCAGTCCGGGTAGCGCCGATCGCCGGCCGGCGGCCTCCTAGAAGAGGCTCTGCCGGTCGCGGCGCCGCCGGAAGGCGACGATGAGCAGGGCCCCCGACACGAACCCGCCGATGTGCGCCAGGACCGCTACGCCGCCCGAGGAGAGCGGACCGATGTCCAGGACCTGGAGCAGGAACCAGAACCCCAGCAGGATGACCGCGGGCAGCGGGACGACCCGGATGAAGAAGACAAGGAAGATCAGCGTCAGGACGCGCGCCGTCGGGAACAGGACCAGGTAGGCCCCCAGGATTCCCGAGACCGCTCCGCTCGCCCCGATCATCGGCACCTCCGACGACGGAGACGCCGCCACCTGGGTCATCGACGCGATCAGGCCGCACACCAGGTAGAAGACGACGAAGCGGCCGTGCCCCATCATGTCCTCTACGTTGTTCCCGAAGATCCAGAGGTAGAGCATGTTGAAGGCCGCGTGCGGGATGCTGCCGTGCAGGAACATGGCGGTGAACAGAGAGAGTCCGCCGTTCAGGAGACCGCGCGCCTCGGAGGGCAGGTGAGTCAGAGAGTACGGCGTGACCCCCATGGTCCGGATCACGGATTTGAGCGCCTCAGGAGGCAGGGTCATCTCCCAGACGAACACGGCGACATTGATCAGGATCAGGGCGACCGTCACGAACGGGGTGGTGCGGGTGGGGTTGTCGTCCTTGAGCGGGATCAAAGCAGGGCTCCGTCGGGGCAGGGACTATAGCACGCCCCGCGGGGGACGCTGTTCTTGACCCTCTCGCCTCCCGAGTCTATGATGGGCCCCCATGTTGCTGAGCAGCCAGCGACTTCCCTGCATTCCCTAACGACCTTCCTGGAGCGGAGAGCGCCATGGCCGAGGCGTTGAGCGACAAGATGCAGGTGCCGGCGATCCATGGGAGGCCGGTCGAGGACGTCCGTGCCGGGGCCGATGCCAGGCCGGGCACCACGGCGATCCTGCCCCTCATCAAGGGGCCCGAGGATCTGAAGCGCCTGTCGATCCACGAGCTCGAGCAGCTCGCGACCGAGCTGCGCCAGTACGTCGTCGAGGTGATCTCCAAGACCGGCGGGCACCTCGCCCCCAGCCTCGGCGCGGTGGAGCTGACGGTGGCGCTGCACTACTGCTTCGACGCGCCGCGCGACCGGATCGTCTGGGACGTCGGGCACCAGGCCTACGGGCACAAGGTGCTCACCGGCCGGCGGGATCGGCTGCCGACCATCAGGCAGTACCAGGGGCTGTCGGGCTTCGTCAGCCCGGCCGAGTCGGCCTACGACGCCTTCGGCGTGGCGCACGCCTCGACGTCGATCGCCGCCGCCATGGGGATGGCCGTGGCCCGCGACCAGAAGGGGGAGGACTACCACGTCATCACGGTGACCGGCGACGGGGCGATGACCGGGGGCCTGGCCTACGAGGGGCTGAACAACGCCGGCCACTCGGGGCGCGACATCCTGGTGATCCTGAACGACAACGAGATGTCGATCTCCCCGAACGTCGGGGCGATCTCCAAGTACCTGACGAGCATCACCTCGAGCAAGTACTACAACCGGCTCAAGGAAGAAGTGCGCGACATCCTGAAGAAGGTCCCCCTCGGCGAGCCGGCGGGGGAGCTGGCCCGCAGGATGGAGCGCTCGCTGAAGGAGGTCGTCGTTCCGGGAGGCCTGTTCCAGGCGCTCGGCTTCCAGTACTACGGGCCGATCGACGGGCACAATCTCCCCGAGGTGATCTCGGTTTTGACGAACCTCAAGGCGGTCAAGGGGCCGCGCCTCCTGCACGTGATCACCAAGAAGGGGAAAGGGCTGCCGTACGCCGAGGCGAACTCGTGCGTCTATCACGGCGTCACGGCGTTCGACCCCGCCTCGGGGGCCCTGGCCTCCTCCGGCAAGGCGGCGGCGCCCGACTACTGCAAGGTGTTCGGGGAGGCGATGTCCCGGCTGGCCTCGGAGAACGACAAGGTCGTCGCCATCACCGCGGCGATGGCGGACGGCACGGGGCTGGTGAAGTTCCGCGAGAAGCATCCCGCCAAGTTCTTCGACGTCGGCATCGCCGAGGCGTACGGCGTGACCTTCGCCGCCGGGATGGCCATCTCGGGGATGCGCCCCGTGGCGGCGATCTACTCGACGTTCCTGCAAAGGGCCTACGATCAGATCATCCACGATGTCGGCGTGCAGTGCCTGTCGGTGACCTTCTGCCTGGATCGCGCCGGACTGGTCGGGGCCGACGGGCCGACGCACCACGGCGTGTTCGACCTGTCGTACCTGCGCGCCGTGCCGAACTTCGTCATCGCCGCCCCGAAGGACGGGGACGAGCTGTGCGACCTCCTGAAGACGGCGGTCGACCAGGATGCCTCCCCGTTCGCCATCCGCTACCCGAAGCGCAGCAGCCGCACCTTCACGCCGGACCGGGCGTTCCGCCCGATCCCGATCGGCACCTGGGAGATGCTGCACGAAGGCCGGGACGCGTGCCTTCTGGCCGTCGGCTCGATGGTCGAGGCCGCGGAGCAGGCGCGCGAGATCCTGAAGCGCGAGGGGCTCGACGTGGCGGTGGTCAACTGCCGCTTCGTGAAGCCGCTCGACGGCGGGATGCTGCGCGACCTCGCGGGGCGCAGCCCGGTCCTGATCACCCTCGAGGAGAACACGCTGCGCGGCGGGTTCGGCGATGCCGTGCACGAGTTCTTCGCCGAGAGCGGCCAGACCCCCGGCGCCCTGCACCACGTCGGGCTGCCGGACCGATTCGTGACCCACGGCTCGATGACGAACCTGCTCGACGAGGTCGGACTGTCCGCGGCGGCTCTGGCCGCCCGGGTGCGCGGCTTCGTGAAAGGACGGGCGTGAGCGCCGCCATCCGCATCGAGGCGAAGAAGGGGGACCTAGCGGCCGTCGCCGCGGACGTCGCCATCGTCTGCAAGTTCAAGGGGGACCCGGAGCTGCCCGGTCCGGTCGACCGGGCCCTGGCCCAGCGCCTGGTGGAGATCGCCAAGGGGGACCGCTTCGACGGACGCGCCGGCCGGCACCTCCTGTGGCACGCCGCCCCGTCCGACAACCTGAAGGCCCGGCGGTACCTCCTGCTGGGGCTCGGCGAGCGCGGTGAGCTGACTCTCGAGCGTTACCGCCGCTACCTGGGGGACGCCCTGGTCGATTGCGACCGCCTGGGGGCGACGAGCGTGGCCCTGCCGCTCCTGCAGGCCGGGGCGACGCCGTTCCCGATCCGGGAGGCGGCGGTCGCCGTGGCCGAGGGGGTGCTCCTCGGCACGTACCGTTTCGATCGCCACCGCTCCGAGCCGCGCCCCGGCCGCAAGCACCTGCGCGAGGTGCTCCTGGCCACCGGCGACGCGTCGCCGCGGGAGGTCGCCGACGGCATCGGGCTGGGGGAGATCACCGCCGGCGCGACCAACTTCGCGCGCGACCTGGTCAACGAGCCGGCGGGCGGCATGACTCCCGAGCGCATGGTCGAGATCGCAAGGCAGGTGGCGCAGGAGGAGAAGATCGGCATCAAGGTGTTCGAGCCGGACGAGCTGCGCAGCATGGGGATGGGGGGGATCCTCGGCGTCGGCCAGGGGTCGAAGCATCCGCCCAGGCTGATCCAGCTCGAGTACCGCCCCGAGGAGCGCGCCACGCGCAAGGTCGCGCTGATCGGCAAGGGGCTCACCTTCGACTCGGGCGGCCTGTCGCTCAAGACGTCGGAGGGAATGGAGACGATGAAGTGCGACATGGCCGGGTCGGCCGCGGTCCTGGCGACCCTCAAGGCCCTGCCCGGGCTGGCGCCGCGGGCCGAGGTCATCGGGCTGATGGGGATGGCGGAGAACATGCCCGGCGGCGGCGCCATCAGGCCCGGCGACATCCTGAAGATCATGAACGGCAAGACGGTCGAGGTGCGCAACACCGACGCCGAGGGGCGGCTGGTCCTGGCCGACGCCCTGTCGTACGCCTCGACCTTCAAGGACCTGGACGATGCGATCGACCTGGCCACGCTGACGGGGGCGTGCGTCGTGGCGCTCGGCCCGATGGCGGCCGGCGTGTTCGGCAACTCGCGCGAGCTGGTGGACGACATCCTGGCCGCGGCGGGGAGGGCCGGCGAGGCGATGTGGCCGCTGCCGCTCTACAGCGAATACAGCGAGCACATAAGGAGCGACATCGCCGACGTGAAGAACACCGGCATCCGCTACGGCGGCGCCATCACGGCGGCCCTGTTCCTGAGCGAGTTCGTGCGTCCGGGCCTGCGCTGGGCGCACCTGGACATCGCCGGGCCGGCCTTCGGCGACAAGGACTACTCGTACATGAAGCGGGGCGGGACGGGCGCCGGCGTGCGCACCCTCGTCCGCTACCTCATGGACCTCGCGGCCTAGGAGCCTGTCCGAGTATTCGGCCGGGCCGCGCGCATGGGGCTTGCGGATCGCAGACAAGGAGCGAGGAGGAGAGCGATGCGGGTCCATCGCCGACGACGAGCGACGCGGTATGCGGCCGCAATCCCCATGCGCCCTTCGGGTTCCGGCGGCGTGGGG
>Ga0114129_10009509_pt1 | contig 13865 bp, 5 predicted proteins | sample RhiMetdeltSRZDD1_FD_80071 | JGI IMG/M metagenome (GOLD analysis project Ga0114129, IMG submission 80071) | Populus rhizosphere microbial communities from Tennessee, USA - Rhizosphere MetaG P. deltoides SRZDD1 (version 2) (version 2) | ecosystem: Host-associated > Plants > Roots > Rhizosphere >...
GCGCCTCCCGCCCGCGCGCGTCGATCAAGGGGTTGACCACGGTTGATCAAGGGATTCCGGCCGCCGAACCCGGCGTGTCGCGCACCCGAATCCCTTGATCAACACGCGCGGCATCAACCCCGACCGGCCCGCGCGGCATCAACCCGGCCGGCCGGCGCGATGAGGCAGGTGCTCGGCAGGTCGAACCAGCGCAGGGCGTCGAACGCCTCCGACACCGGCCCGTCGTGGTCGTCACGGCGGGCCGGGTGGGCGGCGAAGATCGCCCTCGCCCGGCGCAGGTACTCCGGCAGCACCCGCTCGGGCACCCGCCGGTGCAGGACGCCGGAGCCGGCGGGCCGGCCGGACGGCTCGAACCGCAGGCTCACGAGCGGGTCGGGCGGGGCGTCGCGGTGCCGCCAGAGGCCGGTGGCCGGGTCGAACCGGTAGCACGGCAGCAGCCGGTGCCCGTGGGTCGCGGTCAGGTGCACGGCCGCGACGAGGTACTCGAACTCGGCTTCGGACAGGTAGTAGCTGAAGCTGACCCGGGTCCAGCCGGGCTTGATGCCGAGCCAGCCGTCGAGCGCCTGGCTCGCGTACGCCCGCGCCCGGACCGGATCGATGCCGAGGAGGTGGTGCCCGTACGGGCCGGCACACGAGCAGCCCCCGCGCGACTGGATGCCGAACAGGTCGTTCAGCACGGCGACGACGAAGTTGTGGTGCAGCCGGCCGTGCGCCGGGGTGCGTACGACGAACGAGACGATCGGCAGCCGTGGGGCCGACAGGTCGCCGAGGATCTCGATCGCCGCGTTCGTACGCCACGACGCGATCGCCTCCGTCACGAGGCGCTCCTCCCGTGACCGGATCGCGTCGACGCCCACGGCCCGGTGCAGGCCCAGCACGAGTCCGGCGCGGATCGACTCGACGATGGCCGGCGTACCGCCCTCCTCGCGGTGCACCGGATCGGTGACGTAATGCCGGTCACCGGGGTGGACGTAACTGATCGTGCCGCCACCCGGGACGGTCGGCACGGCGTTGCGGACGAGGTCCCGGCGTACCGCGAGCACGCCGGGCGTACCCGGGCCGCCGGGGAACTTGTGCGGCGAGAGGAACACCGCGTCCAGCCCGTCGCCGGCCATGTCGATGGCGAGGTGCGGGCCGGCCGACGCGTAGTCCCAGCAGGACAGCGCGCCGTACCGGTGCAGGACGGCCGAGATCGCGGCGACGTCGCTGATCCGGCCGGTGACGTTGGACGCGGCGGAGAAGGAGCCGATGCGCAGCGGGCGGTCGGCGTACCGGGCCAGCTCCTGGTCGAGCCGGTCGAGGGCGATCGCGCCGGTGGAGTCCTCGGGGATCCGTACGACATCCGCGGCCGACTCGCGCCACAGCAGTTCGTTCGAGTGGTGCTCGTACGGCCCGACGAAGACGACCGGCCGCTGGCTCGACGGCACGCCGGTACCGAGTCCGAGGATGCGGACGAACTTGTCGATGGCGCCCGTGGACCCGGACCCCGTGAAGATCACCACGTGCTCCGCCGTGCCGCCGACCGCCTCGTGGACGAGCTGACGGGCCTGCTCCCGCAGGTGGGTCGTCCGTCTACCGGTACCCGACGACTCGGTGTGCGTGTTCGCGTACCACGGCAGGATCTGCTCGTGGATCGTGTCCTCGACCAGCGTGAGCGCCCGTCCGGACGCGGTGTGGTCGGCGTAGAGGATGCGCCGCGGACCGTACGGCCCGGGCACCTCGTGATCGTCGCCGATCACGCTGTCGCGAACGCGCGCCACGAGCGCGTCGCTGGACTGTCCCGCCATGCGCACAGGATCGGCCCGGTGATCACGGTCGCGTCATGGTGGCGCGCTACGGCACCGCGTTGATCGACTGCTTCTTGATCCAACCGCGGGCGCCCAGGTCCTTCACAAACTTGTCGATCGCCTCGGCGCGGCGGCCCGGCCAGTACGTGGTGTCCCAGTATGTCTTGATCTGCGCTCCGATCTCGACCGGATGGGTCGGTATCGACGCGGCCAGCGAGCCGCCCTGGTACTTGAGCTTCGCGTTGGCCGATGCGTAGCCGTTGTACATCTCCTGGAATGCCTGCGCGTCGGCGGCCGCGCGGATCCGCGCCTCGTCGGCCGTCGCCGGTACGTAGCCCCGGCCGAGCATGCCCTGCACCAGCTCGGTCGAGACGACGGTCTGGTCGCCGCCGGAGTACACGTAGCGGCGCACGTACGAGGCGCCCTCGGCTCCTGCGCCGTCGGTGACGTCGAACTCGCGCAACGCGAAGACGTCGGTGACGTGGCCGCTGACGCCGTGGCCCCAGACCGTACCCCCGGACTTGCCCTCGGCGAGCAGCGCGTCGCGGGTGACGCTGCCGAGCGACTTGCCACCGCCCGGGGTCATCGAGTTGCGGACCCATTCCTCGCTCTCGTCGGGCGAGCGGCCCGAGTTGCAGGAGAACAGCACGACGTTCACGTTGGACGCGAGCTGCGGCGCGACCGACCTGATGATCCCGGCCGCCGCGCCGCTGGTGATCGCGCCGAGCCCGCACCAGGTGCTCGTCCCGTGCGCGAAGATCGCCAGCGTCCGTACCGTGGCCGGCCCCTGCCCCGGTGGGAGCGGTCCGGCCGGGTTGGGTGGCGCCTTGCCCACGGCCGAGGTGAGCAGCCGGCCGATCGCCTGGATGGTCGCCACGAGCGGGTGCTCGTCCTCGTTCATCGCCACGCCGAACTTGGCCGTGGCCAGCGTGACGGTCTTGCCGTCGATGCCGAGCGCCTGCTCGCGGGTCGCCCACGCCTTGGCGGCCCACATCGCCGCCTCCTTGTCCTTCTCCGACGGCATCGGCGCGTAGAACGCCAGCGCGACCCCGTTCGGGAAGTCGCGCGCCAGCCGGGTACCGAACACCGTCTCCGGGTCGGTCGTGGGCGCCGGTACGGGTGCGGTCTTGTCGTCGCGCTGGACGGTCCGTACGCCCGCGGTCGACTGCTGCACGACGTGGCTCAACTCGTGCGCCAGCAGCGCCTGCCCGGCGGGCGAGTCCGGCGCGTACCGGCCGGCGCCGAAGACCACGTCCGAGCCGATCGTGTACGCCCGCGCCCCCGCCGACTCGGCGAGCGAGGCGGCGGCCGCGTCGCTGTGGACGCGGACCTGGCCGAAGTCAAACCCGAAGCGGGCGCTCATGGCCTGCTGCGTGTCCCGGTCGAGGGGCCGGCCCGCCGCGCGGGGGGCCAACATCGCCAACGACGCCGGGTCGCCGGGCGCGAGAACCAGCCGGCCCGACACCCTGCCGGACCGGGCTTCGCGTTCCGCCTGGGCGTGCACGTGCTCAGCCATGCCCGTGATTCTCCGGGGTGGCTGCACGGCCGTCTATCGGCAGCCGGACGGGCCGCGCGTGTCGGGGCGGCCCGTCCGGCGCCGTCGGTCAGCCGACCGACGCGATGAAGTCCTGCGCGATCGGGATGTCGACGCGCTGGTAACCGTCGAGGTACCGGCAGTTGGACGTGTAGCCGTAACTGGTCACCGCGACCAGGTACCCGTCGAGGAACACCGGTCCGCCGGAGTCACCGAAACAGGTGCCACCGCCGCCCCGGCCGTCGTTCGGGTTGCCGTTGAGCTGCAGGATCTGCTCGGTCAGCTTCTGCCCCGGGCTAGTCGTGAACCGCCGGATCAGCGGGAAACTCATCGGCTGCGGCTTCTGCGGGCCGCTGTCCGGCTTGCGCACCTCCGTCCCGTACCCCACGAGCTCGAAGATCGTGTGGTTGAGAACCGGCTCCTCGAACGCGTCGAGGTAGTTGGTCGGTGCCAGCGGGGCCGGGGTGATACCGGTGGCTGGCGAGTCGAGCACGATGACCCCGACGTCGTTCCAGTTGTCGAGGTCGGTGAAGAACGAGTAGTCGGGATGGGTGAACGCCGTACCGGAGAGGTATCCGGCCGCGGCCAGCTCAGCCGTCGTATATCCGACACTCGGGTCGGCGGCGTTCGGGATGCCGCTCGGCGACTGCTCGGCGATCACCGAGGTGAACGTGACCAGCGTCTTGCCGACCGTACCCGTGGTGCAGTGCGCGGCGGTGACGAGCACGGTGGGTGAGATCAGCGTGGCCGAGCAGCGGAACCGGCCGGTCATGTCATAGAACACGATCAGGCCGACATTGGGATGGCCCTCGCCATCCGGCTCACCGCCGGTGATCGCGCCGGCCGGCAGGGCCGTAGCGATCAGGGTGAGCAGCGCGGCGACCGCGACCGCGGACGCGCGACGGAGAAACCTCATGGAGAACTGCCTCCTGGTTCGTTGAACTGCGTGGTGCGCGTGATGGTGGCTCATCTGTTCAGCGCCGCGGGACGCGTGCGCGTCACACTCCGGACCTTCCCCCTCCGCAGTGACGTATGCCTATGCATCAACAAATACGGCCACTAGCCTGATGGCCCTCGGGTCCTGTGAGTGTCCACTATGGACGGTCGCGACCCGGCATTCCGTCCTGGTAGCCCGGATCGCAGGGGGTCCGCATGCCCGGTCCACAGTCCATGACGTCCGCCGTGCTGGTGCTCGCACTCGCCGTGCCGGCCGCCCAGCCACAGTTCCAGACCATCCCGGGGGTACGCGGTCAGCTGGCCGGACCCGTCGTCGCGGCAGCACCGGCCGAGGCGCCCATACGGACGACGCTGCTGCGCGAGCCGGTCGATCCGCCCGCGTGTGACGAGGCGACGCTGCCGCCGGCCAAGAGCGTGGTCGCCCAGCCCCGGCAGACCGTACGGCTCGTCAACGACGCCGTCGACGTCGAGCTCGGCGACGGCGTGGTGGCGCAGTCGACGACCGTCACGGCGAGCTCGGTGTGCGACGCCAGCATGGCCGTGCTGGACCAGGGCATGACCAACGTGACCGCGGGGCCGCGGCGCGGGTACCGCCTCCTGCCGCACATGAAGTTCCGCGGCAACCTGCGGATCAGCGTGCCGTACGACCCGGCGCTCATCCCGTCCGGCCTGTCCGACCAGGACGTCCGGACGTACTTCTACGACGAGGAGTCCCTGAGCTGGCGTGCCCTCGACCGGGTGGCCGTCGACGGGCCGGGCCGGGCGGTCATCAGCCTCACCGACCACTTCACGGACTTCATCAACGCGACCGTGACCGTGCCGGACCACCCGGAGACGTTCTCGCAGAACCCGACCAGCATCAAGGACATCAAGGCGGCCGACCCGGGCGCCGGCGTCAACCTCATCGACCCCCCGTCGTCCGCGAGTACGGGTGACGCACGGCTCGGGTACCCGCTGGAGCTGCCGCCCGGCCGCAACGGGATGGCCCCGCAGCTCGGCCTGCGCTACGACTCGTCGGCCGGCGACGGCTGGCTCGGCGTCGGCTGGGACCTCGCCACGCCGTCGGTGTCGATCGAGACCCGCTGGGGTGTCCCGCGCTACGACACCGGGCTCGAGACGGAGACGTACACCCTCAATGGCGAGCAGCTGACCCCGGTGGCCCACCGCGGGCCACTCGTGGCGCGGACGCCGGAGAAGGTCTTCCACAACCGGGTCGAGACGCAGTTCCGCAAGATCGTCCGGCACGGCGGGAGCCCGGCGACCTACTGGTGGGAGGTGACCGAGAAGGACGGCACCCGGTCGTTCTACGGCGGCGACCCCGAGGGCGGGCGGGTCGCGGCGGCGATCCTCGCCGACGCGGCGGGGCACGCGTACCGGTGGGCGCTGCGCGAGACGCGGGACCTCAACGGCAACCGGGTGCGGTACACCTACGACACGGTCGCCGACGTCGGGGTGGCCGGCGGCACGGTACCCGGCACCGCGCTCTACCCCCGGACCATCAACTACACCGCGTCCGGCAGCGAGGCGGGGCGGTACACGGTCACGTTCGTCCGCGACAGCGAGCTGCCCGGGTACACGCGCCGCGCGGACGTCGTCATCAACGCGCGCAGCGGCTTCAAGATGGTGACGGCCGAGCTGCTCGCCCGCGTCGACGTCAGCGGCGCGGGGCAGCTGATCCGCCGGTACGACCTGGGCTACCAGACCGGCGCGTTCGGCAAGACGCTGCTGCGCTCGATCACCCAGCGCGGTGGCGGCGGTGCGGCGTTCGCCGCCCACCAGTTCAGCTACTACGACGACCTGCGTGACACCGCGGGCGCGTACCAGGGCTTCGCCGCGCCGACGACGTGGAGCACCGGCAACGACGGCGTGACCGCCGGCCTGCTCGACCACGGCCAGGCGAGCGCGCTGAGCGGCTCGTTGAGTACGAGCGTCGGCGGCCACCTGTACGTGGGCTTCAACCCGACCGCGCCGACGAAGCAGTTCTCCGGCGGCGCGAAGGTCGGCTTCAACCACAGCAGCAACGACGGCGTACTCGCGATGGTGGACCTGAACGGGGACAACCTGCCGGACAAGGTCTTCAAGTCCGGCAGCGGGATCTCGTTCCGGCTCAACACCTCCGGGCCCGACGGCAGCACCGACTTCGCGGGTACGGCCAGCTCGGCGCCGAGCCTGCCGGCGATCTCGGCGGAGAGCTCGGACATGTTCTCGTTCGGCGGCGAGGTGTACTTCGTCGCGAACGTGTTCGTCAACCAGTCCCACACGTTCACCACCAGCTCGACGTACTTCAGCGACGTCAACGGCGACGGGCTGCCCGACCTCGTGGTCGGCGGCCAGGTGCGCTTCAACCACCTCGACGCGAACGGCGTACCCACCTTCACCGCCAACAGCGCCGACACGGGCGTACCCGTCGACGGCGGCAGCGTCGACCCGACGGGCATCGCCGACGACTTCGACACCGTGCTGCAGCAGCAGATCGACAACTACCCGCTGGCCGACACGCTGCGCCGGTGGGAGGCGCCGTTCGCCGGCCGGGTGAAGGTGACCGGCACCGTGGCGCTGATCCAGGACACCAGCCCGGCCCGGACGCAGTACCAGAGCGCCGACGGCGTACGCGTCGCGGTGCAGCACAACGCGGCCGAGCTGTGGTCGACGCTGATCGACGCGACCGACTACGCGCCGAAGACACCGTCCGGTGTGGACTCGATCGTGGTGTCCCGCGGCGACCGGCTGTACTTCCGCGTCCAGTCCCGCTTCGACGGCCTCTACGACCAGGTGGCCTGGCAGCCGGTCGTCGAGTACCAGGCCGTGACGGCCGTCGACGACGTGAACAACCTGCCGGCGTACACGTACAAGGCGGCGGACGACTTCGTGCTCGCCGGCCGGCGGGGCGTCAGCGTCCAGATGCCGTTGAACGGGACGGTGCGCCTCACCGGCAACCTGCGCAAGGCGACCAAGACGACGGACGACGTGACGGTGCTCGTCCTCCGCAACGGCGTATCGGTCTTCAGCGACACGCTCACCTGGGAGGAGATCGGGCAGATCCCGGTGAGCGTCGACATCCCGGTCGCCCGGCAGGACTCGATCCAGCTCCGGGTACGGGTCGACTCCCCCATCGACGTGAGCCAGCTCGAATGGTCGCCGCAGCTGTTCTACATCTCCTCGCCCGATCTCAGCCCGATCACCGACACGAACGGCAACCCGACCGTCCAGCTGCACCCGCCGTACGACGTCGACATCTACCCCGTCGACGGGCTCACCTCGCCCCAGGCGCCGTGGGTGGCGCCGCGCGACGGCACGGTCAGCGTGACGCCGCGGTTGACGGCGACCGCGGGTACCAACGGATCGGTCGTCTTCACGGCGAAGAAGCGCGGGGTCCTGCTGGCCAAGCGCACGCTCGCGATCACCAACGGCGTGCTCGACACGCTCGCCGTGCCGCTGCCGGTCGAGGACGGGGACGAGATCTTCTTCGACTTCTCGGCGTACGACCCGCAGCTCTCCGCCCGCCTGTCCGGAGCCCGCGCGGATGTGGACTTCCAGGACGGCTCCGACGTCATCGAGGCGACCGCGGTCCTGCACAGCGCCTCGTTCCCGGGGCTGCTCGCCTCGCCGTACCGGGGCTGGACGTACGCGGGCTACAACGGCAACCGCGACCGGGCCACCCAACCGGTCCTCGAGTCCGACCTCACGCAGACGTTCGACAGCGGCTCGACGTACGATCCGCGCACCGCGAAGGCGTACCTGTTCAACCCGTTCCCCGAGGACACCTCGTGGCGCGGGCCGGACGACTTCGGCTGGGTCAAGGACACGACGATGAGCAGCTCCCGGCTCGGGCGCGACACCATCACCACGCCCACCGCCGCCGACTTCGCCGGCGGCCGCGCGGTCGACCGGCTCAGCTTCACCACGCAGACCGCGGTGGGCGGTGGCGTCTCGTTCCTGTCCGGCTCGGTGTCGACCGGTACGACCGGCAGCCGGGTCGACTACCTCGACCTCAACGGCGACAAGTTCCCGGACATCGTGAGCAACGGCCGCGTCCAGTACAGCACCGCGACCGGCGGGCTGGACGGCAGCAGCCGGACCGTCGGCGGGCTCGGCGCGCCGCGCGACTCCGACGCGACCGCGGTCAACGTCGGCGTCGGCGGCAGCCCCGCCGCGTTCCTCGGCGACAGCGGCGGCGAGGTCGACCCGTCGGGCCAGGCCCCACCGGCCAGCAACACGACCGGCAGCCAGATGGTCCCGCTCGGGCTCTCCTTCACCGCCGGGCTCGGCCGCGGCGACTCGACGCCCCGGCACGACCTGCTCGACGTCAACGGAGACGGGCTGCCCGACCGGGTGTCCGGGTCCGGGTCCGCGCTGACCGTCGCCCTCAATCTGGGGTACGGCTTCGCCGCGCCGGAGCCGTGGGGCACGGCGCAGATCAACGACGGGGCGAGTGAGAACGGCTCGATCGGCGTCTCGCTCGGCTTCAACGCCGGCATCTACGACTTCGCCGGCGGTGCCTCGCTGAGCAAGAACAAGTCGCGGTCGGCAGAGACCCTGCTCGACCTCAACGGCGACAGCCTGCTGGACCGGGTCCTCCCCGGTGGCTCGGGCCTGCGTGTCGGCTTCAACACGGGCAACGGGTTCGCCCCGGCCGTGCCGTGGGGCGGGGCGCTGAACGGCGTCTGCGCCGACGACACGAGCGTCGGTCTGGCGGGCATCGACTGGGACCGCGCCCGGATGTGTTCCGGGACGACCGGCTTCGGCGGCGGTGCCTACTTCACGATCGGCATCGGCCCGCTGTGCTGGCCCACCCCGCTCTGCTACATCATCATCAACCCCGGCGCCGACGCGAGCCAGTCGATGGCTCGCGAGGAGGCGGCCCTGCGCGACGTCGACGGCGACGGGTACGCCGACCACCTCGCCAGCACCAACGACAGCGGGATGGTCGTCGCGCGCAACCGTACGGGCCGCACCAACCTGCTCAAGTCCGTGAGCCGCCCGCTCGGCGCGACGATCGGCCTCGAGTACACCCGCGACGGCAACACCACGGACGCCCCGCAGTCGCGCTGGGTCCTCAGCCGGACGACGCTGGCCGACGGGCACCCGGGTGACGGCGTGGACAGCCAGGTCACCACGTACACCTACGAGAACGGCAAGTACGACCGGCGCGAGCGCGAGTTCTACGGCTACGCCCGGGTGACCGAGCAGCACCGGGACGCGGCGAACGCCGATGCCCTGTACCGCAGCGTGGTCTTCGAGTTCCGCAACGACAGTTTCTACACGCGCGGTATGCCGACCAAGGTGTCCACTGTGGACGCCGCCGGTCACGCGTTCAACGAGGTGGCGCAGACCTACGTGCTGCGCGACACGGCGACGGGCAGCTCGCCCGCCGACCCGGCCAGCCTCAGCGCGGCGATCTTCCCGCAGCTCGTGCGGACCGACAAGAGGTTCTTCGAGGGTACGGGCACGCCGAGCATGAGCACGTCGCTCACCCAGCAGTTCGACAACCGCGGAAACGTGGTGTCCTCCGTGGACACCGGCGACGCCGGGCCGGCCGACGACATGACGACCACCATCGGCTACACGGACTGCGCGTCGACGTACGTGGTCGGGTTGCCCAACGCGATAACGATCTCCGGCGGCGGTGGGCAGTTGCGCCGCCGGGAGGCCACAGTGGACTGTGCCACCGCCGACGTGACGCAGATCCGGCAGTTCCTCGCCGACGGGTCGTCCGCCGTCACCGACATGGAGTACAACGCCGACGGCAACCTGCGCACCGTCACCGACCCGCCGAACCTGCACGGGCAACGGATGCGGTACACGTACGCGTACGACGCCGCCGTCGCCACGTACGTCGAGCGGGTGGAGGACGCGTACGGCCTCGTCTCCACGGCGACCCACGACCTGCGGTACGGCACCGTCACGTCCGCGACCGACCCCAACAACAACCGCACCAGCTACGTGTACGACGACGTGGGCCGGACGGTGAGCGTGACCGGCCCGTACGAGCAGGGCGGCGCGACCGCGACGATCCGCTTCGAGTACCACCCGGAGGCAACCGTGCCGTGGGCGATGACCCGGCACCTGGACAGCTTCCGGAGCGCCACCGACACGATCGACACGGTGCTGTTCATCGACGGCCTGAAGCGCATCCTGCAGACCAAGAAGGACGCGACCATCCACAATGGAGCGGGCAACCAGGCCACCGACATGATGACGGTGTCCGGCCGGGTGACCTTCGACCTCGTCGGGCGGACCGCGCAGGTGCGCTACCCGACGACCGAAGCGCTCGGCACGCCCGGCGCCTTCCACCCGGCACCGGACCCGGTCGCGCCGACCGTCATGGTGTACGACGTGCTGAACCGCGCGACGAGCGTGACGCTGCCCGACGGCACCGCCACGACGAACGCGTACGGCTTCGGCCCCGACCGGTCCGGCACCACGCGGTTCCAGACCACGACGACGGACGCCAACGGCCACACGAAGCGCATGTACCGCGACGTGCGTGACCAGATCACCAGCCTCGCGGAGAACCACACCCCGGCCGGCGGCTCGCCGCAGGTCATCTGGACGAGCTACCGGTACGACCCCGTGCAGCAGCTCGTCGAGGTGCGCGACGACCACGACAAGATCACCACGGCGGCGTACGACAACCTCGGCCGGCGCACGGTCCTCGAGACACCCGACTCCGGGCGGACCGAGACGGTGTACGACCTCGCGTCGAACCCGGTCAGCCGCATCACCGCGAACCTGCGGGCGGAGAACAAGCAGATCGCGTTCGACTTCGACTTCACCCGGCTCGTCGCGATCACCTACCCGAAGTTCCCCGACAACAACGTGACCTACACGTACGGCGCGCCGGGAGCCGCGGACAACCGGGCCGGCCGGGTCACCGTCGTCACCGACGAATCCGGTTCGGAGCAACGGTTCTACGGCAAGCTCGGCGAGGTCACCCGGGAGATCAAGGCCATCGACAGCGACACCGGCCCGGATCCCGAGGTGTACTCGACGCTGTACACGTACGACACGTTCGGCCGCCTGCAGTCGCTCGTCTACCCGGACAACGAGATCCTCACCTACCGGTACGACTCCGGTGGCCAGATCCGAGCGGCGAGCGGCGTCAAGGGCAGCCACACGTACCCGTACGTCAACCGCATGGAGTACGACAAGTTCGAGCAACGCGCCTTCACCGAGTCCGGTAACGGCGTGGGCACGAGCTACACGTACGACCCGCTCGACCGGCGCCTGGCCAACCTGACCGCCGGCAAGGGTGCGGGCAACCTGTACCAGAACCTCAACTACACGTACGACAACGTCGGCAACGTCCTGAGCATCGCCAACCAGATCCCCGTACCGCCGCCCTCCCGCGACGGTGGACCGACCGCGCAGACGTTCAGCTACGACGACCTGAGCCGGCTCGTCGAGGCGTTCGGCTCGTACGAGTTCATGCCGGACAAGTTCGACCGCTACCACGTGACGCAGTCCTACGACAGCATCCACAACCTGCTCGGCAAGAACCAGTCCCACGAGATCGTCGAGCCGTCGGGTACGACGACGCCGCAGCACAAGACGACGTACGACTTCGCCTACGCGTACGGCAGCCCGAAGCCGCACGCGGCCACGCACATCGGGCAGCAGACGTTCACGTACGACGCCAACGGCAACCAGACCGGCTGGACGGACGACGTGAGCGGTCAGAGCCGCACGATCGTGTGGGACGAGGAGAACCGGATACAGAGCCTGTTCGACAACGGGCACGAGAAGACGTACAAGTACGACGACACCGGCGAGCGCGTCATCAAACGGGGGCCGCAGGGCGAGACGGCGTACGTCAACCAGTTCTTCACGATGCGCAACCGCACCATCGGTACGAAGCACGTGTTCGTCGGTACGACGCGGATCGTGTCCAAGCTGATGAAGCAGGACCGGCCCGACGGCGGTCCACCCGGTAACCAGACGCTGGAGAAGGACCAGTACTTCTTCCACGCGGACCATCTCGGCAGCAGCAACTACGTCACCGACGCCAACGGCGACATCTTCCAGCACACCGAGTACTTCCCGAGCGGCGAGACCTGGGTCGACGAGTCGAGCAACAAGCAGCGCACCCCGTACCTGTTCAGCGGCAAGGAACTCGACGAGGAGACCGGGCTCTACTACTACGGCGCGCGGTACTACGACCCGCGTACGGGCGCCTGGCAGAGCCCCGACCCGGCCGTCGACCGGTACCTCGCCGGGCTGTCCCAGGGCGGGGTCTACAACTCGAACAACCTGAACCTGTACGCGTACGCGTACCAGAACCCGGTCAAGTACAGCGACCCCAACGGCAAGTGGGTCGAGACCGCCTGGGATGTCTTCAACATCGGCCTCGGCGTCGCGAGCTTCGTGCAGAACGTCCGCGAGGGCAACTACGGCATGGCGACCGTGGACGCGGTCGGGGTGGTGGTGGACACCGTCGCGGCCGTCGCACCGATCGTGCCGGGCGGGGTCGGCAGCGCCATCAAGGCCGCCCGGGCCGCGGACGCCGGCATCGACGCCGTGAAGGCGGTCGAGCGTACCGCCGAGGTGGCCCGTGCGACGGACAAGGCGGTCGACGCGGCCCGGACCGTCGAACACGGCACCGAGGCGGCGAGCGGCGCCAAGAAGCTGCTCCCGGGCGAGCTGCAGGTCGGCCGGTACGAGGACCTCGTCAAGGCCGGCCGCAAGGGGGACAACATCACCCCGCACCACATCCCGTCGGACAACCACATGGCGCAGCACGGCGTGAAGAAGGCCGACGGCATCTCCATCAACATGGAACATCCGCACCCCGGAAAGGGTGGCCGGCATCGCGAGACGTTCACCTACGGCACGCAAGCGGACGTGAAGATGAGCTCGCGCGACGCGCTGGCGGCCGGCGTCCGGGACGCCCGTAAGATCTACCGCGAGGACGGGCTGTACGGCCCCGAAGTCCGCGGTGCCCTGCAGGACGTCATCAAGCAGAACAAGCAGGCGCACCCCGATCTGTTCCTGAAGCCGAAACGGTAGGTGCATTGCTCGACGACCTCCTCGCCGACCTGGCCCGCGTCACGGCCGCGCCGCAGGCGCCCGGGTTCGTGGACCGGTTCGAGGAGGTCGTCGAGCGCATCGCCCACGTCGACGAGCCGGAGTCCATCTCCGGGCTGCTCCGGTTCGTCGACGCGCGGCTGCCGGACGAGCTGTGCTTCGCGATCGTGCACACGGTCGAGCGGTTCCCCGACGAGACGTACGTGCCGCACCTGCTCGCGACGCTCCCGGAGCTGTACGGCCGGGCCCCCGAATGGGCGGGGATCCTCGTACGCCGGGTCCTCAACGCGCCCGGCTCCCGGGCGGTACTGACGAACCGCCGGCCCGACCTGCCGCGGGACCAGGCCCGGACGCTGCACGAGGTCATGCGGGCGCTGTCAACCGATCACCCGAACGGGTGACACCGGCCGAACAACCCCCGAACGGGTGAACGGCCGGCCGCCTACCCGCGGGACATACCGGCGAAGATCGCGGTCCGCGGTACAGATCCGCACCGCGGCTGCACGATCGCACCTCGCACCGCGATCAAGCCGCCGGAGCGGCGCCGGCCGGCGTCCGTACCA
>Ga0114129_10009510_pt1 | contig 13864 bp, 10 predicted proteins | sample RhiMetdeltSRZDD1_FD_80071 | JGI IMG/M metagenome (GOLD analysis project Ga0114129, IMG submission 80071) | Populus rhizosphere microbial communities from Tennessee, USA - Rhizosphere MetaG P. deltoides SRZDD1 (version 2) (version 2) | ecosystem: Host-associated > Plants > Roots > Rhizosphere >...
TACGCCGGGACTGAATGATTCGGAAGGACGGCTGTTTGGTCTGTTCAAGATCGATCCGATTGACGACTTCGTGCACCTGCTGTCGGGAATCGCTGGTGCACTGGTCGCGTGGACGGGTCCACAACACATTCCGCTCTACTTCAAGATCATCGGCATTCTCTACGACCTCGACGCGGTCGTAGGCATGACGATGAGTCGCGGGCTGCTCGATCTCTCCGTGTTCAAGCTCGGTCCCGGCGCACCCGATTTCAGCCTGACGAACTGGGCGCTCAACCTGCCGCACATCGTCCTCGCGACGCTCGCGTTGTGGATTGGGTTCCGGAAATGGGATCAGCCCGTGGTGGCGGCCCGCGTGTGACGCGCGGCTCCTCTCGCGCGTTATCTGTTCCGTCACGCGCGAACAACCGTGCACGCCGGCGTCTGCTGACGCGCGGCCGCGTGATGAAAGCCATTGGCCTGGGCGTGCTCGCGCTCGTCGTTGCGCCCGCGCTGTTCATCGTGGTTCGGTGCTCCGGCAGCGGCAGTCAGCCGGCCAACGCCGTACCGGAGCTTGCACGGGGCATCACCGGCTATGCGCGTGGTGAATCGCTCACGTTCCTGACGCTTCCCGAGTGGTTCATCGTGTACAGCACCGAAGAATATGCTCACTTCATCGGACAGCACCGGCCCAGCGGCTTTCCGTACTTCGGATCGATTGGCCAGTACTGGTCGTACTACGGAAGCGTCTGCGCCGTGACGAAGCGCGAATACGCGTTCGACGCCGGCTACAACACGATGCTCGGCGTCATCGGCACGAGCTTCACCGTGGAGAACGTCATCAAGGGCCTGTACGAGAACATCGTCGGGCGAATGAGCGAATGGGTAGGCGGTATCGATACGCCGGAAGACGCGCTCGCGCGCCGGACGGCGCTCGAGTACGGCGCGTTCATGCACACAGTGCCGTGGTACGAGTTCAGGTTCGCCGGAAGGCTGCGATCGTTGTGGACCGACGTCCCGCTCTGGGGACCTCACGTGATCCGAAAGTGGGAGCGCCGGTTTGCGTTGACCGCGGAGTACGCAGTGAAGGCCGGTTACGGCTGGGTGATCTGGAAGGCGACGAAGGCGGCCTACGGGGATGAAGATCTTCGCATTCATGCCGTCGTCACGGACGCGCCGCGCGAGATCTTCGACGATCCGCGCGTGCGTCTCGTCAGGGCTGGCGGGGATCGCTCGTTCGTCGTGACGTTGCCGCGATACGAGCAGTTCACACACACCGTTCTCGGCCTGCAGGCGCGCGGCATCAGGTTCGTCGACATCGCGGGGAACGACGAGATTCTGGTAACCGCAATCGTTCCTGCGGCTATGCAGTACCAGTCACAGGGAGGCGTGATCGCGAGCCGTCCCATCCTGACCGACGCTTCCAGGAAACGAATCGCGGTACGCGCGCCCGTGCGGTCGTCGAGCGACGTGATCGCGCACCTCAAGGATCGCCGCGGATCGATCGAACACCTGTATGACTACTGACGCGATGCCCGTCCCGAGGCGGCGGTCGCGGTTCAAGAGATTCCTCACGGCTCTGGGCTTCGCCGCACTGGTCGGCGCGTACCCTCTCTGGCGCGCGGCTAGGCTCGCGGCCGATCCATCAGGTCCGAAGGAATGTCCGCCGCTGACGCCCGAGCCGGCAGGTCGCACTCAGACCGACACGCGCGAGCAGCCCACGATCGAGGTCTCGAACCGCGCATCGCTGCCGTGGGCGCAGAGAGGCGGATCAATCAACGACGCCAGTTGCCTCAATCGAACATTTGTTCTTGGCCTCGTGCAGGTCGCGACCGCGGACGATGTGAGAAACGCGTTGCAGTTCGCGCGGGAGTCGCGCGTGAAGGTCTCAATCGCCGGCGTCCGGCACAGCATGGGCGGACACGCGTTCGCCCGCAACGCCATCGTCCTCGACATGACGCGGTTCAATCGCATGTCGCTCGATGCGGAACAGCGCGTCCTCACCGTGCAGGCGGGCGCCACCTGGCACGACATCCAGACCTACCTGCATCCGCGCTTCGCGGTGAAGGCCATGCAGTCGACCGACATCTTCACGGTCGGCGGCTCCATCTCCGTAAACGCGCACGGGATGGATCACCTCGCCGGATCGGTCGGCCACACGATTCGCGCGATGCGAGTCATGCTGCCGGATGGATCCGTTCGCGAAGTCACGCGAAGCAGCGATCCACGGCTGTTCAGGCTGATCGTCGGAGGGTACGGGCTTTTTGGCGTGATTCTCGACGCCGATCTCGACGTCACGCCGAACGTCGTGTATCGATCCGATCGCCGCGTCCTCGACTACGTCCGGTTTCCGTCGGTGTTCGCCTCGGAGATCGCCTCCGATCCGTCGATCGGTCTGATGTACGCGCACCTCTCGACGTCACCGGGTTCGCTGTTGAGAGAGCTCTTCCTGTACAGCTACCGTCGCATCGCCGAGACGGGTGTCACGATCCCGCCGCTTGGCGAAATCAGTCAGATCAAGCTTCGCAGGCTGGTTTTCAATCTGGCCAAACACGGATCGATGTGGGCGCGGTTGAAGTGGGCCGTCGAGAAACACCTGGAGCCGCGGCTCGAATCCTGCCCGATCAGCCGCAATCAGGCCATGAGCGAAGGCGAATCGTGCCTGGTCTCACGGAACAACCCGATGCACGACTCGGTGCCCTATCTGCGCAACGACCTGCCAGAGGAAACCGACATCCTGCACGAATATTTCATCCCGCGGGATCAGTTCGTTCCATTCGTGGACGCGCTTCGTCAGATCGTCGTGGACGAGCGTGCGAATCTCCTCAACGCGTCGGTCCGTGTGGTCCGTCGTGACGACACCTTCCTGAGCTACGCTCCTGATGACGCGTTCGCCATCGTGTTGTATCTCAATCAGTCGACGGATGCCGAGGGCAACGCGCGAATGGCGCGGCTCACCCGTCTGCTGATCGATCTCTGCGCCCAGATGAAGGGGCGTTTCTTCCTGCCGTACCAACTCCACTACACGCCCGAGCAGCTCGAGCGCTCGTACCCCGAGATCCGCGAGTTCTTCCGGGCGAAGCAGGAGAACGACCCCGACGGACTCCTGACGAGCACGTTCTACGAAAGGTACTCCCGCGCCCTCGGCATCGTCGGACCCTGAGTCGGAGTATTCTTATGCGGCACAAACGGCGCAAGGACCTCACTAGACCGGGGGGCTTCGCCCCGCCGGACCCCCTATCGCCGTCGCTCGCGGGGACCCCTTCGCCCCGCTCCGCTCCGGCGGGGCGCGCCTTTGGCGCGCCTGGAGACCGTTATTGCGGTAACGAGAATAAGATTCTCGTTGCGAGCCGCAGGCGTCAAAGGAGAGCTGCATGCGTTTCTACATCATCGGACTGGCCGCGCTGATCGCGGCAACGACTTTCGCTTCGGCACGCGCGCAGACCAACCCGTTCCTCGGGACGTGGAACCTGACCGGCGCGCCGCCGAACGAAGGCAACATCTACTGGCTCGAAGTGAAGGACGAGGGCGGAAAACTCTCGGCGATGTTCCTCAATCGCGGCGGCAGCCCTGTTCCCGGCAACGACGTGAAGATCGCGAACGACGAGCTCACGTTCGTGGCCGCGGTGAGTGGCGAGTCGAAGCCGGCCGTCGCGCTCCGCGCATCAGGAGACAAGCTGACCGGTACCGTGAAGGCCGCCAAGGAGACGGTCAACGTCACCGGCGAGCGGCCGCCGAAGTGGGGCGCCTGCGACGCGAATGCGAAGCACACGTTCGGCAAGCCCGTCGCGCTCTTCGACGGCAAGTCGATGGCCGGATGGGACGTGCAGCACAAGGGGCAGCCGTCGAAGTGGACGATCGAAGACGGCGCGATGACGAACACGCCGCCGCACGACAACAATCTCGTGTCGAAGGAAAAGTTCCGTGACTTTCGCATCGAGGCCGAATACAAGCTGTCGCCGAAGGGGAACAGCGGCATCTACCTGCGTGGACGCTACGAGCTGCAGGTCCTCGACGATGCGGGGGCGCCGCCAGAGTCGCACGGGCACATGTCCATCTACTCGCGGCGTGCTCCCGACGTGAACGCCAGCAAGCCCGCGGGCGAGTGGCAGACGATGCAGGCCACAATCGTCGGCAACTGCGTGACCGTCGTGCTCAATGGCAAGACCGTTCACAACAACGTGCGCATTCCCGCGATCACTGGCGGTGCGCTGGATGCGAAGGAGACAGAGCCCGGACCGATCATGATCCAGGGCGACCACGAAAAGGTGTGGTTCAGAAAAGTAATCGTGTCGCCGATTGCCAGCGCCCAAAAGAGCTCAGGACTCTGAGCTGTAAATCAGCTCTTCGTCACGCAGACGTCGAGGACGACCGAGTAGCTGCCGTACTTGGCCGCGACCACGCGGGAGGCGCGAACCGTCAGCTTCGACGACGTGTTGCCGTCCGGCACTGTCGCCGATGCAGTCAGTGCCGGCGGCGGCCCCTGCTGTCTGGGGTCGGAGCCCGGCACATTCAAGAAGAACTGTTTGATATCTGGCCGTCCCGACAAGAGCTTGAGCAAGTCCGCTTCCTTCATGAATCCTTTCGGCAACAGGAAGGGACGGCGGAACGATCCAACCAGGATGCGCAGTGTGAATGGCTTCCATCCGCCGGCGCCCGCGCTTTCGATTCGCGGCACGTAGACGTACACGCGATCGGTCAAACCAGCATACGTCTCCTGATCGGCCGTCTGCTGCGGAACCGGCTGGCACTTCTTCGCTTGGCCGGACGCGACAGACGCGAGCGCGACGCTCAAGACGATGCAGCTCAGCGCGAGTTTCATCAGTGAACGACCGGCAGCGCAAGCGCGAGGCGTGCATCGGCACGAGTGACTGGCAGCTCGTAACGACGAGAGCCGACGATCACTTTCAGGAGAATCCGCTCGCGCGGGTCGGCCTGCAGCTCGTGACCCGGGAACGCAAACATGCCGCTGTCGTCACACTGGCGCTGCACTTTTCGCTCCGTCCCGCCCGTCCCGTCCGGGACGCGCGCTTCGACCTCGGTGCACCGCACGAGGTGCGAGAGTCCGTCCTGAAAGACACCTGAGAACGGAAGGCTTTTCAGCTCGGCATCACGGGCCTGTTCTGCCCTCAGATTCTGGTCGCTCATCTCGCGGCGAACCGCCTCCAGCGTAGCCGCGTGCTCGGTTCGCAAATCCGCGATCCGAAGCTGACCGATCCCCAGCCCGCCGGCGAGCGCAAGCACCGAGGCAATCAGCCCGCCCGCCATGTGCCACATGCGCTGACGCTGCACGACAGCGCCGTGCTGGTCTGTCTGCTCGCGACGCGCGGCATCAACGCGTTCCAGGGCAAGCGCGGTGCAGCGGTCGACGAGATCGAGAAGTGACGGGACGTAGGCGTACTCACCGTCCTCGACAATTTCGAAGGTCCGCCGGAGCTGCTTCACGAACGCGAACACATCGGCGCCGCTCGTCAACGCGACCGTAACGTCGTTGTTGTAGGGCGCCGGGACCGACTCGTCACGCGATGACGTCGCGACGAGGATGTAGAACTTCAGGTCTGGAATGCTCTCCGCGTACGCGCATTCGAACTGCACCCAGTCCTTGTGCCGCGAGGCCGGCGTCGCAAGCAGGAAGAGGGCCTTCGCCGATTCGAGCCGCTGCTCGATCTGCTCCTTCAGATCGGCGCCGCGCTCGAGGCCGTAGTCCGCATCGCTCGTGCACGTGATATCGACGTTCGCCGGCCGAAGGGCGTCCTCGAGGAGCTGCCGCAGGGCGCCGGCAAGGTCGCGGTCCTCGTGGGCATGGCTGATGAAGAGACCAGTGCGCGCCATGGAAAACCCCCAGGTTCCAGGTTCTCCGGTTCCCCGTTCCCGGTTGGTTCTCAGTTCGAACCCGGAACCCGAACTGGGAACCGGGAACCTGAGAACTGGGAACCTCGCCGTCAGTAGACGCCGACCGTCGTCGTCGCCGCGAAGCCGCGGAACGGGCGCACGCCGCTGACGCCGTCCCACGGATAGCGCTCGCATGCCGGCTCACGCTCACCCTCGTCGCGCTCGAGGAAGCCGGGCACGAAGAATTCCTTCGTCAGCGTGGTCAGTTTCACGCGGCCGGTCTGACCGTACTCCACCGGCCGCCGTGGATCGTCGAAATTCACTACGCCGATGACCGCACGCGGCTGCGGCGCGTAGTACGTGATCTTGTAGTTGTTGTGCGGTCCCGACGGCGGGCTTGCGGCAAGGCCCATCAACGTGTTGCCGTAGGTCGGCGTCATGAACGCGCCGTCGAGCAACTCTTCGTGCGCGAAGCGGTTCCATTGCGGCGTGAACTCGGTTCCGCCCGAGAAGATACCGCTGATGCCCTGTTTGCGGATCGTCGTCCCCATGGACTCGAGCCGCAGCGCGAGCGCCTCGAGCAGCTTCGGCGTCGCGAACATGCAACGAATGTCGTGACCCGCGCCGAGCACCGTGACCGCCTGATCGATGACGTGGTCCTTGTAGGCCTGGAGGTGGTCCGTCCGGCCCTTTTGAATCAACTTGATCACCCACCGCGGATCGAGATCGACGCCGAAGCAGATGCCGCCGCGATATTGAGCGAGATGCTCGACGGCGAGGCGAAGACGCCGCGGTCCGCTCGGGCCGAGCATCAGCCAGTTCGAGCCTTTCGGGAAGTACTCGTCGGGCAGCGTCCCGCTGAACAACTCGTAGTCGATCCTGAAATCGTCGACGTTGATGCGAGTCTTCGGCACGCCGGTCGTGCCACCGGTTTCGAAGACGTAGATCGGCCGATCCGCATAGACCTTCGGGACCCATCGCCGCACCGGCCCGCCGCGCAGCCACTCGTCCTCGAAGGCGCCAAAGCGATGGAGGTCGGCGAACCCGTTGATGTCTTTCAGCGGATTGAAGTCGAACGACTTCGCGCGTTCGAGCCAGAACGGGCATCCGGTTGCGGGGTCGAAGTGCCAGCTGACGATCTCGCGAACGTGCGCGTCGAGCCGCTCCCGCGCCGCACGGATCGCCGCATCGTCGACGGCTGAGGTCTGGAGCATGCGGGGATCTTATCAAAGGGCGGCGGTCGTGCTAACTCGCGACGACGGCAAACAACGCAAGGGACGCTGAGGGCAGCGATACGCCGGGGGCGTCAGTGGGCGGGTCGGCCGGCGTAATCTTCGCGTACCTTTTGCTCTCGGCGATCTCGGCGTTGAAATGTTGCTGCGATGCGGCCAGAAGCTGCATCGGGAGGTCGTCACTTCGAGACCGACGCGCGCCGCTCGCGCGCCAGGGTACTCAAGAACTTCGCGCGCTCGATCGCCTCGGGCTCGGCGAGGAGGACGTCAACCGGCCACGGCAACCGCCACGTCCAGTTCTGAGTGTCGACGACGGCTGGAGTGTTGATCCGATCTCTCCACCCGAAGACGTCCTGCAGCGGCAGGATGACCAGGTTGGACCCTGCGCGGAAAAGCGTGGTCAGCAGCGCATCACGGATTTTCGGCGAGTACGGCCCAGTGGCTGGGAATCCGAGTCGCCTCAACGACGCTATCGCCGCGACGGCCCGACACTCTCGTCCATCGGCCGTGTCCCACCACTCGGCCAGCGTCTCGGTATCGTGTGTGCCGCTGATCGCGACGGAGCACGCCGGATAATCTGCTGGATCGCGGAAAGGCTGCTCGGGTTCATGCCACTCGCGTTCCCAGCGCAGGACCTTCAGCCCAGGTACGCCGAGCGAATCGAGGGACTGACGAACGAAATCGGGCACGCTGCCAAGATCCTCGGCGATGATCGCGCTGCCGCCCGCGGCAAAAATCGCCATCAACGCCTCGCCTTGTGCCGCCTGGTCGGCCTCGCTCTCAGGGGTGAAGTGGGCGCTGCGATCCTCCTCTCGATAGAACGTCCGATAGAACCCGACCAGATGGTCGATGCGAAACGCGTCGAACAAGGCCGCAGACCTTTTGACGCGCTGCGCGAGCCACGTGTAGCCGCGACTCGCGATGACGTCCCAGCGATAGAGCGGCAGTCCCCAGTCCTGCCCTGTTTCCGAAAACGCATCCGGCGGAACGCCCACAGATGCATCCAGCCTGAACTCGTCCTGTCGCGCCCAGACATCGGCGCTGTGCGCGCTGACCATGAAGGGAAAGTCGCCGAAGATGCCGATGGGCTCGCACGCTCTGCGCGCACGCCGCCACTGCTCGTCGGCGATCCACTGCAGGTACTGGTAGTACAAGATCGGACGCGCCAGCCGCTGGCGCGCCGCGGCGAGCGCTCCGGGCTCGCGGTCTCGAAGCGCCGGTTCCCATTCGAGCCAGTAGCGCCCGCGGTGCTCGTCGTGAAGCGCCCGGAACAGGGCGTACTCCTCGAGCCACCACTGCTCGCGCTCGGCGAACTCGCCAAGGCCGCGGGCTGCCGCGGACCTCGTGTGCCCGCGTCCCTGCAGAAAGCGATCGAACGCCGAACGGAGCGCGCGAGCTTTCACCGCGCGAACCGCATCGTATCTGACGAGTGTCGCCGCACGGGCATCGTCGAGGGTCGATCGATCGGCGGTCGACAGCGCCGCCTCGCCGCCTGCTTCTTCGAATTCCTCGACGTCCGCCAGCGAAATGAAAATCGGATCGATCGCCATCGCGCTGAGCGCGGAGTACGGCGAGCTCTGCCCTTCCTGCATCTCGTTCACCGGCAGGAGCTGGACGAAGTCGAGCCCCGCTCGATCAAGCCACTGCGCAAAGCGCGGGATGTCCGAAATCTCGCCGATGCCCCAGCTCGCGCGGGAGGGAATCGAGAACAGCGGGACGAGCACGCCGGCGTGCCGGCCCGAGTGGAAACGCGACCGACGGTCAGGCATGCGCCCGGTCCAGCACTCGACGAACACCCTCGACGAACGACGCCGGCTCGGGAAGCAGGCTGACGACGACGAATGCTTCGTGTGCGAAGTCGAAGAAGAAGCCTGGGTGCACCAGCACACCATCGTGTTCGATCAGATCGAGCACGAGATCTTCTTCGGAACGGGTTGCGGCGACACGAATGACGGCTGACCAGCCCGCGTCGGCATGCAACAGCTCGACCGAGGTGGAGCCCGCCACCAACGCCTTCAACGTCATGTAGTTCTCTCGTATGCGCGCGAGAATCGCGTGACGGATCGTTGCGCCCGCCGTAATCAGTGAATGTGATGCCACTTGCACCGGTGTCGAAACGGACAGATACGTGTCGGAGATCAATTCGAGTTTCTCCATCGCCTCGCCAACCATCGCCTCAGGGCCTTCGATTGCAATCCACCCGAGCTTGACCTGTGGAAGGCCGGTGGATTTGGAAAGACCGCCCAGTCGGAACGTGAGAGCGCCGGAATCGGTCGCTCGGGCGCTCGGGCGCTCGGGCGCTCGCACCGGGTGCGTGAGCGGATAATCCGCGAACACTTCGTCCAGGATCAGCGCGGCGTCTCGATCGGCACAGCGAGCGCTCAGTGTGGCGAGCTCGTCGGGGGTCAGGACCGACCCGGTCGGATTGTTCGGGCTGACGGCGAGCACACCCCGCACACGGTCCGACCACGCATTCTCCAGGCTCGCCCACTCGACCTCCCAGCGGCCGTGGTAGTCGAGCCGGTACTGGCGCGCGCAAACGCCATCGAGCTGCGTCAGATGATCGAACAGCGGATAGCTCGGCGCCGGCACCATGACGATGTCGCCTGTCGAAGAGCAGAGCAACTTGAAGAGGAACGAATAGGCCTCGCTGGTGCTCGCCGTCAGCACGATTCGTTCAGGAGCAATGATGATGCCGCGGCGCTCGTAGTCCGTGGCGACAGCGGCACGGGCTTCGGGCAATCCAGAAGGTTGCGGGTCGTAGATCATCGCCGCCGGAGAGGCGAGTGGTTCGAGGAGCCCGGAAGGGTAGCGAATCCCGGCACGCGTCGGATTCGTGAGCGTCAGGTCAATCAGCGGACGGCGTTCCGCCCGGATCCGACTGACGGCGCGCGCGAGCCGGTTGGGCTGAAGGTTGGAAGGGACGCGAGGAAAGCGCATCGCTGTTGATAGACTAATCCAGCTCATGTCCCTCGCCATCGCATACGACGAACTGCTCCGATACACCAGCGAAGAGCGCGAAAAGTGGCGCGCGTGGCTGACCGGCCACCCGGCGGCGATGGACGCGCCCTTGCAGCCCGCCGGTCTCTATCCAACTGTGGGGAAGCTGATCGACCACATTTTTCTGGTCGAACGGCGACACCTGCAGCGACTGACAATGGAGCCGCTGTCCCAGGCGACCGGGTTGACCGCAAGCAACGTCGCACCGCTCTTCGACTACGGAGCGTCGGTCCGCCGCGAGCTGGACCAGTTCGTCCGGGTGCTCGATGAAGACGAGGCGGACCGCGTCCGGACGTTCGAGGTCCGCGAGCGCCAGTGGCCGATGACCCCGCGAAAGCTCCTGTTCCATATCCTGTTCCACGAGATCAGACATTGGGCGCAGATCGCACTGGCCGTGCGGCTCGCGGGATTCGATCCGCCCGGAGACCACGACCTTTTCTACAGTGGCGCGATGAAGTGAGAAGAGGCGATTAGAATCACCCCACATGCCGCTGGGCACTGGAACGAAACTCGGCTCCTACGAAATCCTCGGCGCCATCGGCGCGGGCGGCATGGGGGAGGTTTTTCGGGCGCGCGATACCAAGCTGCAGCGCGATGTGGCCCTGAAGATCCTTCCCAGTGTGTTTGCACTCGACTCGGATCGCCTGGCGCGCTTCAAGCGCGAAGCGCAGGTGCTCGCCTGCCTCAATCATCCAAACATCGCGGCCATTCACGGCTTCGAAGATTCGACCAACCCGCAGGCGCTCGTCCTGGAGCTCGTCGAAGGACCGACGCTCGCGGACCGGGTCACAGAGGGACCCATTCCCCTCGACGAGGTCATATCGATTGCCCGGCAGATCTGCGACGCGCTTGAATCGGCCCACGAACAAGGGATCGTTCACCGCGATCTGAAGCCCGCGAACATCAAGGTTCGCTCGGACGGCACGGTGAAGGTCCTCGACTTCGGGTTGGCCAAGGCGTTGGAGCCGACGACGATCAGCGGCAGCGATGTGACGGCCTCGCCGACAATCACGAGTCCCGCACTGACGCGCTTGGGCCTCATTCTCGGCACCGCCTCGTACATGAGCCCGGAACAGGCGAGGGGACGCGCGGCCGATAAGCGAAGCGACATCTGGGCGTTCGGATGTGTGTTCTACGAGATGCTCACAGGCCGCCGCGCGTTCGAGGGCGAGGAGGTTTCCGACACGCTGGCCTCGGTGCTGAAGAGCGATCCCGACTGGACCGCACTGCCCGCGACGCTGCCGACGTCGATTCGCGCACTCGTCGAAGGGTCGCTGAAGCGAGATCGCCGCGATCGGATCGCCGACATCTCGACTGCCCGGTTCCTGCTGAATCAAACGCTCACGCCGTCGCCGGCCACCAACGATACGCGGCTGTCGCGACAGCCTGTCTGGAAGTGGGCGGCGCTTCTGGCAACCGGAGCCGTCATCGGCGCTGGAGCAGTTGCAGGAGTGCGGGCGTGGCGACCCGCGTCAGCCGCTCCTCCCATCACGCGATTCAGCTTCACGCTGCCACAGGGACAACAGTTCAATCTTCCGCGGCTGGCCATTGCGATCTCGCCGGACGGCACCCGCATCGCGTACTCCGCAAACGATCGGTTATTTGTGCGGACCATGGCGGACCCTGAGCCCAGGCCGATTCCGGGCAGCGAGCTGGCGATCGGTCCGGCGTTCTCTCCGGAAGAGCTGAAGCAGCGCGTTCCCACGCGCTGACATCAGCTCGCGAAAACTCATGAAATCAGTGGCTGCCTCGCGAGAATGATCGCGGCGAGAGCGGCGAGATCGATCGAACCAGTGGATCAATTGAAGCCGTTGAATTGGCTGATCCGGAACGTGCGCGCTTGAGCGAATAAGTGGGCGACGTCGCGCCACAGCCCGTGACCCTGATTAAGACAACCCCGCCACGTTCTCCGCTCCCGTGAGGAGAAGCGTATGCCCTACCGGATCGCCGGGCCGCGAAGATGATCCGGGAACTTCGAAGTCTCGGTTACCGCGTCGAACGCATCTCGGCTCCCGCGAGCAGTCCGGCATGATCGAGGGAGGTTTCGACCCTGGTTCGAGGAACTGAAGGCTGGCGCGCGGTAAGGGAAAAGGGACAAGGGAGAAGGGACAAGGGAAAAGGGAGAACGAAGAACACGAAGGAGGTATTTCCTTTTCCCTTTTCCCTTTCCCTTTTGCCTTTCCCTTTACCGGAGTGCTTTCTTGATCATCAACACCAACACATCTCGCGCTGCGAACGCATGCGTGTATGTCGGCCCGTTCGGGCCCGCAACGAAGTGAACCGAGGCGCCGGTCTCCATGTTCTGCCAGATCGCCTCGGGAACGTCTGGCGTGAACGTCATCGTGACCTTTTGCGGCGTGTCAGCGTGGTTGATGGCGATGAGCAGGAGCGCGTCCGACGACTCGAGGAAGCGCGCCTCGACGAGACCCTGTGCGCGGTCGATGCGAATCTCCGACGAGACGCCGGCGAGCGCCGTCAACTGAACGAGGAGGTCGCCGCTGGCGCGCGCCTTCTCAGGATCCTGCTCGAAGGCTGCCGCGGGAAAGCTGCCGATGAGGATCGCGCGTCCCGCACCGTACTTCGAGATCACGATGGCGGGATCCGACGGCGCGTCGTCATCGCGACTGAATCGTGCGACGATCTGTGAGGATCGATTCGTCACGTCGAGATGTTCCGCGAACCCGGTCGCCGGGATCGATTTGCCCGCAAGCGGTGCGAGCGGGCCCTGGAGATCGCGCTCCCCAACCATCGTGACGGTCTCTGCTGACCGCAGAAGTTTTTCCCTTGCGCCAAACATCTCGTCGAGGCCCGCGCCAGGAATTCGAGCGTTGGCGAGGCCGCGCTCGTCGTTCCACGCAGGCCGCGCCTCGCTCATCACAGTGCCGCCGCCCCGAACGTACGCCTTCAGCGCGTCGGCAACCGCCTGCGGCAGCATGAGGGGATACCCGAGGAACACGAGGTCGTACCGGGACGCCAGACCCGCAACGATCTCGTCGGGATGAATGAAATCGGTCTGGATGTTGCGTTCGAACATCGCGCGGTAGAAGCCAACCATCGAATTGCGAACGGCGTTCCCCGGAGCAACCGTGTTGCCGCCAACCATGTACGAAAGGCGGTTGTAGAGGATGGCCACGCGCGACGGACGCGGGCGAAGCGGCGCGAAAAGGGCGGCGTTCCGGGAGATGATTCCCGCCAGTTCACCGGCGGCCTTGGCGCGATCGGTGATCGTTCCATCGAGCTCGATCATTCCGTACCCATTCGATTCATAGCCTGAGCTCATGGGATACCAGGCGTAGTAGCTGATCGCGCGAGCGCCGCGCGACAGAGCCGCCCATCCCCACAATCGAAGGTCCGCCGCCGTCACCGGCGCGGCGACGCGAACACCGGTCGCTCCCTGGCCGGCCTGCAGCTCCCCGATCCACCAGCCTTTGTCGCGGCCGGCCGATCGAATGCCGTCCAGCGCAGACGTCAGACGAACGGGTGACCATGGTGCTGCCGAGGCAGCGTGTTTCGGATAAATGGAAGTGCCGTAGTGATCGACTGCAGACGTCATCCACCAATCGTCCGGATTGCCGTACCCGGACAACGGGCTCAGCATGATTGCGGGCGCATCGGAATGGCTGCTCACCTGCCGTGGTCCGCGTGGCGCCGACGCCGTGGCTTTGAACTCGAGATCCTCGCGCAGCTTGACCGCGACGAACGTCTTCCAGTCAATGAGGTCCGTGTAGGAGAGAATCGTGCCGTATCGCGGTGGCTCGGGCTCGTCCCAGGATGTGAACGTTCGATACCAGGCACGTGCGAGCGCGTCGAGCGTCCCGTAGCGA
>Ga0114129_10009511_pt1 | contig 13864 bp, 10 predicted proteins | sample RhiMetdeltSRZDD1_FD_80071 | JGI IMG/M metagenome (GOLD analysis project Ga0114129, IMG submission 80071) | Populus rhizosphere microbial communities from Tennessee, USA - Rhizosphere MetaG P. deltoides SRZDD1 (version 2) (version 2) | ecosystem: Host-associated > Plants > Roots > Rhizosphere >...
AGCCAGCAATCTCCCACAATTACAGGACCCATTCTCCCCCAACCTGAACAGGGCGGCGTCTATACCGAGGGACTGGTCGGTTCCCTGGGACGCCTCAACCCGTTGCTGGATTGGAACAACACTGCCGACCGTTCGGTGGACCGTTTGCTGTTTACCGGACTGATTCGATTCGACGAGCAGGGACTGCCCAAGGCAGACCTGGCGGAGGCCTGGGGCGTCGCGCAGGATGGTACTGTCTATAATTTTTCGATCCGGCAGAACGCAGTCTGGCATGACGGGACACCGGTTACCAGTGACGACGTGCTCTTCACGATCGACCGGATGAAGAGCGCGGGTTCGTTGTACCCGCAGGATATCAAAGATCTATGGGAAAAAATCGAAGTCGAGAAGCTCAGCGACAAGGTGCTCAAGTTTACCCTGCCTGAGCCTTTTGTCCCCTTCATGGATTATCTGGCGTTTGGTGTGCTGCCGAAACATTTGCTCGAGTCCATTCCTGCGGACCAATTGCCCGATGCGGAATTCAATATTAATCCGGTCGGTACCGGACCATATAAATTCGATCATTTGATCGTGGACAAGGGTCAGATCAGCGGTGTGGTCTTAACGGTATCCGAGACCTATTACGGAGCGTCCCCGTTTATCGAACAGGTCGTATTCCGTTACTACGAATCTTCGGCCGACGCCATGGATGCCTACCAGCAGGGGGATGTGCTGTCTGTTAGCCAGATCACTTTGGATGTGTTGGGCACGGCGCTGGAAGAACCAACCCTCTCGGTCTATACCAGCCGCCTGCCGCAGATTAGCTTTGTATTGTTTAATTTGAATAATCCGGAAGTCTCCTTTTTGCAGGATCCCAAAGTGAGGCGGGCGTTGATGCTTAGTATCAATCGTCCCTATCTGATCAACACTTTTCTACAGGGACAGGCCGTCATTGCCGATGGTCCGATCTTGCCCAGTTCCTGGGCATATCACGATGGCCTGGAGCGCTTTGAATATAACCCGGATGAAGCGGTCAACATTCTGAAGGCGGAAGGCTATGTGATCCCTGCGGAGGGTGGGGACGTACGCGCCAAGGAAGGAACAGCGCTCTCGTTCACGATGCTGCATCCTGACGATGAGGTCCATACCCGGATCGCCGAGACGATCCGGGACGAATGGGCTGCAATCGGCGTTGGCGTGCAGCTGCAGGCGGTTCCCTATGATAAACTTGCGTCCGATTCTCTGGCTTCGCGCAAATATCACGTAGCGCTGGTTGACCTGAACCTGGCGCGCACGCCGGACCCGGACCCGTATCCGTTCTGGCACCAGGCGGAAGCCACCGGCGGACAGAATTACACTCAATGGGATAACCGCGCCGCCAGCGAATATCTCGAGCAGGCGCGTGTCACCGCAGATTACACACTGCGCACACGTCTCTATCGCAACTTCCAGGTAGTTTTTTCCAAGGAGTTGCCCGCGCTTCCCTTGTTTGCACCGGTCTATTCCTATGGCGTGGACTCGCAGGTCCAGGGAGTGCAGGTGGCGCCGTTGTATGATCCTAGCGATCGCCTGGCCACGTTCTCAAGCTGGTATCTGCTGACCCGCCGCGCCCTCGAACAGACAGAAGTCCCCACAACTTCGCCGTAAATATAGGAGGCAGCCACCTGTGGCTGTCCCCTCATAAATCAGAAGAGAGGAATCATGAGCGAACTTCAAAAGGCACTCGACTACGCAAAACAGAACCGCGAAACGTTTCTGAATGAGTTGATCGAAGTGTTGAAGATCCCTTCGATCTCCACCGACGCGGAGTCCAAGGACGAGGTACAGCGCGCCGCGGAATGGATGGCAGACCATCTCAAAAGGTTGGGCATGGAAAATGTGGAAGTCATGCCGACCGAGGGTGGTCACCCGGTCGTCTACGGCGAGTACCTCAAGAAGCCCGGCGCGCCGACGGTGCTGGTCTACGGGCATTATGATGTTCAGCCCGCCGACCCGCTGGAACTGTGGGAGACAGGGCCATTCGAGCCCGAGGTACGCGGCGACCTGTTGTTTGGACGAGGCTCCTCCGACATGAAGGGACAGGTGCTTGCCACATTCAGCGCGATCGAATCGGTGATGAAGAGCGGTGAGATGCCCGTCAACTTGAAGTTCCTATTGGAAGGTGAAGAGGAGATCGGTTCCAAAAACCTGGAACCCTTCCTGCGGAAACATGCCGAAAGGTTCAAGGCGGATGTATCGCTCAACCCCGATGCAGGCATGATGGGCATCGACCAGCCGACGATCACCTATGGCCTGCGCGGGCTTGCCTACTTTGAGATCAATATCTGGGGGCCGAAGGCAGATCTGCATTCCGGTCTGTATGGCGGTGCCGTGCACAACCCCGCCCAGGTATTGACCGAACTGGTCGCTAAAATGCACGACGACAAGGGACGAATCACATTGCCGGGGTTTTATGATTCCGTGCGCACGCTGAGTGACCAGGAACGTGCAGACTTTGCCCGCCTGCCGAACGACGATTCGCATTACCTGGAAGAGACCGGCGTCCCGGCGCTGTGGGGTGAAGAGGGCTACACCTCTGCCGAACGCACGGGCGCGCGCCCAACCCTAGAAGTGAACGGCTTGCTCTCCGGCTGGACGGGTCCCGGTTCGAAGACCGTGCTCCCCGCCAAAGCGATGGCAAAGATCTCGTGCCGCCTTGTTGCGGACCAGCAGCCGGATGAAGTGGAAGAGCAAATGATCCGCTTCATGGACGAGAACGCCCCAAAGACCGTCAAATGGGAAGTCAAGGACCTAACTCACAGTCCCTTCGCCATCGCGGACCTGAACAACCCCGGCGTGAAAGCGATGCACCAGGCGATGGAAACCGTCTGGGGTACGCGTCCGTTCTATCGGCGCGAGGGCGGCTCCATCGGGGCGGTCGCCATGCTGCAGCAGATCTGTGGGGTAGAGTCGGTGCTGGTAGGTATGGGATTGCCGAGTGACAACGTCCACTCTCCAAATGAGCACATGCATCTGCCCACATGGTACAAGGGCATTGACGCGTTCATTCACTTCTTATATAACCTGGGTTAGATATATTGAGGACTGTTACTTCATCGTCCCGCAAAGGCGGGACGATTTTATAAGGTAAAAACGATTTATGGACGATAAGATTATTACGTACGGCGGACAGGCAGTCATCGAAGGTGTAATGATGCGCGGGCAAAAAGCGCTTGCCATTGCGATGCGCGCGCCGGATGGCAACATCGTGATCCACAAGGAAGATCTCGGCTCGGTGTATCGGTCGAAGCTGACGAAGGTTCCGTTTCTGCGCGGAGTCATTCTGCTCTGGGATGCACTTGGGCTGGGAATGCGGGCGCTGACGCTTTCTGCCAACACGCAAACGGGCGAAGATGAAAAACTCGAAGGTCCCGTCCTCTATCTAACGCTGGGAGTTTCGCTGGCGATTGGCATCGGGTTATTCTTCCTGCTGCCTGCCGGGCTGGGCGGATTAGGGGAGCGCTACCTCGGTTGGAATCCGTGGCTGGCAAACCTGATGGAAGGCGTTGTCCGCCTGATCCTGCTTGTGGCGTATATCTGGGCGATCGGCTTCATGCCGGATGTGAAACGTCTTTTTGGCTATCATGGCGCGGAACACAAGACGATCAATGCCTACGAGGCGGGCGCGGAACTGACCCCCGAGTCGGTGGCAAAGTTTTCCCTTGAGCACCCGCGCTGCGGCACCGCCTTCATTCTGACGCTGGTGTTGATCTCGATCCTGGTCTTCACCGCGCTGGGACCTCTCTCCATGTTTTGGAGGCTCGCCAGTCGCGTCCTTCTGATTCCCGTTCTGGCGGGGATCTCCGTCGAATATATCCGCTGGACCGCCAATCATCTCGACTCGCCGCTCGTACGGTTCATGATCAAGCCGAACCTTGCCCTGCAAGCCCTGACCACCCGCGAACCGGATCGGGGCATGCTGGAGGTCGCGATCGAGTCCTTCAAGTCCATGCGAAAGGCGGAGCAGGAATTGGTTGCCTAACCCTGCTCAAGCCGCCGGACGCGGCAGTAAACGAGGACTAATAAGGGTAGATATGGTTCTGCCCTTATTTTTTATTAATTTCCAGGTTATAGAATTCCTCTCATGAAAAGCAGAATATTGACGAGAGCCGCCCTCGGCATACTCGTGTTGATCGGACTGTGCATCGGCGGGTACCTGTTCTACGATCGCGGTCGACCCGCGCCGATCCTCATGAAACAGGAGCTTTATGAGGGTGTGACCTACCGCCGGGTCGTCCGATACTTTCCGCGCCCGATGATCGCGCACGTGTTGACGATTGACACGAAAACGCAGGGGATTGAGTTCCTCGTCACGCCGCCCGACTCGCAGGGAGCGACACCCCTGAAGGCCCGTACGACCTCCCAATTCCTCGAGGAGTTCAGCCTGCAGATCGCGATCAACGGCGGTGGCTTCTCGCCCTGGTGGTCACACAGCCCGGCGGATTACTATCCCCATGTTGGCGATCCGGTTGCGCCCTTTGGTTTCACAGCTTCGGATGGGAAAGTCTACTGGACAACGGCCGATACGGAAGGGATCCCACCTGCTCTGTTCATCAGCCGTCGAAATGTCTTGTCGTTCAACAACAAACCGAACCGGGTGCACACGGCTATTTCTGGCGACCGGATGATCGTCCTCAAAGGCGAGATCGCCCCGGATTTGGATGATCAGGAATTAGACCCGCGCACCGCTGTGGGCATCAACCGCAATGGACGTTATCTTTATCTTGTGGTGGTGGATGGACGCCAGCCGTTTTACAGCGACGGCGTTACATTTACTGGTCTGGCGCAACTGCTTATCGATCAGGGAGCGTTTGCGGGGATGAGCCTGGACGGAGGCGGTTCCTCCACCATGGTGGTCGACGGCCAGGATGGCAAACCCAGGATCCTGAATTCGCCGATCGATCATTACATTCCCGGCACGGAACGGCCCGTGGGCACACATCTGGGAATTTATTTCAGGTAAGACGGAATGCCATTCCGCTCCACGCCTCAGAACGCGATTTCCCCGATTTGTTCAAAGTTGACGTCGAACAGCTCCTCCGCTTCCATCTCGGCTTCCGCCTGCTCCACATCCCCGGCGCGGACCCCGCGTTCGCAATAGGAACGGTAGGTGCAGAACAGACATTTTTGACGGTCCTCGGTCAGCGGATAGGAGGAGGCGGATGCAACTTCCTCCGAAAGCTTAAGCAGCGTATCCCAGTCCCGTTGGAATTGCGCGGACGTGTACGGAAGGCGGGCGGGTTCTTCCGGGAAATCTGCGAACCAGTAGATCATCTCGAGCTGCTCTGGCTCGAAGGGTGTGCCCTTGTTCAGGTGCGCGCCTGCCTGCACCAGCAGCGCCCGGTAGACGCGCGTCTGCATGCGTGCGTTAAGCCATTCGTTGCGCGGTCGTTTACGGTACGTCTTCCAGTCGTAGATCACCGCTTTTCCATCCTGTACGGCGATCAGGTCATATTTTGCCAGCAGTCGATGCTTGCCCAGGGGCGCGGAGAGGGTGGCTTCGGGATAGAGACCCGCGAGGTCCTTAAGGCTCGTCAGGTCGTTTGAGCTCTGAAAATTCTCCCACCATCTCTGCAGGTTGGCTGTGTTCGCGAATTTCGCGATCTGCTCAGCCGGTATTCCTATGAGATGCTGTTGCACGAGCCGGTGAAAATATTCGCCCTCCTGCTGGTGCCTCTCGTTTTCCAGTGTCGGTTCGGTTTCGGCCGCCGGGTAAGACAGTCGATCCAGGTAACGCAGCTTGAATCGCCGGGCACAGTCGATGTAATCCTGCAGCGAGGACTGTGACAGAGTAGTGAGCTGGATGGTTTGAGTCTTCATGTCGTCCGTGGATTATAGCATGCCGTCCCGAAGGGTCTGGAGTTCGGTTATACTTCGGGCAACTAACTCAAGGAGAATGACGTATGGATTGGATTACGCAACCCGAGACCTGGATCGCATTCCTCACGCTCGTGGTGCTGGAGCTTGTACTGGGCGTTGACAATGTGATCTTCATTTCGATCCTGGCGGCGAAACTGCCGCAGGATCAGCAACAGAAGGCACGCACAACCGGCATTATGATGGCGGTGATCACACGTATTTTGCTGCTGCTGTCGCTTTCATGGATCATCGGCCTGACGGAACCTCTCTTCGCTATCGCTGGCTTCGAGATTTCAGGTCGTGACCTCGTCTTGCTGGCAGGCGGGCTCTTCCTGATCTGGAAAAGCGTGCATGAGATCCATCAGAAGCTGGAGGGAGAGGAAGGTGAATCCTCCGCCAGGGTGCGAGGTGCCTTTTGGAGCGTGATCGTGCAGATCATGCTGCTGGACATCGTTTTCTCGCTCGATTCCGTCATCACTGCAGTCGGTATGGTGGATGAGATTGTGATCATGATTGCGGCCGTCGTCATTTCCGCAGTAGTGATGGTGTTTACATCAACCCCGCTCGCGAATTTTGTCGAGCGTCATCCGACCGTCAAGATGCTGGCTCTTAGTTTTCTCCTGTTGATCGGGTTCACCCTGCTCGTGGAAGGCTTGCACCAGCACATCCCGAAGGGATATATTTACTTCGCCATGGGCTTTTCCGTTCTTGTCGAAATGCTCAATCTGCGATTGCGCCAGGCGTCCGTGCGGCCTGTCAATTTGCGTGATGCCTATAAGGCGACAAAAGTAGTTACAGAACGCGTACCTGTTGTAAACATGCCGTTGTCAGCTCCAGCCGTTAAGAAAGCAAGTGGGAACAAGAAAAAGAGGAAATAACGCATCACAAAAGAGGTGGACCTCGCAGGTCCACCTCTTTTAGTTTAATGCTTGCCGTTCTTTTGCTTGGCTGCCTGGATAAAGCCCGTGAACAGCGGATGGGGATTCATCGGGCGGGACAAAAATTCAGGATGGAACTGGCTGCCGACCATGAAGGGATGGTCCCGTATCTCTGCGATCTCCACCAGTTTTCCATCCGGCGACATCCCCGAGAAGGTCATCCCGGCTTGCTCGAAGTCCTCTTTGTAAGCATTGTTGAATTCAAAGCGGTGACGGTGGCGCTCATCTACCCGCTCTTTCCCGTAGGCTGCGGCGGCTTTTGACCCCTCCTGTAATTCACATGGGTACAGTCCCAGGCGCATGGTGCCGCCCATATCGGTGATGGCGCGCTGGTCGATCATCAGGTCGATAACGGGATATTCCGTGCCGCGATCGAACTCCGACGAGTTGGCATCTTCATGGTTGAGCACGCCGCGGGCGAAGTCGATGCACATCACCTGCATCCCGAGGCACAAGCCCAGATAGGGGACTTTCCGCTCCCGCGCATAACGCGCCGCCATGATCTTGCCTTCGATGCCGCGTGAGCCGAATCCGCCGGGGACGAGGATCGCGTCCGCGGCCTGGATCAGGTCCCAGCCCCGGTCTTTTTCCAGGTCCGCGGAGTGCACCCAGCCAATTTCCACTTCCACATCGTTGGCGAGTGCCGCATGTTTGAGCGCCTCACGCACCGACATGTACGCGTCCTGCAATTCCACATATTTCCCAACCAGTGCCACCTTCACAGTTGGCTTCTGCTTTCTCACCCGCTCCACCAGTCTTTCCCAGGGTTTCATATCGGGCTTTCCGGTGGCGTGCATGTTCAATTTCTCAACCAGATAATCGGCTACCCCTGCCTTCTCCAGTAGTAGGGGCACCTCATATAACACATCGCTGGTCACCATGGGGACAACTGCTGGCTTCTCGACGTCACAGAACAGGGCGATCTTGTCGCGCAGGTCCTTGTCTACCGGATAATCGGAGCGGGCAATGATCATGTTTGGCGAGATACCGATGGAGCGCAAAGCGGCAACGGAATGCTGTGTGGGCTTCGTCTTGATCTCGCCCGTCGCGCCGATGTAGGGCAGCCAGGTCACGTGGATGAAAAAGACGTTCTCGCGCCCAACTTCGTTGCGGAGCTGCCGCAAAGCTTCGAGGAAGGGCTGTGACTCGATGTCACCGACCGTGCCGCCGACTTCCACGATGACCACGTCGGCGCTCGTCTCTTTGGCGATGCCTGCCACCCGGCGCTTGATCTCGTTGGTAATGTGCGGGATCACCTGGATGGTGCCGCCGAGAAAATCGCCGCGGCGCTCCTTGCCGATGATCTCGGCGTAGACCTGGCCGCTGGTGAAGTTGCTCGAGCGGGTCAGGCGGATGTCGACGAAGCGCTCATAGTGCCCGAGGTCGAGGTCGGTCTCAGCGCCATCGTCGAGCACGTACACCTCGCCATGCTGGTAGGGGCTCATCGTGCCGGGATCCACGTTGATGTAGGGGTCCAGCTTTTGCACGGTCACCTTGAAGCCGCGTTCCTTCAGGAGGAGGCCGGTGGCGGCAGCGGTCACACCCTTACCCACAGAGGAGACCACACCGCCTGTATAAAATAAGTATTTTGTCGTCATAGGTTACCTTTCCAAGAGTAACCCCTCTCTTATTGGGAGAGGGGAAGGGGTGAGGGAGAGATTTAGACTGTTCTACCCACAAAAGAGATGGGGAGGGCAGTTGAGCCCTCCCCACCGGGATTTCCGTACGTTGTGAGTTTCTGATAATTCAGCGTCTTCATCCGACCAGTTTGACGAGATCCTCGGCGGCACGCCGCATCTCCAAAAAGATCATGCCCAGTTTCGCTTCGTGGCGCGCCATGGCGGTCAGCACCGCCTCATCGCCGATCGACGTCAGGACAATCGAACCTTTATCGCCCTTGATGTAGACCTGTTCCAACCCTGCGCGTCCGAGCTCATTGGAAATCCGTTCGCCCAGGCTGAGCATCGCCGCAGACATGGCCGAAACACGGTCTTCCTCCACGCCCTGCTGCAGGGCGGAAGCCATGATCAGACCATCCACGGAAACAACTGCGGAGGCTTCGATATCCGGCGCGGCGGCTTGCATGTTTCGCAGGCGCTCCACCATCAGGTCAGCGCGATTTCTTGTCATGAGGTTCTCCTGAGTGCCAATGTCTGCCACAGTTTACCATACTTCAAAACTCCCGTCACATCCACACCTGTGATATGGCAGCGTGTGCAATTGCTGGCGAAACTTCTCCAGCCAAAATAGGAATGTTGGAATCGTAGAATTTGACCGCGCTCCCACTTCATGTTAAACTTACACGTTCGATTGATGAAGCTCCGGTTCTCACTCTTCCTTCTTTTGTTTCTGATCGCGGCGCAGGATGCTCCTCCGCTTGCGATCACCTCTCCCGCACCCGATGAGCTTTTGCGCGGGCAGGTCACGGTCACCGGTAAGGTGGACTTTCCCATCTTCCTCTCTGCGGGACTGGATTTTGCCTACGCCGGGGACCCGACGAACACCTGGTTCAACATCCAGGGTTTTGCGCAGCCCCTGCCGGATTCCACGCTTGCTGTCTGGGATACCACTTCCATCACCGATGGAGATTACGTTCTGCGCCTGCGCGTCAATTTTGAGGACGGCACTTTCCAGGAGGTGACGGTTCCCGTCAAGGTCGGAAATGACCTGCAGCAGACTCAGACACCTGAACCGACCGCCACGCCCGAGCCGGATGCGGTCCTCATCCCGACGCCCTTCCTGCTGGCCGCCTCACCCACGCCCACCGACCTGCCGCGCCCCACCCCGACGGCGCTCCCGCCGAACCCCGCCTCCCTCGGGCAAAGCCAGATCTACGCCAGTCTCGGGCGCGGGGCGCTCGTCATCCTCGGATTATTTGCCCTCGCCGGACTGATCGTCCGCGTTCGCCGTTATTAAGACCTGACACTTGACACCTGGAGCCTGAAACTGTGAATTTGACACATGACACCTGAGACTACCTACCTCCTCATCGGCCTCGGCAACCCGGGCCGCGAATATCGTGACACTCGTCACAACGTCGGTTTCATGCTCATCGACCGGCTGATCGTGCGGCTCAACGCGCGCGGCATGAAAGTGCAGTCGAAAGCCATCGTCACGAACGCGACCTATGAAGACCGCAAACTCATCCTCGCCAAGCCGCAGACGTATATGAACCTCTCCGGTCAATCGGCGCAGGGACTGCTGCACTTCTACAAGCTTCCCGTGGAAAACATGCTGATCGCCCACGACGACCTGGATATCCCCTTTGGCACGATCCGCATCCGTCCCAAGGGAGGGCCGGGCGGGCAGGGAGGCATGGCTTCGACGATCTCGCAGCTCGGCACGAAGGACTTCCCGCGCCTGCGCATCGGCATTGGCCGCCCCCCCGGCAGGATGGATCCCGCCGCCTATGTGCTTCAGGACTTTTCGCGGGAGGAAATGAAAATCCTCTCCGAGATCATTGACCGCGCCGCCGAGGCTGCTCTCGAATTCGCGAAGAACGGCGTAAATGCGGCGATGAACAAATATAACGGCTCGATTGAATTTTAAGGACGAGGTCTTCTCGCCCTAGACGGCACACTGCCGTCCCAACAGGAACTATGGAAATTCTTCTCGATAAAATCCGCGAACTTTCACAATACCAGGGATTACTGAACCAGCTCCAGACGGATGGCAGGCAACTTCCGGGTCTGGCACTGCCGCGCGCCGCGCGGCTGCCTCTCCTTGGAGCACTGCACCAGGACCTGGACCGGCCCATTCTGCTGATCACCGACCGCTCTGATCACGCGCTGGCGCTATTCGACGAGCTCAGTTTCTGGGTCAAGTCACCGCGCTATCATTTTGCCGAACCCAACCCGTTGTTCTATGAGCAGGCTGCCTGGGGCGTGACGACGCGTCGCGAACGTCTACAGACGCTGATGGCACTGGCTTCGTACCATCTGCCGTTTGTGCAAAAGCCGGGCGTGCCTCCCATCTTCGTGACCTCGGCGCGCTCCCTGATGACGCGCACGATGCCGCGCCGCGACTTCATCAAGGCATGCCGCAGGCTCGCCGCCGGGCAGAACGCCCAACCCGATGCGCTGGCGCGCGCGTGGGTCGAGATTGGCTACCAGCGCGTGAACACGGTTCTGGAGCCCGGTCAGTTCTCCCGCCGCGGCGGCATCATGGACGTCTGGACTCCCGCCGAGAAGCTGCCGGTCCGTCTGGACTTCTTCGGGGATGAGATCGAAACGATCCGCCGGTTCGACCCCGCCAGCCAGCGCACGGTCGAAACCCTGGAATCGATCCTGATCACGCCTGCGCGCGAATTCATCGCGACCGGGGATCACGCGGAAGCGAGTGAACTGTCCGAGTTCCATATCCCACTCTTGCACCCGCAGCCTGCGAGTCTGCTGGATTACCTGCCGCAAAAAGCCCTGGTGCTGGTGGACGATCTGTCGATCGTGGAAGGCATGGTCGCTGAAGTGGAGGAGCAGGCTGTCAAGTTTCGGCAGGATAGCATCAAAGAGGGGACTCTCCCGGCGGACTTCCCGCTGCCTTACGTCACCTGGCCGGAGTTGCTGGATAACCTGCACACCCGTACCTTCCTCGAGTTGGGTCATTCCACGGCAACGGATGTTGAGGACGCAGGTGAGCTTCTCTCCTCTTGTTTTACGCATGACGAACGCTTCGGAGGCCGGCTCAAGCCCTTTGTCGAGTATGTCCATTCCATCGTGGAAAGAGGCGAGCAGGCCATCATCATCTCGCGCCAAGCCTCCCGCCTGCAGGAGCTCTGGCGCGAATCCAGTGAGACTGAGTCAGAGGCGGAAAACCCTCAATTCATCGAGTCCTCCGTTTCTGAGGGGTTTGCCCTCCAGAGCAAACCTGTCATCCACCTGATCTCCGATTCGGAGGTCTTCGGCTGGGAGCGCCCGCAGCCGCGCACCCGCCAGCGACCGGTCGCGGAAACTCCCGAATCCGTGTATGCCGACCTGCAGGTTGACGATTATGTGGTGCATATCGACCACGGCGTCGGTCGATTCGGGGGGCTGGTCCAGCGCGAGCTGGATGGCCACACGCGTGAGTTCCTGGCGGTCGAATACGAGGGTGGGGGACAGCTCTATGTGCCCGTCCACCAGGCGGATCGCCTGACTCGCTATGTCGGTGCGGAAGGCGCAGTGCCGGCGCTGGACCGTCTGGGTGGAGCCGATTGGCACGAGAAAAAGGGACGGGTCAAGCAGGCAGTGCTCGAGGTCGCGCAGGACATGCTGGATCTGTATGCGCGCCGCAATGTAGTCCACGGCTATTCCTTCAAGCCCGACACCACCTGGCAAAGGGAATTGGAAGACTCGTTCCCGTATGTGGAGACGGAAGACCAGAAGCGCGCCATTACCGACATCAAGCGCGATATGGAAGCGCCCCGTCCCATGGACCGTTTATTGTGCGGCGATGTGGGGTATGGAAAGACAGAAGTTGCCCTGCGCGCGGCCTTCAAAGCAGTGATGGATGGCAAGCAGGTCGCGATCCTGGTGCCGACGACGGTGCTGGCGCAGCAGCACTACGAAACCTTCCTGCAGCGCCTGGCTGCCTTCCCGGTGCAGGTGGAAATGCTCTCGCGCTTCCGGACGCCGCGCGAACAGACCTCCATTTTGTACAAGCTTTCCAGAGGGGAAATCGACATTGTGATCGGCACACATCGCTTGATCTCCTCCGATGTCCAGTTCAAGGACCTCGGGCTGGTGGTCATCGACGAGGAACAGCGCTTCGGCGTCACGCATAAGGAGCACCTCAAAAAGCTGCGCACCGAAGTGGATGTGCTGACGCTCACCGCCACGCCCATCCCGCGCACATTGTACATGGCACTGACCGGCGTGCGCGATATCTCCAACCTCAACACGCCTCCTGAAGAGCGCTTGCCGATCGTCACGCACGTCGGACCATATTCGCCGAAACTGGTGCGCCAGGCGATCATCCGTGAGCTCGAACGTGGCGGACAAATCTTCTTTGTACATAACCGCGTCAACACGATCGACGCGATGAGAATGCATCTTAACCAGCTTGTGCCGGAAGCGCGCGTCGACGTCGGTCACGGGCAGATGCCCGAGACTGAGCTGGCGTCGGTCATGCACCGCTTCAATGCCGGCGATACAGACGTCCTACTCTCGACGACGATCATCGAATCGGGGCTGGATATCCCGAACGCCAACACCCTCATCGTGGACCGCGCCGATACCTTCGGCCTGGCACAGCTCTACCAGTTGCGCGGTCGCGTCGGGCGGGGAGCCGCACGGGCCTACTCGTACTTCTTCCGGCACAATAAGCTGGCGCCCACCCAGGAGGGACAGCAGCGCCTCGAGGTGATTGCCGAGAACACCCAGCTTGGCGCGGGCTATTCCATCGCCATGCGCGACCTGGAAATCCGCGGCGCAGGGGAGCTGCTCGGGACGCGCCAGTCCGGGCATATCCAGGCGGTTGGCTTCCACCTGTACACGCGCCTGCTGGCGGACGCGGTAAGGCAAATACGAAGAATGGAGGGGGTGAGCAAAGATGGTCAAAAGAAAGATGAACCCTTCGGCTCCGCTCAGGACAAGCGGGGCAAGATCGACCTTGCTCTATCCTCTTTGACCCAGCCGATTTCGATGCCTGTCAACGTGGATTTGCCGCTGGCGGTGGGTATCCCCGCCAAGTACATCGCTGACCAGGATCTGCGTCTGCGCCTGTACCGCCGCATCGCGGACCTACGCGATGAGACCGAGATCGAGGCGCTCTCCTCCGAGTTCCAGGACCGTTTCGGCGAGCTGCCCGAAATGGCGGAGAACCTGTTCTACCAGATGCGCGTCAAACTGCGCGCTGAGGCAGCCGGTCTATCGTCAATCAATTGGGAGAGCGGGCAGATCATCCTGCGCTATCCATCCTCCAGCGATGACAAGGAAGGGAGGCGCCTGCCAGATCTCGGTCCCGGGATACGCGGCGGGAAGAATGCCTACTGGTGTTCGTTCGGGAAGGATGACGACTGGCAGGAAAGATTATTGGATGTTTTGGAGAGGTTGGAAAAAGGATAAAAATGAGCG
>Ga0114129_10009512_pt1 | contig 13864 bp, 15 predicted proteins | sample RhiMetdeltSRZDD1_FD_80071 | JGI IMG/M metagenome (GOLD analysis project Ga0114129, IMG submission 80071) | Populus rhizosphere microbial communities from Tennessee, USA - Rhizosphere MetaG P. deltoides SRZDD1 (version 2) (version 2) | ecosystem: Host-associated > Plants > Roots > Rhizosphere >...
CCTGTGTTTAATCTGGTCGATTGCCCGGTATAGGTTGATAGATTGATGTGTGTCGTCGAAGAGATGGATCTGGTAGTTGCCAGGTACGAGATGGCTGCATCGCACGCCGATCAGTCGGACAAGCAATCTGCGATCGTATAGTTTGTCGAAAAGTTGCTTTACGGTTTGCTGCAACATATGATCGGCCGATGTGTAAGGGATCACAACCTGCCTGGTTACCGTTTGAAAATCGCTGTACCGCACTTTCACTGTAACGCATCCTGCCAGCTTATTGCTATCCCGCAGTTCAAATGCGATCTGTTCTGTCATTCGCGTTAGCTCGCGCTTTAGAAAAGAGATGTCGATTGTGTCGGATTGAAAGGTGTTTTCCGTGCCGATGCTTTTTGCTTCATGGTAAGGCACGATCGGAGTTTCATCAATACCGTTCGCTCTTCTCCATAATTCAATACCATTTTTACCGAGAAGGTTCATCATCATTTCAACAGGTATCTGGCTAAGCACTTCTATCGTTTCTACACCCATGTTCCTCAGCAGTGCGCCTGTTTGTTTTCCTATCATCGGCAGTTTCTCTATAGCGAGGGGAGCGAGGAACGACTTTTCTTCACCAAACGCGATCTCCAGTTGCCCGTTAGGCTTCGCTTCATCGGTGGCAACTTTGCTGATCAATTTATTTGATGCAAGTCCATACGAAATACTAAGCTTACTTTTTTTGATGATCTTTTGTCTGAGTTGTGCGCTGTAGCGTGCGCATCCAAAAAACCTGTCCATTCCCGTCATGTCAATGTAGAACTCATCAATGCTCGACTTTTCGAATAGTGGAACTTCTTCGGCAATGATTTCTGTAACCTCACGTGAAAAATTTGAGTAGGAATCCATGTCTCCGCTAACGAAAATCAGCTCGGGACATAATCTTTTGGCAAGCTTTCCGGGCATCGCGCTTCTGACGCCGAATTTGCGCGCCTCATAGCTGCATGACACAACCACGCCGCGCTCGCCGCTACCTCCAACGGCAATAGGCTTACCAATGAGCTTCCTGTTCTTCAGGCATTCGACGCTTACGTAGAAGCAATCAAGGTCGAAGTGGGCGATGGTCCTGTTTCCGGCAGTGGTCAGCATATCTTGCGGTTGCTTCTACCGCAAAATACTAAATATTTTAGTAATTCTGCAATTCTTCCTCGATGAGTTCGCTAAGCTTGCCTTCAAGTTGTGTAATCCACGCCGGAACGGCCTGAGGTAATATTTTCCAGGAGTTGCTATTGTCGTCTTTCTGCATTGTGAATATGATCCTCTGTCCTCTATCGTCACTAACATCAACAGTACATAGGGCGGCTTCTCTGCCGTTCGGCTTCCTGAAGTTGAATTCCCTCATTCTTCCTTCTGCCTTCAGCACTTTTGTGAACTGAACATTTTTTACAAATCTGATCTGCATAGGTTTATGTTAGATTTTATTATGTGCAATTTGTGTGCGAGAAAACGAGAGTCGAGAGTCGAGAGTCGAGAATGAGAACGTTAATTCTTAAATCGCTCCCATTCGGAGATATTTATTGTACGATATACCTATCTTAAAATTACTTATTCTCGATTCCCGACTCTCGATTCTCGCCTCTCGATTCTCGACTCTCGCCTCAATACCTATAATGCTCCGCCTTAAACGGTCCGTTCTTAGGAATGCCGAGGTACTTCGCCTGTGCATCCGTCAACTCATCCAGCTCTACACCGATCTTACCAAGATGCAATCTTGCCACTTTTTCATCGAGATGTTTTGGAAGCACGTACACCTTATTTTCATACCTGGCGTGGTTGTTCCACAACTCGATTTGCGCCAGCACCTGGTTGGTGAATGAATTACTCATCACAAAGCTGGGATGACCTGTGGCACACCCAAGATTTACCAGTCTGCCTTCAGCGAGAATGATCACATCTTTTCCATCAATATTATAAAGATCCACCTGAGGCTTTATCGTGTCTTTTGTATTGCCATAGTTGTTATTCAGCCATGCGATGTCTATTTCAATGTCAAAGTGGCCGATGTTACAAACAACTGCTTTGTCCTTCATCAGCCTGAAATGTTTTTCAGTGATGAGGTCACGGCAACCGGAAGCGGTAACAACGATATCGGCTTCTTTAACTGCGTCGATCATTTTTTTCACTTCATATCCGTCCATAGCAGCCTGCAGTGCGCAGATCGGATCGATCTCGGTAACTATCACACGGCAACCTGCGCCTCTGAGAGAAGCGGCAGAACCTTTACCCACATCTCCATATCCGCCTACAACCGCAACCTTACCTGCAAGCATCAGATCTGTGGCGCGACGTATGGCATCTACCAGCGATTCTTTACATCCGTATTTGTTGTCGAACTTCGATTTTGTAACCGAATCATTCACGTTGATGGCTGGAACAGGCAGGGTGCCTTTTGCCATTCTTTCATAAAGCCTGTGTACACCTGTGGTGGTTTCTTCACTCAGTCCCTTTACATGCTGAACAAGCTCAGAATACTGGTCGAATACCATGTTGGTAAGATCACCTCCGTCGTCAAGGATCATATTCAGTGGCCTGTCGGCTGCGCCGAAAAATAAAGTCTGCTCGATACACCAGTCGGCTTCGGCCTGTGTTTGTCCCTTCCACGCAAATACACCGATACCTGCTGCGGCAATAGCAGCTGCTGCATGATCCTGTGTAGAGAATATATTACATGAGCTCCATTTTACTTCTGCCCCAAGCGCCACAAGGGTCTCGATAAGCACGGCAGTCTGAATGGTCATATGCAGGCATCCCGCGATCCGTGCACCTTTCAAAGGTTGGGTAGGACCGTATTCCTTCCTGAGCGACATTAATCCGGGCATCTCTGCTTCCGCAAGGCGTATTTCTTTACGTCCCCATTCTGCAAGCTTTATATCCGCAACCTTGTAAGGCAGCTTAAAGTCAATATTTGATCTGGCGATTGTCGACATGTTCAAAATTTTAGTTGTCAAAGGTAGCATTATGCCTGTTAACGGGCAACCCCGTTTAACAGCATATTAACCACGATTTTATCGATCGGCAGCGTAACCGATTCGGGCGTTACTTTATCCCAATCTATGAACCGGAAGGTTTCTGTTTCGCCGGTTCTGTTATATGTTTCCATTTGGATATTGTCGAATTCAAAAGGCGCGGTACGCAGCGGGCATTTTATCGCTTCGAGCGCCTTCGCGAAGTAATAAATTGAAATGATCTGGTGCGAAGGATTGAACGCGCTTATCTGGAAAAAATCAGTCGTATAAATATGTTCGCCGATCTCAACTTCAAGATCCATTTCTTCTTTAAATTCTCTTTTCAGGCAATCGCGTGTGCCTTCTCCGTATTCCAAACCACCGCCAGGGAACTTTGTATAATATCCTCCCCTGATATACTCATCGCTTACCAGAAGTTGCTTCTGATCGTTCAGGAGTATACCATACACACGGATATTGAACATGCTTAAAATATTTTTTTTCTGAGAAAGAACCAGCCGATAATCAATGATATTACAAGCGAAAGCGACACAGGAATATAAAAAGCGTAGGGAGACTTAGAATAGGGAATAGGCACGTTCATGCCGTAGATACTTGCAACAAGTACCGGGAATGTAAGTACGATGGTTATCACTGAGAGCCGCTTCAATACTTCGTTCTGGTTGTTGGCGATGATACTCGCGAACGCATCGAGCGTACTGCTTAAAATGTTTGTGTAGATGTTCGCCATTTCAAGAGCCTGCGAATTGTCTACTATAAGGTCCTGCAGAATTTCCTTTTCATCTTCATTGAGTCCCAGGAAATTCGTACGCTCAATTTTCATCAGCAGCATTTCGTTGGAGCGCAGGGCTGTAACAAAATATACAAGGCTCTTCTGTATTCGCATTAATTGCAACAACTGTTCGTTCCTGTTCGCGGCGTACAGTTTTTGTTCGAGCACATTTCTTCTGATATTGATCTCCTTCAAAAATTCCATGTATGCCTGGATGATCTTTTCAAAGATCTTAAGCACCATCATGCTTTTTTTGTCGGGGTTCCTGTTCTGGAAGGTGCTCAGGAACTTTTTGATAGCACCGTTGTCGAATGAGTTTACGGTTACGATCTGGTTATGTGTAAGGATGATGCAAATTGGTATGGTGATATAATATGCATCACTTTCGTTGAATGAATTATTCTCCGTTGGTGTTTTTATTACTACGAGCTTAACGTTGTCTTCTTCTTCAAAGCGGCTTCGCTCGTCGATATCAAGAGAGTCGGTGAGAAAGTCTAATGGAATGTCGAGCGATAGGGAAAGTTCTGAGAATTCCTCCTGTTTAAGTGGCGGAACGATATTAACCCAGGAGCCGTCTTCCGGTTTGGTAATGGCAACGGTGCTATGTTCGATATTTTTGAAATACTGTATCATGGGGCGGCGCAAAGATAGTTGGCGGTTTTCAGTTTTCAGTTATCAGTTGTCAGTTTTTAGTTTTCAGTTGGCAGTTGTCAGTTTATTCGACTGTTTAACTGTTAACTGCTAACTGCGAACTGCTAACTGGCTGCTAACTGACTTCCAGTTCCATCTCGCCTTCGAATACTTTCTCCGCGGGCCCCGACAACCAGATGTTTTTGTATGAGTCGTCATCAACCCTGTCGTATTCCACGTTCAGCTTTCCGCCTTTGGTGTTCACCATTACGTCGTTAAAGCCCGTTTCATTATGATAACACGCAAGGGCAGCGGCTGTAACGCCTGTGCCGCAAGAGAGGGTTTCGTCTTCAACGCCTCTTTCGTATGTTCTGACGGCGATTTCATCGTCGGTGATCTGTTCGACAAAATTTACATTAATGCCTTCCTTTTTGAACAGGTCGCTGTTGCGTATTGATCTGCCATTTTTGAATACGTCTACTTTATCGAGGCCGCTAACCATTTTGATATAGTGCGGCGAGCCCGTGTCGAGAATATAGTCGCCGTTAACGTGGCGGATCTGGTCCACATCACGCATTTTTAAGCTTACGGTTCCGTCGAGGTCTATTTCGGCTTCATGTTCGCCATCTATTGCCGTGAAGTTGTAGGTGTTCTTATGGATGCCGAGATGATACGCAAACTTTACGAGGCAGCGGCCGCCATTGCCGCACATCGAGCTTTCGCGGCCGTCGGCATTGTAGTATTTCATTTCGAAATCATACCCATCTTTCTTATTCAGGAGCATAAGACCGTCGGCACCGATGCCAAAGCGCCTATCGCATAGAAAATTGATCTGCTTTGTGGTGAGGCTAGAATAATCTCCTTTCCTGTTGTCCAGTATTACAAAGTCGTTTCCGGTTCCCTGGTATTTATAGAATTTTATTTGCATGAAAAACAAAATTAATATAAAAGGAAGATGAGTGTTTACACTTTAAGGTTGTATTCACGTGAGGCGTGAGGCGTGATCCGTGAGGCGTGGTCCGTGAGGCGCCTCACGCTTCAAGCTTCACGATATCCCCTCAACCTTCGCCAATACATCCACAATCAAATTCTCTACCGCGGCAACATGATCCTTTGAGAATTGCCGGCTTATGCGGTTAGCCACTACAACGTTGAGGGAAAGGCAGTGATGCCCAAGCAGTTTTCCGAGGCCGTAAATGCCCGAAGTTTCCATTTCGAAATTGCAGATACGGTGATTGCCGATATTAAACCCCGAAAATCTGGCTACCAGGTCGGGCTGGGAGAGGCCTATGCGGAGGATGCGACCCTGCGGACCGTAAAAGCCCGGGCAGGTAATTGTGATGCCATGATGATAACCTTTAACAAAGTGTTTGATAAGAGAAGGCGCGCCACTGGATATATAGGGGAGGGTGATATGGCTTGTTATCTGAGTTTGAGTGATGAATGCCTGGAGGATCTGGTTTTCTTCATGACTGGGTTCGTGACGGTAGAAGTTGAGCAGGTTGTCGATACCAAGTCCATGTGTGGAAGCTACCAGGCTATCGACGGGAATGTCGTTTTGAAGTGAGCCGCACGTGCCAAGCCGTATAATTTTTAGTGAAACCGGATTGGGTTTGATGGTGCGTGTGTTAAAGTCGATATTGACGAGTGCATCCACTTCGTTAAGCACAATATCGATATTGTCGGTTCCAATGCCTGACGAAATAACTGAAATCCGTTGTTTGCCGACGTAACCGGTGTGGGTGATGAATTCGCGATAGGCGCGTTTATGTTCAATAGAGTCGAAATGCCTGGTGATCTGGTTAACGCGAGCGGGGTCGCCGACGGTGAAGATGATGTTGCCAATTTCGTCGGGGAGGAGGTCGAGATGGTAGACCGCGCCTCGGTTATTAAGGATAAGTTCAGATTCTGCGATTTTGGGCATAAAAAATTAATTGTCATGCTATAATTAACATCATTAACCATACAATAACTGGCGTTGAAACGCTGTTATATTATCAATTCTGATAATGAAGAAGAGGGTAATTCTTATTGTTTCTCTTTTCCTTTTCTTTAAAAATACCCTACTTTTGCAGACCTGTGAAGAAAGGGCTGATATTTCCCCGGAAAAGTAGGTAAAAAGGTCCTGTGGCCGAGTGGTTAGGCAGAGCTCTGCAAAAGCTCGTACAGCGGTTCGAACCCGCTCGGGACCTCACTAAAGTCATAAGAAGTTTGCCTCTCCGTTTCAGAAGCATCACGCAAAGTGAGCATCCACCAACCTTAGCAAAGGAACGAATGCCGCGAACAGTTAATAATCGTTTGCGGATCATGCAACGATTTGTTATAACCAGTTAAATAAAATTTTTTAGCAACACCGGCCGCTCGATCCATCCGGTTATCTTGCCACCTCCTGATTGCTTCTAATTTCACCTAATTTTAGGAGCAAACCCAGAAATGTCGTAATTGATCCTATCTCCATCACTCTACTTCAATACTCCACTAAAATACTCCTTCACCAACGCTCTGTACAATTATTGCTTGGCACATCGAGCCTTAGCTGTGCTTCGTTTTTCTTCTTCGTATCACCGCATACATTCTTCGCATACTTGTTGGCCTCAATTATCCTCTTGTTTTGCTTCTTCTGTTTAGGGCTTAGCTTACGCCTGCTCATGTCCGGGTACTTGCTAACAACAATTTTTCCATTGTAATTTCTGAAAACAATCAGCTTGTCGATCGTGCCGGTGAAACCTTTCGTGAGAATGTTTCTTGAAATAGCCATTTTGTACGGATTTTGTCTGGTCAAAAAAAATCTCCCGAAACAGCATTGTCAATACACCTTCCAAATTTTTCCGGATATCTACGGTTACAAAACAGGATTATATTACAGGAACAATGGAAGATGAACGGAAGATGTATGGAAGATGTTTAAACGGCTAGTGACCGGGAACATCACGTGGATGTCTGCGAACCAGCCCGGGCACTTAATAGTATTAAAATAATAATTGTCGCCTCAACAACCGCGTCAATCATGTAAACAAATCTGATCTGACCATCAAAATAGTAGTAAACATCAATAACCAGATAGGCAAAAGCGGAACATACAGCGAGTACCGTGGAAGGCTGATTATACGTTCTGTAAGAATTGAACAGGGCAATTGAAATAGCGACCGTTAATGCGCCAACCATCTTAACTAGCCATAAATCAGTTTTCGGCCCAGTCACTTGCATGAAACTGGTGATATCTATCAACGGCCATAGTCCGGTGAGAAAATAATATACCGATTGCAATAAGAGGATATGTTTCGCGCGCATAGCAAAGGGATTGCAATCTTCACGCCCGCCTGGCTTCATATTGCCACACCGAAAAATGTATTTATTCCTCGCGGATCCTATCAGGCCGAATCTTTTCTTTTTTCTTCCAAAAAATGTAAGACAGCACGCCCGGTATAATCCACACTAACATGAAAAGCATCATCGGGTCGACGGTCTTTGCTACTGCAATTCCTGAATATACAGCGCCAAACAGGTCGAAAAACAATCCCGCATAAGCCCATTCTTTTATTGTTTTGAGTCCAGGAATTAAAATAACAATTGCGCCGATCAGCTTAGCAAAGCCCGTGAATGGAATAAAATATACCGGATAGCCAAGCTGATCATGTATCAGCTTTTTCGCGTCGTCGTTAACAAGTATGCTACTATACGCGGAAAACATCATAAGTACCGCAAATAGAATAGTGAATGTCCAGTAAAGGATATTGACGGTTTTCGGCTGCATAATTTATTTGTTTCGCAGGTCTATATAGCAAGATATTAATTACTTCCAATTGCGACTGAAAAAAAGTACCGATCTGAGCCAGGCCGATATGAACCTGATAACATCCCCCTCCTGATTCCGTATCTTTATTTACTCATGAGCAGGCTAAAAGAGTTGTGGGATATTTTAAAGAAGTCGGCTGCAGCGGTATCGAAAGATAAGATTCCAAAACAAAGTGCGTCTCTCGCTTATTGCACTTTGTTTTCACTGGGCCCCATGTTGCTCGTCATCATTTACCTTACTAATCTTTTCTGGAGTCAGCAGGCGGCAGAAGGCTTGATAGTTCAACAGCTGACGGGTTTTGTCGGCAATGAGGCTGCCACCCAAATACAGGAAATAATAAAAAACGCATCAATCGACAAGAGCAGTACGGTGGCGGCGACAATCGGCTTCATAACACTGTTCATTGGCGCAAGCACCGTTTTCACAGAGATACAGGATACGCTGAATTACATATGGAGATTACAGATGAAACAAAATGCCGGATGGTTAAGAGTATTGGTCACGCGGGTTCTCTCTTTTTCAATAGTGATTTCAATGGCATTTTTACTCCTCGTGTCGCTGGTTGTAAATGCAGTTCTTGAAGCACTGATGGGCCAGTTCAGGAATATGTTTCCCGGTGCGGCTATACCCTTAATTTATGTTTTGAATCTTGCCCTTACTCTTGCAGTCACCACGGTGCTGTTCGGCATCATCTACAAATTTTTACCCGACGCGCGCATACGTTGGAAGGACGTTACAGCCGGTTCTTTTTTTACGGCTATACTTTTCATGCTGGGAAAATTCGGGATCACCTTTTATATAACCAGAAGCGATGTAGGCAGTGCCTATGGAGCCGCCGGCTCTATTGTAGTGTTGTTGGTGTGGGTGTACTACTCGTCGATCATCATGTATTTCGGGGCGGAGTTCACAAAATTCTACGCACTCAGATTTGGAGCGCCGATTTATCCGAAGTCATACACTGTTATTGTCAGAACAACCGAAGTGAGGGAACACAACAAAAGCATGCAGGAAGCTGAAAATTCTAAGGATACGTAACATAATTATTTTTCACTATATTGCATACACACCTTCTCCCATAGCCTTGATGCCGCACAATATCCTTGCGTATTTTAATGCACTCTTTTATCATGCTGCAACTAAAGCACCTGAACAATATATTATTGGAACGAAGGATGGCCTTCGATGAGGCTATAATGCGGGGCACCTCCATTGCGGACGTGAAAAAGATTTACACTGAGATCAAGGAAATCGAAAAACTTATTGCAGAGCGCCAGGTAGAATTGCTAAGAACCGGACTATCGGAAGATTAGTTCGGTTTCAGTTTATCTGCAAAGGCTCGTCGTAAGCTTCGTTCTTCGAAGGCATTTTGCTTTTCTGCCAATAATTTATTATCGCGGCGAACGACTCCTTCCAAACATTAAAGTCAGGATCCTTAATGAAAAAACCATGGGCCCTCAAGCGATAGGCCCGTTCAATCTGCTTATCGCTGGCATAGCTCGACCAGAAGATAAACGGTACGCTATGAAACTTCCTGTTCGGCGATTTCAGAAACATTTCCCGTAATGCGAATCCGTCTATCCCTGGAATATTAAGGTCGCACATGATGATAAACGGAGCCGATTTTTCACGTTCAAGCGCCCGGACGCACTCCTTCGCCGTATTAAAAAATACAGCCTCATAATCTCCATCCAGGTCACTCAGTATATCACGGATAAACTCCTGATCGTCGGTGTCGTCGTCTACTATCCAGATGCTGTTATTTTTCATATGAACTTTACATTTGAACGCACAAACCTGTGTGCCCTTTGCCGACGTACACCGGTGAGTCCGTCAGCATATGATGGTTACCGTGAGCAAGGCGGGCACACCCGACCCGTGGAAGTCATTTCCCTATTTGTCCAGTCAGTTCAGCACCTGCGCTTATCTGTCGCCTCTGTCCCCGTAGCCGGGTTTTGCTTTTGTGCTGGTATCTCTCTTTCTGTCGCTACTTAAAGATCTGCCCTGATCGTCACTTTCAGAAAACCTTCCGTTTCCATCGCGGCGTACGTATCTTTTATCTCCTTTAGTTGGTTCAACAAGCTCACGCTTACCTGAACCTCTACCTTTTGACTTAGACATAATGATAGCTTTGAATGTACAGCCAAAATTTTCGTGCCAAGGTTCAACAAATGTTACCAGGAGATGCCTAACTTATAATCGTCAATTACTGCACATTATGCCAAAATCATCCCGCCGCGACTTCATCATGGAAATGTCTGCCTTAGGCGGACTTTATCCACTTAGTAATTTAAACACCTCTTTCAAACCCATAAAAGTGCCGGACGGCAAAAACATTGTTTGCGTAGGCGGCCATCCCGATGACCCTGAGTCTGGCTGCGGAGGCACACTTGCGTTGCACGCAAAGGCTGGCAGTAAGGTTAGTATTGTTTATCTCACAAAGGGCGAGGCTGGCATACAGGGGAAATCTCATGACGTATCTGCCGGTATCAGATCGAAAGAAGCCAGGGCGGCGGCATCTGTCATTGGCGCCGACCCATACTTCGCCGGACAAATTGATGGTGACGCAATTTTCAATAAGGGTGAAATTAAAAAGCTGCAGGATTTGCTTACCGGTCTAAAGCCGGATATTTTATACACCCATTGGCCACTCGATTCACATCCCGATCACCAGGTGGCCTCGCTGTTAAGTGTTCAGTGCTGGATGCGGATGAATAAAAAATTTGACCTTTATTTTTTTGAAGTAAACAGCGGTTCACAATCGTTCCAGTTCCTGCCGACACATTATATCGACATCACACCGGTCGTCACAATAAAGGAACAGGCGTTATTTAAACATAGGAGTCAGTATCCTGAGGAAATATACAGGGAACATCACCACATTATGCAGCAATTCCGCGGACGTGAAATCGGAGTGAAGGAGGCAGAGGCATTTATAAAGGTACCCAAACCGAAAAGTATGAGTTATTAAGGCTGCCCGTTTACAGTAATCCATCATCGTAACGATGCTTTTAATAATTACCGGCATCTTTATTTGTTTATCTGAGAAAACCTACTAACTTTGAAATACAAAGTACTTTTACATGAAGGATCAGATCTTATCCAGTCTCGACAATCCCGTTCAGCTTGAGAGGCTGTATCGCGAAAATAAGTCGGCCTTTAAACAGGCATTCAATTCACTGTATCCCGATCTCGAAAACAAAGAGCTTTCACGATTTTGGAATGCGCGGTTAAATTTTTCGAAAGGAGAATTAGCGTGGGGCAGCCGAAAGGATCTGGTGCTGATGCTGTTTTTATGTCTTATTGCTGTTGTACTTGCGAAATTACCTTCGCTACTGTCAATAAATGAAGAATTCTATTATCCACGAAACATTGGCTTCATCGTTTTCCCGGTGTTGTCGGCATACTTTGGATGGAAGAACAAATTGTCGGGAGGTACGGCGATATCCATTGCTGCAATTATGCTCATAAGCGCAATCTTCATTAATTCACTGCCAAACGTAGCAACCAGCCACACGTTGATATTGTCGTGCATTCACATGGTGTTGATGTTGTGGTGTCTATTGGGTGTTGCATATGTCGGCAGTTACAAAAACGATTCGCAAAAGCGGCTGGCGTTTCTTGCGTTCAATGGCGATCTGATTGTTATTACAACGCTCATCCTGATTGCCGGAGGGTTGCTCACCGGGATAACAATTTCATTGTTCCGCCTGATTGGTTTAAATATCGAACAATTTTACTTTCAGAATATCGTGATTTCAGGCCTTGCATGCGCGCCGGTAGTCGGTACCTATCTTACACAGGTGAATCCGCAACTCGTAGAAAAAGTTTCACCGGTTATCGCGCGTATATTCAGTCCCCTGGTTCTTGTGACCCTCGTCATTTATCTTGTTGCAATAATTTATCAGCGGAAAGATCCATACAATGATCGCGAGTTTCTCATTGTATTTAATGCTCTGTTGATCGGTGTTATGGCTATCATTTTCTTTTCGGTTGTTGAATATGCAAAGGGTAATGGAAGCAATAGAGAAATCTGGGTGTTGCTGCTACTCGGTGCAGTAGCGGCAATAATTAATGGGGTTGCATTATCGGCGATCGTTTACCGTGTAACCGAATTTGGTATTACTCCTAACAGGATGGCAGTTCTTGGAGGAAATATATTGATGCTGATAAACCTTATTCTTGTAACGGTGCATCTGGCGCGCGTGATAATGAGAAAGAGAGAGATAGATGCCGTTGGAAATGTCGTTGCGTCGTATCTCCCCTTATATGCAGCCTGGGCTATGATTGTTACTTTCCTGTTTCCTTTCTTGTTTGGGTTTGTTTAATGATAGCTGATGAATCTAATTCCATCTTTTTATCTTTACCATAAACCCCGAATTCTGCGCGTATGCCGAACTCTGGCAGCAATTCTGTTAAAGAGCAAAGTACCGCTTCCGGGCAAACGGAAGTGGGCGTTGCCGTGCTGCCGTTTAAAAATATCTCACCCGACTCATCCCTCGACCATATTTGCCAGGGATTCATGCTTGAATTGATCACCGATTTCTCGAGATTCAAGTCTTTCAAAATTGTTTCCTATAATTCCTCATCACTGATAGATCCCGATGTAACAACAGAAAGCGAAGCTGTCAGAAACCTCAATGTCGACTATATTGTAAAAGGAACTTTCAGTCATCGCAACACTATAGTCAATATGTATGTGCAGCTCATCAGCACCTACGACAACCGGCTCGTGTGGGCGGGCAAGTACCAGGACAATGTGGATCACATTTTCACTATAGAAGAAAATGTTCTTGAACAACTTGTTGTTGCATTACAACAGCAGCTTAATGCAGACATTATTTCCGATTACAAGAAAAAACCATTGGCAAACCTGAATGCATACGCGTGTTGGCTGCTCGGCTTTAATGAACTAAAAAAAGGAACTCTTGAAGCAGACGAAAAGGCACGCGAATACTTTCAGCAGGCTATCGATATCGATCCACAATACAGCAAAGCATACACAGGCATGTCGCTGAGTTATTTCAATGAATGGAGTTGCCAGATATGGGATAGGTGGGATGTTAGCAGGAAAGGCGCATTTGAGTACGCTAAAAAAGCATTTGATATCGATGACAACGACTACACTGCCGCGCTTGTACTTGGCAGGATATATCTGTACAATGGCGCGTATGATACGGCAGAACATTTTTTAAGGAAGGCTATCAGGCTTAACCCGAATGATACCGACGTGCTGATACAGGCCGCAAGCTGCTTTGCATTCCTCGGTTATCCGGCAGAGGGACTTAAGATGTATTACCGGGCAATGAACCTGAACCCTGCAGCCAATGATTCGTACAGATCGTACGGAATTATTCTGCATTTTGAAAATGGAGAGTACGAAAAGGCGCTGGAAATTGCGCAGCTCGACATAGGAAGATATGGCTGGGTTGATATGCCTGCCTTTATTGCCGCCAATTACTACATGCTTGGGGATGAAGAAAAGATGAATGAATACTGGCAAATATTTGTTGACCAGTACAAAGATAAAATAGCATATGGAAGAGATTTCTCCCCTGCCGAACCACTTGAGTGGATGGTCCGAGCAAATCCGCAGAAGGTCAAATCGAAGATCACTGTTTTCTGGAATTACATGCGCTCGCGCCTGAATGTTGAACAACCTGCTGTATTTGAAAA
>Ga0114129_10009515_pt1 | contig 13860 bp, 10 predicted proteins | sample RhiMetdeltSRZDD1_FD_80071 | JGI IMG/M metagenome (GOLD analysis project Ga0114129, IMG submission 80071) | Populus rhizosphere microbial communities from Tennessee, USA - Rhizosphere MetaG P. deltoides SRZDD1 (version 2) (version 2) | ecosystem: Host-associated > Plants > Roots > Rhizosphere >...
GCTGCGGGCGCTGTGGACGAGCTACCCCGACCTGCGCCTGCGCGTCGTCGACGAGCAGGGCCGGCTCCGCCCACACGTGAACGTCTTCGTGGCCGGCGAGAGCGTCCGCTACACGGGCGGCCTCGACACCGCGATTGCCGACGGCGTCGAGATCGCGATCATCCCGGCGGTGAGTGGGGGCCGAGGAGCCGCACCCGCGACACTGATACGATCGAGGGATGACGATCCAGACGACGATCCACGCCGTGCTCTCTCTTTCCATCGCCGCGCCGCTTCTCGCAGGAGGTGACATGCCCGCCGACTCGTTCTACGCGCTCGAGACCAAGACGCTCCAGGGCCAGCCGGCCGACCTGTCGCAGTACAAGGGCAAGGTCACGCTGGTCGTGAACGTAGCCAGCCAGTGCGGCCACACGCCGCAGTACGCCGGCCTTCAGAAGCTCCACGACGAGCTCAAGGACAAGGGCTTCTCCGTCCTCGGCTTCCCCAGCAACGACTTCGGCGGACAGGAGCCGGGCACGCCCGAGGAGATCGCCACCTTCTGCCAGAAGAACTACGGCGTCACCTTCCCGATGTTCCACAAGGTGGTGACGAAGGACGGGCCCGATCAGTCGCCGGAGTACAAGCTGCTGGGCAAGGCGGGCTCGCTGCCGGGGTGGAACTTCTCGAAGTACATCGTCGGCAAGGACGGCAAGGTGATCCAGTTCTTCCCGCACAAGGTGAAGCCGGAGGCCGAAGAGCTGCGCACCGCCATCGACAAGGCCCTCGCGCAGTAGACGCCAACGAAACGACGCCACCGAGACACAGAGACACAGAGGACGATCGGACCGTCAGCCGACGCGCACGGGAAAGCGCCCAGTCAGCGGATGGATGAATCGAAACGACGGGAGAGGTGCGTGAGGCACCCTGAGCGGGGCGTCGACGAGGCGCATATGGTAGTGACGTTCGCCTCGTCGTCGAGTGGAGTGCGCGCTAGCAGAACTTCCTCTTGAAGCCACCGCGCACGGAACGTCCCCGCGAAGGGTGACCTCGCGCGCCTCGAGCCAGGTTTCGATTCATCTTTACAGGCCGCCTGACGGACGAATCGAGCCTAGCGGGTGGTGGGGTCCTGGACTCGGCCCATGAAGATGACGAGGCCGGTGGCCTCGTCGCGGATGAAGAACAGGAACGGACGGTCGACGAGGAACGGCTCCGGCGGCCTGGGCGCCATCATCGAGCCGACGCGCAACATCTGGACGGAGGTGGCAGCCGCCGCCTCCGTCCCCTTCTCGTCCACCTTCACGAACGCCTTGTGGAAGACGTTGCCGACGTACAAGCGGTCGCGCGGGTCCTTCGGGTTCGCCATCGCCAGGAAGTCGGCCTTCGCGGGATCGAAGGCCGACGCCATGCCCGCCGCCTTCAGAAGATCCGCCAGCGGAGTGGACGCGGCGGGGTTCACCTCGAGCTTCGGAAGCGCGAGCGCCACCTCGCGCGGGGCCAGCGCCTTCACGATCGCGTCGAGGCCGTCCGCCGTCAGCGACGACTCGAGCGCACCGAGCCCGTCCACCGCTTCGGGCATGACCACGAGCATCGAGAGCTGCGCGCCCTTGTACGGCAGCGAGATGGCCTTGTGCCCCTTCCCCTGCGCCACCCGCAGGGTGTGCGTGCGATGCATCGTCGGCACGTCCCTCTGCTGCGCCGCGGAAAGATGGAACGGGGCCGGCCGCGTGGCTTTCGTATCGAACGGCTCGTCCCAGTCGCCGAGAAAATAGAGCGCGTTCACCAGGGCCAGGCGCGTCTGATTCGTCACGCCGCCGGGCGGGATCAGGTCGAGGATGCGCTTCTCGGTCTGCTGCTCGACCCAGCCGTTGATGGCCCCACGCGCCCGCTCCGGCGCGCCGCGGAAGTCCACCGGCTCGAGACCGGCGCCGAACGCCGACTTCGTGGCGGACACGAAGGCCGGCTCGAGCACGGCCGTCTTTTCGGTGTAGAGCCGATTGGCGATGCGGAAGAGGATCGGGCGCGACGGATCCTGCAACCGCGCGGAAAGCCGTCCCGCCGCGGGCAACACCGCGCCGGGCTCGCCGTCGAGGCGGAGGACCGCCTTCATCTCCGCCGCCGTGGCGCCGCGGGCGCCGGCCCACGTCATCACGAGCGCGGTGGTGATGCTGGCCGGCGAGAACACGAGGTTGCCGGGCCGCGGGCGCAGGCGGCCGTAGAGATCGAAACCGAACACGTTGCTGCTGTGGGCGAGACGGGTCTCGTTCATGGCGTCGGGGGAGGAGGCGGCGGCGGGTGCCGCCAGGCACGTCCCGGCACAAAACGCGAGCACACCGACGGTCGGCATCCGATAAGACTGTACACCGGTGGGACGCCGGCCGCGCCCCATGTCATGCTTGCCGGCGTGGCGGGCGCGGGTAGAATGGCGCCTTCCCAGGGGTTGCATGGAGACCAAGCACCGTATCCTCGTCACGGACGATGACGCCAACGTGCTGTCGCTGATGGAGCGCGTCCTCAGTGACGCCGGCTTCGAGGTCGAAACCGCGGACAGCGGCCGCGCAGCCATCAAGAAGATCGAGACCGGCCGGCCCGAGATGGTGACGCTCGATCTGATCATGCCGGACGTCGACGGCTGGGGCGTGCTCGCGCACTTGCGACGCATCCCCGCTCCCCCGCCGGTGCTGGTCGTGACCGGGCACCCGGAGAGCGTCGGCCCGTTCAGCGTCATGGCGAGCGTGGCCGCCTACATCGTCAAGCCGTTCAGCACCGTCGAGCTCGTCACCACGTGCCGCAAGATCCTCACCGCGCGCGTGCCGCCGCCGCCCGGCCAGGAGAATCGCCGCGACGGCCCGCGGCGGATGTTCGTGGTGCAGGCGCAGGTGTTGACGCCCACCGGCGAGCGCCTCGCCTCCGGCCACATCGTGGAGCTGAGCCCGGCCGGGATCCGCCTCGACGTGAACCTTCCGCTCTCCGCCGGACAGGAGGTCGAGGTCGTCTTCCGCCTGCCCGGGGCCAAGGAGCCGATCCGCGCCAAGAGCATCGTGCGCTGGCAGCAGGATCCGGCGACGGGCCTCGAGCTGGTAGGCATCCCGCCGGAGCAGGAGCAGCAGCTCCGCGAGCTGGTCAAACCCCTCGGCAGCACGCCGCGTTAGGCCGTGACCTCGCGGCTCGCATAGGCGAGGGCGAAGCCGATCAGTCCGATCATCACCCCCACCGTCACCACTCCCGCCGCCGCCGCGGCATCGCCCTGCAGAATCTGCAGCAGCGCGGCCCACCGTCCTCCGGCGAACGCCGCCGTCACCACACCCACGAGCGCCAAGGCGACACCGCCGACCAGGAGGCGCGGGCTGAAGCTCGTGCGCAGGCCTCGCTCGACGTCGACGGGGGCGAGGGCCGGCCCGTTGAGCCATCGGATGAGGATCCAGGCGAGCGGGTGCAGCAGGCCGCAGAGGAGGAAGAGCGGATCGAAGCCGCCGGTGAGCTGCAGGACGGCACCGGCGATGAGCGGCATGAACATGCCGCCGAGGCCGCCGCACATCGCGCCGAAGCCCACGACCGAGCCGACGGCGCGCCGCGGGAACGCGTCGGAGGCGACGGTGAACATGTTCGCCGACCAGCCCTGGTGCGCGGCGGTGGCGAGGCACAGGATCACGACCGCCGCCGCCGCGTTCTGCACACCGCGCAGGCCGAGCGCCACCGGCATCACCCCCGCGAACAAGCCCATGGTGAAGCGCCGCGCGGCGGCTCTGGTCCAGCCCGCGCGCTCCAGGCGCCCCGGCAGCCAGCCGCCCAGCACGCTGCCCAGATCCGCGCAGAGATAGATGAGCGCCATCGATCCCGCGGCCGCCTTGAGGTCGAGGTGCTGGTATCGTTTGAGGTATACAGGGACGGCCCAGTACAGATAGAACCACCACACCGGATCCGTGAGCATCTTGCCGAGACAGAACGCCCAGGCCTCGCGATAACGGAGCAGGCTCGGCCAGGGGATGCCGAGGGCGGCCACCGCCGGCTCCTGATCGGCACGGATGTGGGCGGCCTCTTCCGCGCTGAGATGCGGGTGCTCCTCCATCGGGCGGTAGACACGAAGCCACAGCGCGAGCCACGCCAGGCCGAGAAGACCGAAGCCCACGAACACCGATCGCCAGCCCCAGGCGGCGGCCATGAGCGCGATCACGCCCATCAGCATGGCGCCGACGTTCGTGCCCATGTTGAGGATGCCGGTGGCCAGGGCGCGCTCCCGCCGCGGGAACCACTCCGCCACCGCCTTGATGGCGGCCGGGAAGTTCGTCGACTCGCCGAGGCCGAGGGCGAAACGCGCGATGGCGAAGCCGGCTACGGACGAGGCCAGGGCGTGGCTCATCGCGGCCAGGCTCCAGACGGCCGCTCCGAGCGCGAGCCCGGCGCGGACGCCGAGCCTGTCGATGATGCGGCCGGCGAAAGCGAACATGAGGGCATAGGCCAGGCCGAACCAGAACTGCAGCCACGCATAGTCGGCATCGCTCGCGCCCAGGGCGGGCTTCAAGGTGCCGTCCCACATCGCGCCCAGGGAGACGCGGTCGACATAGTTGATGGCGGTGACCAGGAAGAGCATCCCGCAGACGTACCAGCGCAATCCAGGCATGCGCGGGAGGATCCACTACGGCGCGGCCATCGCCTCCTTCTTTGTGACGAGCCGCCCTCTACGCGTGACGAGCCGCCGCCCGCCGGGCACGAGGCTTGTTATGCTCGCAGCGCATGAGCTGGGAGCTCGACGTCGAGGAGGCCCGTCGGCGCTGGCCATTGGTCATCGGCTTGTGCCTGTTGGTCGGCACGACTCAGGGCATAGGCGCGGCGCTCGACCCGCGGTCGCGGCTGCCTCCCCTCGAAGAGCTGGGCCTCCACTGGGCGCACTGGGCGGCGTGGGGTCTTTTCTTCCCGTTGCTCCATGCCGTCGTGCGCCGCTTCCCGCTCGACGAGGGTCATCGCGGCCGCAGCATCGCCGCCTATGTCGGCCTCGCGCCGGTGTTGATCGGTGCCCACGCCGCGCTGCACCTGCTCGTGGCCAGCCGCTTCGCACCGGCGGCGCCCGAGGCCGACTCCGGCGCGCTCTACGACAGCACGGGTGCGTTCCTCGAAGAGTTCGTGCGGTTCCAGTTCGGCTATCGCGCCCTCGGATACTCGTTCGCTCTCGCGGTATCCGTCGGCCTCGCCTACCATGCGCGCGCCACGGAGGCGGCGCGGCGGGCGGCCGCGCTCGAGGCGCAGCTCACGCAGGCGCGGTTCGATGCCTTGAAGGCGCAGCTCCATCCCCACTTCCTCTTCAACACCTTGAACTCCATCTCTGCGCTGCTGCACCGCGACGTCGCCGCTGCCGATCGGATGATCGCGCGCCTCGGCGACTTCCTGCGCATGACCCTCGAAAACGGCGCCGCCCCGGAGGTCCCGCTGGCGGACGAGCTCCGATTCGCCCGCTGTTACCTCGAGATCCAGGCGGTGCGTTTCTCCGACCGACTGAGCACTCGCATCGCGGTGGACCCGGAGGTCGAGACGGCGCTCGTGCCGCAGCTCATCCTGCAGCCGCTCGTCGAGAATGCCGTGCGGCACGGCATCCAGCACCTCGTGGGTCCCGGGCAGATCGTCATCCGCGCCGCGCGGGTGGCGGGCAGCGTCCGCCTCGAGGTCAGCGACAACGGTCCGGGCCCGGCCGCGGTCCGCGGCGTGCCCGGCCTCGGCCTCGCCAACACCGCCGCGCGCCTGCAGGCCCTGTACGGCGACGATCATCGGTTCGAGGCCGGGGGCGAGCCGGGCGAGGGCTTCCGCGTCACGATCGACGTGCCCTATCGACGAGCGAAAGCGGCATGCGCGTCCTGATCGTCGACGACGAGCCCCTCGCCCGCGAGCGGATCCGCGACCTGCTGCGTGCGGAGGGCGACGTGCGCCGCGTCGAGGAGTGTGGCAACGGCGAAGAGGCGGTGGAGGCCATCCAGGCGAGGCCGCCCGACCTCGTCTTCCTCGACGTGCAGATGCCGGGGCTCGACGGCTTTGGCGTGTTGGAGCGGCTCCCCCCCGGACCGATGCCGCTCGTGGTCTTCGTCACCGCCTACGAGCAGCACGCGGTGCGCGCGTTCGAGGTCCATGCCCTCGACTATCTGTTGAAGCCGTTCGACCCCGAGCGCTTCGCCGCCACCTTGAGCCGCGTCCGCACGCGCCTCGGCAACGGGACGCGCGACGAGGTGGCCGAGGCCGTGCGCGCCTTGCTGGCGGAGGCACGGGATCGGTCGCCGGCCGCACCGGCTGTTCTGTCCGTCCGGGCCGGCGATCGCATCGTCCCCATCCGCGTCGACGAGATCGACTGGGTGGAGGCCGAGGGCAACTACGTCCGCCTGCATCGCGGGACGTCGTCTCACCTGCTGCGCGAGACGATGGCCGCCCTCGAGCAATCACTGGACACGCGGCGGTTCCGCCGGATCCATCGGTCGGCGATCGTCAACGTCGACCGGATCGCCGAGCTCGTGCCGTGGTTCGGCAAGGATTTCAAGGTCATCCTGCGCGACGGCACCGAGCTGACGCTGAGCCGCAGCTACGTCGATCGGCTCCCGGAGTTCCTCGGGCGCGACTGACCCGCCTCCACGTCACGGAGAGCGCACACGAGCCGCCGGACGGCCTCCGCAATCTCGCGCTCGTCGACGGGCGCGTAGCCGAAGCGCGCGTACGGGATCTTCTTGCCGGCGAAGTCGAGGATGCTCCCGGGCATGAAAACGACGCCGCGGGCAAGCGCGCGCTCGCACCACGCGTCGGGATCCACCTTCGGATCGACGTGCGACCACAAGGCCAGGCCGCCGCACGGCACGTCGAAGGACAGGACGTCACCGAGCTTGCGGCGGAAGGCGTCGACCACGGCGTCGCGCCGCGCATGATACAGGCGGCGGGCGCGGCTCACGTGGCGCTGGACCTCGCCGTCCTCGAAGAGCTCGGCCACCGCGTGCTCGACGGCACGATCGCCCTGGCGATCGAGGTTGTAGCGATGCGCCGTCATCCGCTCGAGGACGTTCGCGGGCGCCACCACATATCCGAGGCGCAGGCTGGGAGCGAGGATCTTGGCCAGCGTGCCGACGTAGATCACCACACCGGCGGTGTCCGCGCTGGCCAGGGGCAGAACCGGGCGCCCCTCGTAGTGGAACTCATGGTCGTAGTCGTCCTCGACGACGGCGAGGCGCTCGCGGCGCGCCAGCTCGAGCAGCGCGAGCCGGCGGGCCGCGCTCATGGTGACCATCGTCGGGTACTGATGGTGAGGCGTGACGTAGACGGCGCGGATGCGGCCGCGCTTCGTCATGGCGGCGAGGGCGGCCACGTCCAGGCCCTCGCGGTCAACGGGGACGGAGACGAGCTTCGCCCCGTGGGCGCGGAAGGCCTCCCACGCCGGGTGATAACCGAGGGCCTCGAAGGCGACGACGTCGCCGGGCTCGATGAGGGAGCGGGCGACGAGGTCCAGGGCCATCTGGCTGCCGCGCGTGATGAGGACGTCGTCCGCGCCGGCGGCGACCCCGCGCGTGGCCGCCAGCATCTCGGCCAGGGCGGCGCGCAGGCGGGCGTGGCCCTGCGGCTCGGCATACGACAACACGTCGATGCCGTGCCGCGTCACTGCCCGGCGGTACGCGCGGGCGAGGGCCGTCGCCGGCACCAGGCGCACGTCGGGGATGCCGCCGGACATCCGAAGGACACGCGGGCCGGGAGGCGTGTACATGAGCGGCAGGCGCTCGGAGCCCAACGAAAAAGCCGCGCGCTTCGCGATGCCCGCCGGCGGCGCGTTCGACGAGAAGCGGACGGGCGAGACCTCGGGCATGGCCCGCGACACGAACGTGCCCGCCGCTTCCGCCGTCTCGATCCAGCCCTCCGCGGCCAGCTCGTCGTAGGCGGCGACGACGGTGTTGCGATGGATGTGCAGCGTCCGCGCGAGGTCGCGGGAGCCGGGCAGGCGCGCGCCCGGCTTCAGGCGGCCGCGGCGCACGTCCTCCGCGACCGCGCGGGCGATCTGCAGGAAGAGCGGATCCCGGCTGTGCGCGTCGAGCGCCACGGGAAAAGTCCACGCCGCCGCTGGACTAGTGAGAATCTTCAAACTGTTGCTTTCTAACATACCACTGGGCGCCCCGCAACGAGGGGAGATTCCCTTGCCGCGGGCGTATCCTGGCCGGCGTTGGCGGTAACAATGAAGGGCGCAGGACATCGTTGCCCACGAGGAGGTCGATGAACCGAGCCATCGTGGTCGCGCTGTGTTTGAGCTTCGCCGCGCCGGCATTTTCGGACGAGTCGGTCCGGGATGAAGCGGAGCGCTGGATCGAGATGAAGATGCGGGCCGCGATCGAGCGCCCGCCGCGCCTCCGGGTGCGAGCCGTCGACGAGGCCCCGCCGGCCTGGCTCGTGGATGCGCCCGCGGAGCTCGTGGACGCGTGGCGGTCGTATCGCACGCTCGAGGTCGCTCTCCAGAAGCGGATCCCAACCGCCCCGCCGGGGCCGCCGGTCCGGATCAACCAGTTCAATCTGGACGACACGAACTCGCCGGTCCGCCGCTTTCTCCGCGGCGAGCGTGTCGACCTCGTGCGCGAGGCGTCGCGCCTGCAATGGAACAACTTCTGCGCCACGGGGATCGAGCCCTTCCTGAACGACAGCGCCCGTATGGTCCTCATGGGCCTGCTCGAGACGGGGGACCACGCCGCCGCCGCCGCGGCCGTCGTGTCCCACGATGCGCGACGCTGGCGCACGAAGGAAAGCGACCTCGTGCCGCGCTATCTCCAGGCGCTCGGCCTCGACTGGGAGCAGCTCTACCTCGGCGCGCTGATGTCTTCCTACGATCCGGGGCCGGTGATCGAGTCGAGGGATTTCCAACGACGGCTCGTCGAACGAGGCTCCGTCCGGGCCGCGCGCAGCCTGCTCGTCCTCTCGCGGCTGCCGCCGTTCAATACGCCGGCCGAGCTCTCCGTGCTCGGCGAATTCGTGGAGCCGGGGCCGCTCCGCTCGACCGCCTTGGTCGATGTCTCCGGCTACTGGCGTGCGAAGCCGCTGTATCTGGACCCCTCCGAACAGACAGAGATCCTCGCGCGCCTGGCCGCGTTCGTGACTGCGCAGACCGGCCACCGCGATCTGGAGCGCGTCGTCGGGCGCCTGGCCGAGCTCCGGCGCGAGGAGGGACGATCGGCGCTGCGACGCGCGCTGGAGCTTCAGAGCGCCCACGCGCGCACGGCGGCGGCTTTCGGGCTGGAGTCCATGGGCGAGGCGATGGAGACGGTGGCCCCTCTGCCGCCGGTTCCATTCCGCATCGTGGTCGACGGCCAGCCGCTCGCTGGCCGCGCCGTCACGTTCGAAATCTGGTGGACCAACCAGGACAAGTCGACCACCAGCACGAGCGTGCACGCGACCACGGACGCCGACGGGCGCGCCCTCGTCCCGCGGTCCGACCTCGTGGATCCGGCGCGGCAGAAACCGGGAGCAGGGCTCCGCATCCGTTTCGTGCCTTCGAGCCCCGACGACCCGTGCTTCCAGGTCGAGCAGCCTCTCGCCGCGGCGACCGCCGGCCGGGAGGTGGCAGTCGACGTCGTTACGCATCCTCTGGTGCTGCATCTGCGCCGGCCGGAGTCCGCCGAGCCTTTCGGGGGCGAGGTGATGACGGTGGGGCTGTCGGGGCCGTCTCGCGGAGGGTACTGCTCGTTCAAGCTGCCCGCGGCGGAGAGGGTCGCGCTCGGCCGCATCCAGGCCGGAACCATCCAGGTGTACGTGAAAGTCGCGGGAGCGGGCGAATGGTCGGGCGAGGTCGCGCTCGGGGCGCCCCGCGAGGTCGAGGTCGTGCTGGCCGGCCAGGGGTCGCGCCCCCTGGACTAGTCAAAATATCAAAACCGGCACTACTAAACGTACCACTGGTCCGGCAGTATGGCCCCATGCTGCAGACAGCGCGGACGACCCTGAAGCGGCTCCCCCAGCGGGGGAGTCACGATCTCGACGTGATCCACGCCATCCTCGACGAGGGCCTGCTGTGCCACGTCGGCTTCGTGCACGAGGGACAGCCGTACGTGATCCCGACGACGTACGTGCGCGTGGGCGATCACCTCTACCTGCACGGCGCGGTGGCCAGCCGCATGCTCACCACGATGGGCCGCGGGGCGGCCGTCTGCGTCGAGGTGACGCTCGTCGACGCCCTCGTCCTCGGCCGCTCCGCCATGCACCACTCGATGAACTACCGGTCGGTGGTGATCCTGGGGACGGCGCAGGACGTGACGGACGTCGTGGAGAAACGCCGCGCGCTGGAGGCGCTCGTCGAGCACGTGGTGCCGGGGCGGATGGCGGAGGTGCGGCGGCCCAGCCCGAACGAGATCGCGGGCACGCGCGTGCTCTCGCTGCCCATCACCGAGGCCTCGGCCAAGATCCGCACGGGCCCGCCGATCGACGACGAGGAGGACTACGCGCTGCCCTTCTGGGCAGGAGAGGTGCCGCTCAAGATGGTGGCGGGGCCGCCCGTCCCCGATCCACGGCTGGCCCCCGGCATCGCCGCCCCGGCCACCGTCACCGGCTATCGGAGGCGGAACGACTAGGGGCGCCGCGGGCCGAGGAGCGCTTGCCCTTCGGCCACGGCGTAGATCGCCTTCACCGACGACCACGCGATCCGCTGTCCGGGCCCGAGGTGCCGCGGATCGAGCATCGTCTCGCGCCGGCCATCGCTCGTCAGCAGCTCGAGGCCGAGCGGCACGAGCTCGTGGGCACCGACGAGATGCCCGATGAGCTCCCACGGGTCGAAGTCGCCGGCGAGCGTTCCTCCCGGCACCAGCCGGCAGAGGTGCTGGCCGTAGCCGCCGAGCAGCTCGAGATACACGGCGTTCAGCCGGCGCACGAAGAGGTTCTGCACCATGAAGTGGTGGCGCAGGCGCTCGCTGGAGATGATGGTGAAGCGGGCCTCCGCTTCGGGGCCCGCCATCTGATCGAGGCGCTGCTCGAGCAGGTCGCTCTTCACCGGGTCGCGCATCATCCCCACCACGCGGAAGCCCGGCCGGAACCGCACGGCGCTCGACGTCCCGAAGTGCGCGACGCGCAGGCAGTCGAGAGCGACGGTGCCGTCGGCGGCGTCGCTGCTGTCGCCGGGCAGGAAGAGCATCACGTCCGTGCGCGAGAGGTCGACGTCGGGGTGCCGCAGCAAGACCGAAGGATCGCTCCAATCCGAGTGGGCGAAACGGATCGTGGAGCTTCCCCCGGGACCATTCACGCGCAGCTCCGGCGTCCCCTCCGCGGCCACGACAGTCCATCCGCTCGGGCGCCGAACGGGCAGGCCGGAAAGAAAACCTTCGAGGGCGGCGAGGACGGACTCGATCAAGGCCAGTAGGCGCACCTCGTCACGCACGAGCACGGTGATGTCGAGGCGGCCGTAGAACTGCAGGATCTCCGCGATGACGCGCGGCACGCGCGGGCTGGCGCCGCAGATGAGGACGCGCTCGGCCTTCTCCGCCGGAAGCTGGAGGGTGAGCCCGTCGAATCCGGAGCCGGCGGCGAGGCGGTCGGCGAGCACGCCGCCCACGCACAGATCGCGGGCGAAGGCGCGCAGGTCTTCCCAGCGCACGGCCACCGCGGCCAGGCCGCCGATCCGGTCCGTGCGCAGCCGGCCGCCCTCGAAACCTTCCGGCCACCGTTCGCGAGCGGAGGGCGACAGCGGGTTGAGCAGCACCTCCATCTCGTCGAGCTCGCGGGCGGTGCCGTCCAGATCCACGAAGGTGCCGACGATCGTGACCGCGCGGCGCCGCTGGCCGGCGGCGAAGAGGGCGCGGGGGTCGAGGCCTTGGGGATGCGCCGCCTTCAGCTTGCGCCGCTCGCCGGCGTCGAGCAGGTACGTGTACACCTCGGCCCCCGCCGTCGTCAGCAGCTCGCGATAGAGGCGGTGCACGCCGGGATAACAGACGTTCTGCGCGACGTAGTAGCCGAGGAACGGACCGGAGCCGATGATCTGCGTCCGTGGACCGCCCGCCGTACGCGCGGCGTGGAAGTTCTTCTCGTGATCGAGGTCGGTGTAGAGCAGCGCCTGCGGGCTGCGCGAGCGCACGGCGAGGACCGACGAGATGACCTGCGCGTCGGCCTCGGGGCCCTCCGCCGCCTGGATGAGGACGCGCTTCGCACGGCCCACGTCGACGCGATCGAGATCGGCGACGCGCACGGGGTCGCCCTGGCGATAGGCGTAGCGCAGGCGGCGGAGGTGGAAGTACTCGGGTGGCTCCCGCGTGGGGCCGAGCACGGCGCCGCGGAGCGTCTTGCGGTTCTTGCGATAGATCTCGGCCAGCTCCTCGAGGAGGAAGAAGCTGTACTGCCGCAGGCCAAGAACGACGAGGTGGTCGCGAAAGCCGACCGGATGCTCCCGCGAGCGGCTCATGAGCTCGTCCATGGCGCCGCTGCTGATGCCGATCAAGAACGAGAACAGCAGCAGGCCGGCGAACGTGAGTGCCACCGAGACGACGACCACGAACACGTTGCTGGGCGACTCCGCGAGGTTGCCGGGGTCCGGGAGCTGCCGGAAGCTCCACCACAACACCTGATGGAACGCGCGGTCCGCGCTGTCGGCGACGCCGTCCTGGTTGTAGTCGTACTCGGGCGCGAACTCGGCGAGGATGATGGCGCCTGCGAAGCAGATCACGAGGCCGAGCAGGAGCAGGATCACGACCTGCTGGCGGCGCTCGCGCCCGCTCAGGATCGTCCACAGGTCCGCCGCCATCTCCCCCCAGTAGCCGAGCAGCAGCAGCATCCGCGTGAGACGGAAGAGTCGGAAGTCGCGGAACGTGCCGTGGAGCGGGAGGAACGACGTCAGAGCCAGCAGATCGGCCACGAGGAACAGCGGCTCCCACGGGCCCGCGCGGCCGTCGCGCCGGCGGCGCATCCACATGGCCACGCGCAGCAGGAACTCCGGCCCGAACAGCGCGAGGAAGATGAGATCGAGGTGCGGCACCATGCGCGGCGGGACCAGCGCGCCGAGCGCGCTCGCGGGCAGCACGGACACGACGATGAGGAACGACAGCAGCAGCCGCGTGCCGTACGCGCGCAGCAGGCGCTCCACGCGGTCGAGGAAGAGGTCGGAGGCGTGGGCGCCGCGCGTCATGGGGCGTCATTCTCGCATTTGACCGATAATTTCCGCTTCCTATGCGAAAGATCGCGTTCCTCCTGCCCCTGTGTCTGGCCGCGGCGGCCTCGGCCGACGTGGGTATCGAGCCCGCCGCCTTTGGCCGCTGCACGCTCGTGCCGCGCTTCAAGGCCACGCCCGCTTCCGACAAGGCCCTGGCCCAGCTCCACGCGAAGGATGACGCGTTCCCCGAAGAGCGCGCGCACGAGGAGATCCGGCCGCGCCTGGAGGCGCTGCGCGAGCTGCTGCGCAGCGGCAAGGGTGACCTGCGCGCCCTGACCACGCCGACGTTCCGCGGCGGCCGTCTCGCCCCCGCCGCGGAGCGCCCTATAAAGAAGATGGCTCGACTGGAGGTCTACCGGGGCGAGGGGAGCAGCGGCGAAGCCACCCTCGACGCCACCGCCTTCGCGCGGGACCTCGAGGCCTGGCGCCAGGACTTCCGAGCGATCGAGGCGGTGGACCTCGACGCCCTGCAGGTCGAGCTTCAAGGCGACGCCGCTACCCTGCTCGTCGACTTCGACGCCGCCGGCCCCGCGCGCGACGGATGGCGCGCGCAGAAGATCGGACGGTGGCGCCTCGACTGGAGGAAGGGCGCCGACGGGTGGCGCCTCGCGCGATGGCAGGCGCTCACAGAGTCCCGCAGCGTCTCGAAGGCGCCGCTGTTCGTCGAGGCCACGGACGCCGCTCTGGGCGGGAACACGTCGGCCCAGCAGCAGCTCCGGCACGGCGCCGACCGCTGGCGACAGGGGATGGATGCGGTACTGGCC
>Ga0114129_10009516_pt1 | contig 13860 bp, 9 predicted proteins | sample RhiMetdeltSRZDD1_FD_80071 | JGI IMG/M metagenome (GOLD analysis project Ga0114129, IMG submission 80071) | Populus rhizosphere microbial communities from Tennessee, USA - Rhizosphere MetaG P. deltoides SRZDD1 (version 2) (version 2) | ecosystem: Host-associated > Plants > Roots > Rhizosphere >...
AGGCCCAGCGGACGGGGGCACGCGTGTTCGGCGGTCCCAAGTACACTGTGAGCCCGGTATATGAGGGCATGTTCAAAGAGGAACTGGATGCCGCCGCCGCCCGTTATCCCCGCGTGATGTACGACCCGCAGTTGATCGACGCCACCCTGGCGCTCTTGCTGAAGACCGGCGGAGAGGCGCTGGTCATCCCCACCCTCAACCGGGATGGCGACCTGCTCTCCGACATGGTCCTGCAGATGTTTGGCAGCATTGCCGGTTCCGAGAGCCAGGTGCTGGCATTCGACGAGGACAGCCACATCAAGGTCGTCTTTACCGAAGCCCCCCACGGGACGGCGCCCGCTCTGGAGGGCAAGAATATTGCCAACCCCATGGCGATGATCCTGGCTGGGGCAGCGATCCTTTCCTATCTGCAGGACCCGCAAGCGGAGAAGGCTTCGCGTGCGATTTATGAATCGGTGTTCGAAGCGGTCCAGGCCGGGCAGGTGACCACCGATTTAAGCGGGCGCCTCTCGACCACGGAGTTCACCGATGAAGTGATCCATCGTGTGGGAGCAAAACTTGAGGTCTGGAGAGGACTTCGCAGTTCGTGAGTTAATCATTACTTTGGCCGTTCACGGACTGTTTTAACAGAAACAAACCCGCTCGTAGCGGGTTTTGTTTTCGTACCTTCTCAAAGCTGGGGGAGATTTGCTGAGCGTGTTTCCCATTGGGTCGCGAAATCCCGCGCAGTGAGAAACGCGCAACCCAGGGCTTATGAGTCCCCTCTACCGTGGACCAAAATCATTCCTCCAACGCAAGCGCCGCAGCTTGTTCAACTACACTTGATTAGGTCTTCCCAAATATGGAAATTCTGCTAAATAGTCGGTGTGTGGATAAACCAAATCATCCTTCATTCTTCCCTGAGTAAGAATCTCTACCAGATTATCGGCGATATCATCTTTGAGTTGGCGACCATTGGGATAGCCCGCGGCGTTCATGTAATTGTAGGGCAGAATATCTGGTAACCACTCCAGGGTGAGTCTGTTTGCCTCTTCTTCTGCGTAACCAAACGTTTTGAACATTGCCACATATTGAGAAAAGAAAAGTTCTCTTTGTTGTGCTGGAGGTATTGAATTAGTGTCCGCTCCCTGCCGCAAAGCGTTGTTTCCAGGGCGGCCCATTTGGTTGACAGAGGAAAGCCTGCCTTCCACCATTGCCATCGTTCGTCCCCATACGCCAATCTGCGGCTGTGGACCAAGCGCATGATTTGGCACTTCCAGTACGATGCCAAATACATTCTTGCCGGCCCAAAAATCTTGCCCTGACCATTGCAGGTTATTAAAGAATCCGGTCGGATCGGCAAAGAATGGTTCACTTCGAAGGCCAGCATAGAACCGATAATATCCTTCGGTTGTGATTGTTGCCTCCTGTGCGAAGGAAACCGGTGCATGTTGGATCATAGCCTCGCCAACGGCACCCGTGCTTCGTGCATCTGCACCTGTCGCTCGATATAAGGTGGCAGTTTGTTGTCTATCGTCCAAGGTTGTGAATAGCACGTGAAAAGCAATCTCGGCTTCGAAATCGCCGTTCGTATCAATTTTGAATTCATAACTTGCCTGAGGGTCAAAAGCATTCGCATGGATGGGGGCCTCAGGATTGACGTCCAGGATCAAAATTGATTTAGTGGAATCGTCCGGATTTTGAAAGATATAAAGATCTGTAATATCGGTCCGTGGATCCAGGTTTGGTGCATCATTGTGGTGCATAACAGCCTCTTAGCGAACTTAAAATTAGTATCCGAGCAAATCAGAAGTCATAAATAGCCATTTGAGATTGAAACTAGGAGACACATTTATTCTTCCAACGCACGAGCGATTGCATCTTCAATACTCATTCCCTTACCCTCTGCATAAGCCTTTGCAAAGGCAGTACCCTCCAACTTGGAATGGATGACTTCAAGATCGCGCTCTACCGAAGCCTGCTCAATAGGTGGACGATAATTTCCGTTCTTTTCACGCATGACATCTGCCCAAGCAAAGAGCCGCGCAGCGCGTTCCGGTTGGTTTTGATTCACATACAGGCTGGCTAACCCCTCCACCGCAAACAATAAGGCAATCATCAATCCTGCCTTTTGGGTGTGGTGAATGCTTTCTCTAAACATTTCGTGGGCTTTTTGAATCTCACCCTCTCGCAAAACAGCATAAGCCATTTTAACATGTGCCCAAAGGTTTTGATAATGATCCCCAATTTTCTCGCTTAGCTTGATTGTGTTTTCAAAATGTGTAATCGCTTGTGGATAATTGCCTTGCCAATAGCTAAGATCTCCATATGTAGAAACCACATATTCTTCTCCTGTTTGATCTCCAAGGTGACGGGCAATCGAAAGCGCTTCTTCCAACCATATGATTGGAGATATAAAGTCTCCAGTCCAAAACATCAATCTCGACAACCAGCATAAGCGAAAAACCATGCCTGATATATCACCCAGCTCTCGGGCAAGTGCAAGGCTCTCCTTTGCATAAGCAATGGCACGCTCCATATCATTGTTGTTGATGGATAACCGTTCGGTCGTACTTGCCTGACCAATTTTGTCTCCAAGTAAACGATAGATGGCAAGAGCCTGTTCCAGAAGAGGAGTGCCATCTCCAACAGCTCCCTGAGCTACCATGAAAATACCCAGGAAAGCAAGGCTGAGCGCCTCGGTTTGCTTGTCCAATAAGGAACGTGCCATTTCCAAACTTTGTTTTGCAAGCCTGATTGTTTCGGAAAAATCGCCTTGCGTAAATTTGCATAATGAGTGAATCGCCAATGCTTGAGCATGCAAAGCATTACTTATTTTATATTGTTCCAACAGTTGTTTCAGCCAATCTCCCACCTCTTGAAGATAACTGCGCCCTTGCCAGAATCGCCAAGGGGTAGCGGCGATTCGTAAACCTGATTCAACGTCACTAACAAGTGCCCACTCTAATGCCATGCGAATGTTATCAATTTCATCATCCAATTTATTCAACCAAAAGACTTGATTGGAGCGATAAAGCTCAGGCTCGGCTTGTTCCACAAGTTTTACAAAATAAGCCAAATGACGATCACGAATAATCTCACCACCACCTGCTTCGAGCAATTTCTCGCGCGCATATTGGCGGATGGTTTCTAATATGCGGTAGCGGATCTCTCCGCTTTGTGAATATTCCACGACAACGACAAGCGACTTGTTAACGAGTTGAGTGAGTAAATCCAGGACATCGTAAGTTTCTATGCTATCACCTGAACAGATCTCTTCCGCCGCTTCAAGAGTCCAGCCGCCTGCGAAGACGGAGAGTCGGCGCAGAAGCAAACGCTCGTTATCAGATAGGATGTCATAACTCCAGTCGATCAATGCGCGCAGGGTTTGCTGACGCGGCAGGGCTGTCCGCGCACCGCCAGTCAACAAACGGAAGCGGTCATCGAGTCGTTTGGAGATCTGCTCCACAGACATTATCTTGATGCGGGCTGCGGCGAGTTCAATTGCCAGGGGAATGCCGTCGAGGCGGTAACAAATTTGGGCTATATGAGGCGCATTCTCTTTGTTTATATCAAAGTGAGGCGAAACGAGAGAGGCACGGTCAATGAAGAGTCGCACCGCTTCATATTGCGAAAGTTGGTCGATGACAGGCAAATGTTTCATGTCAGGCAATGAAAGCGAAGGTACGGGATAAGACAGTTCGCCTTTGACGCCGAGCGCCTCCCGGCTCGAAGCCATGATCTTGAGATTCGGTGCGGCATTCAATAAAGTGTTTGCTACTTTTGCGCTGGCTTCGATGAGATGTTCGCAGTTATCGAGCACGATCAGAGACTGCTTCTCGTGCAGATATTCCTTCAAGATTTCAAGTGGAGTCTTATTCGGTTGTTCGCTGATGCCGATTGCCGAAAGGATCGTCTGCGGGATCAAATCAGGGTCAGCGAGTGGCGCGAGTTCAATAAACCACACGCCGTGATCGAAGTGATCGAGCAAGTCCGCCGCAACTTGCAGGGATAGGCGCGTCTTGCCTGTCCCGCCCGAACCCGTGAGTGTGACCAGGCGATGCAATTCCAATTCTTGTTTGACTTCAGCAATCTCATTCTCACGTCCAATAAAGGTGGTGAGTTGCATGGGGAGGTTATTCAGGAATGTATCCAGCGTTTTCAATGGCGGGAAGTTCGATGGCAATTCGGATACATTAAGCTGATATAGATGCTCAGGACGCAATAAGTCCTTGAGTCGCTTCTCTCCCATATCCTGAAATTCAGATGCTGCTGGAAGCCTATCGCGCACAAGTTCGCGCGTTGCGCCCGAGAGGAGAATTTGTCCCCCATGTCCCGCAGACATGATGCGCTGTGTCAATGCCAGGGTTGTATAGCCTGAATAAGCGTTATCATTTAAATCGATTTGCAACTGCGCCGCACCCGTATGAATCCCCATGCGGACCTTGATGGGGACCGGAGCCCATGCTTCGTTATAGAGCTTTCGTTGCGCATCCACCGCGGCATTCAATGCATCGTTGGCGAAGTGGAACGCGGCGGCGAACGAATCACCCACAACTTGAAAGACATAACCATTATGCGTTTCAATTGCCTGATGCAGGATTTGATTATGTCGTGCCAAAAGAACAGGCATCGCGTCCGGATGTTGTTGTGACAGTTTGGTACTGCCCTCGATATCGGTAAAGAGGAAGGTGACGGTGCCGGTGGGGAGAGTCATTGTTTATCCTCCAGGGCTATTTTGATTGCCTGTTCCATAGTGAACGTATCACCTTCAGCCCATAATCTCTCAAAGGTTGTATCATTCAATTGAGAGTGGATGACTTCCAGATCGCGCCCCACCGAAGCCTGCTCGACAGGCGGACGATGATCACCCATCTTCGCACGCATGGCATCTGCCCAGGCGAAGAGCCGGGCGGCGCGTTCGGCTTGTCCCTGATTCGCATGCAGGCTGGCTAAGCCTTCCACGGCAAACACCAGGCCAATCACCAGGTCTGCCTTTTGCATCCCGCGCATACCGTCTTCAAACAGTTGGCGCGCGCTCTGGAGTTCTCCCTGCCGCAAAAGAGCGTACGCCATATAAACGTAGGCCCAAAGGTTTTGATAATAGTACCCAATTTTATCGCCCAAGGCGATCCCTTGCTCGTAGAGTGCCACTGCACGCGGATAGTCACCCTGCCAATACGCCAGAGTCCCGTACGTAATCAGAGCTTCATCTTCCCTTACCTGATCGCCAAGTTGACGCGCAAGGGAAAGCACTTCTTCCAGCCAGGGGACAGGCGAAGAAAAATCTCCCCGGGAATATGTGAGGCGTGCCAATGTGGTCAAGATGGAGGCAACACCTGCCAGGTCGCCCAACTCCCGGCAAAGCCCGAGACCTTCCCTGGCATAAGCCGTTGCACGTTCCAGATCAGGGTTATTAATGGACAACCAATCGATCGTGCCCGCCTGACCCACCTTGTCTCCCAGCGCACGGTATAAGGCCAGGCTCTGCTCCAGAAGCGGAATGGCTTCGCCCACGCTGCCTTGCAGCAGAGTGAAGCCTCCCAGGATGGAGAGACTGAATGCCTCACTGTGCCGGTCGGACAGGCTGCGTGCCATTTGCAGACTTTTCTCAGCCAGCAGGTGGGCCTCATTAAAATTTCCCTCATTATTCACAACACATTGAGATTGGATCGCCAGAGCCCTGACGCGCAATGGAGTGGATCCGTCATAGCGTCCCAGGAGTTGCGCCAGCCAATTTCCCAGCTCGCGATAGGTGCTGTGGAAAAGCCAAAACCGATAAATCGGTCCAGCCACGATTCGCAGACCTGATTCAACATCGGTCGTCAAGGCCCATTCGAGAGCCATACGCAGGTTATCCAACTCTTCGTCCAGTCTGTTCAACCAGAATACCTGATTCGAACGATACAGTTCGGGCTCAGCTTGCGCCGTCAGTTTCACAAAATAAGCCAGGTGGCGCTGACGAAGGATTTCACCCCCTCCTGCTTCGGATAACCGGTCGCGCCCATACTGGCGGATGGTTTCCAACATGCGATAGCGCATCTCTCCGCTTTGCGAACCTTCGACGACCAGGACAAGTGATTTGTTGACGAGCTGGCTGAGCAGGTCCAAGACATGGTCGGACTGGATCGTATCCTTTTCTATCCCTGAACAGACTTCTTGCGCCGCTTCGAGAGTCCAGCCGTCCGCGAAAACAGACAACCGGCATAAGAATAAGCGTTCCTGTTCCGAAAGGAGATCATAACTCCAGTCGATCAGGGCGCGCAGGGTCTGCTGGCGCGGCAGGAGAGTCCGCGCACCGCCTGTCAATAGATGGAAGCGGTCATCGAGTCCCGCCGAAATCTGGTCCACGGAAAGCATCTGGACGCGCGCCGCAGCGAGCTCTATCGCTAAAGGGATGCCGTCCAGGCGGTAGCAGATCTGGGCGATGAAAGGAGCGTTGCCTGCATCCACCGAAAAGTGCCGGGCAACGAGCAAGGCGCGGTCAAGGAAGAGCCGCACGGCTTCATATTGTGAGAGCTGTTCGATGACCGGAAGATGTTTGACGTCTGGGAGGGTAAGCGAAGGAACGGGATAAGACATTTCCCCTGGGACACCCAACGCCTCACGGCTGGACGCCAACACTTTAAGGTCGGGCGCGACACTTAATATAGCATTTGCCACATGGGCGCTGGCTTCGAGGAGGTGCTCGCAATTATCGAGGATGATCAAGGATTTCTTCTGACGCAAATATTCCCGCAAGACATCCAGCGGTTTGCCGGATTGCTCGGTGATCCCAATTGCCGACAGAATGGTTTGAGGAATCAAATCTGGATCTGTGAGGGGCGCAAGTTCAATGAACCAAACGCCGTGATGGAACTGGTCCAGCAAATCCGCCGCGACCTGCAGGGAAAGTCGCGTTTTGCCCGTTCCGCCTGGACCTGTGAGTGTGACGAGATGATGGTCCTTCAATTCCTGTTTGATTTCAACGATTTCATTTTCACGACCGATGAAGGATGTGAGTTGCACGGGAAGATTGTTGCGGGACGCTTCGAGCGTTTTTAATGGCGGGAACGTTGATGCGAGACCGGATGCCTGGAGCTGATACAAATGCTCGGGGCGCAATAGATCTTTCAGTCGTCTCTCCCCTAAATCCAAAAGTTCTGTATCCGCCGGGAGAACATCCCGCACAAGATCATGCGTCGTGCCTGAGATCAAAACCTGTCTTCCGTGACCTGCGGACATAATCCGTTGTGTCGTTACCAGGGTTGTGTAGCCCAGGTATCTGATTTGATCTGAATTATTGTTGAGCTGTGCCTCGCCAGTGTGAATCCCCATCCGCACTTTGACCGGCGCAGGTGACCATGCCTCGATCTGAAGCAGTCGTTGTGCGTGGAGCGCGGCCTTCAGCGCGTCGCTGGCGGATTGAAACGCCACACAAAATGCATCCCCGATGATTTGAAAGACATAGCCGTCGTATGGTTCCATTACGGATTGCAAAATGGCATTGTGGCGCGCCCGTAACGCTTCCCACTGATCTGGATATGCCTGCGCGAGTTTCGTACTCCCTTCGATATCGGTAAAAAGAAAAGTTACTGTACCTGTAGGGACCGCTATACCGCCTCCAATTCGAATGATTTATTATGACATAAGTACTTCGTTTTGCAAATGAAGTTTATCGAAACGTTCTGCCACGCTCCAGCATCTTTTACGCCGTGGCCATCGATTTATTTAACAATTGTCAATGAGGGAGTTGCCTATTGAAGAAAGGTTTCAAACAAAAAGACTACCTTCCTTAACGAAGGGATCAATACCGCCTTGATATAATCAAGCGATGAAATCAATGAAAATATCCCTGATTTTTGCTTTTGTTTTAGGCTTTGTTGGATTTGTTACTTCGTTTGGCGCGCATATCGTAGCCGTTAATTTACCTGAGTACGCAAAAGAGGTTGGAATTGGCGTTGCAATGATTGGTGTACTCATTGCCGCCTATGATTTTGCAGAGATCATCGCAAAACCGATTTTTGGCAGCCTCTCTGATAAGCAGGGAATGAAAAAGACACTCCTGATTGGGATTGGTGTTTTTATCATTGCTTCTTTGCTTTATCTTGCAGTTCCAGCCCAGTGGTTACTGGGCATCCGCTTTCTTCAAGGAGTAGGAGCTGCCGCACTGTCTGCCGTTTCACTCGCATTGGTTGGAGTGTATTACAAACAAAACAGAGGCAGAGCGTACGGTATCTATAATGCAATCAAAGGGGCGGGCTACGTGCTTAGTCCGCTTGCAGGCGGGTTCATTATCGCCAAAAGCCATTTTAGCTACATATTCGTAGCGGCTGCTGGAATTGGAGTATTCGCTTTTATTTTGTCTTTGTTTCTCCCGAATGTAAAAGAGAAAATTGCTCTGGATGACGACGACGATGATTTTTCACTCAAGGCATTTATTTCGGTATTCAAAGACCCCAAACTGATACGCTGGTATGCAATCATTGTCGTAAATATGTTTTTTGTGAGTATTCTCTTTGGCTTCTTGCCGGTTCGTGTGTACGCCCTTCAGTATGGCGCAGTGCAAACAGGTTCGATCCTTTCACTGGTCGCATTGAGTTATCTTCTAATCCAACCTGTGGCAGGGTATCTTGCCGATAAAACAGAGGTTACAACGACGATCCGCATAGGACTAATCCTTTCTGCAATTAGCATTATTGCTGCACCTTTTGTAAGAGACGCATTCCTGATTGCTGATGCAGTGATTGCAGGGATTGGAGTAGGAATCGTTTGGACCAATACAGATACGCTGGTAAGTAAATTAGCCGAGGAAGGAAAGCTGGGTGCAACAATGGGTGCGGCTGGTTCGTTCAAAGAGTTTGGAGATATGATTGGACCAATACTCATTGGTGTGCTCTCACAAATTTTGGGATTAACATGGGGGTTTGTTATTTGCGGTGTTTTAGGACTTTTTTCGCTGGCTCTTATACAATCGAAGAATAAGTCCTGAGTTGGCTCCGGGATAAGAATTAGGCCTAATTTCGATCTCACTCGCACCGTGAGCGTCAAACCGTCTGAATTAATTCCTCCCTTAGACAGACTCGGCGATCAGCATTGGGAAATGGTAAGTGTATTTCGGAGTGGGGAAATAGGAAATCTATGACTTCAAACGCCCGCTGGAGTGACGGATTTGTAAATATAGAGTCCCCTGAGCGTCTTCAGGGAGTTCCTGCCTTTCCATCATTACCGTCCTGATATTGCTGAACGGACCAGCGAAATCGGAGTCTGCAGTCCGATTTGCATCCTACCTGCCTCTACAATGATAATCCATTCGTGAATTATGGGTGCATTGTTACGCGTCTTAATTGTCGAAGATCTGGATGCCGATGCTCAACTGATGTTGAGGGAACTTCGACACCATGGATATGATATCGACTATCAACGCGTCGAAACGCGCCCAGCGATGGAGCAGGCGCTTGCGCGCCAGGCGTGGGATGTCATCCTGTCTGATTACAGTCTGCCACACTTCCATGCCATGCAGGCACTGGCCACGCTAAAAGAAAGTGGGCTGGATATCCCCTTTTTGGTAATTTCCGGGACTATTGATGAAGAGACAGCCGTGACAGCCTTGAAAGCCGGGGCACACGATTTTCTGGTCAAAGGCAGGCTTGCACGACTCGTACCAGCCATCGAGCGAGAAATGAAAGACGCAGAAACCCGGCGCTCACACAGGCAGGCGGAAGCAGAACGGATCAACTTGATTGCCAGCCTGGAAATTGTAAACGCAGAGCTGGAACGCTTCCTGTACACCGCTTTTCATGATCTGAGATCTCCCCTGGTCACCATCCAGGGCTTTCTGGGAATGCTGAATAATGATCTTCAGGCTGACAGGCAGGATAAGATCCAGAGTTATATCGAGCGTATTTCAGGGGCAGCCTCCAAAATGGATACGCTGCTTTCAGGATTGCTTAAACTCGCCAAAGTTGGGCACGTCATGCACCCCTCTGAAGATGTCGATCTCCTTCCGTTGACCCAGGAGATTCTGAAAGGAATGGAGGAGAAACTCCACTCCAGGAACATAACGGTCATTATTTCACCTGATCTTCCCACCATTCATGGGGATCGCATCCATCTGGGGGAAGTGCTGGAAAACTTGATTGAAAATGCCGCAAAATATACGGCCGACCAACCGAATCCAGTGATTGAGATTGGCACCAGGACGCAGGACGACCAACAAATTATCTTTGTCAAAGATAATGGCCAGGGGATTGACCTCCGTTATCAGAAACGAATCTTCAACTTATTCGAAAAACTGGATCCGATGGGAGAAGGGCCCGGGGTTGGGCTGGCTCTCGTGAAACGTATCATAGACATGCATGGCGGAACTATTTGGGTAGAATCTGAAGGAGAGGGTCAGGGTTCAGTTTTTTGTTTTACCATCGGCAATCACAGAGGCCAAAAATGAGAAAGCAGCCGATTATCTGAATCTTGTTTTCGCCGCGCGTCACTGGTTGATAACGAGGCATAGCGAGTGATCCTGATATAATCGCTGCCATGATCTGCCCAACATGCTCGTCCAAAGCAGTCGCGGTAGCAGCGCGGGTGGGGAAAAGTCGCCGCCCGCACAAGCAACCAAGTTTGTTTGTAGAATATCGATGTGAGCAGGGACATTACTTCGAAACCATCAGTTTCTTTAATGGCGCGTATTATGAACAACACTATGTTCCTGCTACAGAGAAAAGGCTTGTCGTAATCGCCTCTCTTAATTAATGACCCCGAACTTCCTAAAGACCTTGTGGGTACCCTCGCGTTAACATCCTAACCGTGCAAATCTAGCGATAGTGCATGGATGGTTGAGACATACAGAGCGGTTTGAATTCCCGCAGCAGAATCCCCTCCCAAAAGCTCAATTGTGATTTGGCAACGACCATCGCCAACCAGTATTGCGGATCATTTTCAAAAATACAAACAGACTGATGAGATTGTCCATTGATATGTTCGAGCAGGCCTGTTCGAATACAATCTGCTTTTCCAAGGTAGATACAATAGGAATGGTTAAAGATTGCATACAGGCCTGGCTGTTTTTCGCGGGTCGCTGAAATCCGGGCCACCGTGAACGCATTGTTTTCTTGTTTGGGAAATGGCATTTGCCTCTCCTTGTAATTGAATTATTGGGTCAATTATGGCCGAAAATCAAAGCCCGCAACAGCAAAGAAATCCCACCTGAGAGGGTGGGATTTTGAGAATTGAATGGTAGGGGAAATAGCGGCTCGGGTATTTACTGGAAACGCGGCGCACGGATGTGCATAGAGTAGGAGAATCCCCCGCTGGCGAGTTTATGATAAGTACTATATAATTTATTTGCAAACAAATCTGTGCTCTCAATCAAGGTGGCATTTCCATAACGAGCGCTCCGATCAAAACCACTGGGACTACATCACCGCACCAATTGTGTTTCCTTTCTACATAAACTGACAGGTTATTATTTTATTCCAATGGAAACCGATCCAACACTTTTGAATGCTGCGAGAATGATGGATAAGGAGGCATTGGTCAAGATCTTTGATCTTTATTCGCCTGCTCTTTACAAGTATGCCTTGCGCTTGTGCGGCGATCCAATGTTGGCAGATCATATTGTTGGGGATGTGTTTGCAAAACTTTTGGATCAACTGTCATCGGGGAATGGACCAAGGTCTAATTTGCGTTCCTATCTCTATGAAACTACCTATCATCGCATGATTGACGAGAAACGTTATTCGCAGCGCAGAGCTCCACTCGAAGTGGCTGCTTCGCTTCGACAAGATACTCATTCTACGTTTCTACGTTTGGAAGATCAAATCATGTTTAAACAGATCCTGCATGTCCTTCAGAACGAGTTAACCGACGATCAACGGCATGTGATCGTTTTGCGTTTTCTGGAGGATTTTAGCCTGCGTGAGACCGCGGCGATCATCGGCAAAAAAGCAGATCATGTTCGGGTAATTCAGAATCGCGCGATTGCGAAGCTTCGCAGAACTTTGGATGACAAGGGAATTCGGAACCCGTATCCTCTCCGAGGAACAGGAATTTATCCAAAGCCTTAGGGCTTTGATAACCATAAAGTGACCTTCAGGTACCGAAGGATCAGCGAAGGAGCCTCCAACCCAAAACAACTCCATGGACAAAAATGAGTGCCAGATATGGGGAATTTCAGCTAACAAAAAAGCAAATCATGCAGATGTGACCGAGCTAGGGGAATCTGCTGACTTCTTCCCCTTGCGCATTGTATAACACAGCCGGATCGCTTTGATTATCGTTCCAAATATTGAAGGAAAATCTGCAACTAAATCCAGTATCACCCTTGCGTGCCCAAACTCTTAAGACCTCATTCGGCTGCAAAACTCCGTTAAGCGTACAAGATTGGAGCCCTGTCTCAGAGACAAGCTTCCACTCATTTAGATCCACGGGTGCATTACCGAGGTTCTGAAGATCCACATATTCCATAGGTTTGTCCACGGTGATAATCAGAACGGAACCGCCAGTCGTCGCGGTCGCGGGTGGGTTCGTCACCGTAGGGAGCGATGTCCCTGTTGCTGCAGGAACGGTCTGAGTAGGAATCTGCGTTTCGGTGGGAGGGTTTGTCACGGTGGGTAATGAGCTGGGAGCAGGGAACGTAGGAAAGGGAGTAAACGTCCCCGAGCCAAAGCTGAACAAAGCGGTAGGCGTTGCCACGATCCCTACACTCGGCAAAACAATTGGGCTCGGTAGAGCATTGGAGGAATTGCGCGTTGAAAACAAGCTGATCAGAATGGAACAAAGAAAACAAAACCCTAGCAGAAATAAACCCGGGAAAAGTATTTTGCCGATCCATCCCTGCTGGCTGTAGGTCCTTTTCCATGCAGAGAGGAAGGAGTTGATCTGTTTCATAATGTTCTTAAACTCAATCATTACCTGTAAGACTCTATGAGCCCGATTTTAATCCTCTCAAGCAGGTACGTCAGTCGTGAAATCCCTATCCTTAAGAAAGGGAAGACAAAAGAACGCTTAGCCAGCAGGGCAGTTTTCTTCTTAACTAACCACCTATTTTTAAAAGATTCCATATGATGGAAACAATAGCACTAACGACAACACCAGCTAAAAAAAGCATGAAGTCATGACGTGGAGTTCGGATCTGACTTGGATGTAGTTCATTCAATAGGTCGCTGACAACACGTAGAGGCTCATTTTTAAGTATTTCGATTTGTACTAAGTAGTCTTCCTCGGCTTCTTCCAGCCTTTTCATTTCGGCTTGAAGTTTTATCGCAGCTTCCGCCCGGTTTTGTGCAACCTCCACAATCTTTTCAAGGATCTTATCTAGTTCACTCGATGTCTTGTTGAGGCCATTCACGAGCCGGGAAAGGTCACCAGTAGTCGTTGCTTTCGAGCCTGCCTCCCTGGACCGCCTGGATACGATCCTGTTTCCAACGAAGAAAAGTACCAATCCGATCAGGATGGTGATGAGCAGTTGAAGAAGTACATTAGAAATCGTCTCTGACATTTTCCAGGCTCCCTATATTTGAAGCAGTTGGAACAGACACACAAAAACCGCCAGGCAAGGCATCGGCTAACGATTGCGCCGCTTGTCGCGCTGAGAAGAGTTTATCCCACAGCTTATTCTCGTCGCTGCAGCTTTCAACATTGTGCCGCTCTCCACTTCCGTGGCACAATGGTCCGCGAGACTTGTGTCATGGTCTACCAAGGAAAAACGACCCATACCTCTCCAGTATACTCTACTGATAAATCAAAACCCGCCTACGTGAACTGGACCCCAGAGATGTAATTGTAAAAAGAATTGTAGAAATTATTCGAAAAGAAATACATTTTTTGGAATCCGCAGGGGTCGAGAAAATCACCTACTCCATTGAAATTCCAAGAATTTGTAGTATTATTTCGTTAGCGCTC
>Ga0114129_10009517_pt1 | contig 13860 bp, 13 predicted proteins | sample RhiMetdeltSRZDD1_FD_80071 | JGI IMG/M metagenome (GOLD analysis project Ga0114129, IMG submission 80071) | Populus rhizosphere microbial communities from Tennessee, USA - Rhizosphere MetaG P. deltoides SRZDD1 (version 2) (version 2) | ecosystem: Host-associated > Plants > Roots > Rhizosphere >...
GAGCGGGATCGAAGATCCCGATGTGCAGCGAGCGCTCGAGCGCGACGAGAAGCAGCGTGATCGCGATCACCGGCGTCCCGAGGACGAAGATGATGCTCGTCGCGTAGTGCGCCCAGACGAAGAGCGGCAGCCGGAACCAGGTCAGCCCCGGCGCGCGCATCTTGTGCGTCGTGATGATGAAGTTCAGCCCCGTCAGGATCGAGGAGAAGCCGACGATGAAGACCCCCAGTCCGGTTGCCACGACGTTGGTGTTCGAGGCGCGGCTGCTGTACGGCGTGTAGAACGTCCATCCCGTGTCGACGCCGCCGGACACCATGGCGTAGATAGTGAACAGGAACCCGGTGGTGAAGATGTACCAGCTCAGGAGGTTGATCTTCGGGAACGCCACGTCCTTCGCGCCGAGCATGAGCGGAAGAACGAAGTTGCCCAGAATGGCCGGGACGGCGGGGATGAGGACGAAGAACACCATCGTCACGCCGTGCATCGTGAACAGCTTGTTGTAGGTGTCGGCCGAGACATAGTCACCCGCCGGCGTCGCCAGCTCGAGGCGAAGCAGCGTGGCAAACAAGCCTCCTACGAAGAACGCGAAGGTGACCACGATCAGATAGAGAATTCCGATGCGCTTGTGGTCTTTGGTGAGTAGCCACGAGGCAAGCGTGTGCTCGTGGTTGAGGTACGTCACCCGCGGTACCGTGATCGTCGTCGCCATTGTCTTACCTGTTCTCCTGCGGTGTGGCGCCTCTCGTGGCGGCGGCTTCTGATCTCGAGCGCGCTTCGCTCGACGCTCGTAGTGACTTCACGTACTCGACGAGCGCCATGACGTTCTCCTCGCTGAGCAGCCCCTGGAAGGTCGGCATCAACGGCTGATAGCCGGCCACAACCTTGGCCTGCGGCATGAGGATCGACTCGCGAAGGTAGGCCTCATCGACAGCGACCCGCCCGCCGCCCGCGAGCTCTTCGGACGACCCGAACTTGTTGGCCAGCGATGGCCCCCGCCCGCTTCCGTCGCTCAAATGGCAGCTGTCGCAGGCGAGATCGCCGAAGAGTCGCTCGCCTCGCGAGGTCAACGTGCCGCCGCCTCCCACGTTGCCGCTCAGCCATGCCTGATATGCCGTCGGTTCCATCACGAACACGCTGCCCACCATGCCGGAATGCTTGGTGCCGCAGTACTCCGCACAGAACAGATGGAACTGCCCGAGCTTCGTCGCCGTGAACCAGATGCTGCTGTAACGGCCGGGAATCGCATCCGCCTTGATTCGAAATGCCGGGAAGAACATCGAGTGGAGCACGTCCTCGGACGTGAAGGTGATCTTGACCGGGCGGCCCAGGGGCACGTGAAGCTCATTGATCTCGTTCTGGCCACCCAGGTGCTGGAACTTCCACATCCAGCGTTTGCCTGTGGCATAGATCTCGAGCGTCTGGTCCGGCGGGCGGTAGAGGTCGAAGTAGACGCTGGCGCTCCAGACGAAGATGACGATGCTGATGAGAAACGGAACAATCGACCACGCCAGCTCGAGCGGGATCGACCCGTCGATGCGCGCGCCGATCGCCATCGGATCGCTCGTCCGGTACTTCGCGGCGAAGTAGATCACGAAGATCGTCACCACGAGGGCGAAGAACGCCGCGACGGCTGTGATGAAGTAGTACAGGTTGTCCACGTCGGCGGCGAGCGAGGACGCTTGTTCAGGAAACCATGAAATCCCGGGGAACATAGGTGCTCAGGCGCGCCTTTCCGCGGCGTGGCGCGACTCGCGCCATCGCATCAGCACAGTGAAACCTACGATGAGACTCACGGTGAGCACGCCTCCTAGTCGGAGGATGTTCATGAACGCCGCGCCATACCGGCCGTGGGACGGGTCGTACTGGTAACAGTAGAGCAGCAGCTCGTCGATCACGGATCCGACTTTGCCGTTGCCTGAATCGACGAGTGCCAGTCGGAGATCCTTCGGGGAGAACTCGACGCCGTAGAAGTACCGAGACAGCGTGCCGTCGGCGTTGGCCACGAGCAGACCGCTCACATGCGCGAACTGCTGCGTCTGCTCGTCCCACTGATAGGTGAAGCCGGCCGCGGACGTCACCCGCCGAATGGCCGCCTCCTCACCCGTCAGAAAGTGCCAGCCGTCCGAGGTGTCGCGCGCGGTCCAATGATCGAGGTGGGCACGCTTCTTTGCGTTGGCCGCTTCGGGCGTGTCGCGCGGGTCGAAACTAATCAGCACGATGTCGAACTCTTTGCCGGCTGTGAACGGCAGCACCTTGAGCGCCGACGAGATGCCGTTCATCACCTGTGTGCACAGCATGGGGCACTGGTAGTACACGAACGCGACGACCACGGGCCGTGAGCCGAAGTACTCACCCAACGCAACGTTGCGGCCGGATTCGTCGGTGAATCGCGCGTCCAGCGGAAGACGCTGGCCAAGCCGCTGCGCGAACGTCACGTCCTTGAACTGCGGGGGCACGTTCGAAGCCACGATGCCGCTCGAAAAGCCCATGGACCCTGGCATGCCGGGCTGCTGCTGTGCGTTCGCAGTCGTCATGCAAAATGCAAGATGCAAAATGCAAAACGACAGAGTTACACGCCGCCATCCGCGCTTCCGCATTTGCATTCTGAAATTTGCATCTTGCATTACACCAACCCCACTTACCTTCTTCTTTCCATCATCCGCCCCGAGCTCGAATCGGACGGCATCACGCCAGGTGCGTCGGCACGTGGCTCGGTGTCCGTTGCCGGTGCCGCCTGCGCGCGCGATGGGAGCCCGCGCTCCACGGTGAGGCGCATCGCTTCGGCAATCGGGATGTGCACCGTGCCGGCGTTGCGATCCACCCACCCGTAGCCGTTCAGCTCGCTGTTCTCGCGCTGCCGGAACTCGAAAATCTCGTTCGCCGGGAAGCGTTGCAGCCGCGGTCCCGCCGGAAGCCGCTGTTCCTGGCCTACCGCGAGCGGGAACTCAGGGGCAGTCACCGGCTCGCGCGCACGGACGAACCAGACGAACATGAGCCACATGAGTACGTGCACGACGACCGCGCTGCCGAGAAGCCAGATCGCGAACTGCACGATCATCCAGACGTTGGCGTCCGTGTGCTCGTGTCCCGACCCAGGAGTCGTATTGAGGTACTCGTCGTCGGGCGAGGCGTGCGCGGCACCGTGGCGCTCCGCCATCAGTGGCCTCCCCCGCTCTCGAGCGCCTGCCGCAAGTACGGATCACCCACGGCCAGCAGCGGCCGCTGCCGGAGCTCGGTCAAGAACATCCACACCCACAACCCGCCAATCGCGAGCGGCGCGGCAAGATCCGTCCAGTACACGAAGAAACGACTGACTTGCTCTCCCTCGAGCAGATGCAGGTTCGCTCCGCTCGACGCAAACTCCGGCGAGACGAGCATGAAGATATCGGCGAACCGCATGAAGATCATCCACGCGGCGATGACGACCAGGCGGTAGGCATTGCGCTTCATGTTCCGCGAGAGCAGCAGGAACCACGGCACAAAGAAGTGGAAGATCACCAGAAACAAGGCGAGATACTGCCAGTTGTTCCGGGTGCGCGTGATCATGTACGGGATTTCTTCGACCAGGTTGGCCGCGAACGTCAGCATGTACTGCGAGAAGTTGAAGTACGCGTAGAACATGATGAGCGCGAACATCAGCTTCCCGAGATCGTGGAAGTGATGGGGCTTGAGCAGTCGCGACATCGGTTCGCGCTGGAACAGGTACGCGGCAGCGACGATGGTGAAGGCCAGCGCGGTGAGCCCCTGCCCCCCAATCATCAGGAAGCCGAAAATTGTCGAGTACCAGTGCGGGTTGAGCGACATGATCCAGTCGACACCGGCAGACGTGACGGCCAACGCATAGAAGACCAGTCCCGCACCGCTCAGACGCTGGATCCGGATGTTGACCGCGACGTCACCGCTGTCCTGCTGGCGCGACCACTTGTTGAGCAGGTACGAGATGCCCCACCAACCGGCGAAGTAAATCGCCGCGCGCGCGACGAAGAAGGGGGCGTTCAAATAGTACTCAGCCTTGTGTTTGAGAGCCTCGTCAGTGCGGACGAGATCCGCATTCATCCATGGATACAGCGAGCTCATCCCCAGCAGAACGGGCACGAACAGAATCATCAGCAGCGGGAGCGTGCGGCTCGAGGCCTCGAAGATCCGCCGGAAGATGCCCCAGGCCCCGCCCGACAGGTGCTGGACCATCATCAGCGCCAGCGAGCCCAGCGAAATCCCCAGAAAGAGCATGTAGGCGATGAGCCACGAGCGGAAAAACTGCGGGCGATCGATCAGAAATCCGATGGCGCATCCAAGCAGACCAATACCGGCGACGACCAGCGCGCGTATGCGCGGAACGTCGATGTCGGCTGCGGGCGGCGCGTAGGTCGTGTCCACGATTACCGGTTCTCCTGTGCGGGTCGCGCTTCGGTCGGGGGCTCTGCAGGACGATCGAGCTCACCGCGTCGATCCGGTGGCACGTCGGCCACAGTCGCGTGGCGACTGAGCTGCAGGGCGCGGATGTAGGCGGCAATCGCCCAGCGATCCGTGACCGTGACTTGCGCCGAATAGTCCTGCATCGCGCCGAATCCGTTCGTCATGACGTCGAAGAAGTACCCGACTGGCGCATTGCGGATCCGCTCCTCGTGATAGGACGGCGGTGCGCGGAACCCGCGCTGGACGATCATCCCATCACCCAGTCCCGTCCGCCCGTGACAGGGGGAGCAGTACACGTTGAACCGCTCCTGCCCGCGCGCCATGACCTCGGCCGTTATGGGCATCGGGAATTCGGTAGCCGGCTGGCCATTGACCCTTCCCGTATACAGATGCTCGTCCTCTCTGAGCTGGCCGCGCGCGACGGTGTTGGCGACGAGCATCCGCGACGCCGCGCCGTTGGCGAAAAAGTCCGTTTGCTGCAACGGGTCATAGCTCGGCGCATCGTGCATATCCTGGCGACATGCCGCGAGCGTCGCGCTCAGTACGACGATGGCGATGAGCTCGGTCCTACGGCGCAACTTCGGACACTCCTACCGGATGCATCGTCTCGAGAAACCTCCACGTGCCGGTCCGATCGAACCTCGGATCGGACGTCTCGATCACCAGAAAGAAGCGATCGGTGGACGCACGCGTGAAGGCATCGACGTTGAAGACGGGGTGATAAGGCTGCGGCAGCTTGTTCAGCGCCCACATCCCGAAGAAGGCCGTCAAAGCCGCGCCCAGCACGGTCGTCTCGAACGCCACGGGGATGAACTGTGGCCAACTGATCAACGGGCGGCCGCCAACGTTCAAGGGATACGCCACGGCCGATACCCACACCTCGAGCATGAATCCACCGATGCCGCCTGCGATGCCGCCAAGCAGCACGAGCAGCGGCAGCCGCGTCCGGCGGAGGTCGAGGGCCTCATTCAGTTCCTCGATCGGAATCGGCGAGTACGCATCCATCTTGCGATAGCCCGCGAGACGAGCTTTGGTTGCCGCCTCGACCAGCCCTGACGGCGTGTCGAATTCGGCCATCAGGCCGTAGAGCGTGGGTGCTGGTGCGTGCGCCATCACATCACGCGTGGTGTTCGGCGGTCAGCCCGGGGCCCCCGCCGCGCGTGTTGTGCGCGGTGGGGTGGAGCTTCGCTTCCGGCACGATCGTCCGCATCTCGAAGATCGCAATCGCCGGCAAGAAGCGGATGAACAGGAAGAAGAGCGCCAAGAACAGGCCGATCGTCCCGACGAACATCCCGAAGTCCCAGCGCGTCGGGGCATACATGCCCCACGACGAAGGCAGGAAGTCGCGGTGGAGGCTCGTGACAATGATGATGAAGCGCTCGAGCCACATGCCGACGTTCACGAAGAGCGAGAGGATGAAGAGCAGCGGGATGTTGTCGCGGACGCTCCGGAACCAGAACAACTGGATCATGCAGGCGTTGATCGCGATGAGCGACCAGTAGAACACCGCATAGGGTCCGGTCGTGCGGTTGTACATCATGTACTGCTCGTAGGGGTTCTGGCTGTACCAGGCGAAGAACGCTTCGTTGGCGTAGCCATATGCCACGATCATCCCTGTCACCAGCATGACCTTCGTCATGTTGTGGATGTGCCGCATCGTGATGAAGTCTTCGAGACCGTAGAACTTCCGCAACGGAATCGCCAGCGTCATCACCATGGCGAAGCCGGAGTAGATCGCGCCGGCGACGAAATAGGGCGGGAAGATCGTGGCGTGCCATCCCGGCAGCACCGAGACCGCGAAGTCGAAGCTCACGACCGAGTGCACGGAGAGCACAAGGGGCGTGGAGATGCCCGCGAGCAGCAGGTACGCCGTCTCGTAGCGCTCCCAGTGTTTGGCCGAGCCGCGCCAGCCCAGTGCCAACATCCCGTAGATGCGTTGCGCGACGCGAGATTTCGCGCGGTCACGCAGCGTCGCCATGTCGGGCACGAGCCCTGCGAACCAGAACAGCGCCGACACCGTGCCGTATGTTGAAACCGCGAACACGTCCCAGATCAGCGGGCTCCGGAACTGCGGCCAGAGGCCCATCGTGTTCGGATACGGGAACAGCCAGTAAGCCGCGAGCCAGGGACGGCCCGTGTGGAGCAGCGGGAACATCGCCGCGCATGCCACCGCAAACAGCGTCATCGCTTCCGCGAAACGGTTAATCGAGGTTCGCCACTGCTGACGGAAGAGCAGCAAGATCGCCGAAATCAGCGTGCCCGCGTGTCCGATACCGATCCACCACACGAAATTGATGATGTCGAACGCCCAGCCGACCGGAATGTTGTTCCCCCAAATCCCGATGCCCGTCAGCAGCAGGTTGCCGATGGTCATGTTCAGGATCATCAGCAACACGAACGCGACAAAGAACCCGAGGAACCAGCCGAGTGGCGTACGCTTGGTCAGCACGACATGACTGATCGTGTCGGTGACGGACTTGAACGTGTGGCCCGGCGTAATGACTGCCGGTGTCCGGGCCAGCAGTGCCGCCGTTTCCGCCGATTGGCTCGTGTGATGAGCCGATTGGTCCATCCCCTAGCGTCCTTCCTCGCCGTTGTCCTGAGTGGCTGGCGCGAGCTCGAGGTTCGGATTCCGGATGATCGCCAGATACGTCGTCCGCGGCCGGGTGTTGAGCTCCGCGAGCAGCGGATAATTCAGCGGACTAGCCTTGCGCTTCGAGACCTCGCTATTTGGATCGTTGATGTTGCCGAAGGTGATGGCGTCGGTTGGGCACGCCGCCTGACAGGCGGTGACGACATCGCCATCACGAATCTGCCGGTCCTCGAGCTTGGCCGCCACGCGCGCCTGGTTGATCCGCTGCACGCAGTACGTGCACTTTTCCATCACGCCACGGCTTCGCACGGTGACGTCGGGGTTGCGCATCAGCTTGTAACTGGGTGTGTCCCAGTCCGCGTAGAGCAGGAAGTTGAAGCGCCGCACTTTGTACGGACAGTTGTTCGAACAGTAGCGCGTGCCGACACAGCGGTTGTAGACCATGTCGTTCAGGCCCTCGTCGCTGTGCGTCGTGGCCGCCACGGGACAGACCACTTCGCATGGCGCCGTCTCGCACTGCTGACAGGGCATCGGCTGGTGGTACGTGTCGGGATTGTCCAACTGGCCGGTGTAGTACCGATCGACGCGCAGCCAGTGCATCTCGCGGCCGTTGAGCACCTGCGACTTGCCGACGACGGGCACGTTGTTCTCCGCCTGACACGCCACGACGCAGGAGTTGCAGCCGGTGCAGACGTTCTGATCGATCGTCATGCCCCACTGGTACCCCTTGCTATAGTCGTGGTCCGTGTACATCGTGAGGCCGGCGATCGGCTGGTGCTCGCGCTTGGCGGCAAACGTCGGATCTTTTTCGAATTCTTCGACCGTCGCCTGACGAATCAGATTTCGGCCTTCGAGCGTCCAGTGGTCTTGAGTGCACGCAAGCTCGTAAGTCGTGTCGGTATTGGCGAGCTCTACGCCCGTCAAGATGTCCTGGGCCGCGAGAGTGCGCAGGACACCAACATCGACGCCGATTCCATTCGCAACGTGGCCCGCCCGCGCGCGACCGTACCCGACGTGCAGCGTCAGCACGTCAGGCGCCTGACCCGGAGCGACCCACACGGGAATCTTGAGAGAGCGACCACTCTTTCGCAGTTCAACGACGGGCACTCGCGATGGTGCATCGTCGGTCGGGCGCATGGTGCTCAGACCCAATCGGACGGCCGTCGCCGGCGAGATGAGGGCGGCGTTGTCCCACGTGAGCTTCGTCAGTGACTTCGGCAGCTCCTGGAGCCAGGGGTTGTTGGCGAAGCGACCGTCGTACACGCTTGGATCGGGACGAAAGACGACTTCGATCCCACCGGAGTCTGCCGGGACTTCGTTCGCGGCGACGGAGCTGGCCTGGATCGTCACTGTCTTCGGAGCAAACGCGGTGTCGGCCACGACGCCGTCGTGCAGCCAGCGCCGCCAGCTCTGGTCGAATGGCGTTGGTGCCGTCGGCACTGTGCCCGACGCCGGTGCGACTGCCGCCGTGACAGTGCTGGCGCTCCAGAAAGTCCGAACGATGTCGTACGCCGTTCGCGCTCCTCCCTCGCTCAACGCCGACATGACTTCGTGCATCGAGCGGCCGCCATAGAGTGGCGCAATCAACGGTTGCACGATCGTCACCGTGCCATCGTCGGATCTGACGTCGCTCCACATCTCGAGGAAGTGAGTCTCCGGAATGTGCCAGTGACAGAGCGCGCCCGTTTCATCGTGGAAGGGACCAAGATGCACACGGAGCGCAACCTTGTCCATCGCTTCGGCAAACTTGAGATCGACAGGGGCCGTATAGACGGGGTTTCCGCCGAGGATGACGAGCAGGCCGACCGTGCCCGCATTCATTTCGCCCACGAGATCCTGCAACTCCGCCCGCTGATTCGTCGGGCGCGCTTCGGCGGTCCGTGTGTACAGCACGGTCGCGCCGACGTTGCCGAGCGCGGCGTTCATCGCGTGAGCAAGGGCGTGAACGGCCGGGGGTTGACCCTCGCCGGCGATCACGAGGCTTCGGCCTCGAGCCGACTGCAGATCTTTCACGAGCGGCGCGATCCAGGACTGCGCGCCGGCCGGTGGTGGGGAGTTGCCCACGCCTGCAACGCCGAGTTGTGCCGCCACAGTACGTACGAAGGACTCGACCTCCGACGCGCGAAGCGGCAGCCGGTGATCGGCCTTTGTGCCGCTATTCGTGGGTGTGCTCTCGACCGCGTAGAGTCGATTGATCGGCGCGCGATCTCCTTCGATGCGTCGTCGCGCCGCAAAGGCTCGCGCGTGCTTCAGGCCACCGTTGCCAGCACACAGGAAGTCGGCGTCGAGCGAGAGGATGACGTCGGCCTTCTCCACCATGTACTGTTCGTCGACGTATTCGCCGAACGCGATCCGGCTGCCCTCTCGCGCGTTGTGTCGCCCAAAGGGCTCCCACTGCACCCACTTCGTCTGCGGAAAACGATCAAGGAATTCCTGGATCTGCGCGTGGAGAGTGGGTGACGCCACGGTCTCGCTCAGGATGCGAATGCCCGCACCCTTGCTCCCCTGTTGTGCCGTCAGCACCGTCTGCATCGCCGCAACGAAGGATTCGAACGAGCGAATCTCGCCGAGATGCGTTATCGTCTGGGAGCGATCAGGATCGTAGAGACCGAGAATCGCCGCCTGCGCAAAGAGGTCCGTCGCACCGCGGCTCGACGGATGGTCAGGATTGCCTTCGATCTTCGTCGGTCGCCCTTCGTGGCTCTCGACGAGCAGACCGACGCCGGATCCTGCAAACGGCATTGCCGTCGCGTAGAACAGAGGCTTTCCAGGAACGAGCTCCTCGGGTTGGCGCACATACGGAACGATCGCTTCATCGGGCTGACGAGTGCATGCGCTCACGCCCGCGAGAGCGACTGACGCGCCCATCAATTTCAAGAAGCCGCGACGGCCGACCGGATCGAGCCACTCTGACGCGTTTTGCGGAAACTCGCGGTGGAGAAACTCCTTGAACTCGGACGTTTCGGCAACCGCCTCGAGGCTGCGCCAGTACTCGCGACCGCGCGTTCCCTCGAGCTTGGCGCGGAGCGCCTGAATATCCATGTTCATGTGCGGGTCACCGATGACACGTCGAGCAGCTGGTGTTGCCCTTGATCCCGTACTCCTGTACAAGCCGCGGGCCCTGCACCGACTGAGGCACCGGCGGCCGATAACCCATCGTGAAGACCTCGCTGCGAGGACGGACGTACTGTTCGGGGTTGCGGTGGCAGTTGATGCACCACTCCATTTGCAGCGACTGCTGTTGTTTCATGAGCGGCATCTGATCGACGCGCCCATGACACGTCTCGCATCCCATCCCCTTCTTCACGTGAATACTGTGGTTGAAGTACACGAAGTCGGGAAGATCATGCACGCGCGTCCACTGCAGCGGCCGATCGTCGCGGAAGCTCGCGCGGACCGGTTCGAGGATCGGTGCCGACTGCCAGATCTGCGAGTGGCAGTTCATACAGGTCTTTGTGGGGGGAATACCTGCAAACGACGAAGTCTCGACCGATGTGTGACAGTAACGGCAGTCAATGCCATCGTCGAGCACGTGATGGAGATGGCTGAATTGCACCGGCTGCTCGATGTACTCGTTGGCGCGAGTCACGTACGACGAACGCCCCAGCAGTATCGCCAGCCCGATGAGTCCTCCGACCAGGATGAGGATGCCGGCGAAACTGAGCTTGGAAAGGGTATTCGCGCTACGATGGAAGATCTGTGGCATCGGCGGCTACGGAGGTGGCTGGAACGGGCGGCCGCCTACGTCCCGACTTGTATCACAATTGTGAAAAAAGGATCAAGCGGCGCAAGGGCCGTTCGACCCCGCTGTGCAATCGCGGGATTCTATGCGCAAATGTGCTGTGCTTCCACGGGTCATCGCCTTTGTATCCTGGGTGTTGGCCGGCCGAGTGCCGGGTATACAATCGCGGTCGGCACCGCAACCTCATGAGTGACAGGAAGTACCGTCAACGCGGCTACCAGGACGATGACCGGGACCGCCAGGCCAGGCCGAAAAGCCCTCGGCCTGCTCCAGAACCCGGTGCGCCGGCGGGTGCGCGCCGCATCTCGCAAGATGGCCCCAGGAACATCAACATGCCGGGCTATCGCGAGGTTGTTCGCTGTGCGCAGTGCGGCAACGTCGTGACAGAGGCCGTTGGACTCATCAGCCGCTGTCTGCGGTGCGGCACCGATCTCCACTCGTGCGCGCAGTGCACGTCCTTCGATCCGGGCAGCCGGTTCGAGTGCATGCAACCGGTCACCGCGCGTGTCAGCCCGAAGAACGTCGGCAACACGTGCACATTCTTTTCAGCCCGGACGACCGTCGAGCGCGAAACGACCGCGCCTCGGACCGACGACGCCCGAAAGGCCTTTGACGATTTGTTCAAGTTCTAGTGGGCTGGTGTCAACTGGCACTCCGGTGTCTGTCCATGAGTCGAACGATCCGTTATGGCGTTGCTGTCTGAACAGGACCGGCAGACCGTTCGCGGACATCTGGCGGTCATCGAAGAGCCGGTCACGCTGCTGCTCTTCACGCAGACGATTGCGGCTCCTGAAACGGCGCAGGTGGCCCGGCAGGTGCTCGACGAGATCGTTGCCCTGAGTGATCGACTCACCCTCGAGGAAGTGAACTTCGTCCTCGACCGCGACCGGGCAGCCGAGTACGGCATCGAGCAGATTCCATCCATCGTGCTGCTGAAGGGCACGCAAGACACGCGGATGCGTTTCATCGGCGCTCCTGCCGGATACGAATTCATGTCGCTCATCGAAGCGGTCATTCTGGCCGGCACGAATGACTCGGGGCTGAGCCCCGATAGCCGCGCATTGATCGCCGAGCACGTGACGGCACCCGTCGAGATCCATGTATTCGTCACGCCCACGTGCCCGCACTGTCCACGCGCGGTCACGCTCGCGCACCGGATGGCCGTGGAGCACTCCAACATTCGAGCCTCGTGCGTCGAGGCCACCGAGTTCATGGACCTGGCGCGGAAGTTTCGCGTCACAGGAGTTCCCAAGACGGTTGTGAACGGATTGATCGAAATCCTCGGCGCGGTACCTGAGGATCAATTCGTGCGGACCGTTCTCGGCGTCTTAGACGACTCTGTCCCACCCTCATAGCGCAGAGAGAGCCCGCGACTCCCTACTTCGCCCGTGCGATCGTTGCCTCCTTGATGAAATCGAGCTTCGGGTACTCGGCCGTCAGGTACGCGTTGCCCTCACTCTTGATGCGCCGTTGATCGGGAACGTTGGTCCGGCCGTACCCGCCAAACAAGGTATCGACGACCTCCATGCCAACCGAGACGTGACCAAACGGCGCGAATCCATCGGCGTCGAGATAGCTGTTGTCTTTGTAATTGATGAAGACCATCGTGTAGCGCGTGTTCGGGCTCGACTCTTTCGCGAATGATACGAAGCCGCGCGTGTTGCTTTGCTTCACGGGCTCGTCCATCAGGTTGGCTGACGCCCAGGCGGCTTGAATGGCCGGGTCACCATTGAGACCGAACTGCACCATGAATCCGGTGAGCACTCGAAAGAATCGCGCGCCATCGTAGAAGCCGCTCTTCACCAGGTTGTAGAAACGATCCGCCGCGAGCGGCGCCCACTCGCGCTGCACGTCGATGACGAAGGGACCTTGGCTCGTCTCGAATCTCGCGCGATATGTTGGCGGTGCCTGTGCGGTGAGTCGGGCGGGATCGGGAGGCTTGGCGCTGCCGGCCCGTTGAGCGCTCGCGAGAGAAACGCCGCCGGCAAGGAGTGCAAACATCGTCGCCGTGAGGCGACCTGCCTTTCGCGGTGCGATCATCACGTCACCACCCATTCATGCCTCCAACTTCTCGGCGCCGTGTGCTGTCGAGCTGCGATCGAATGATCGTTGCGCGATCAGGGCGACTGAGGATAGATCTTACTTGCGGGGATTTCAGGGTGGCGCGGCCCAAACGCCGCCTCAATTTCTTCTGCGAGGTGACTCATGGTGGGAGCGAAGCGATCGGTCGTGACGTCGGCGGTTCTGACAATGACTCTGGCAAGCGCGACAGTCACGCGCGCCGCAGGTCCATGGAAAGGCCACGCGGATCTCAGTGGGTACCAGGAGAACTTGACGCTTTCAAGCCCCGCGACAGGAACATTCGATCTGAAGATCAGCAAGGACGGCAACTCCGTGGAATACACACTTCGCTACGAGGGGCTGGCCACCAACGTGTTGTTCGCGCATATCCATTTGGGCAGGCCGGCCATCAACGGTGGCATCATGGTCTTCCTGTGTACGAACGGTACGCCGCCTGCTGGCGCGCCTCTCCCACCTGCGTGTCCACAGGGGGGAGGTACCGTCACGGGCGTTCTGGAGGCGGCCGATGTCATCGGGCCGAGCGGTCAGGGTGTCTCGGCTAATGAGTTCAGCGAATTCATCCAGGCGCTGCGTGCGGAAGCAGCCTATGCCAACGTGCACACGATGGCTTTCGGCGGCGGTGAGATTCGCGGCCAGATCACCTTCAGTCGCGAGGACACGATCAACGACGATTGATATTCGAAGCGTCGTAGGTCGATATCGGACGCGGCCCCCCCGCGTCCGGCGCAGTCAGAACGATGTGGCCCTGGGCGCATATGTGTGCGATGTGCGTTTTTGCACCCGCGTGGCAACCGTCGCCACGCTGTCTTCGGCAAGCGTGAGTGAAGGTTGGCGGAGAGGAAGGGATTCGAACCCCTGGAAGCCTTTCAGCTTCAACGGTTTTCAAGACCGCCGCCTTAAACCACTCGGCCACCTCTCCACGCGAAGCGTGAACCTCCGGAACCCTGTGAACCTTCGGAACGCCGAGTCTAGTTTCTCCTGATCGCCGTCGCCCCGTCCATGAACGGTCGGAGCGCGTCTGGAATGA
>Ga0114129_10009518_pt1 | contig 13860 bp, 12 predicted proteins | sample RhiMetdeltSRZDD1_FD_80071 | JGI IMG/M metagenome (GOLD analysis project Ga0114129, IMG submission 80071) | Populus rhizosphere microbial communities from Tennessee, USA - Rhizosphere MetaG P. deltoides SRZDD1 (version 2) (version 2) | ecosystem: Host-associated > Plants > Roots > Rhizosphere >...
CGCGCGCACGCGGGCGGCGATAGCATCGGCGGGAACGATCTCGTGGACGAACCCCGCCCGCAGCGCCTCCTCGGCCGACAGGAGGCGCGCCGTGAAGATCAGCTCTTTCAACCGTGAGGGCCCGAAGAGGTCCACGAACCGCGAGTACGCTTCCATGGAGAGACAGTTCCCGAGCGTGCGCGCGATGGGAACGCCGAAGCGGGCGTCGGGCGTCGCGATGCGGAGATCGGAGACGGCGGCGAGACCGAAGCCGCCACCGACGGCGTAGCCCTCGATCTGCGCGATCACCGGCTTGGTGACGCGCTCCAGCCGCCCGACGCGCCGGTCACCGCCGCGCTCGTACTCGAGGCCATCCTCGGCCGTCTTGAACGCCTGGAACTGGCTGATGTCGGTGCCCGCCACGAACGCCTTCCCGCCCGCCCCGCGCAGCACGAGCACGCGCACGGCGTCGTCGGCATCGACCTCCTCGCACGTCTGGTAGAGGCGCTCGTACATCCCCCACGTCATCGCGTTACGCGCTTCCGGCCGGTTGAAGGTGAGGGTGACGATGGGACCATCGCGGTCGACGAGGACTTCGGAATTCATACGCGCGCGGCATCCTAGCACGCCGTGACGCGCGCGCGCCGTGTGCTACGCTGTCCGCCCATGGCCGCCCTCGAGGGCATCCGCGTGATCGATCAGACCCAGGTCATGGCCGGGCCCTTCTGCACGATGCTGCTCGCCGACATGGGCGCCGACGTCATCAAGGTGGAACCGCCGGGCGGCGAGTACACGCGGCGTGAGCTGCCGCTCGGCTCGGGTCACTCCGCGTCGTTTCTCGCCGTCAACCGCAACAAGCGCGCGCTGACGCTCGATCTGAAGCAGCCGGACGGCGTGGCCGTCCTCGAGCGCCTGGTGGCGACCGCGGATGTCCTCGTCGAGAACTACCGGCCCGGCGTGGCGCGGCGGCTCGGCGTCGATTGGGACACGCTGCGCGCCATCAATCCGCGGCTCATCTATTGCTCGATCTCCGGCTTCGGCCAGACCGGGCCCTACGCTGCGCGCGGCGGCTTCGATCTGGTGGCGCAGGGGATGAGCGGGATCATGAGCGCGACCGGCGCCGAGGGCGGCGCCCCCGTCAAGGTCGGCGTTCCCATCACCGACCTCGGGGCGGGACTCTTCGGCGTCGTCGGCATCCTGTGCGCCCTGCGCGCGCGTCACGTCACGGGTCGCGGCCAGCTCGTGGACACATCGCTCTTCGAAGCCGGCCTCGCGCTGTCGGCGTGGGAGGCCACCCAGTACTGGTACACGGGCGAGGTCCCGCGCGGTCTCGGCACCGCACACCGGCTCAACGCGCCGTACCAGGCGTTCCGCGCGAGTGACGGCCATTTCACGGTCGGCGCCGCCAACGACAATCTCTTTCCGCGGTTCGCGGCGCTCCTCGATCTTCCGCACCTTCCCGCCGATTCGCGCTTCGCCACCCCGGGCGCCCGTCTGCGCAACCGCGCCGAGCTCCAGACGCTCGTGGAAGCGGTGACGGTGACGAAGCCGCGCGCGCACTGGCTGGCCCGCTGCGAGGAGGCCGGGGTGCCGGCGGGGCCTATCTACTCCGTGCCGGAGGCGCACGCCGATCCGCACGTGAAGGCGCGCGGAATGGTGGCGGAGATGCAGCATTCCGAGCTTGGCCGCGTGAAGGCGCTCGGCAATCCCGTGAAGATGTCGAAGTCGCCGCCGCAGCTGCGCACGGTGGCGCCCGCGCTCGGCGCCGACACCGACGCCATCCTGAAAGAGCTCGGCTACGCCACCGACGAGATCGCCCGGCTCCGCGGGAAGGGTGTGCTGTGAAGCCGCTGCACGGTATCCGCGTGATCGACCTCACGCAGGCGATGGCGGCGCCTTTCTGCACGATGAACCTCGCCGACATGGGTGCCGACGTCATCAAGGTCGAGCCACTCGGCGGCGAGGACATGCGGCGGGGCTCCACCCAGAAGAACGGCCACAGCGCGACCTTCATGACGATGAACCGCGGCAAGCGTGGTCTCGCCGTGGACCTGAAAACGCCCGGCGGCGTCGAGATCGTCCGCCGCCTCGCCAAAACCGCGGACGTGTTCGTGCAGAACTACCGCCCGGGCGCCGCGCGGCGCCTCGGTGTCGCCTACGAGGATCTCGCCCCGCTCAACCCGCGGCTCATCTACTGCGCGATCAGCGGCTTCGGCGCGACGGGTCCCTATGCCGCGCGCGGCGGCTACGATCTCATCGCGCAGGGGATGAGCGGCATCCTGAGCGTCACCGGCGAGGAGGACGGGCCGCCCGCCAAGGCCGGTGTTCCCGTGAGCGATCTCGCCGCCGGCCTCTTCGGCGCCTACGGCATCCTCTCTGCGCTCGAGTACCGCGAGCGGACGGGCGAAGGACAGTTCGTGGACACCTCACTGCTGGAAGCCGCGATGGCGCTGACCGTGTGGGAGTCCACCGAGCACTGGGCCACGGGACGGACGCCGAAGCCGCTCGGCTCCGCGCATCGCCTCGCCGCGCCCTACCAGGCGCTGCGCGCGAGCGACGGCTATTTCACGGTGGGCGCGAACACCGACAAGCTGTTCTCGGCGCTCTGCGACGCGATCGGCCGGCCCGAGCTCGTGCGCGATCCGCGCTTCTCCGATCGTGCCGCGCGCCTGGCGCAACGCCCCGCGCTCGTGGCCGAGATCGAGAAAGCGACGACCGGTGAGCCGCGCGCGCACTGGCTGGGTCGACTCGACGCGGCCGGTGTCCCGAGCGGCCCCATCAACTCGTATCCGGAAGCGCTCGCCGACCCCCACACGCTCGCGCGCGGCATGGTGGTCGACCTCGTGCATCCGGGCGCGGGCGCCGTGAAGGCCCTCGGCGTGCCCGTGAAGCTCTCCGACACGCCGGGCGCGGTGGATCGCCCGGCGCCGCTCCTCGGCCAGCACACCGCGGAGATTCTCACCGAGCTCGGCTACAGCGATGCCGAGCAGCAGGAGTTGCGCGCCGCCCGCGTGATCTGAACGAAACGCGCGTTGCGCGGCACCGGTGACTCTGCTACCGTCTGCGCGTTGTTCGCGCCCGGGCGCCCCCGAGGGCCCAGGGAAGGCGGTGCGAATCCGCCGCGACCCCGTCACTGTGATCGGGGACGAAACCCGCGAGTGCCACTGGCGGAAGAGCCGGGAAGGCGCGGGGAGTAGGACGATCCGAGAGCCAGGAGACCTGCCCGCGCGCGCAGCCTCACACCGGACTTCGAGGGAGGGCCCGGGGACGTGGCGTCTTCGTTGTTCATTCTCGGCGGCGCGCGCAGCGGCAAGTCACGGTTCGCCGTCGCCTCCCAACCCACCCGCGGTCGCATCGCGTTCGTGGCCACCGCGCTCGCCGGCGACGCCGACATGGCCGCGCGCATCGCGCGCCACCGCGCGGACCGGCCGGCGGCATGGGCGACGTTCGAGGAGCCGCTCGACCTCGTCGCCCGGCTCAAGCAGCTCTCCACCGCCGCGGATGCCGTCGTCGTCGATTGCCTCACCGTGTGGGTGTCCAACCAGCTCCTGCGCGGGGACAGCGAGGACGCGATCCTTGCTGAGGCCGACGCGCTTGCCGCGCTCGCGGCGCGCCCGCCGTTCGAGCTGACGGTCGTCTCGAACGAGGTCGGCGAAGGCGTTCACCCGCCCACCGAACGCGGCCTTCGCTTCCGCGATGTCCTCGGTCTCGTCAACCAGCGCGTTGCCGGCGCCGCCCACCGGGTGGTGCTGATGGTCGCGGGCCTGCCGGTCACCATCAAGAGTGGCGGACGTGAGACGCCTGGGAGGAGCGATGCTTCCCAGGCTCCTTGAGCGAATCACGACACCCGACGCGGATGGCGTGCATGCCGCGCAGCGACACCTCGACACGCTCACCAAGCCGCCGGGCAGTCTCGGTCGCCTGGAAGAGCTCGCGCTGCGGCTGGCCGTGCTGCGAGGTGGTCCGCCACGCATCGAGCATCCGGTGATCTTCACGTTCGCCGCTGACCACGGTGTGGCGGCCGAAGGCGTCAGCGCGTATCCGCAGACGGTGACCGCGCAGATGGTCGAAAACTTCCTCCGCGGCGGCGCTGCCATCAACGTGCTCGCGCGGCAGGCCGGAGCGCGGCTCGCGATCGCGGACTTCGGCGTGGCGACGCCGCTCGCGCGCGATCCTGCCCTCGTCGATTGTCGGATCGGCCCGGGTACCGCGAACATCGCGGAGGGCCCGGCGATGACGCGCGCGCAGGCGATCCTCGCCGTCGAAGCCGGTGCGCGCCTCGCCGAGCGCGCGATCGATGACGGCGCGGATCTGATCGGCACCGGGGAGATGGGGATCGCGAACACCACGGCGGCCAGCGCCATCACCGCCGCGCTCACGGGAGCGGCAGCGGACGTCGTCACCGGCCGGGGCACCGGCATCGACGACGCCCGGTGGCAACGGAAGATCGAGGTTGTCGCGCGCGCACTGGCCGTGAACCGGCCGGATCCGCGCGATCCGCTCGACGTGCTCGCGCGCGTCGGCGGCTTCGAGATCGCCGGCCTCGTCGGTGTGATATTCGCCGGCGCCGCTCACCGGGCGCCGGTGGTGATCGACGGTTTCATCTCCACCGCCGCCGCGCTCGTCGCCGCTGCCATCGCGCCCGCGGTGCGGCCCGCGCTGTTCGCCTCGCACCGTTCCGCGGAGCCCGGGCACGCGCGCGCCCTCGCGCATCTCGCCCTCGTGCCCTATCTCGACCTCGGGATGCGGCTGGGCGAGGGCACCGGTGCCGCGCTCTTCATCCACCTCGCACGCGCGGCGGCGCTCATCTACACCGACATGGCCACGTTCAAGTCGGCCGGCGTCGACGGCCCCGCCGCGCCGTGATGATGCCGCGCGTGCTCGTGATCGGCGGCACCGCCAGCGGAGTCGGCAAGACAACGGTCACGCTGGGGCTCCTCGAAGCCCTGCGCCGGCGCGGCTTGCGCGTGCAGGCCTTCAAGGTGGGACCCGACTTCATCGACCCCGCGCATCACGCGCTGGTGACCGGCCGGCCCTCCTACAACCTCGACGCCTGGATGTGCGGGCGGACGGCGGTCCTCGAATGCGTGGCGCGCCATGCGCAGGACGCGGACGTCGTGCTCGTGGAAGGTGTGATGGGATGCTTCGACGGCGCCGACGCCACCGGCGAGGAGGGCTCGACGGCGCAGATCGCGAAGTGGCTGGAGGCGCCGCTCGTGCTGGTCATCGACGCCGGTGCCCAGGCGCGTAGCGCGGCGGCGGTGGTGCTCGGGTTCGAGCGGTTCGATCCCAGGCTCACCGTCGCCGCCGTCATCGTCAATCGCGTCGGCGGCGCCGTCCACGCGCAGTGGCTGCGGGACGCGATCGCCGGCGCGTGCCGCGCCCCCGTCGTCGGCGCCCTCGCCCGCGACGACGCGCTCACGCTGCCCGAACGTCATCTGGGCCTGGTGACCGCCGCTGAAGGCGTGCTCACGGCGGAACGCCGCGCCGCGCTCGCCGCCGCCCTCGAGCGATCCGTGGATATCGACCGTCTACTCGCGCTCGCGGCGCCGCTGTCAGTCGGTGCGCCAAGTGCGGCGCCATCACCGCGGCCGCCGCGGGCACGCATCGGTGTCGCCCGCGACGCCGCCTTCCAGTTCTACTACGAGGAAAACTTCGAGCGACTGCGCGCGGCGGGCGCCGAGCTTTGCTTCTGGAGCCCGCTCACGGATGCGGCGCTGCCGGACGTCGATGGGCTCTATCTCGGCGGTGGGTATCCGGAGCTGCACGCGGGGCGGCTCGCGGCGAACGCCGCCGTGCGCGCCGCGGTGCGCGCGTTCGCGCGCGCGGGGCGGCCGATCTACGCCGAGTGCGGCGGCCTCATGTACCTGGCGTCCACGCTCGAAGACCTCGACGGTGTCACCCACGAGATGGTCGGCGTCTTGCCGGCCGGCGTGCGCATGCTGCCGCGTCATCTCTGCCTCGGCTACACCGAGGTGACCTTCACGGCGGAGGCGCCGCTCGGCGCGCCGGACGCGACCGCGCGTGGCCACCAGTTCCACGCCTCGACCCTCGACCCCGTGCCGCCGTCGGTGAAGCGCGTGTATCGCCTCGGGCGCGGGCTCGCCTCCCCCGACGAGCGCGCGGAAGGCTACGTGGTCGGCAATGCTCTCATCAGCTACGTCCACCTCCACTTCGCCTCGAATCCGGCGCTGGCCGAGCGCTTCGTAACGAGCTGCGCGCGATGAGCCGCGTCACCGCGCTCGTCATCCGGCTTCTGATCGCCGGTGCTTTCGTCAGCGTCGCCTGGCTCAACGGCGCGCTGGTCGGTGACGTCGTCGCCGCCGGTGTGACGACGAAATTCGTCATCAAGGACATGCATGGCCGGGAGCTCTCGCTGCCGGAGGCGCCGCGGCGGATCGTGTCCCTGGTGCCGAGCGTGACCGAGCTGATCTACGCGCTCGGCGGCGAAGATCGTCTCGTGGGACGAACGGACTTCTGCGACTATCCGCCCGCCGTGCGCGAGAAGCGCAGTGTGGGCGGGATGCTCGCGCCCAGTCTGGAAACGATCGTGGCGCTGAAGGCGGACCTCGTGGTGGCGACACGCGACGGCAATACCGAGGAGACGTTCGCCCAGCTCGGTCGCCTGCGCATTCCTACGTTCGTGGCGGGCGCCGATCGCGTCGCCGACGTCTACGACCTCATCGGGCGCGTGGGGCGTCTCGCCGGTCGCGAGGCGGCGGTGGCGCCGCTGGTCGCCCGGCTCGAGCAGCGCATCGCGGCTGTCCGCACGGCGGTGGCGCCCTATCGGGTGCCGCGCGTGCTGTACGTGCTGTGGCCGGATCCGTTGATCGTGCCCGGCCATGGCGTGCTCGTGAGCGAGCTCATCGCGATCGCCGGGGGCGACAGCGTGACCGCGCACGACGCCGACGCCTATCCGCGCTACAGCGTGGAGGCGGCGGTGGCGCGATCGCCGGAGGTCATCGTCCTCGCCAGCCACGGCGCGAACATCGGCAACGTGGCGCGCGACAAGTGGGATCGCCTGACCAGCCTGCCCGCGATCCGGGCCGGACGCGTGTACGCGCTCGACGGCAACCTGATGCACCGCTACGGTCCGCGCATGGTGGACGGTCTGGAACGGCTCGCCCGCGCCATCCATCCGGAGGCGTTCCGGTGAGCGTCGTGTCTCGCGCGGGCACCGTGAGCGCCGATGTCACGCCGGCGACGACGGCAAGCCCCGTGCGCCGGCTGCTCGTCGTTCTGGGCGTCCTCGCCGTGCTGCTGCTCGCGGTCGCCGCCGCCGCCCTCTTTCTCGGGAGCGCCGGCATCGCGCCCGGCGCCGTGCTCCGTGTGCTCGGGGGCCGCGCCGAAGCGGACTCGGTGGAACGCGTGGTCACCCTGAGCCTTCGCCTGCCACGCATCGCCGCCGCCGCCCTTGCCGGCGGCGCCCTCGCGGTGGCCGGCGCCGCTTTTCAGGGCCTCACGCGCAATCCGCTCGCCGAGCCGGCCGTGCTCGGCGTCTCCGCCGGCGCCGCCTTTGGTGTGGTCACCGCGCAGATCTTCGGGCTCGGTGTGACGCTCGTCGATGCGCTCGGGCTCACCGCGTGCGCATTCGCGGGCGCGCTGGTCGCGGCGGGCGCCGTGTATCTGATCGCTTCCGTCGGCCACGGGCTGTCCGTGCCGACGCTGCTGCTGGCCGGTGTGATCGTGGGCGTGTTCTTCTCGTCCGCGATCACCGTCGTCATCTCGATCGTGGACATCAACCGGCTGGGCGGCGTCATCCACTGGCTCCTCGGCAACCTGGCGCCGATTCCTCCCGCGCCGCTCCTGCTCTTCGCCGCTCTCACCGCGCTCGGCTTCTGGCTCGTGGTCGGGCAAGCGCGCGAGCTCAATCTCCTCGCGCTCGGGGAGGAAGCGGCACGTCAGCTCGGCGTCGACGCGGAACGCCTCAAGCGCCGGATCTTCGTGGGGGCGGCGCTCCTCACGGCGACGGTGGTGGCGTTCGCCGGCCCCATCGGCTTCGTCGGTCTGGTCGTTCCCCACGTGCTGCGCGGCTTCCTCGGTCAGGACAACCGGCTGCTCGTGCCGACGTCGCTCATCGGCGGCGCGATCTTCTTGCTCGTGGCCGACACCGTCGCCCGCAACGTGGTGGCGCCCGCGGAACTGTCGGTGGGCGTCATCACGTCCTTCTGCGGCGCGCCGTTCTTCATCTACATCCTCCGCACGCGGACGCGGCCGGCGCCGTGAACCTGATCGAGCTCTCCGGCGTCGAGTTCGCGTATCCGGCCGCGCCCCGGCGCGCGCGGCCGTTCCGCCTCGCGCCGCTCTCGTTCGGCGTCGCGGCCGGGGAGATCGTGGGCGTGATCGGCCCCAACAGCGCCGGGAAAACCACGCTCATCCGGCTCCTCACCGGCATCGTGCGTCCCGCGCGCGGCGAGATCCGCCTCGACGGCTGTCCACTCGACGCGGTCGACACGTGGGACCTGGCGCGGACGGTGGCGGTGGTGCCGCAGGAGACGCCGCCCGCGTTTCCGTTCACGGTCGAGCAGCTCGTGCTGATGGGACGGTATCCGCACGCACCGGACCGGTATTTCGAGAGCGCGGACGACCGCGCGCTGGCCCAGGAAGCGATGGCCGCCACCGGCGTGCGGGACCTCGCGGCGGCGCCGCTCGGGAGCTTGAGCGGGGGTGAGCGGCAGCGCGCGGTCCTCGCGCGTGCGCTCGCCCAGCGTCCACGCCTGCTCGTCCTCGACGAGCCGACCGCGCACCTCGATCTCCGCTATCAGGTCGAGTGCGCGACGCTGCTGCGCTCGCTCAACCGCGAGCTCGGCATGACGATCCTGCTCGTCTCCCACGATCTGAACCTCGCCGCCGAGCTTTCCGACCGTCTGCTCCTCATGGCGGAGGGACGGCTGGTCCGCATCGGTGTGCCCGAGGACGTCCTCGACGAGGCGACGCTCGAAGCGGTGTACGGCTGTCGGGTGACCGTCGCCAAGAACCAGACCGGCGATCGCGTCCACGTGGAGATCGCGTGGCCGGAGAGGAGGTGAGAGGAGAGCCGTCCGTCATTGCTGCGCCCCGGAAGTAGGGAAGCCGGTGAGGCTCCGGCGAGCCAAAACCGGCACGGTCGCGCCACTGTGAGTGGGGAGCGCCCGTCCTCGATCCCGCGCCTTGATGCGCGGGAGCCACTGTCCGCCGTGCGCGGACGGGAAGGTGGGACGCGCGTGGTGATCCACGAGTCAGGAGACCTGTCCGGGACGCCTGTTCGTCACCCTTTCGCGCAAGAAGGAGTGAGCCGTGACACGTCGAATGCTCGTGATCGCGATGGCGCTGGTGGCAGGAGCGATGGACCGCGCGGGGGCCGAGGAGGAGCGGCCGCGCGTGCTGGACCCGTTATTGGTGACGGCGACGATGTCCGAGACACCCGCCTCGCAGCTCGGTGCGTCGGTCACCGTTATTGGCGAAGACGAGATCCGGACCTACAACTACGATCGCGTCGAGGACGCCCTCCGCTACGTGCCCGGCGTCGACATCCAGCGCTCGGGCAGTCTCGGAAAGACCACGAGCCTCCGCATCCGCGGCGCCAGTACCAGCCAGGTCCAGGTCCTCGTGGACGGGATGCGTGTGAAGAGCCCGACGTTGGGACAAGCCGACCTCTCCGAGCTGACGCTCGACGCCATCGAGCGCATCGAGATCGTGCGCGGGCCGCAGGCCGCGCTCTACGGCGCCGACGCGATCGGTGGTGTGGTGAACATCATCACCAAGAAGGGCACGGGCCCCATCCATGGCGCGGCGTGGGCGGAGGGCGGGAGCTACGGGACGTTTCGCGAGCAGCTCAACGTCCAGGGCGCGTATGGCGGCTTCAACTTCAATCTCTCCGGCACGCGCTGGGACACCGACGGCCAGTTTCCCAACGACGCGGGCGACCAGACGTCGTTCGGTGGGCGTGTCGGCTACGACTTTCCGTGGAAGGGCGAGCTGTACGTCACCGGACGCTACTCGAAGCTGAATCTCCAGCTCCCGATCTTCTCCGCACCGCCCACCGTCTTCGATCCGAATGCACGCAACCAGATCGAGAGCTGGCTGTGGAACATCGTCTACAGGCAGCCGATCTTCCCGTGGTGGGAGGTGAAGGCCCGCTACGGCCAGTGGTTCAACAACTCGGGCTTCCAGGACATGCCGCCGCCGGGATTCTTCACGACGATTTCCCAGATCGACACGCGCCGGCTGGAGGCCGAGCTGCTCAACACCTTTCGTATCGGCAACTGGGACACGTTGACGATTGGCGCCGAGTACCGGAGCGAGCTCGGTCGCAACACGACCCTCGGCTCCTTTCCCACGAAGTTCTCGAAGGAGCTGAACACCGTCTCCGTGTTCGGCCACAACGAGATCCGGCTCTTCGACCGCGTCTTCCTCGGGGGCGGCGTGCGCTACGAGGACAACGACACGTTCGGCACCGCGGTCGCGCCGCAGGCGTCGATCGCGATCGTGATCAAGGAGACGGGAACCAAGCTCCGCGGGACGTGGGGCAAAGGGTTCCGGGCGCCCACCATCAACGATCTCTTCTTCCCCGGCTTCGGGAACAAGGACCTCAAGCCCGAGCACAGCGAGAGCTATGACGTCGGCTTCGACCAGAGCTTCTGGCAGAAGCGCATCCGCGCGGGGTTCACGTGGTTCCACAACCAGTTCGAGAATCTGATCCAGTTCGCCCCGGACGCCTTCGGCTTCTTCTTCCCGTTCAACGTGGGACGCGCGATCACGGAAGGAGTGGAGGCCTATCTCGAAGCGGACCCGCTGGACTGGCTCGGCTTCTTCATCAACTACACCTACACGGCCTCGCGCGACATCGAGACCCACCTCGATCTCCGCCGCATCCCCCGTCACCGCTGGTCCACCGGTATCACGGTCACGCCGTGGGAGCGTCTGACCTTGTTCGCGCAGGCCAACGTGGTGTCGAGTCAGTTCGAGTCTTCGTTCGCCGGCCGCAATCCGGGCTACCATCGCATCGACACCGGCGGGACGTTGCGGCTGCTCGGGCAGCCGACAGGCAGTCGTCTCGAGCTGACGCTGCGGATCGAGAACGTCACCAAGGAACATTACGAGGAAGTCATGGGCTTTCCCGCGCTCGGATTAAACGCTATGGTGGGGCTTCGCGCCTTTTATCGCTGAGGGGGTCGCCACGGCAACACGGATTCAGGGCATCGAGGTGGCGGCGGATCGCGACGCCGTGGTCGTGCGCGCGCGTGACGCGCTCACCGTCGTCTCCACCGCCATCATCGGGGGCGGGATGGGCCGCGCCCGCGGCATCGTCAACGTGCACGTGGGCGCGGGCTTCCAGTGCGAGCACGCGGAGGCGACCATCCAGGCCCTCGCGCGGGGGCGCGGCGTCCCGTCGCCTTACGTGGGGCTGCTCACGGCGGCGCGGACGGAAGCGGCGGAGATTCGCGAGGAGGAGGCCAACGGTGTGACCGCGCTCGCGGTGGTCACCGTCGGCCTCACCCATCCCGTCATCGCCGGCGTCACGCCGCCGGCGCCCCCGACGGTCTCGACGATCAACAGCATCGTCATCATCGACGCCATCCCGGACCCGGCGGCGCTCATCAATGCGCTGACGACCGTCGATGAGGTCAAGACGTCGGTGCTGCTCGCAGCCGGCGTCAAGTGCGCCGATGGGCGTCTCGCCACCGGAACCTCGAGCGACGCCATCGCCGTCGCCACCACCGGCCGGGGCCGCCGCTGCCGCTTCGGCGGTCCCGTGAGCGAGCTCGGCTGGGTGGTGGCGCGGGCCGCGCGCGGCGCGCTCGAGGCGGGCGTCGCGCGCTGGATGAAGGAGCGGCGGTGATCCACGCCCGGCTCACGGCAACGCTGGCGGCGTCGATCGCGACGCACACGGCGTTGCTCTTCACGGCGGCGACGCTGTTGCCACGCGCGTCTCTGCTGCCGCCGTTGATGGTGGATCTGGCCGCGGGCGCGCCCGCTCCCGAGCCCGCGGCGGCACCGGTCACCGCGCGGGTCGCGCCGGCGCCGCGGACGCTCGCGTCACATCGCGAATCGACCGTCGCCGGACGGAGCCCGGGCTCGCGCGCGGACGCCGCTCCCGCCGCGCGGACATCGGAACCGCTCGCCGCGGTCCCCGAGACGCCGCCACGTTCCGAGGTTGCGCCGGCGCTCCCGTCGCTGTCAGCAGCGCCTGTTCAGATCACGGCGCCGTCCGCTCCCGCGGCGACACAGCCGGTTCCGCCGCCGTCACCCTCAGCTGAGCTGGCGCCACCGGCGGAGCAGCTCGCGACACCGGCCCCTGAAGCAACGACGCCGTCAGCTCGCGCCGCCGGACCGCCGCCGGTCGATGCCGCTACTGCGACCGCTCCGTCCGCCGCGCTCGGCGTTGCTCCGGGCGACGGACGCACGGCTGTCGCCACCGACGCCCGCCCCGGCGCCGCCGCTTCGATCGGCGCCGCGGGGAGCGGCGGCGCACATGCCGCGGCGACCGCCCGCGGAAGTGGAGGGCAGGGCCTCTCCGCCGCGGTGGCGCCGGGAGACGGTGGTATCGCCGGTGACGGCGGTCGCGAGTACGCCGGCTACCTGAGCCTGATCCGGACGAAGATCCAGCAGGCGCTGCAGTACCCGCCGGCGGCGCGACGCCGCAGTCTGAGCGGCACCGTGCATCTGGAGATCCTCATCGAGCCGAGCGGCGCCATCGAGCGCGCGTCGATCGTCGGCGCCTCCGCGCATCCCGTGCTGGACGAGGCCGTGCTCGCCACCGTGCGCAGTCTCCCGCCCGTCCCGTTCCCGCCTTCGCTCCGGCCGCGCCCGCTGCGCGCGCGCCTCCCGATCGTCTTCGAACTGCAGTAAGCTCCGCGGCAGCGGAGGGCTGCCATGGCGGTGCGGGAGCGTGACGAAAGCACGACCGAGTATCACGAGGTGCCGGTGGCCGGGGACGCCGTGGAGCGGCTGCTCACGGAGCTCTTCACCACGCACTGGGACGTGATCACGGTGGGGCCGATCATCGAGGGCGCTGCCTACGAGATCCGCTTCGCGCAGCCGCCCCGGGTCACGATGCTGGACGGCTATCTCACGGTCGATACCGGCGCCTGGCACTTCCACCTCTGTGTCAACGATCACCGTGGCGCCCCCACCGACGAGCTGGCGCGCCGCCGTCGCGTGGCGCGGGCCGCGTTCTACGTCACGCGCGGTGAGAGCTGCGTGCCGGGAAGCTGGGGCCTGCGGCTGTGGAACGGCGCGATGGAGCAGATGATCACGGTGCTCTTCCCGAACCCGTATTTCGATGACGCGTCAGGCGTGCTCGAGCCGCCGCAATGGGAGCGTACGACGCTCTGGGCGGACTACCAGCGCCGCTACGCCGCGCCGGGGTCCTGATGCCGCCGGCGCGGGACACGAGCCACCGCCAGCCGCGATGAGCGCTCCACCGGCGCCGTGCGTGATGGTGCAGGGGACGGGCTCCGGCGTCGGCAAGAGCGTGCTCGCCGCCGCGCTCTGCCGGCTGTTCGCGCGCGCCGGCTACCGGGTGGCGCCGTTCAAGTCGCAGAACATGTCGCTCAACTCCGCGGTGACCGCCGACGGCGGGGAGATCGGCCGCGCGCAGGCGGCGCAGGCGGAGGCGGCCGGCGTGACCGCCACCGTGGACATGAATCCGATCTTGATGAAGCCGGAGACCGACGGCCGCGCGCAGCTCGTCGTGCGCGGCGCCGCCACGGGGAGCGTGACGTTCCGCGAGTACATGGCGATGAAGACCGAGATGCTCGCGGTCGTGGAAGCGAGCCTGGCCCGCGTGCGCGCGGCGCACGACCTCGTGGTCATCGAAGGCGCGGGCAGTCCCGCCGAGGTCAATCTCGCCGACACCGAGATCGTGAACATGCGCGTGGCCCGCCTCGCCCACGCGCC
>Ga0114129_10009520_pt1 | contig 13858 bp, 14 predicted proteins | sample RhiMetdeltSRZDD1_FD_80071 | JGI IMG/M metagenome (GOLD analysis project Ga0114129, IMG submission 80071) | Populus rhizosphere microbial communities from Tennessee, USA - Rhizosphere MetaG P. deltoides SRZDD1 (version 2) (version 2) | ecosystem: Host-associated > Plants > Roots > Rhizosphere >...
GGGGCTGATGGCCGCGGAATTCGCCACCGAACATCAGGCGCGGCAGGCGGCCGTCATCGGGTGCGGGTCCGTCGGGCTGACCTGCGCACGCCAGCTGCAGCGACGCGGATTCGACGTGACGATCTACACGCTCGCGGTGCCGCCGAACGTCACGTCGAACATGTCCCTTGCCGGATTCACGCCGACCTCTGGCCTCGTCGAGACCGATCGGCGCACCCGCGAATGGGATGCGCAGTATCTGCGCGCGGCCGACATCTCGTACCGGCAGCTCCAGCTGCTGGCGGGACCGCATTTCGGCGTGTCGTGGCTGGATAACTTCTTTCTGACGGAGCAACTGCCGGGTCCGCCGCGGCCGCAGGATCCGGAGCGGCCGAATCTGCAGGCGCGATACAACATCGGCAGCGACGTCTACGGCCCCGGCGAGCATCCGTTCGGCACCAAGTACGCGATTCGGTCACCGCAGATCCGCATCGAGCCGTCAATCTACCTGGATATGCTCGTGCGCGACTTCCAGTTGTGGGGCGGGAAGATCGTCATGCGCAAGTTCGACACGCCACGCGACCTGATGACACTGCGTGAACCAATCGTCATGAACTGCACGGGCCTGGGGGCCAAGGACCTGTTCGGCGATCAAGAGCTCGTACCGCTCAAAGGCCAATTGACGGTGATGGTGCCGCAGCCGGAAGTGAACTATCACACCAACGGCGGCGTGCCGCCGGTTCCAGGCGCCAGCCTCGGCATCCACATGATGGCGCGCAGCGACGGCATCGTGCTCGGTGGGACGTCGCAGCGCGGCGTGTGGACGCTCGAGCCCGACGAGGCAGAACGCAAGCGCGTGGTCGACAGCCACATTGCCGTCTTCGGCGCGATGAAGAAGCTCTAGGACCGGTTTGTCGTCAACTGGTCGACTCCGGAGGCGAGATCCCATCCCTTCCGCTTGAGTTCCGGCAGCACGATATCAAGCAGGTCGAGAAGCGACGGGTTGTCATCGTGTAACAACACGATGTCTCCTGATGTAATCGAGCGCAGCAGACGGTCTGCACCGTGCTGGACGTCCTCGTTGCGCCTAAACGCCCAATCCCCGACATCCAGTGACCATGTCACACACTGCATTCCGAGAAGCCTGGGAACGAGCAAGGTGACGGGGGTGAGGCGTCCCCCAGGCGGACGAAAGACCTGCGCTCGATTGATACCATGGCGCTCCAACGCGACCTGACACCGCTTCGCATCCAGATAGAACCGCGACAGCGACGGCCTGCCATTCACATCGCTCCTGCGATGCAGGTACGTGTGATTTCCCACCCCATGTCCGCGTGACACGATCTCGGAAATCAAATGAGGTGCGCGTTTTATCCGACGTCCAATTACAAAGAAAATAGCGCGAGCGTCGAATTTGTCGAGCCGATCCAGCACCTGTGGCGTGACCTCTGGATGCGGTCCATCGTCGAATGTCAGCAGCGCGTAGGGCGGACCAAGCCTTCGGAGGTGTTGAGCCACGAGTGCTTGCGGCAGCAGGGCTTTGATCGTTGAAATCATCTAGAGCGCCCCGTCGCCATCGTAGAGACACGCGTACCATCGGTCGGGATCCGAAAGCGTGCGGTGAAGTTGTGGGTCGGCGGCTCGGTACCAGAACGGATTGGCGTGATTCCACAACTGATAAGGCCGTGACGCCTGATACACGCGCTGAATTCGTTCTGGGAACCCAACGGCTTCGAGCATGCATGCACCGCCCGCTTTCGCGACGTCGCATGCCGCGCCGAGCAGTTGCTGGATTGTGTTGGCGCCATCATCGACGACAAGCAAATCCGCGATACGAGCGCGGTTCAGCCGCAGGCGGGGAGCGTCCTGACGCACGACTACCATGTAGCCCATCAGTCGCCCATCATCAAACGCGCAAATAATCGTCGGTGGATGAGTGTTCGTATCCGGCCCAAAATGCCATCGCAGGGTGGCCGAGTCTCTAACCGCCCAAAGAATGTCGAGTCGACTGGATTTGGTTCGCCAGAGCTCATCAAACTCCAGCCCGATCCCGCTGGCCTGGCGCACCTGAATCGTCACCGGTCCCCGTGTTGTGCCCGGCCGCTGGCCACGGATTCGGTTCGTCACCGCGAACACCGGAGCAATTGCTGCTCCTCCGATCGCGCCCAGCACAGCCGATGATGACATTTTCACGAGCGCGGAGGTGACAAATGCTCGGTTCCGTAAGACCCAATACAAACTGCGTCGGTATCCGGACTGGGGCAGAGGCGTGAACTTCAGGTATTCGAAGATCTTCGCCGTCTCCGGGCCGGCTGTTGTGTTGAGCAGCAGGTCGGCCCCTTCCTGACGGACGTACGCGATAACCAGTTTCAACGCCTCGCCGCGAAAGTCCGGCCGGACGACGAGTGCGGTCGCTACCGCCGCCCTCAGCAGTCGGTCGCCGAAGGTGTATGCCTGCGGAATGTTGCTGAGAAACCCGACAATTTCGCCGTTGTGCTCAAGTACCCACCCTCTTTTCAGCGGCGCCTGGCCTTCCCGTGTCGCGGGGTTTTCCGTCCACACTTTCTGCCAGGCTCTAGATGTCGGAGCCGCCCAGCCGGCGACGACTGTTAATGCCCGGACACCGTCGAGATCGCTGAATTCGACCTCGCGAAGAAGACTCAACGAACCGGGTCCTGCTCTACCGTGACGGAGGGTTTTGACACGGCAGTGGCATCCGTCACGATGTGCGTCGGGCCCGCATACGGAACATTCGTATCCCAGGCGTAGACTGTGTCCGCCACGCGTGTTAGGCGCGACTGCTCTTCAAGAAAAGCTCTGCATGGAGCATTGCGGGCGGTCGCAGCATACTCCATAGTGAGACGTTCGGCGCCCTGCGCGCGGGCGCGCTCGATCAACGACTGGACAATGACCTGCTCGACCCCCCGGCCCATTACTCGGCAACTCAGAACGAAATCGACAACCTGTGCGCTGCCGTCGACGAGTTTGACGCTGGCGAGTCCAGTGAGACCGTAGTCGTCGAATCGATCCGAGACACGATAGCAGTACGCGGACACCGCTTCGCCCTGGCAAAATTCTAAGAACTCGAGTTCGGAGAGGCGCCGCGTCCTAAGATTCATCTGGTTGGTCTTGTTCAGGAGCTGCGCGGCGCGCTTTACGTTGTCGGCACCCAACGGTTCGATGTGGACGCGAAGATTGAGTGATGCAAGATAGTCCTCGAGCGATTGCGTCGACGTTCGGCTGCTGTGGCGGAGGCGTTCGGAGGCGTACATCTTTGTTCGCGCTCGATCTTCTTCGCTGATCGCGAAGGTGTCGAAACACGTGAGTTCAGCCAGCGCCTTTTCGTAGAGCAGTTTGTCGGCGGGCCATTCAGGGACCAGTACGTCCGGCAACGCCTGACGGACGCGCGCTCGCTCGACGGCGCTGTCGTCGATGAACACCGCTGCATCGAGTCCAAGATTGAGCTCCCGCATCAGATCGATGAGGTTACGAACTTTGTCGTCCCAGTTGATTCGCCACGCAGCGAAGTCGCCGCGGCGCAAGATCATCTCTGGATGCCGATCGATCGCCTCGAGGGCGACGGTCTCGTGGTTCTTGCTGACGATGCCGAGTACAACACCTCTGTTCGTGAGCGCTCTCAATGCCCGTTGAAAGCCCACAAAGGCTTCACCGATCGGATGATGGCCTCCAAGCTGGAGATTCTCCCAGCCAGCGTCGCCGACGATGCCGCCCCAAAGCGTGTCGTCGAGATCGAGCACCGCGATCTTCCGAGTCTGACCGCGCATTGCCCGTGCTGCAGCTTTGATGTCGAGCGCCGCAAGGCGGAGTACTTCGGGGCCAAACAGAATCTTTCCCAGATGCCACAGTTTTGGACTGACCGCCCTTTCACCAGCTAGTGCGACCCATCGGCCCGCATCGAGCACGTGAATATTTCCTGCGGGGGCGGTGACCTCCGCCAGGTGGGCATTCATCCTCAACAAAAAGTATGCGGATCCGTGCGCCGGCGAGAGGTTGATGATACCCGTGCCGCGGTCGTATGGTGCTGAGGTCCACGAAGGCACCAACACCGCAGTCACGCGGGTGGCCGCCGCTCTCAGTGCGTCTGCAAATATGTCAACCTCGGGCAGCAACTGCTCGAGGCTTATTGGCTGTCCATCTTTCAGACGCCCGAAAGACTCGATGACCGACTCGGGCCTCGTCCAGACGACGGCGATGTCGGGCCGGAATGACCAGGGTGTTGCCTGCTCGTCGACGAGCATTTGCATCACCTGGCCAAACGGAGATGAGCGCGTCTCGAAAGCTGGCGGATCGGACTGGCTGGACAGCAACGGGACCAACCCATCGATTGTGAAGTCAGAGACCAGTGCGCAACGAATCGGATTCGAAATGGCGGTGTCTCTCGCGCTGCCGTTTTCGTGCATCGTCAGCCCTGCTGGCCGCTCAGCATTCCGCATATGTGGTCCGTGAGTGACTCGATCGTCCTAAACGGATGCTGGCTGTCATCTACCGCATTCTGTTCCATAAACGATGCGGACAAGTCGACGACGCTGCCCAAGCCCTGTTCAATGGCTACCAGGAGAGTGATGAAGCCCACGGAATCCACTACGGCCTGTTCGCCAATGAGGGGTGTCGCCCCCGAGACCGGCGACAACTCAGGGCGTATAGATGCAAGAGTTTGTACGACCACGGACTCGACCTGATCGCGCGTCAGTGTGCTGCGTAGTGGCATATTCACGACCGGCTGTGTGCTTCAAAACTATCAAGGTACATGACTCCGCCTCGCGAGGTGTTTCGGTCCGCAAGCAGTGCGGCAATGAGATGGCTGGCAGCTAGCGCGGCCGGCAACGAGCCGTGTCGCCCTAGGGGTGTGTTCGTCAACTCGGTCCGCAGTCTCGGAGGGCGCATGACTACGAACTTCACAGTAGGGTACTCTGCGGACGCAGCGGCCACCAGCCCTTCAAGCGCACATTTCGCACTGACGTAATGGGGCCAGCTGGCCACTGGTTTCGTGACCGCACTGGAGGACACCAGCACGTGTGTGCCTTTCGATTTCGCCAGCGGTTCCAGGCAGGTGGCGAGTGGGGACAACACCAGCTTGAGGCTGTCCGCGACGTGACTTACGACGCGAGAAACGGCTTCGCTCTCCACCCACAGAGGCAGCAATGGCGGAGATGCGCTCGTGATCAGATAATCCAACCGACCGTACTTGCTGATCAGCCGGTCGCGCAATCCGGCGCACCACGTTGCGTCCATCGCGTTCCCTTGTTCCAACAGGACGCTGCCGGGCGCGTCTCGCAGCGACTCTCTCATTTCTACTGCTTCTCGCCCGCTTCGTGCGTAGTTGGCAACAACTGTGCATCCCTGCAGCGCCAACCCCTGTGCGATTGCCGCGCCCAGGCCTCGACTGGCGCCGATGACCAAGGCGACCCGTCCCTCGAGCACACTCGAAGAGGGACACAAGGCGTTGATTTCTGTAAGCGTTGAGTTGGACACTGCCTCGCGGACGAAGGCGGCGATCTCGACCGAGGCCACGATTTGGGTGCCACAACGCACCGTTGCCGATGCCGTCACCAGCTGAAAATGAGGGTTGGCGGACGTCACCGTGGCGGAATAGTCGAACGCGCTATCGCAGGTTGTTCCCCCGGACGGGAATGTGACGGCCAGTCGCGAGAAGAGCGCATGTTTACCCGGCAGCTCCATTCCCACGAGATAGCTCGCCCATAGCAGGGTTGCGCTCTGCCGATCGGCGGTTCCAGCGCTGGACAATTCGTAGCGTTCCAGGAGCTTCACAAAGCCCGATCGATCAGGGGACCAGCGGCCCGCAACGCTGAAACCAATCGGCAGCTCTGAGAATGTCCGGGTGGTGGGCTCGCTAGTCGGCGGCTCGTCGAATGTCGGAGCGAAATCGATGTGACGTGAATCCTGAAAGGTCACGCTCATCCTGACGACGATCCGCTTCCCGTCCCGGAGAAGGACATGGGCGTGGCGATCGCTTCTCGTGATCTCCACCTGATAATCGACGCCGATGAGTACGGGCGAGACGAACTCACAGTTCAACGTTGACATCGGCGCCGATCGGCCCGGCGATAGACGCCCCAAGCAGGCGAGAGCCGCGAGTCCTCCAAAAACGACGCGTTCGCCGAATACCGTTCGCCGCGCATAGTCGTCGGAGATGTGAAGCGGATTCCGATCGTGGCTGGCTTTCGAGAACAGGTCGATGTCGTCCTGGTTGAAGGTCATAGGGCGGCGTGTCGGCTTGTGAAGTTCAACCCCGTCGTCAGACAGCCTCGCCGAAAACACTGGAGCTGTCGAGTCTAACTGCGAGTTGATAGCAATGCCAAACTGCGCACCGATAGAAAGTCTGGTCGTTCATCTTCTATCGACAGGTGCGGCGGTCCGCTGCAAGACGCGCTATGCTAAAGTATTTTCTCTGGCTACCTGTCCCAAGTGCTTCGGGGCGCTCACCGAGAATCACCGCTGCCCGCGAGGTGCGTTCAGCCGGATGACGGAAGGGCTGTCGACCGTGGGGCTCGGTGCCATCATCGGCGCAGCCTTGTGCTACATGCTCGAGGAACGCCCGCCCGGCGCGCTCGTGATTGCGGCGGCGGCGCTCGGTGGCGTGCTGGCGAGCGCGGTTCGACAAGCCGTTCGCCCGTAAGATCCCCTCGGCCGCTACGCGCAGTAGCGCCGGACCACATCCATCAACACATCACAATCGATTGGTTTGCTGACGCTGGCGACCGCGCCCAGGGCCTGTGCGTGCGCCTCGAGGTCGGCGATCCCCGACATCACGGCCACCGGAACGCTGGCCACCGTGGGATCGCCCAGCTGCGCCCGTCTGAACTCGCTGCCGCCGAGCCGGGGCATCTTCAGGTCGAGGAGCACGAGGCAGGGGACCTCCGGCGCACGATGGCGAACCGTTCGAAGCAGGTGGAGCGCTTCGAGGCCGTCTTCGGCGGCCACCGTGTGAAACCCTTCCATCGCCAGGAGAGTCGCGAGCATCTCCCGCGTGTCGCGGTCGTCTTCGACGATGAGGACGTTGCCGTGGAACGCGCGCACCTCTCCCTTCATGGCCTGCGCTCAATCAAGTCCTGTGCCGCCTCGGCCATTGCGAAAACGGCCTCATCTGGCGCCTCGCCGCCGAAACGTGTCATGTTTCTGCGCAATGACTGGCGAACTTGCACCCCTTTCCTACGCCGAGTTCGAACGCGTCGATATCCGCGTCGGGCGGATTATCGACGTTCAGGATTTTCCCGAGGCGCGGAAGCCCGCTTATAAGCTGCACATCGACTTCGGCCCGGAACTGGGCATCAGGAAATCATCGGCCCAGGTCACGAAACACTACGTCAAGGGGGATCTCATTCACCGGCTCGTCGTCGCGGTCGTGAACTTTCCGCCGAGGCAAATCGGTCCGTTCATGTCTGAGGTGCTGACGCTGGGCGTACCCGACGCCGATGGCGCGGTGGTGCTGCTCACGCCCGAACGCGACGTCCCTTTGGGCGGCCGGATGTTCTGACCAGCGCGATCGCCGACAGGAGCGTGAGGACCACGGCCACCAGGATGCAGCCGATCACGATATCGTGAAAGACTTCCGACTCCAGCCACGACAGGATGTGAGGACCGTAGACAACGGCGAGCGCTGATTCGAGCCCGAAGCGTAACAACCGGCAGACGATGAGGGTGACGAAGAAGGTCGACGCGTTCACGCCCAGCGCGCCGGCCGCCAGCACGAACGGCGTGAACGGAAACGGCGGCGGAATGAGATCCAGGACCGCGAGCGTCACGGCGCCGCTCCGCTGGATCCTGGCGCGGACGCGGGCCAGCCGCTTCGGCGCGACGTACCGTTTGAGCCCCTGTTCACCGGCTTTGACGCCCATCCAGAACGTAAGCCAGGCGCCGGCGACCGATCCGAACGTCGCCAGGATCGGCGCGAGCCACCAGAGCGCCTGAAGGCGGGCCGCGAGGATGATGACCGCGGCGTCAATGCCGAAGGGAAGCGAGAAGAAAATCGTGGAATCGAGAGCGGCCAGGACGACGACGCCGATCGGCGAGGCAAGAAGCGTGACGAATCTGGCGGCGAACCATCGCATGTTGTGTCGCAGTTCGAAGCAAGGAGGGGGCCATTGATCGATGAGGAACGTCAACTGTGGCGTCTTGGCGATCTGGAATGCGTGATGGTGTCGTGCTGCTCCGGCGCCGAGCTCCAGGTGCGGAAGGCCGGCGAAATCGTGCTGCGGGAATTGTTTCCGTTGAAATCCGATCTCTACGAACGCGCCAACGACCTCCGGACGGAGTACGGCGCCGCGGAGAGCAGGAGGAGTTAGACCCGAGGCCTAGACGGGGAGACGGAGGTATGCGCGACAGCCGCGCCGGTCCACCCGATTCTCGAGCGTCAGCGTGCCGCCGTGCGCTTCGGCGATCTGTCGGCTCAGAACGAGTCCGATCCCCGAGCCCCCGGGCTTGGTGGTGAAGAACGGCACGAACAGGTTCGAAGCGTTCGTCAGGCCGGCGCCCTCGTCGTCGATCCACAGCTCGAAGCCGCGCCCCTCGCGCTTCCATCCGATGGTGACGCCGCCTCCGGTCTGCAGCGCCGCGTCCGTTGCGTTGTGGAGCAGGTTGATCAGCAGCTGCTCGAGTTGATCGGGGTCGGCGCGAACGATCAGATCGGGCCCTTCGTGGATGCGGACCTGTAGCCGCGTTTCGACGCCGGCGATTCGCCGGACGAGCGCGGACACCGGCACCGTTTCGAGGCGCGGCGCCGGCAGTTTCGCGAGGCGGGCGTACGCCGTCGTGAAGCGGCTGAGCGAATCGGAGCGCGCCGCGATGACGGCGAGCCCGCGTTTCATGTCGTCGATGATATCGGGGTCGGACATCGGATTGGCGTCCGCGCCGGTCAGTTCGCGCGCGAGAATCGATTCCAGGCTGCCGGCGATCGACTTGATCGGCGCGAGCGAGTTGTTGATCTCGTGGCCGATGACGCGGATTAGCCGTTGCCACGCCTGACGCTCTTCGTCGCGCAGCGGCCGGCTGACGTCGGCGAGCACGAGCAGCTGGTGCGGACGCCCTTCCTGACGGAACGTGGTGCGGCGCACTTCGTAACGGCCCGATCCGCCGGGGAAGGCGACATCCTCGATGCGCGGCGAGAGCCCTTCGAGACAGGTCCGCAGTTCCAGCTCGGTTGCGGTGCGGCCGAGGATCTGCTCGGCGGTCTGCGCCAGCAGGCGCTCGCCGGCGCGGTTGACGAGCCGCAGCGTCTGCGCGCCGTCGAACGTGAAGACCGCGACGTCAATCTCCACCATCACCGTACGCAGCAGCGCGCTCGCCTCGAGGGCGCCGAGGCGCTGATCGTGCAGCGTGGCGGCGAGGACGTTCACCTCGAGCATGACCGCGCCCAGGGGATCGTCGCCGCTCGCGCCGCGCGCGCGGATGGAGAAGTCGCTTTCGCGCAGCGCCGCGAGCAGGTTCGACAGCGTCTGCAGCGGCAGCACCACGCGATGGCGGACGCTGAACGAACAGCCGGTCCACACGCCGACGATGAACACCGTCAGCGTCCACTGCACCTTGGAGGTGTACGGACCGGTCCAGAGCAGGATGAGGGCGACGATCGCCGCCGGCAGTCCGGCGACGAGGGCCAGGAGCAGGATGCGCTGGTCGAACCGCAGACGGGAATCGGGGCGGCTGCCGGTGCGCTCGACCATGCCGCTCAGCGCGTTCTCGAGCGTCTCGCCAGGACGTGCGTGGATCACGGGGTCAGTGCTTGATTTTTGCACGCGGACGGTTCACGTGCACACAATCAAGGTCTGACCCGGCTACAGTCCGTAGCGCTGCAGCCGGCGATAGAGCGCGCTGCGGCTGAGTCCCAGCGCCTTCGCCGCCTGACTGACGTTGCCGTCGAACCGCGCCATCGCCTTCTTGATGAGGAAGCCTTCGACCTCTTCGAGGCTCATGTCCTCGATCCGCGACGTCGAGTCGCGATCGATGCGCAGCCCGAGCTCGCCCAGACGAATGGTGCCGCTCTGCGACATCAGCACGCCGCGCTCCACCGCGTGATCCAGCTCGCGGATGTTGCCCGGCCACGGGTGATCGAGCAGCGCCTGCAGGGCGGCCGGCTCGAAGCCGGTGAGGTTCTTCCGATACCGCTGCGCGTGCTGCCGCAGGAAGTGCGTCGCCAGTGCCGGGATGTCCTCGCGCCGATCGCGGAGCGGCGGCAGCTGGATTTCAATCGTGTTCAGACGGAACAAGAGGTCCTGACGGAAACGTCCGGCGCCGACTTCTTCGCCGAGATTGGAGTTGGTCGCAGAAACGATCCTGACGTTGACGTGCCGTGTGCGCGACGACCCGACGCGCTCGAAGTCGCCGGTCTCGAGTACGCGCAGCAGCTTGGGCTGCAGGTTCAGCGGCACGTTGGCGATTTCGTCGAGGAACAGCGTGCCGCCGTCCGCGAGCTCGAACCGCCCGACGCGGTCCGTCTTCGCGTCGGTGAACGCCCCTTTCACGTGGCCGAACAGCTCGCTCTCGAAGACCCCTTCCGACAGCCCGCCGGCGTTGACAGTGACCAGACCCTTGCCGGCGCGGCCGGACACGGCGTGGATTGCCTGCGCGACGGTCCCTTTGCCGGTGCCGTTCTCGCCGGTGACCAGGACGTTGGCCTCTGACGGTCCCACGCGTGAAATCAACTCGAGAACCGGACGCATCGACATCGCTTCCGCGATGAGCAGCGGACGGACGTCGGGCTTGAGCGAACGGTTCTCGGCTTCGAGGCGCTGCTGCCGGCGGAGCGCCCGCGCCAGTTCGACCTGCGTGCGGAGGATGGTGAGAAGCCTGGCGTTCTCCCACGGCTTCTGCACGAAGTCGCGCGCGCCGCGGCGCATCGCTTCGACCGCCACTTCGACGCTGCCCCAGGCCGTCATGACCACAATCGGCAGCGTGGGATCGTGCGACCGCAGCTGCGACAGCAGATCGAGTCCTTCCTGCCCGGACGTGGTGTCGCGTGCGTAATTCAGGTCCATCAGGACCGCGTCGAATTCCGTAGCGTCGATCGATTCGAGAATGCCGGCGGGCGATCCCGCCGATTCGATGCGGTAACCCTCGCCCTTGAGAAGGAGGCGGAGCGCCTCGAGGACGTCGGGCTGGTCGTCGGCAATCAGCACGCGCGGGATGGCCGCGTCTGATCGCGTCGGCGTGGAGTCAGTGATCGATTCGACGGGCCACCGATGTGCGAGTGCCACGAGGGTCTCCTTGAATCAGTCTCCAGACATCAGGCTCAGGCGAAGCGCGCCGCCCTTTAGACGTTCGACAGCGATCGCTGGTTTGACGCCTCTTCTTCGACGACCCAGCCGTCGCGGAGCTGAATGATCCGCGTTCCATAGGACGCGTTCACTTCCGAATGGGTCACCTGGACGATCGTTGCCCCGCTCTCGTTCAGCGTTCGGAACAACTCCATGATTTCTTTGCCCTGCGCCGTGTGGAGGTTACCGGTCGGCTCGTCCGCCAGGATGACCTGGGGGTTTGCGATGACCGCGCGCGCCACGCCGACGAGTTGCTGCTGGCCGCCCGAGAGCTGATTGGGATAGAGATCTTTCTTCCCCACGATCTGAAAGCGATCGAGGATGTCGCCGACCATGCTCTGGCGATCCTTGCGGCTGACGTTCCGATACGACAGCGGGATCTCCAGGTTCTCGTAGACCGTAAGGTTGTCGAGCAGGTGGTAGCTCTGAAACACGAAGCCGATGTGCTTCTTGTGCAGCTCCGAGCGCTGCTTCGGGTTGAGACGATGGACCGGCTGATCCATGAAGTAGTACTCGCCGGACCAGGCGCTGTCGTGCATGCCCAGAATGTGCAGCAGCGTCGACTTGCCGGCGCCGGACGGCCCCATGATCGAGACGAATTCGCCTTCCTTGATGTCGCAATTCACCCGACGCAGCACGTAGGTGCGGCCGACGCCGTGGGGGTAGGACTTTTCGACGTTGCGTAGGGAAATAAGCATCAGGGGTACTTGAGAAGGGATTTAGGGAGTAGGGATTGGGGATTAGAACGCGTGAGAGTAGTGGGCTTCGTTCTTACAAATCCCTAAGCCCTAACCCCGAATCCCTACAGGTTTCTACTCCGTGACCGCCATCTCCATCCGCTCCTCGACCACGCGGCCGTCGAAGAGGTGGATGCTGCGGTCCGCATGGCGCGCGTACCGCGGATCGTGCGTGACCATGCAGATGGTGGCGCCGGCGCGATGCAGCTCGCGAAGCAGATCCATCACCGCTTCGCCGCTCCGGGAGTCGAGGTTTCCGGTCGGCTCGTCCGCGAGCAGGATGAGCGGCTCGCCGGCGACGGCGCGTGCCACGGCGACGCGCTGCTGTTGACCGCCCGAGAGCTGGCTGGGCAAGTGCTTCGCCCGGTGGGCCATCCCGACGCGTTCGAGCGCCGCTTCCACACGCTGTTTACGCTCCGCTGCCTTCATGCCGCGGTAGGTCAACGGCAGCTCCACGTTCTCGAAGACCGTGAGGTCGCCAATCAGGTTGAAGCTCTGGAAGATGAATCCGATCTCGCGGTTCCGCACCCGCGCCCGTTCGGACGCCGCGAGCTCGGCGACCGGCCGGCCGTTCAACGTGAACTGGCCTTCGGTGGGGGAGTCGAGAAGGCCGAGAATGGAGAGCAGCGTCGACTTGCCGCAGCCAGACGGCCCGGCAATCGCCACGTACTCGCCTTTGTCGATCTGGAGGTGGATTCCCGACAGTGCGTGCGTCTCGACTTCGTCGGTGAAGAAGACCTTGGTCACACCATCCAGCTTGATCAACGCCTGTCCGTTCTCAGCCATCGTCTTCTTCTCCTGGCAGGCCTGATGCCTGCGCTACGTACGTCTGGGGGGCTTGCGCTGTCGTAGCGGCGGCCCTCGGGGCTGCCCGTTCTATTTCAACCGTATGCGATCGTATGCGTCGTAGGCCGACATGTCGGACAGGATGACCTGATCCCCGACTTTGAGTCCCGACAGGACTTCCATCGTGTTGACGGAGCTGCGACCGAGCTTGACCTGGACACGCTCGGCGTTCACGCCGTCAGCCAGAATCTTGAAGAGTCCCACCACGCTCTGTTCCTGACCGAAAGCGGGTCGCCCCATGAACAGCACGTCGTTCAGCCGTTCGAGCTCGATCGTGCCGTCGACGCTCAAGTCGGGCACCGCGCCCCTCGGCAGATCGCCGATCAGCGTGACGTCCACGGTGCGCGTGCCGTTCTGGACCGACGGATCGATGCGCGCGACGCGTCCCTGCACGACACCGTTACGCGTGTCGACCTCGGCCTTCTGGCCGATCTGGATGTCTTTCGCCTGGGTTTCCGCGATCTTGATTTCCGCCTTCAAGCGGCTCGGATTCGCCACGCGGGCGAGATTGGCTCCGGGGGCGACCTGCTGGCCGACTTCGACCGGCACCAGCTGCAGCATCCCGTCGAGGCCGGCGCGAACTTTCAACTCGTCGCGCTGCTGCTGCGTCAGGCGGAGCAGAGCGCGCGCCTGGTCGACCGCCGACTGCTGCACGGCAAGCTGCGCGCGGGTCGATTCGGTCTTGCTGTCGAGCTGCTCCTTCGCGATCTGGTTACGGACACCGAGCTGATCGCGCTCAACCTGGGATTGCTTGAGCACGAGCGCCGAGACGAGTTGATCTTTTGCGAGCTCCTCGTTCATCTGCGCCTGCATCTTCGCCTTGTTGAAATCTCCCTCTACTTGGGCCGCCGCCCCCCGCGACTGCAGTAGGTCGTTGGCCAGCGCCACTTTCGTGTTGGCTAAACCCGCTTCGGCCGCCTGCAGCTTCAGGGTCGCGTCCTGCAGCTGTTGTTCGAGCTGCGGGTTGGTCAACTCCAGTACTACGTCGCTCGCCTTCACAGGTGTACC
>Ga0114129_10009521_pt1 | contig 13857 bp, 10 predicted proteins | sample RhiMetdeltSRZDD1_FD_80071 | JGI IMG/M metagenome (GOLD analysis project Ga0114129, IMG submission 80071) | Populus rhizosphere microbial communities from Tennessee, USA - Rhizosphere MetaG P. deltoides SRZDD1 (version 2) (version 2) | ecosystem: Host-associated > Plants > Roots > Rhizosphere >...
GCGCGAACGTTCCCGTTCAAAACCGTGTCACAAAATCCGCCGCTCCTCACTTGCAGCCATCCGCCCTGTACCCCTGCCAATGATTGCGAGATTCCCCACCCGCCTCTGACTCTTGCGCCCTTTCTGCGTCACACTAATCGCCGCTTTTCCACCAATTTCCTCGCTCGTTCGCTCTCATAAGCACAGCCACGCCTTGTCTGCTGCCAAAGCCATCTCTACCCGACCAAATTCATCAATGGATACGTGCATCTATTGATCTAAAGGACGCAGGCAGCGACGGGCGGATATATGCACAACCATTTGCTGCTACCCAGATGGCTCGAAGTGCTGCAACAGTAGAAGCTTTCGAATCGCTGCTGAACTTCGGTATCACACATGAAGGTCGTCCCGATATCGACGGGATTACTCTGCGGAATCTGCGGCTTGCTATGCCTGATTGTCGCCGGAATCATCGTCGGGATTGTGATATTGATCCGCCGCAGAAGACAGGGCGCAGCCCCGGCAGCCTCGTAAGACACGCAGGATCACGCGTCGTCAATGCGACGCACACACGATAAAATAATCCAAAGCAGTCATTTCGGGCGGCACAATGCGATGTTGGTCGATGTGCGATGTACCCCGATGTACTCATCGGCCCATCGCCACTCATCAACACTCGCCTGCCGCCCCTTTCAGTGGTTGGGAACAAGAGAGACTTATGTTCAAAAATATCCTGAACACAATAGCAGGCAATCCCTACGAGCGTGAGATTAAGCGCTACAGCGAGGTCGTAGACGAGATCAGTGCCTTAGAGCCGCGTATGCAGGCGATGTCGGATGACGATCTGCGCCAGCTCACCGATGATCTCAAGGCCCGTGTGCAGGACCACATCGAGGGCATCGAAGACCCGGAAGAACTCAAGCAGGCCGAGCGCGACATTCTGGACGAGATTCTGCCGGAAGCGTTCGCGGCGGTGCGTGAAGCATCGCGCCGCACGATTGTGCTGCGTCCTTTCGATGTGCAGATGATCGGCGGTATGGTGCTGCATGAGGGCAAGATCGCTGAGATGAAGACGGGTGAAGGCAAAACCCTTGTCGCAGCAGCACCTTTGTATCTGAACGCACTCACCGGGCGCGGCGCGCATCTGGTGACGATCAACGATTATCTGGCGCGTCGTGACGGCGGCTGGATGGCCCCGATCTTCCACCTGCTCGGTATGAGCACAGGCGCAATTGGGAAGGAACAATTTTCCGCTATATACGATCCCGATTATGTCGATCCGGCGGGCGATCTGGAAGATGAGCGCCTCGTTCACTGGCGGCCTACCCTCCGCCGCGAATGTTATCAGGCGGATATTACCTACGGAACTTCGGCGGAATTCGGCTTCGATTATCTGCGCGATAACACGGCAGTTGCCCTAGCACGCACTGTGCAGAACGGCCATGCCTATGCCATCGTAGACGAAGCCGACTCGGTACTGATCGATACCGCGCGCACCCCGTTGATTATCTCCGGGTTCGCCGGGGAAGCCAGCAGCGAATACCGCCGCTTCGCCCAGATCATCGAGCAGGCACGTCTCCGCCGCAACACCACCGACGTAGAGCACGGCGAGGAAGCAGACGGCGATTACATTCTGGATGACCGCACACAGACCGTCGCACTCACAGACCGGGGCACGGAGAAGATCGAGCGCCTAGTCTCGGAAGTGAACGTCGATGCGGGCCAAAGCCTTTACGATCCGCAGTTTTACGAACTGGTGCACTACCTCGAAAACGCGCTGAAGGCCAAGTACATCTTCCACCGCGATAAGGATTACATCGTGCAGAACGGGCACGTCATCCTGATCGATCAGACGACGGGCCGCCCGATGCCCTCCCGCCGCTACAGCGAAGGTCTGCATCAGGCCATTGAGGCGAAGGAAGGCGTCGAGGTCAAACGGGAAGATGTGACCATCGCCACGATTACCGTGCAAAACTACTTCCGTCTCTACGACAAACTGGCAGGCATGACCGGTACTGCCGTGACCCAGGCCGAAGAATTCGATGAAGTCTACAAACTGGATGTCGTCCCTATTCCAACGAACATCGAATATCGTGCCGAAGCGGGCGAGCTAGAAGTCAGAAAAGAAAAGATCGAGGGCGTCCCTGCGATCACCTATTGGACGCCCGGAGCAAACGGAAACCGCGCCAATTACTACAAGCGCATCGACTTCCCCGATCAGGTCTATGTAACCATCAATGGGAAGTTTCAGGCCGTTGCCGAAGAAATCGCGCAGTTGCATGAAGAAGGCCGCCCGGTGCTGGTCGGAACCGGATCGGTTGAAGCATCCGAAGAACTCAGCCGCCGCCTCAAAAAGATGGAGCTTCCGCACGAAGTCCTGAACGCGAAGTATCATGACCGCGAGGCGCTGGTCGTGGCGCAGGCAGGCCGCCCTGGTGCAATCACCATCTCAACCAGTATGGCAGGTCGCGGTACGGATATTTTGCTCGGCGGCAATCCTGAAGGTTTGGCCTCGAAAATGGCTGCCGATGAGTGCTTCGCACTGGCTCCTTTCAAGGAGATTGTCACTGAGGCTGTCAACGGCAATATTGACGCGGCGAAGCGTAAAGCCGGAGCCGAACCCAAGATGGATGCCTCAGTCGTGGACTGGATTGTTCGCGAGAACGACGAGCTTGTGCGTAAAGCATCCGTCGAGGACATCCAGCGACAGGTCATTCAGGATGTGCGCGAAGATGCCGCCTATGCGCATCTGGATTTCGATACGCTGACCAGGATCGTGCAGCAGCTTGATCTCGTCCAACTCGATCCGAACCGCTATGAGCGTGCCCGTGAAATCGCCGAAGAAACAGGGATTCCCCTCTCAATTCTGCCGGAGATCGAATATCGACTCAGCGAGTACCGCTCGCTCAAGGGGCTGTTGGGCCAGAATGCCCATGTCGAGGTACTGACCCGCCGTCTGTTCGAACAGCACTACAACGCCCGCGCAGCCATTGTGCGCGCGGTGCTGGCAAATGACATCGATGAGGCGCGCAGCATCATGCAGCGCCTACCAGCCCTCCCTGAGTCGCTTATCGCAAAGACGAAAGCCCTTCTCGATGAGTGCCAGAATGACCGTCACATCATCTGGGAGCGGGGCGGCTTGCACATCATTGGCACAGAACGCCATGAGTCGCGGCGTATTGACGACCAGCTTCGTGGTCGTGCGGCGCGTCAGGGCGACCCCGGTTCCTCACGATTTTACCTTTCACTCGAAGACGACCTGATGATCCGGTTCGGCGGCGACCGGGCGAAGAAGATGATGGAACGCCTCAATGTGCCGGAAGATATGCCCATCTCGGCGAATATCTTGAGCGGTGTGATCGAGAGCGCGCAGTCGCGCTTCGAGACCTTCAACTTCGAAATCCGTAAGAATCTCATCGAGTACGACGAGGCGGTCAACCGCCAGCGCCAGATTGTCTACGATGAGCGCCATGCTACTTTGAGTGGGTCATCGGGAGAACTTGATACGCTGGTTCGGAACTTCATCTCCGATACGCTTGACCGCATCACCACCCGCTACGGCGAAGAGTACGAACAGTGGGCGATGGCCGAGATCGAAACCGTGATCGGAGATTTCTCGAATCTCGAAACAGGCGAGGTCAATCCGCGCGGGGCAATCCAGCGTGTGCTGCCGCTTTTCCCCCGCCCCACCGACGAAGAACTGCAAGAGATGTTGGAGATCACAGAGAGTGATGATCTTCGCGAGACTCTGCACGACAAGATTCTCGACGGCGTTGACGAAGGCTACCACATGCGGATGCTCCAGGCGGAAATCGCGCGGATTGTCCCACCCTGGCCCGCGATGCCTGCCTTTGGCCCGCAGGGTGTGGAAGGCTGGGAATCCTTCCTAATCCGCATGGAAGATGCGTTCGACCGCTATGTTGACCATCTGCCGGAGAGTATTGACTCCGAAGGCATGTGGGCAGCACTCCAACAGAGCATGGACCAGGCATTCCGTGATCAAATAGCCAACAGCAACAAGGGCATGCGTCCCGCAGAAGTGCAGGCGCAGTTCTACGGACAGCTTGGTTCAGCATTGGGCGAGGCTTTCCGCGCCATGATGAGCGAGCTAGAGCCTGATGAGTTAGTCGGTACGCTCGGACAGCGCGTCGATGAATTGATCGAAACGGCACGTAAATCGCCAGAAGAACTCAAAGCCGAAGGCGAGGAAGAACCCGGCCCGGAGGCGCTGATCTTTGCCATTGGCGCAGAACAGCTTGAGAACTATGAACGCGCGCTGATGCTCTCCGTGATCGATGTCGAGTGGCGGCAGTATCTATTAGCAATTGATGATCTGCGCACAGGTGTAGGGCTGGAAGCATTCGGCCAGCGCGACCCGAAAGTCGAGTTCAAGCGCCGTGCCTTCGAGATGTTTGACAAGCTGCGCGAAGACGTGCAGGAGGGCATCGCCCGCCGCTTCTTCAATGAGCTTCCGCGTCACCGACAGATTGTCGAGGAGCAAAAACTCCGCGAGATGATGCTGGATCGGCTGGCAGAATCAGGCTACCGCGTTCAGCAGAAGGTCACGCGCACAGGCGGCGGTGAGGTCAAGGTTTCCCAGACGGTTCACAAAGATTTGTGGAGCAACGTCGGGCGCAATGATCCCTGCCCATGCGGGAGTGGCAAGAAATTCAAGGACTGCCACTACCGCCAGATGCAGAAGAGTCAGCAGGTCGCAAAGCCGGGTCAGGTGATACACGGCTCAAGCGGACAGAAGCGCGGCAAGCGCCGCCGTTAGGTGTCGCTTTGCAGGCATGGGGGGTGATCCCCTCATTGCTTAAATAATTGGATGGACGTACCATCATATCCGGTCATGACAGCACAAGTATTAATGCTCCTGCGTGGCCGGATTTGGATTTCTAACCATAACCAAACGATTCCCTTAGCGCGAAATGCAGAGATGGGTATAGTTTGTTGAATTTGAAAGGGAGTTGCCGCCGGAGCTGTGCCTGACATTGGGTAATGTACCTGTCCAGGCCATCTCGGAAAGCATCAGTTTAATATGGATTACCGGGAAAATACCAATCACCCAGAACTTTACGAATCGCTCAAAGCGCTGCCGAAAATTGAGCTTCACCGGCATCTTGAGGGTTCGCTCAGACTGGGCACGATGGCACAGATCGCTAGCGAGTACAAGATGGAGCTGCCCGGCTACGATACGGCAGAATTCCGCCATCTGGTACAGATGACCCCTGATGATGAGCAAACAGTCTCGGCTTTTCTATCCAAGTTTAATACCTTGCGCCTGTTCTACCGCTCCAGAGAGATCATTGAGCGAGTTGCCTACGAGGCCGTAGCGGACGCAGCAGCCGATAATATCATCTACATGGAGCTTCGCTTCACACCGATTGCGCTGGCCCGCCGTGAGGATTTCTCCCTTGCCGATGTAACCGATTGGGTGCTCGCCGCTACACAGCGTGCCGCACAAGAGCATAAGATTGATGTGCGGTTGATCGTCAACATGAACCGCCATGAGAGTGTCGAACTTGGCAATGAGATGGCGGAGATTGCCATCGAACGATGCACAGATGGAATAGTGGGCGTCGATTTGGGAGGGGCCGAACACCAATTTTCAGGAGAGCCGTTCTCGCCAGTCTTTCGCAAAGCGCGGAACGCAGGTCTGAACATCACGATCCACGCGGGAGAGTGGGGTGGGCCAGAAAGAGTACGTGAGGCTATAAACGTGCTCGGAGCAACCCGATTAGGACATGGCGTGCGGATCATTGAGGATTCGGATTTGGTGCGCGTCGCGAGAGATCGGGACATTGCGCTCGAAGTCTGCCTCACCAGCAACTGGCAGTCTGGGGTCGTGCCGAGTCTTGCCCAGCACCCTCTCCGTGATCTGTATCAAGTCGGCCTGCGTACCACGATTAACACGGACGATCCCAGCATCAGCGCAATTAATCTCACCGATGAGTACGTCCGGGCCATGAAGTATCTTAACCTGTCATTGGATGATCTCAAGCAGCATGTTCTTAATGCAGCAGAAGCATCCTTCCTGACGGATACAGAAAAGACGGCCCTGATTAGCCGGCTCAAGGTTGCGTTCGACATAAAGGATGTGGCGCACACCCCGGTACGTCCAAAATCCTGAAAATCGAAAGTATGAATGGGCGGCCTCATGAGGCCGCCTTTTTGTTTGTCACGCATTTTGCCGCATAATCGATGCATCTTACCGTCGGTTAAGGTTATTGATGACAGTGCAGACTCTCTCCACTACTGCTGAATTTGAACAGGCTCGCAAGAAGATGATCGAGCGGGATTTAGCCGGACGCGACATTACTGATCCCCGTGTCCTCGATGCCATGCGCCGCGTCCCCCGCCACGAATTTGTGAGCGAGGAACTGCGAAATGTGGCATACCTTGATGATCCCCTGCCGATTGAGGCATCACAGTCGATTTCGCAGCCCTACATCGTGGCCTTGATGACGCAGCTTCTCAATCTCGATCCTGAGGATCGCGTGTTAGAAGTGGGCGTCGGCTCAGGCTATCAAAGTGCTGTGCTAGCAGAACTGGCTCGTCAGGTCATCGGGATCGAGTGCATCTCCGAACTGGCAGGGCAGGCGCGCGCTCGGCTTGACGCATTAGACTATAAGAATGTAGTCATTCACGTTGGAGACGGAACAGAAGGCTGTTCGGAAAGCGCTCCGTTCGATGCAATTCTGGTCGCCGCCGCGGCGCCCTCAATCCCCGAACCGTTAATCGAGCAGCTTGCAGATGGCGGGCGGCTGGTGCTTCCGATCAGCTTCGACGATGACCAGTACCTTGAGCGCATCACCCGGCGGGGAGAGACGCTGCATATTGAGAAACTCACCCTCGTACGATTTGTGCCACTCATCGGCAGACATGGGTACAAGGAATAACTGCTATGTATCTACCCGCCAATCGACTTGTAGGGGCGGGTCTCAGTGGATGCGGATCGAGATTTCTAGGGAGCAACGACAAGATTCTCCCGCATCCACGACCCGCCCTGTTAGGAGACAGATTATCAGAAAACTGGGGCAAGTCGTAACTAGCTCTTGTAATTATCCATCGAGAAAACGAGTCTATAAACTATGCTTGACATTCATCACATCACCCTCTTGGATCAGGTAGTCCCTTCCCTCCAATCGTAGCTTTCCTTGATTCTTCACTTCGGTGTAACCACCTAATTCCAACAGCGTACGTGCGGGGACAATCTCTGCCTTGATGAACCCACGTTCCAGATCGGTGTGAATCTGCCCGGCGGCCTGCTGTGCTGTCGAGCCAACATCGGTTGTCCAGGCGCGGCACTCGTCCTCGCCCACTGTGTAGAAAGTCTGGATGTGCAGCAAATCGAAAGACTCACGAATCACACGGCCGCGGCTCGGCTCCTTCATGCCGTACTCAGCCATGAACATCTCAGCTTCTTCTGGCTCTAGCTGTGCAATCTCCATCTCAAGCTGCCCTTGAATGGATAGCGCTGCCGTATCCCTACCCTGCACGTTGACGAACTCTTTGGCAGGCCGCATTTCTTCCCCGATGTTGACCAGCACCAGCTTCGGTTTGAGAGTCAAAAAGGTATAGCCTTTCAAGCCTTCTTTTTCGGCGGCTGTGAGATCGAGATTTCGCAGAGGCTCCCCGCTTTCCAGCGCTGATTTGAGCCGCTCGAAGAGTTCCAACTCTTTCTGATTGGTGGCACGATCCTTTCCGCGCTGTAACTCTTCGTTCAAACGGCTGATGCGATTCTCTATCGTCACCAGATCGGTGAGCAAAAATTCCCCGTCGAGGATTTCCAGATCGCGCTGCGGGTCTACTGATTCTTCCGGGTGCGGAACATTGTCATCTTCGAAGGCGCGCACCACATGCAGAAAACCATCCATCTGGGCAAGCTGGTTGCGGAAAGGGCCGCTCAACCCACCCTCGCTGATCCCCTTCGCCAGCCCGCCGATGTCAGCGTAGGTAATCTTGATATGCACCTTACTCTTTGGATTGAACATCTCCGTGAGCTTATCGAGTATTGGATCAGGCACATCCACCACGGCAATCTGCACATCCAGCTTGCCCGGCACACCGACGGTCGATGGACGATCCGACCCGGTAAGCGCGTTAAAAATCGTGGTCTTGCCGCTCATCGGCAGACCCACGAGTCCTAGTTTCATGCTTCGATACTCCCTTGAAAACCGATTAGTGGTTAGCAGCCAGTGGATCGCAGAAATGTAGCGCTGGCCGCCGAGGAAATTATAACGGAAAAACTGGACGAGTTTAATGGAAGTCGACTTTGCTAACCCATCTTGAAGAAATACTCTGCTAAAATCCCGCGTGTTTGGGTTCAAGCGACTCAACACATTGCCCGGTTATCCTGATGCCAATAAAAACCAGCCTAGTCAAGTTGATCAGGCTGGTTTTTGACTTATGACTATGGGTTCGATTTAGGAGTGATACCCTTTGTACTAGATCATCTCCTGTGTGGTCGCAAGTATCACATGTAAAACAACACTCCCTTCGAGCATCTGCATAATTAATTGACCACTTCCAATCCTAGCTCTGGACACTCTAGCTAACTCGCTCGAATATCCCCGCCGCACCCATCCCGCCTCCGACACACATTGTTACCATTCCGAGTTCGGCGTCGCGGCGCTCCATCTCATAGAGGAGCTGTACAGTAAGCTTCGCACCCGTGCATCCGAGCGGGTGTCCCAGAGCAACCGCACCTCCGTTTACATTCAGCTTATCCATGTCGAATTCGAGAGTCCGCGCGACAGCCACCGCCTGTGATGCAAATGCCTCATTCAACTCGATCAAGTCAAGATCATTGAGCGAGATACCCGCATTCTTGAGTACTTTCGGCACAGCCTCGACAGGCCCTACCCCCATGATCTCAGGCCGCACACCTGCCACCGCGAAGTTTCGGAACTTGAGGCGGGGCTTAAGGCCAAGCGCCTCCGCTTTCTCGAGGCTCATGATGATCACGGCGGCGGCTCCATCGGAGAGTGGTGATGAATTCCCCGCCGTCACCGTGCCACTGTTCTTGAACACTGGCTTGAGTTTCGCCAGCCCTTCGAGCGTGGTATCCGGGCGCATGTGCTCATCTTTGATCAGCGTGAAGCAGTCAGCTTTGCGCGAGCCGTCTTCGTAAGAAACTTCCTCAACCTCGAAGGGAACAATCTGCCCGCCGAAGCGATCTTCCGCCCATGCCTGAGCCGCCTTCATATGGCTGTGATACGAATACTCATCCTGATCCTCCCGCGTCACCCCGAATTCCTCTGAGACATGCTCGGCAGTGAGACCCATATTCATGTAGACTTCTGGCGCGTTCTCCGCCAGCCAGGGATTCGGCGCGATACGGTATCCGGTCATGGGCACGGCACTCATCGATTCCATGCCACCCGCAATGATCACCTCGGCATCTCCCGCCATGATCTGATACGCGGATTGGGCGATGCTCTGCAATCCTGACGAGCAGAACCGGTTAATGGTCTGTCCTGCGGTGCTGACGGGCAGTCCGGCCCGCAGAGCAACCTGCCGCGCGATGTTCAGCCCCTGCGATGCTTCGGGCATCGCGCAGCCGACTACCACATCTTCGACATCCTCAGGCTTGAGCTTGCCCTCGGTGCGCTGGAGTAGCTCTTGTATCACCGTTGCGAACATCTCATCCGGGCGGGCGTTGCGAGTTGTGCCGCGCTTAGCCTTTCCGACGGCGGTGCGTACCCCTTCGACGATTACAGCTTCACGCATAGGTTGGCTCCTGACCAATTCAGTTATTTAGCTTCTAGTACTGTAATAGTAAGATAGTTTTACCATACAGGTTTGACCAGTGCAACGCAATTTCCCGATATCTGAAATCCTGCTGGCGCAGATTGCGCGAATCCTCTATCCTTGAGGTACATACGTTCTGGTTTTCAGAACCAGATTGTTGTCACATCGAGGGTTTGTCCGATGCCAATGCACATCAAAGATGTTTCACTTTATACTGTCCGCGATGTTGCGAACCGTCTGGGCATTGCCGAGGGCACAGTACGCAAATACCTGCGGAATGGACGGCTGGCAGGGAGCAAGCACGCTGGGGCATGGCACGTGACCGAAGAGAGTTTTCGCGCCTTCCTCCTTGAGCAGGGCGATGACCTGCACGCAAAGGACGTACCCCAGCTTGTGATCCGCATGCCCGTCCACTTTGACGATCCCGGTGACATGTTCGACCCCGATCAGGAAGCTGATGCCGTACTGAAAGAGGCGCGGATGCTAGATGCGGAAGATGACAAAATCTTCCCGCGACCCTGCCCGCCCGGAGTCGATGAAGTGCACTGGCTGATTCATGAAGCCAAGCGGCTCAAGGAACGGGCGCGTCGGCTCGAAGAACAGTACGCTCCTCACAATCACAATGGTGAGACCGCTTGAATGTTAATCCGTCCTGCCCGCATCGAAGACGCGCCCGCCATTGCCAAAGTCCATGTCGAGAGCTGGCGCACAACCTACGCCGGGATCATCCCCGATGATGTGCTCGCGGGCCTTCGCACCGATCAGCGCGAGCAGATGTGGCGGGACTTTCTCAGCCGGGGGCACCCGACCGCGTTTCTGCTGGTCGCCGAGAACGACGATGGGGAGGTTGTCGGCTTTGCCAACGCAGGTCCAGAACGCGAGAACGATCCCCTCTACAAAGCGGAACTCTACGCGATCTACCTCTTGCACAGCAGCCAGAAGCAGGGCATCGGGCGGGCGCTCTTTGACGTGGTAATCGAAAATCTACAAGCCCTTAACTTCACATCGATGCTGGTGTGCGTGCTTGCCGAGAATCAAGCCCGCCAGTTCTATGAGCGTATGGGCGGCCAATACCTGCGCGAGAAACCGATCACTATCGGCGGGATGGAACTCGTTGAAGTCGCCTACGGCTGGGATTCTATCTAAGGGGCAAGGATGCACATCACCGAAGTGACCCGCCACAACCGCCGCGATGTCCGCGATTTTCTCCGCCTCCCCTTCCACATCTATCACGATACGCCGCAGTGGGTTCCCGCTCTGATGCCCGGAGAGCGCGCCCGCTTCAAGCCGGATTTCCCGTTTTACCGTCACTCCGAGGCGGGGTTCTATCTAGTCCGCGATGATACGGGGCAGGCCGTCGGGAGGATGGCGGTGCTGAATCACCGGGGCTGGAACGCCTACAAAGGGCGCAGCGATGCCCTGATCTACTTATACGAATCGGTAGACGACGACGCGGTAGCTCAGTGTCTCTTCGATACCGCCGCAGAGTGGGCCAGATCACATGGACTAAATCGGCTGCTGGGGCCAAAGGGCTTCCTGACCGGAGATGGAATCGGCCTGCTGGTTGAGGGTTTCGAGTACACTCCCGCGATTGGCATCCCGTACAATCCGCCGTACTACGTGCGCCACTGGGAAGAAATCGGCGGGATGAGCAAGGAGATCGATTGGGTCTCGTTCAAAGCGTCGCGGGCGGGCTATGAGTATCCCCCGAAGCTCAGGCAACTTGCCGAGCGGGTCAAGAAGAGGCGCGGCTTCCGTGTGCCTGAGTTCACATCCACGCGGGAGGTTCGGGGGCATCTCCCCGCCTTGCAGCGAGCCTACAACAGTGCTTTTGCCGATTTGTGGGCCTATGTCCCCATCCCCGATGGCGATTTGCGAGCCGTATTCGAGCGCCTGTTCATAGTTGCCAGGCCGCAGATGATCAAGCTGGTGTTCAAAGGCGAAGACGTGATCGGCTTTCAGCTTGCCTACCCGGACATCAGCGAGGCGATTAAGCGGCAGAAAGGCGAGTTGTGGCCGTTCGGCTGGATCGACATGCTGCTGGAAAAGAACCGCACCAAGTGGATCAACATCAATGGGAATGCCATCCTACCGCAGTATCAGGGATTAGGCGCGAACCTGATCCTCTACGATGAGATGGCGAAAACCCTGCTTCTATCTACCAAGTATGAGCATGCCGATCTGGTTCAGATACAGGAAAGCAATGTTAAGATGCTGGGCGATATTGAAGATGTAGTGGCACTCGAACCCTATAAACGGCATCGAGTCTACCAACGCGCGCTATAAGACGCATCCAACCCACCTCCAACTCCCTTCGACGTAGTAATCTTACCCAACAGGCTCCCAAGACTTTTTCCCGGAAAAGTCGGGAAAACCGCCCTATGTGCCCGATGGCGGGCGTGCTAGGCTGACAGCAAAGACGATAAATCTTATCCGAAAGGTGGGAAATGAACGCTGAACGTGGAATCGTTGGATGGAATTTCTGGCTGCTATGGGTACTGGCAAACGTCGTGGGCTATGGCCTGGGCGGAGCCGCAATTAGCCCGATCTATGTCCCAGGCGAACCCGCAGAGCATATCCTCCCCACAGCCTTACTTGGAGCCTGTTTGGGGCTCGCGGGTGGCTTCATGCAGTGGCTTTGCCTGCGCCGCCATCTTACCCGATCTGGCTGGTGGGTCCTGGCGGCAGCAAGTGGGTGGACACTCAGTGCGGCCTTGGGCGCGGCTGGGACCGCCTTGGGCGGACTTTTGCCTGCGGTTGGATTTTTCGGCGGGTTCGTAGGCGCGAGTAGTATCCCGCAGTGGCTGATCTTGCGGCGGCAGGTCGCGCACGCTGGCTGGTGGGTGCCGGCAACCATTCTGGGCCTGGTCATAGGCGGTGGTTTCTTTGATGTCATCGACATCCCTGTCGTAGGCACAACCTTGTTCGGTGCCGGATTTGGGGCTGCGTATGGAGTGATCACAGGGGCGGTGCTGGTTTGGCTGCTGCAAGGATCGATTCCAAAGGTCGCCAAACAAAGTGCAGCCGCATCGTAGCCGGAGAAGAAATCTGATGATACGCAAAATTCTCAAATGGATCGGCATTGTGTTGGGCAGTCTGGTCGGGCTGGTGGTGCTGGCTGCCATCGCCGTGACTATCGCCAGCGAGGTGAAGTGGAACCAGACCTACGAGAACTTCGATGTACCCGCCGAAACGATCTCGATCCCCACGGACGCGGCATCAATCGCGCGAGGCGAGCATCTGGCGACGATCTCCGCATGCAGGCAGTGCCACGGTGCGGATTTGAGCGGCGCAACCCTACCCGACCTCCCTCCTGTGATGCTGACACTGGCTATTCCTAACCTGACACCCGGTGCAGGTGGAGTCGGATCAACCAACACCGATGCCGATTGGGTGCGCGCCATCCGGCATGGGGTGGGCCATGACCGGCGGGGATTGATCATCATGCCAGCCCGGCAGTGGTATTACCTCAGCGATGAGGATTTGGGAGACCTAATTGCCTACCTGAAGACCCTGCCACCAGTGAACAAGGAATTGCCCAAACGAAGCATGGGGCCAATGGGTCGCTTGCTGGTGGTTTTGGGAAAACTCCCGACGCCGGGGGCTGGGAAGATCGACCACGATGCGCCGCGCCCATCCACACCACCGGAAGGTGTAACCGTGGAATACGGCGAGTATCTGGCGCATACCTGTGTGGTGTGCCACGGCCCTAACCTCAACGGATCAGTCATTCCCATTCCGAACACTCCCGGCCTCCACGTGCCCAATCTGACACCGGGCGGCGAACTAGGGGTTTGGTCTGAACAGGATTTCATCAATACCCTGCGCATCGGCGTGACACCCAGCGGTCATCAGTTATCAGACCAAATGCCGTGGAAATACGTCGGCCAGATGACTGATGACGAATTAAGGGCGCTTTGGATGTATCTGGAGACGCTGCCGCCATTAGAACAGAGCTATTCAGAGCCTTAAGCAGCTTGCTAGTGAGACAACTTACGGCGCCAGCAACTGTACCAACACACGGAGAAAGAGACATGACAACTCAAACACTGACTTCCCGAAGCTCCGCGTTCATGGCAGGTTGGATTATGCTTCTGCTTATCTCAGGATTAGCGACACTCA
>Ga0114129_10009523_pt1 | contig 13857 bp, 10 predicted proteins | sample RhiMetdeltSRZDD1_FD_80071 | JGI IMG/M metagenome (GOLD analysis project Ga0114129, IMG submission 80071) | Populus rhizosphere microbial communities from Tennessee, USA - Rhizosphere MetaG P. deltoides SRZDD1 (version 2) (version 2) | ecosystem: Host-associated > Plants > Roots > Rhizosphere >...
ACCAAATGCGGCTAATATAGTAATGGAATAAGCTATCAAATAAAAGATCGCAGCTTCTGTACCGGTGTTACCGGCCAGAAACGCCACCAGCAAATACCCGAAATGCGCAATAGATGAATACGCCAGCAGACGTTTTAGATTTTGCTGCTGCAGCGCCAGTAAATTACCAACGACCATACAGGCTATTGCAATAACAATAAATATGGTAACTGCCAGTGAATACTGCTGCAGGTTGATGGCGGCTGCAAAACGCAGCAGTACTGCAAACACGCCGATCTTCGACACCGTGGCAATAAAAGCAGTTACAGGCGCCGGCGCTCCCTGGTACACATCGGCCGCCCATAAATGAAATGGCACCAGCGCCAGCTTAAACCCTATGGCTACCACCATTAACCCAATGCCCATTACAACTAGTATAGATGAACCGGCAGATTTAATAGCACCTGCAATAGCCGTAAACTCCATGCTGCCTGTTTCCATATAGATCAATGCCATCCCAAATAACAAAAAGGCCGACGACAAGGCGGCCAATATCAGGTATTTCATCCCTGCTTCAATGGCATTGTTACGATTGCGCAGGTAAGCGATCAATGCATATAAACTTACACTCAGTAATTCAAGCCCGATAAACAGTGAAATAAAATGCCGGCTGATGGTAAGCACCGCCGATCCTAAGGTTGCCAGAAACAACAGGATATAATATTCTTTGGGATTTTCTTCGTGCTCTTCAAAATAAATATAAGAAAGCAATCCCACCACCAATACCGAAAATATAATGAGGCCGGTGAACAAGGCTGCAAATCCATCTATTACAAACAATGGCATCACCTGTTGCGGCAACGTATCACGCACATACCACATGGCCCCTACCACCATACACATCATCAAAAAACCGGTTATCTGTATAACAGTATGGCTTTGTCTGAAAGCGATCAGCAATATCACCACAATGGCGGCAACAGCCAGCACCATAAAGGGCAATGTTGCGAGTAGTTGAAGGTGTGTCATGTTGTGAATGGTGAGTTGTGAATGGTGAGTTGCACTCCGAACCTTCGACTGCGCTCAGGAGCGGTCACAGTCCGTATGCTAAATTTGTCATTTTGCCTACTACGTCTTTTACTATATCTAATACCGGTTGCGGGTACAAACCCAAAAAAACAATGGCAATGGTTAAACCCGCCATAATGCTCCATTCTCTGAAACTCAGATCATGTGGAGTCGCTGCAATCGTTGCCGGTTGCCCCCAGAAAACTTTTTGTACAATGCGCAATGAATACACCGCGCTTAACACAAGTCCTGCACTGGCTATTATAGCAAACAAAGGGTTGACTGAAAAAGCGCCCAGCAGAATTAAAAACTCTGCCACAAAATTTCCCAGCAGCGGTAAGCCCAGGGAAGCCATTACAAATACCAGCGCTAGTCCTCCCATCGCAGGCATCGATGTCCACAAACCGCCCATGCGGGTGATATCTCTTGTATGCAATCTTTCTTTTAACATGCCTGCCAGTACGAACAGTGCGCCTGTACTGATGCCATGCGCCAGCAGCTGCATCACTACACCCTGTAGTGCTATTTCACTAAAGGCAAATACGCCCAGCAGCACAAATCCCATATGGCTAACAGAAGTATAAGCGATCAGTCGTTTAATATCTGTTTGTGCAAAAGCAAGCAAGGCGCCGTATACAATTCCAATAACACCAAACAACATGGCCCACCAGGCAATTTCAGTGGAGGCCTGCGGAAATAACGGCAATACAAAACGCAACATTCCATAAGCGCCTGTTTTTATTAACAACCCGGCCAGTATTAAACTACCTGCAGTAGGCGCTTCGCTGTGCGCGTCGGGCAGCCAGTTGTGAAAGGGAACAACAGGTAACTTAATGATGAAGGCAATTAAAAAACCGGCCAGGATCCACCGGGCGGCTGAGGGTTCCAGCGAAGTGTTTAACAAACTGAAGTAATCGAACGTATATTGTCCGCCGGTTTGTTCTCCATGAATAAAATACAAGGCGAGGATCGACACCAGCATCAACAAACCACCGGCCTGTGTAAAAATGAAAAATTTATAGGACGCATATCTACGGTTGGCATCGCCCCAGATGGCAATCAAAAAATACATGGGCACCAGCATCACTTCCCAGAAGAAATAAAACAGAAAAAGGTCCATAGCCACAAACACACCGCTGATGCCGGCCAGCGTCCATAAAAGATTGAAGAAATAAAAACCTGTTCTTTCCCTGATCTCATTCCACGAACAAAGTACCGACAACAGTCCGAGGAAAAAGGTAAGCAGCAGCAATATAAAGCTCAATCCATCCATGGCCAGGTGAAAGCTGATACCGAATGCAAGGATCCAGTTAACCTGGTAATGGATCAGCCACGAATCTCCGGTTGAGGCAACATGTCCGCCCTGAACATACCAGTAAACCGGAATGATAAAAGCAACAATAACCGATAAAAAGGCAATCCACCTGCACATATCGGGAGATCGTTGCGCCACCAGCCAGCACAACACGCCGCCTGCCAGTAAAACTCCTATCATCCATACCAGTATCATAACAACAGTTGAAGGGTGATGATAAAAAGAATGCCTACCAATACACCTGCTATATATAAACGCAAAGAACCATTCTGTGAAACCGACAACAGGTTATTCAGCCGAACGCTTCCCCTGGCAAGGCCATTATACATACGGTCGATCACATCGTTCTTATTAATGCGGGTTACAAATACAAAGGGCTTTACAAATAACAAATCATACAACTGATCGAATTTCCATCCGCTGAATAAAAAATTGCGAACGGCTGATAAACCCGGCGATTGCTGCCACCGCACGCCGGGTTTGCCGTAATACAGTACATAGCCGGAATAAATACCAGCGGCAGTTATCAATACAGCGATCCCCTGAAACAGCCATTCAGCTGGCAACTGCTGCTTCAATATAGTTGCAGGTAATATTTTTTGAACATGCTGTGAAAACAGGTCAAGGAGCAACAGGTTATGCGGCCATTCAATAAAACCGGCAGTAATGGAAAAGAAAGCAAGCACCACCAACGGAACGATCATGAGCCTTGCAGTTGGTGCGCCAACCGGTGTTTTTGCTTCGCCCCAAAAAACAACCAGCATGAGCCGGGTGCTGTACATGGCCGTAATAAAAGCACCGGCAATGGCCAGCGCCCACAACAACGCATTACCATTGGCAGCGCTCCAGGCAAACCATAATATGGGGTCTTTGCTGAAAAAGCCTGCTGTAACCAATGGCAACGCACTTAAAGAAGCAGCGCCGGCCAGAAAGGTCATGAACACCACAGGCATCCGTTTTTTTAATCCACCCATCATAAAGATGTTGTGCTCATGATGTAATGCCTCTATCACCACGCCTGCTGCCAGGAATAATAATGCCTTAAAAAATGCATGGGTGAAGAAATGAAAAATGGCAGCGCTCCACGCTCCTACTCCTAATGCAAGGAACATATAACCGATCTGGCTGATGGTTGAGTAAGCCAGTATCCTTTTTATATCTGTTTGTACCAGGGCGCTGCAACCGGCGATAAACAAAGTAACCGCTCCGATAACAGCAACCACGGTCATGGTAACCGGTGACAACTGAAACAGCACGTGCATACGCGCAATCAGGTAAACGCCGGCTGTAACCATTGTAGCTGCATGTATCAGGGCGCTTACCGGCGAAGGGCCGGCCATCGCATCGGGCAACCAGGTTTGTAATGGCAATTGTGCCGATTTGCCAACCGCACCGCCCAGTAACAATAATGCAATCAGTGTTATACGGCCATCACCCTGGGCAAAACGCTGCGGGGCCTGTTGCAGTATGTCGGGGATGTAAAGGGTGCCAAATTCTTTAAATAAAAGAAACAAACCAATCAGCATAGCCGTATCGCCAATACGGGTTATTAGAAAAGCTTTATTGGCAGCCTGACCATTGGCAGGCACTTCGTACCAAAAGCCAATGAGTAAAAAACTGCACAAGCCAACGCCCTCCCATCCTAAATACAACAACACGAGGTTATCGGCCATCACCAATAACAACATGGAGCATACAAATAAATTCATGCAGGCAAAAAAGCGGGCATAGTCGCGGTCGTGATGCATAAAAGCGGTAGAATAGATATGTATCAGCGCACCTACAAATGTTATGATGAAAATAAACACCAGCGATAAGGCGTCTATACGCAGACTGATATCAACCGATAAATTGCCGGTATGAAACCAGGTCCATACAACCTGTCTGTAAATACCGTCGGCAGGCGGCGTTTGCAAAAACTGAATGCCCAGTATAATCACAATCAAAGCCGCAATGCATACGGTACCCGCACCTATCCATGCAATGACGGGTTTTGACATTTGCCTGCCAAAGAGCGACAACACTATAAAACCCCAAAATGGTAATGCGGGGATATATGTGAGAAGTTGTATTAGCATATTAGCACATTATCACATTGATTTAATCTCTCAGTTCTTTCAGCTTTTCCACATCCAACGTCTTATGCTGGTGATGTATCTGAAGCACCATGGCCAATCCGATCGAAACTTCTGCTGCGGCCATAGCAAGAATGAAAAGGAACATCACCTGTCCATCGGGCTGCTGCCATTTTGAGCCGGCGGCAACAAAGGCCAGTCCGGCTGCATTCAACATAATTTCCACCGATATCAGCATAAAGATCACGTTCTTGCGGGTGAGCACGCCAATGAGCCCCAGTGCAAAAAGAACAGCGGCAACAATTAAAACGATATGGGCATTATCAATCATGCAATACAGTTTGTTCAGGTTCTTCTTCAGCCGGTTGTTGCGGTGGTGTCTTCAATATTTCCTGCGATTCGCCATTCTGCAAAAAGCGATGCAGCTCTTTGCGCGTATGCTTGCCGATATGCGCTGCGCCTACTATACCGGCCATCAGCAGAAAACCGGCCAGCTCTACGGCAATTACATATTCTCCATATAACGATAAGGCTACTTTACGGGGATCCACCACCGAAACAGGCAGCGCTTCCTTATCTCCTTGCAATAACAACACCACCATTTCGGCCAGCAGCACCAGCACCAGAACCGATGGCACTACCCAAACTTTTGGCCGCAACCATTCTTTTTCCTGTAAGGCAGTGTCATGGCCGAGGTTCAGCATCATCACCACAAAAATGAAAAGCACAATAATGGCACCCGCATAAATGATGATCTCGAGCGCTGCCACAAAAGGAGCGCCCAGCGATAAAAAGATCATGGCCACCGACATAAACGACACCACCAGGTACAACAGGGCATGCACCGGGTTATACCGGGTAATGGCCATGATGGTTGAAAGAATAGCCACAAAGGATGATATGTAGAATAGTGTTGACAAGGGACTAATTTGAAAATTTGAAAATGATCAACAGCCCGGCACATCAGGTCATTAGCACATTAGCATATTATCACATTGGCACATTGCTTTACGGTAACAGGCTATGCACATCTACCGGTGCATCTTCGTTCTCTCCTTCACCTTTTTTCTTTACCCCGGCGTCGAGGCCGGCAACCCGGTAAAAATTATAGCCGGGATACTTACCCTCACTGTTTATTAATAAATCTTCTTTTTCAAATACGAGGTTCTGCCGGTTGAATTCTCCCATTTCAAAATCAGGCGTTAACTGTATAGCATAGGTTGGACAAGCCTCTTCGCAATAACCGCAAAAAATGCAGCGTGAGAAATTGATGCGAAAAAATTCGGGATACCTTCTGCCATTTTCATCTTCGGTTGCCTGTAGCGCAATACAATCAACCGGACAAGCCACTGCGCATAAATAGCAGGCCACACAGCGCTCGCCTCCGTCGGGATCTTTGGTGAGCACAATACGCCCCCGGTAACGGGGATGCAGCTCTACCTTTTCTTCGGGATATTCAATCGTTGCCTTTTTACGAAACAGGTGTAAAAACACCAGCCACATAGTCCTTAAATGGGATAACATAAGCTAAATTTTATAAAATTAATCAGGGGCGAATAGTGAGTGGTGAGTGATGAATGGTGAGTAGGACGTTTACAGTTTGAGAACCTACCCACATGCAATCAGACTCTTTTTACAACTTCTCTTCCCCTACTCACAACTCACAACTCACTACTCACAACTCACTACTCGCCTTTCAACAATAAAGCGATCGCCCCTGTTACAAGCACATTTAAAAGCACCAGTGGTAAAAGTATTTTCCATCCATACTCAATCAACTGATCATAACGCGGCCGGGGAAGCGACGCCCTTAATAAAATAAACAATCCTATAAATAAAAATGTCTTTATAATAAACCAGGCCAGCGGCGGCAGGAACGAAGGACCCAGCCAGCCACCGAAAAACAAGGTCACCGTCATAGCCGATATCAACGTAATGCCCAGGTATTCGCCGATAAAGAACATGCCGAACTTCATACCCGAATATTCTGCATGATACCCCGCGATCAATTCGCTTTCTGCTTCGGGAATATCAAATGGCAAACGATGCGTTTCTGCAATACCCGCAATTAAAAAAACAAAAAAGCCAACGGGTTGCGTAACAACAAACCATAGGTTCTTTTGAGCGGCAACAATATCGCCCATGTTGAATGAACCCGTTAACATGACCACGCCCATTAATGACAAGCCCATAAACACTTCATAGGCGATCATTTGCGAGGCGCCGCGCAGGGCGCCGAGTAAAGCATATTTGTTGTTGCTGGCCCATCCTCCCAGTACAATACTGTAAACACCCAGCGACGACATGGCCAGAAAGAACAACAAGCCGATATTCAGATCGGCCACTACTATATTGGGCGCAAACGGAATGATCACAAAGCTCAGCAGCACACTGGCTACTACAATGGCCGGCGCGGTTACAAACACCCATTTATCGGCAAAGGGCGGCGTCCAGTCTTCTTTAAAAAACAACTTCAGCGTATCGGCCACCACAATAAAAATTCCCAGCGGACCGGCACGGTTAGGCCCAAGCCTGTCTTGCCACAGGGCCAACAAGCGGCGTTCAACCCATATGAGTCCGGCTGCTACGTTGAGCAACACGAACAATACGCCAAATACGATTAATATGTGTTGTGTCGTTGACATTGTCGTGAATTGTGAATGGTCAATGATCAATCGTGAATCTTCAAAAACAACATCTTCAGACTTCTGACTTCCGACTTCCGACTTCAGACTTCCGACTTCCGACTTCAATCCAGCTTCCCCAGCTCAGCGCTTCCATTCCAGGTAATCCCGCAGGCATTATGGCAATTCCGTTACTTATGTCTTTATCGATCTTCACTGGCAGCGAATACTCCTGTTCAACTATTTTTACGGTAACATGTGAATCATTTTCTAACCGTAAACGTTCGGCATCCGATACCGATAATGCGATATAAGGTTCAGGGCACAATACACCGATGCCTTTGGTATACACACTCAACTCGCCCGAACCAAACACATGGTACTGCGGCAATAACAACCACTTGTTATTCCGCACCATAAAAGCCTCCGGTATATCTTTAAAATAAACCGGTGTAGTGTGTGGTGTGTACCGGAACAACCTGATACCGGAATCGCCACCACGCAATGCACCGCCAACTTCCTGCTGATATTTATTGACCGATTGCTCCGAATTCCATCCCGGCGCCCAGAAAAACGGGATCAGTGGCGAGGGCGGCATACCCTGATAGCCTTCCATGGTGAAGGTGAACGGCGAATCATTGTCCTGCAAAGGCTTTGGTTCACTAACTGCTACATTGGCCAGCATGGCCGTACGACCGCTGTAACGGTGCGGGGCACGTGGAAAAGCCTGTTCGTTTATCCTGAAATCATGCCTGGGCGCTACAGCAGCTATGCCGGCAAACTGCGGCATAACAGTTTCCAGCTCTGTTAAAATTTCATCGGGATGATTTTGCCAGCCATTGCCCGTTTCGGTTTGCAGTCCTTTTATCTTCAATAACCATTTCCAGCTTTCTTTGATATACGTGTTATCGGGCATAAACACCTGGTAAAAACGTTGGGCCCGGCCCTCATTATTTACCAGCGTTCCATCTGCTTCGGCAAAGGTGGCCGCAGGTATCAACACATCGGCTTTTTGCGTAGTGCGATTGTTTAAAGAATCGAGCACAATAATATGTTCACAACTATTGAAGAACAGATCGACAACGCCGGCCGGTATATTGCGGTAAAGATCAGTTTCAAGAACGATGGCCGTAACATGCTGCTGACGCGTCATGCGCAAAACGGCATTCTCAAAACAGGGCGCCTGCATCATGGCTAATCCTATGCTGTTGCATTCGGGCAACACGCAGGCAATAGCGGCTTCCCTTTCCGGTGTTTTCAACGAAGCAGCAATATCGAAGGTAGCTCGTATCAATCCTTCATTGGCACAACCCGAACCACTGATAATAACCGGACGCTTTGCCTGCAGCAAAGCATCTGCGATGATGGCAGCTTTCGACAACATCTCTTCATTGTACCCACGCAATGCAAACAACGATGGATTGATCTGTTGTGCAATGGCAAAACCCAGTCGTGCCATATCATCGGGCGCTGCATGCATTGTCCAGGCGCTTATTTCATCGAGCGGTGAACCGGCAATCGTACAATTGGCCAGAAATCCTTTTTCCTGCTGAACCAGTTCCCGCACCGCCGCATCGTGCCAGCCCGGTAATGGGGTTTGCTGCAATGCCTTACCCGCTGCTGTTTTCATTACTGATTGCCGAACGGCCAATGCCATTACCGGCGCTGTATTCCAGATATCTTCGCCCAATACCAATACCGCATCGGCCTGTTCAATATCTTTTAGCGAAGCCGCATTAACATGGCCCAACTGTAAAATTTCCACCACCCTTTTTTCGAGATAGGCTTCATTATCGCTTACGCCCTGGTAAAAATTTTCTTTACCAACCAGCTGCATCAGTTCAAAATTGCTTTCGACCGAAGCACGCGGCGAGCCGATACCAATTAATGTACGACCGGCAACAAGCGTTCTCAAATGGCTCATCAGGGCAGCTTCATCAATGGCCTCCACGGTCCTGTTTCGTATAATGGGCCGCGTAATACGGTTATCGCTGTTTACATATTCATATCCGAAGCGGCCTTTGTCGCACAGGAAATAACCATTCACCTCACTGTTGAACCGGTTGGTGATGCAACGCAATTTTCCATAGCGTTCGCCGGCAATCGTATTACAGCCCAAACTGCACTGGTGGCAAACAGAAGGCGCGGTAGTAAGGTCCCATTTACGGGTATAATGTTCACGCAATGTTTTATCGGTGAATACACCGGTTGGACAAACCTCGGTAAGATTGCCGCTAAACGGACTTTCCAACACACCGTCTTTTTCTCTTCCGAAATACACATGATTATGCGCGGCAAATACATTGAGATCATTTCCACCTGCATAATCATGATAATAGCGCACACAACGGTAACATTGTATGCAACGGTTCATTTCATGATGTATAAACGGGCCAAGGTATTGATTGGCGTAGGTGCGTTTTTTATAATGATATCTCCGGTAATCGTGCCCCGTCATAACTGTCATATCCTGCAAATGACAACTGCCGCCTTCGTCACATACCGGGCAATCGTGCGGATGATTGGTCATCAGCCATTCGATCACCTGCGCGCGAAAAGCTTTGGCCGTTTCATCCATAACACTCAGGTGCAAACCATCTTTCACCGGTTCCATACAGCTCATCATTAGTTTGCCATGAGTATCTTTTTCATCTTTAAACACTTTCACTGCGCATTGCCGGCAGGCGCCTACACTGCCCAGTGCCGGATGCCAGCAGAAATAAGGCAGATCGATGCCCAACGACAAACAGGCTTCGAGCAGGTTTTTACCGGCTTTTACTTCGTATGGCTTGTTATCGATGAATATGGTGGGCATATCGTGAATGGTGAATAGTCAATTATTTTTCGCTTCTCCGGTCTAAAGGCCAGAGCTATAGGTCACCCATACGGGCAGCCTTTCAATGCTACATGTTTCTCAAAATCTTCCCTGAAATATTTTAATGCACTCTGCAAAGGTTCCATGGCGCCGGGGGCTAATGCGCAAAACGTATTGCCCGGCCCCAGCAAACCGGTATGCAATTGCAACAGTTCAATATGCTGCGCTGTGCCTTCGCCTTTTTCGAGCGACAACAACATTTTTTCAACCCAGGGCAATCCTTCCCGGCAGGGCGTACACCAGCCGCAACTTTCCTGTGCAAAAAAATGTTGCAGGTTATGTACAAAGCCAACGGGGCAGGTAGCATCATCCATCACCACCATGGTACCGGTACCCAGGCGGCTGCCAGCTGCTGTTACAGAGTTAAAATCCATTTTAACATCAAGATGTTCTGCTGTCAAAAAATCGGTAGACGCGCCTCCGGGCAATACCCCTTTCAGTTGGTACCCGGTCTTCATTCCACCGGCATGCTCTTCGATCAGTTCGCGCATGGTAACGCCCATGGGTAACTCCCAGCAACCGGGATTATTTACTTTACCACTTACACCGTACAGCTTGGTGCCGCTGTCGTTGCTATTGCCTAAACTTTTGAACCAGGCAGCGCCGTTGTTTACAATGTGCGGTATGCAGCAAAGTGTTTCCACATTATTAACGATGGTGGGTTTACCAAACAAACCGCTTACCTGCGGAAAGGGCGGTTTGGCGCGGGGTGTGGCCCGCTTGCCTTCGAGGGCGTTTAACAGCGCGGTTTCTTCGCCGCACATATAGCGGCCAACGCTGGTATGCAAATACATATCAAGACTAAACCCGCTGCCCAGAATATCTTTTCCGAGATATCCGGCACTGTGGGCTTCGTGCAAACTTTTATGAATAAGATAGGCGGCTTTTTTATAGGCCCAGCGTAAAAATATATACGATACATCGGCCTGAATGGCGTATGCCGCCAGTATCATGCCTTCTATCAGCTGGTGCGGATTGCCTTCGAGCAACAGCCGGTCTTTAAACGTGCCGGGCTCCATTTCATCGGCATTGCAAATAAGGTATTTCGGACGCGGCGCATTGGCATCCATGGGAACAAAGCTCCATTTCATGCCGGTATTAAAACCCGCTCCACCCCTGCCACGCAGTTCGCTATCCTTCACCAGTTGCTGCACTTCAAGCGGCGTCATACTACCGAGCGCTTTGCGCACAGCCGAATAACCGCCCGTCATTTCATATTCTTTCAAATCAAATGCCGGACAGCCGGGGTGTATGTATTTTGTGAGCGGGCGTTCCATAGCGGGTTAAGTATATTTCTTTAATATGCGGTCGAGCATGTCGACCGTTACGTTTTTGTACAAATCACTATCTATCATCAGCGCCGGCGCATGATCGCAACAACCCAGGCAGGCATTGGGCAACAGGGTAAAGTTGTTATCGCCCGATGTTTCGCCAAATTTTATTTTCAGCTTTTCCTGCAGCGCCGTATATATTGTTCCATACTTCATAACATAGCACGAAATGCTGTCGCACAACAATATGATGTGACGGCCAACGGGTTTGCGAAAAATGAGGTTGTAAAAGGTGGCCACACTATCTACTTCGGCGGCGCTTATCTGCAAATACGTGGCAATGGCCGTCACGCTTTCATCACTGATCCAGCCGCGGTATTGCTGCACGATCTTCAATGCTTCAATCACAGCAGCGCCTCTATGCGGCAGCAAAGCTATTTCATGATCGATTGCCTGCATTTCAACCTCGGTCAGCTGCTGCTCTCCTACCCGGTAACTGACAGTTTTCTGTTGTACAGTTGTTGTTTGTTCTTTTTTATTTTGCACTATCATGTATCTATCATTTTGCTTTCATTAGCAAATTTTCACATTAGCATATTAGCACATTAACGATCTATATCCGCCAGCACAAAATCAATACTCCCCAAAATGCTCAGCAGGTCGGCTACCGTATACCCTTTACTGATATAGGGCACCATTTGCATATGCGGGAACGACGGCGTTCTTATTCGCACGCGATAGGCGGCCGTATTGCCATCGCTTATGCAGTAATAACTATTGGCCCCTTTGGTAGCTTCGATACAGCTCATCGCTTCGCCGGCCGGTATAACAGGCCCCCAGCTTACATTCAGAAAATGGGTGATGAGCGTTTCAATATCCTGCATGGTATATTTCTTAATGGGAGGTGTGGTGAGCGGGTGATCGGCCTTATAAGGACCGCCGGGCATATGCTGTAAACATTGCTCCACAATACGCAAACTTTGCCGCATTTCTTCAACCCGCACCAGGGAACGATCATAGCAATCGCCGTTCTGTGCAACCGGAATATCAAATTCAAAACGGTCGTAACCTCCGTACGGACGTTTTTTTCTAAAATCCCAATCAAAACCGCAAGCCCGCAAACCAGGACCCGTTACGCCCCACTCCATTGCTTCTTCGAGTGTATAAATGCCAATGCCTTTGGTGCGGGCTTTAAACAAACTGTTGCGTATGACCATTTTTTCGTACTCACGAATTTTGGGCGGGAAGTAGTCAACAAAGTCACGTACCAGCTTATCCCAGCCGTTCGGCAGGTCCTGCGCTACGCCGCCAATACGAAACCAGTTGGGATGCATGCGGCCGCCACAGATAGCCTCTATGATATCGAAGATCTTTTCGCGGTCGGTAAACATGTAAAACACGGGCGACAACTGTCCCAGGTCCTGTGCAAATGTGCCAAACCAAACCAGGTGACTGGCAATGCGAAACAATTCGCACAACATCACTCTTATTACAATAGCACGATCGGGCAGCTCGATGCCTGCCAGCTTTTCAACACTCAGCAGGTAAGCGAGGTTATTCATTACGCCACCCAGATAATCCACGCGATCGGTGTAAGGAATATAGGTGTGCCAGCTTTGCCGTTCGGCCATTTTTTCGGCGCCGCGGTGATGAAACCCTATTTCAGGAACGGCATCTACAATATCTTCTCCGTCTAATTGCAGAATAATACGTAATACGCCATGTGTGCCGGGGTGTTGCGGCCCGATGTTGAGGAACATAAAATCGGCATCATCGCTGTGCTCCTGCATGCCCCATTCTTCGGGTTTAAAACGCAGGGCTTCCTGTTCGCGGTCCTGCTTTTCGTCCCATAACTGAAACGGCCCCATTTCGGTTGCCCGTGCAGGATGTTCCTTGCGCAGCGGATGTCCATGCCAGGTAAGCGGCATCAGAATGCGTTTCAGATGAGGATGCCCTTCGAAGCGGATACCGAACATATCGTACACTTCGCGTTCGTACCAGTTGGCGTTTTTAAAAACAACCGAAACGGAAGGCAGGGAAGGATAATCGCCCTGCAGCGGCACTTTCAACCTGATAAATTCATTTTTATCAAAAGAGAAGAGCACATATACAACCGAGAAATCGGCAGCCTGCATTCCATCCTTACGAATTCTGCTTCTTTCATCAATCCCAAACAGATCGTATAGCATTACAAATGACAGCGAAATCTCTGCCTTAAGGAACTGCAGCGCAGATACAATTTTTTCCTTTGGTACAAGTATAGTAAAGATGCCATCAACCAACTGCTGCTGATGCAACCGTTCTGTACCTAAATGTTGTTGTAACTGTTGTAATATTTTTGTCGCATCATCCATATCACTTATCGTTTAAAAACTCCGGGGAGAATATAAACTCTCCGGCTCTTCTGACTTCTGACTTCCGACTTCAGATCTCATCTGCTCCCCTATAAATAATCTTACTCATCCGCTCCTCGCGTTTGCGTTCTTTCATCGGCGTAAGGTGTGGTTTTATTACACCCTGTTCGCCGATCACCCAGCTAAGCGGACGTTTTTCTTTTCCCACCGCTTCGCCCAGCAGCACCAGGCCCTGCATAAATGCATCGGGCCGGGGCGGACAACCCGGTACGTATACATCAACCGGCAAAAACTTA
>Ga0114129_10009524_pt1 | contig 13855 bp, 20 predicted proteins | sample RhiMetdeltSRZDD1_FD_80071 | JGI IMG/M metagenome (GOLD analysis project Ga0114129, IMG submission 80071) | Populus rhizosphere microbial communities from Tennessee, USA - Rhizosphere MetaG P. deltoides SRZDD1 (version 2) (version 2) | ecosystem: Host-associated > Plants > Roots > Rhizosphere >...
CGTCGACGTGCTGGCGCATCTTCGCCGAGCTTTCGTCGCCGTCTCGTACGTGCTGCGCGAGGTCGTCGCCAAACCGCAATCGCCGGCCGTCGGCGGATTCGAAATGCCCGAGGAGCGTCACACCCCGGCGCGCGAGCGATTGGAGGCTGACGCTGTGGCCAAGGGGTCCGACGCCCGAGATGAGCGGCTGGGCCGCTCGCATGAGCGCCGGGTCGGCGAGGTCCTGCGGCCGCTGCGACATCCAACCCGACTCGGCAAGCCACATCAGACTGTCGCGTCCACGCAGCCGGCGTGGCAGTCGCCCGACCGTGCCGGTGGATAAGTACACCTCTCGGCCGGCGTCGACGAGGTCCTCGGCGATCTGACCCCCCGACTGAGCACCGCCGACGACGAGGACCGCGCCCGGCGGCGGCTGCGCCGGCCGACGATAGGTGGCGGTCGTGAGGATCTCGACACGCCGATCGATCGAGCCCGCTGCTGTGGGGACCTTGTCGACGTTGGCGACGCCCGCTGCGACGACGAGGTTTCGCGTACGCAGGGTCTCGGCGTCGCCGATCACCACCGCGAAATCGCCGTGCGCGACCGCGGTGACCGATGTGACTCTGGCATGCGTCCTTACCGGCAGCGCACCCTGCCGTGCGTATGCGTCGAGCTCGGCGATCCACGCGTCGCGCCCCATGAATCCGTTCGGAGGCGAGACCGCGCGGCCGCCGGGCAGCTGATTGATCGCGTTCGGCGTGTTGAGCGTGAAGGAGTCCCAACGTTGGGTGCGCCAGGACTCGCCGATCTCACCGCGCTCGAGGACGACGTGCTCGATGCCGGCGTCGACGAGTCGTCGACTCACCGCGAGGCCCGCGTGACCGGCGCCGACGACGACGGCATCCAGAGACATCGGGTGAGTTATATCTCGCGCAGGATCTCCGCGAGCGTGTCGTAGCTCTCCGCGACGCCGCTTGCCATCCCGGACTTGATCACCGCATCCCGGACCTCACGCGACGCGTACAGGACCGTGGTTGTGACGGTGGTCTTGCCACCCTGCTCGACCATGACCAGCGTGTCGATGGCCTCGCCCTCGTACCACGATTGGTCGAACTTCTCGGTGCACACGACGCGCTCGGGTCGCACGACCTCGCGGTAGACGCCGCCCATGCCCATGTCGCCCTCCGGCCCGCGCCACACGTACCGGTACGTGCCGCCCACCGTCAGATCGACCTCGCACACCACCATCGACCAGCCGGCGCGCACGCCCAACCAGCGCTTGATCAGCTCGGGCTTCGTCCAGGCGTCGAAGACCAGGCGCCGTGGTGCTTCGAAGACGCGTGTCATGACGACCTCGCGGTCCGAGGGAGTCGTCACCTGCAGTGTGTATGCGCTCGTCATCGGATCTCTCCCCTATCGCTTCTTCGGTCGACGTTTCTTCTCTTTGGCCTTGAGCTCCTCGAGCACGGCGTCCAGGCGCTGGTAGTTGCCTTCCCAGATCTCGCGGTAACGCTCCAACCATCCTGTCGCATCCGCGAGAACCTTGGGCTCGAGGCGCCGCGGGCGACTCTGTGCGATGCGCCCGCCGGAGATCAGCCCCGCGTGCTCCAAGACCTTGAGGTGCTTGGAAATCGCGGGCTGGCTCATCGCGAACGGCGCGGCGAGCTGGTTGACGGTCGCTTGGCCGGTCGCGAGCCGCGCGAGGATCGCGCGCCGGGTCGGATCGGCGAGGGCGGCGAAAGTGGCGTCGAGGCGATCCGCATTCATCTCTTCAGTTGCCTATTGCATTAATAACCAAGTAGTTATATACAACGGAGACGGGCCGGCGTCAAGCGGGCCGGCAAATAAGAAGATCAGGGGAGACCGAGATGCCGAAGATCACACCGTTCCTATGGTTCGACGACAAGGCTGAGGAGGCGATGACGTTCTACACGTCCTTGTTCAAGGACTCGAAGGTCCTGAACGTGTCCCGCTATGGCGAGGCCGGCCGGGGACAGCCGGGGAAGGCGATGACCGTCACGGCCCGGATCGCCGGACAGGAAGTCACCGCGCTGAACGGCGGCCCGCAGTTCCCGTTCACCGAGGCCTTCTCCTTCTTCGTGAACTGCGAATCGCAGCAGGAGGTCGACGATCTCTGGAACAAGCTCACGGCGGGCGGCGGCGAGGAGAGTCAGTGCGGCTGGTTGAAGGACCGCTACGGGCTGTCGTGGCAGATCGTTCCGACGGTCCTCGGCGAGCTGCTCGGTGACAAGGATCCCGTCAAGGCGCAGCGCGTGATGCAGGCGATGCTGCAGATGAAGAAGATCGACATCGGAGGGCTCAAGCGGGCTTACGCGTCGGCCTAGCGATCTGATTGACCTCGACCCGCGTCGTCGGGGGTGTTGAATTGCTGGCGTGAAGCGTGTGCTCCTCTCCGGCATTTCGGGGACGGGCAAGTCGGCGGTGATCGCCGAACGTGCCGCCCGCGGCTACAAGACGGTGTCGCCCTAGCTCGCCGCTTGCAGTACCGAGTCAGGAGAGAGATCTCCCGAGATCTCCGCGAAGGGAGTCTTAGCTGATGAGGACGGGCCGGTACGCGCTCTATGCCGCCGCGGCAGCCGTGGTCTCAGTCATCGCGCTTATCGCCGGCTTCGCGCTGCGCGATGGAAACCAGAGCGCCGCGAGTCCGAGTCCGAGCTCAACGACGCCGACTCTCGCGACGGCGACCGCGTCAGCGGGCACGCCCTCGCCGACGGCACCTCCGTCGAGCGGTCGGTACGCCAGCGTCCTCGGCTATTCGATCGAGACGCCTGCGCCCTGGCACAAGACGTCGTGCTCGCCCGTCGTGACCCAGAGCTCCGAATTGGGGGGCGAGGGCTTCGTACCGAATCCGCAGAACCTGAGCCCGCGGCAGTGGGCCGAGCAGGATCGGAGCGGCGTTGCTGGACAGCGGATCGAGGACGTCACCTACGCGGATCGCCCTGCGGCGCGCAAGGTCTTCCCGGACACGCCACTCGCCAAGTACTACGTCGCGAACGGCGGGCGGATGTACGTCGTCGAGCCAGATACAAGGACACCGAACACGCCACCAGGCGGAGCGGTGCCGGATGCCGCGACGCTGCAGACGATGCTCCGCATGATCGAGTCCTTCCACTTCCTCACCTCTGCGGAGCAGGCGGCGGTACGCGTTGCCCTGCCGACGGCGCTCCCGCCGCGCACCCCCGAGCAGGTCGCTGACGGCGTCGCCGCGGCCATGACCGCGAAGAACGCGGACGCGCTCGTCGCAATCCTCTTGGCCTGTGTCACGACCGCGGGCGAACAGGCAGGTGGGTCCTTTGTGAGCCGCGAGAAGTACGTCGACGATCTGCGCGCAGCCTTCGCCGCGGGGCTTGTCGTCACGGTCCGGCCGCGGCCGTTGGACGGCGATCGGGCCAGCGGAAACCTCACCGTCGCGTCGACGTGGCGGGACTCGCGTGGGACCAAGGAGCGTAAGCTCATGCTGCGCCAGGGCGAGAACGATCGCTGGGAGTGGCAGGGAACGCTCGAGCGCTTTCAGTAGCCGATCATCGGCCTCACACGCTGATGACGACTTTGCCGCGAGCGTGCCCGCCTCGAGATAGCGGACCGCGGTCTGGCTCAGCGGGTAATCTTCGATCGATGACCGGCCTGACCTTTCCGGTCTCGAATCGCGAAAGGAGCACGCGATGCAGCATCCCAACATCGACCTCATGCAACGCATCTATGGCGCCTTCATGGCCGGCGACCGCGAGGCGGTGACGAGCCTGCTCGCGCCAGACATCGCCTGGCACAACTCTGGCTTCGACCCTACGGCCGGTACCTATCACGGCGTCGCGGAGGTGCTGGACTATCTGATGGGCGAGAACCACATGGACGACTTCGCCCTCAACGTGGTGGACATTCTCGCGAGTGACGAGCGCGTCGCCCTCGTGGCGCGAACGACTGGACGACGCGGCAACAAGACACTCGTGAACGATTTCGTGCAGCTGGCGAAAGTCGCCGATGGCCATGTCGTGGAGGTCTGGAACTACATCTGGGACCAACGCGAAGTGGCCGCGTTCATGAGTGGCTAGGGAGATGCCGAGAAGGCGTACCACCTAATGCCCGCCGTCCGCGGCGACCTACCGAGGAAGCTCGGCCGGGTTCGAGGAGGCGGGCACGCAGCCGCTCAGTCCCGGCTCTTCGTGGTGGCGATGTCCGCCTCGTTGCCCGCCGCGTCGGCCAACGTCCACCATGACGGCGCGAATTCGTCGCGCACCATCCGGCCGCCTGCGGCGAGCGCCGCTGCGATGCGGGCCTTGGCCAGCTCGTACGGCACCCAGATCGCGATGTGGATCGCGCCGCCGCCGTCCGGGCGCGGCTCGTTCATTTGCTCGAACCAGAACGGCACGCCCCGGTCGTGCGGATCGACGAGGTCTTCGGCGGGGCTGTCGGGGCGAGGCTCGTAGCCAAGCACAGCACGCCAGAACGGCATCACCTCGGCGCGAGAGGTCGCGCCCGGAATGACAAGCAGGCTCTGGACCGCCGACGGGTCGGCAGAGAGGCCCAACTTTCGGGCAGCTGCCGAAATCTGGCGGGCTAGCTCGACGTGGCCCTGGAGCATGCCGCCATATCCCTGATGAACGCGACCATGCGCACGTTCACGCCGTCGTGCCGCACGTCGATATCGGGCGGGAGCTTGTCGACACCCGGCAACGCGCTGATCGCCTGCACGAGCCGGGCGCCGGCCGCGAGGGACCCGGTTCGGAAGTACGCGTTCGCGCCGTCGCCCACCACGCGCCAATCTTCGACGCCCTCGGACTCGCGGAACTGGTTGGGGCTGATCTGGTCGGTCATGCGGTCCTCCTTCTCGATCCATTGACGATGCGCGCGATGTGCTTCACGTGAGTTCGCTCGTGGGTAGCGAGCCGCAGCGCGTACTCCAAGCACCGTCACGTCGCGCGGCCTTCCGGCGCCCGTCACCGTCGCAGCACGTGACCAGCCCGACCTCGGCAGCGAACGCAGGAGCTAGGTAGCGAGCGCGTCGATCTTGCTCTGAAGCTCGACGTTCAACGCATCGATCTCAGCCTGCGCCGCCGCGACGTTCTCTCCCGCGCGCTTCACGTCGCCGGCTTGTTCCATCACCCGGCCGGCGCCACGGGCCGCCGTCGTCGCACGGCCGATCGTTGAATAGTTCACCCTCTTGTTACCGAGCAACGACGTGAGGATCGTGGCCCCGACCGAGATCACGGTCTGCGCTTGGGCCGCGCGCGCCTGACCCTTCTCGCGCTCGACGACCTGCTGGGCGCGTCGGAGCTTCTCCTCCGCGCGCGCGATCTTCGGCGCGTATTCGCGGCGCAGCTTCTCCACCGCGGCGTCGCGTTGCTCACGGCCGGCCTGCGCTTTCTCGGCCGCGTCGTTCGCGGCCGCCGCCTGTGTCGTCGCCGCGATGGATGCCGCTCCGCCCTTCGGTATGGGAGGCCGCCGGCCTTCCATGAGCGTCTTGATCTGATCACGGGTCAGCGGGCCGCGGAGGTATGACATCGCCCACCGCGACTCCATGAGTCGCGGAGCATCCTCGTGGACGTTGTTCATCAAGAACACTCGATTTGCGAGCCCCGCGAGCATCGCGTCCATCTGCCCCCTGTCGAACCCCGCTTTCGCGGCGGTGGCAGCGCCCTCGAGCCCTTCGAGCACGCGCGCCTTGTCGCGCTCGGTCTGGAGCCGGCCGAGGAGCCATGTCCCGGTGTTAGCAAGACCCTTGTAGTCGAGGTCGACGGGGTTCTGCGTCGCGAGGACGATCCCGAGCCCGAAGGCGCGCGCCTGCTTGAGCAGCGTGAGCAGCGGCTGCTTCGACGGCGGCGTCGCCACAGGCGGAAAGAAGCCGAAGATCTCGTCCATGTACAGGATCGCGCGCAGGCTTGTCGTCCCGGACTGCGCACGCGTCCATCCCAGGACCTGGTTCAGAAGCAGCGACACGAAGAACATGCGCTCTGGATCGGACAGATGCGCGATCGACACGATGCTGACGCGCGGCCTTCCCTCGGGCGTCCGCAACAGTGTCGCGATGTCCATCGGGACGCCCTCGAGCCACGCCGAGAAGCCGGGGGCGGCGAGGAGGTTATTCAGCGCGAGCGCGAGCTTCTGGCGGTCCTTCTCAGGGTAGAAGGAGTCGATGTCCATGACGCCGACGCGCGCGATCGGCGGCTTCTGCACCTGACCGACGAGCGCGCCGATATCGAGATCCTGACCCTCAGACCACGCGCGCGTCAGGAGCGTCGAGACCAGCACATGCTCACGGCTCTGCACCGGATCGGCCTCCATCCCCATGAGCGCGAGCAGACCCGTCGTTGTCGTCAGCACACGTTCGCGGAAGAGCTCGGCGTCGTCGCGCAGTGGCTGCGGCGGCGCCGCGAACGAGGCGAGGATCGATATCGGAATGCCGGCGTTCGAGCCGGGCGTGTAGACGGCGAATTCCGCGGCATCTTTGAGACGTTTGACCCGCTCCCCGTCCTCGCCCCACGACGACAGACCGCTCTTCCACATCTCGGCTTGTTGCGCCGCATATGCATCCGGGGTCAGCCCTTTCTTCGCCGCATCCTCCTCGTTGATCCAGGGACGGAAGTCCTCAGGGCGAAGCTGCGGAAAGGTGAGCATGAGGTTCGTGAGGTCGCCCTTTGGGTCGATCGCGATCGTCGGCACGCCATCGAGCGCAGCCTCTTCGATGAGCGCGATGCAGAGCCCGGTCTTTCCGCTGCCGGTCATGCCGACGCAGACGGCGTGCGTCACGAGATCTTTCGAGTCATAGAGCACTAGCCCCGGCTGTGGGCGCTTTGCGGCAAGGTCGTACGGTCGACCTAGGTAGAACGCCCCAAGCTTCTCGTAGTCGGAAGTGGCGGGGGCCTGCCACGCAGGCGTTGCTGCCCTTTCGCCCACTCCAGTCGTCTTCTCCGTCGCCTTCGCGCGCGCCATACGACACCTCCCCCGTGGACCTGCGACGCGGATCCGATCGGTCAGGCGCTGCGCAGGCCGGTTACTTTTCGGTCTTGCTCCGACGCTTGATGTCAGAGCCTTGGGCCCGTTTGTACGTCTGGATGTCCTTGAATCGACCCTTGGCGTCGCGAACGGCGTAGAGCTTGGTGCCAGTCGTGGATCGGTGAGTCGTGCGTTTCGTCGCCATCTGATCCACCTCCGTCGCGGGGAATGTAGCAGTCCGTCCAATCCGATCGACACCGCGCCCAACGCGCCGTCATCGCTGGTCGCGGTTAGCTCGTGAGTGCGCAGCCGCGATTCAGACCATTCGCCGCGGCCACCTAGCCGCCCTCCTCTCAACCGCGTTTGCGGACGTGCGCTCCCGTCTCGGCGGCAGGATCACGGACGCATCGGTCGGCCGCCTCGAGGGTGTCGACTACTTAGCGTCCGTCAGACTCGTAAGCGTTCGCGCCGACACTGTCTAAGCGTCGTCGCTCCGCGGAATCGTTTCCGCGACCGATCGGTGCTTTCTTCGTGCGACCGTCCAGTCGCAGCATCGCGACGAGCTCGTCTACAACGCGGGCATCCCACTGCGTACCGCGTCCGCGTTCAAACTCCTGGCGGATCTGCACCGACGAGAGCGCGTGACGATAGACACGGTTGGAGCTCATCGCATCGTAGGCATCGCAGACGGCGATGATCGACGCTTCAAGGGGGAGATCCGGCCCGTTCAGCGCGAGCGGATACCCCGTGCCATCGGCGCGTTCGTGATGCGCGCGGACGAGAGCGGCACCCTCCCAGAAGTCGGGAAGTTGCTTCAGCAGCCGGTATCCGGCCTCGGCGTGCTCGTGCATGACGGAGCGCTCCTCGTCGCTCAGGGGGCCGGACTTCAGCAGCACCCGATCGGGCGTCGAGATCTTGCCGAGGTCATGCAGGCGAGCGGCTTCCGTCACCAGATCGATCTGGCCGGGGGCCAGTTTCATCTGTTTGGCGAGACGCCCGGCGTATTCGGCCACACGCTGGCTGTGTCCATACAAGTACTTGTCGCGACGATCGATCAGGTCGGCGAGCTGTGTGATCGCCGCGCGCGTCTGCTCGCGCAGGCGCGCCGACTGCCGCAGGCTCACGGAGACGACGACCGCTGGTCCGGCTAGAAGTAGCAGGGCCCAAGCATGGCCATCGGAGGCCACTGCAGCGAGACCGCCGATCGCGTACAGCGCGGCGTGATACGCGACCTCGCGACGATGCACGGGCCACCACGCTCGAATGGGATCGCGACGCAGCTGCAGCGCCACGACGATGTCGATGAGCGACGTGCCAACGAGATACCCGACGACCGCGGCGACCGTCGCCGGGATCGGATTCGCGAGCGCGCCACCGTCATCGGCGATGAGCGCGTAGGCGCTGGCGGCCGATCCGACCGCCAGGGCCTTCACGGCGACGTTGAACAAACGGTTGTAGAGCGGCGTCCTAGCCGGAAGACGTGACGGGATGATCGACGCCCAAAGCACCAGCTGCATCGCGAGGAACGGACCGAACAGAATGGCCGCGGCGAATGTCGCCGCGTCGTCGGTCGTGACCTTCATCTTGGTCGAAATGTGAATCGGCCACACGCGACCAGCGCCGGCCATCACCAGCAGGATGGCGAACGCGACAGGATCGAACTCGGCCGGCAACGGCCCAACGGCGGCGAGCGCCAGGCCGCCGAGGCCGAGTCCGATGATGCCGAGCACGTATGTGCGGATGGGCCACCGCAGCTTGCGCATGCGCCGCCTCGATCCCGTCTGTGGCTTGCTAGTAGGTGACCGTCGAAGTCCCCGTGAAGGTGAACGTGACACCGTCGGCTGAACCGAGATACGGCGTGAAGTCACCAGCGTGGGTGTGCGCCGAGAGCGTCACCGTCTTGTTCGTCTCGCCCCATTTCGGGCTTGTCTTCGTGTCCCCATTCGCTCGGACGACGACAGCGAACTTCGCCGTCGGCGCAGTCACTGTCACCGACGCCTGGATCTGTGCGTCGCCTCGACCGTCCCACTTACCGCCCTTGTAGTTGAGGGTGACCTGTTCGGAGTGAGCGGCGTTGCTCGGGATGGTCACGAGGATCCTGCCGGCGTTCACGGGCACCTGGATAGACCAGGCGATCGGACCGGAGACGTGGTTCAAGAAGGCGCGGTCATACATCGCGACGAGCTGGATCTTGGCGCCGTTGGAAAATGTCAGGATCGGATCTTCGGCGCACCACTCCACCGAGCCAACGGCGACGTGAGGTGCCGCGGTCAGGACCAGTGCGAGTGCGAGAACGGCGATCCCGCGATAAGCGAATTGCATCCCAGCTCCCTCCACCTCCGTGGTGCCACCTCACCACCGGCAGGAGGACATCCTGGGGAGTACGAACGGGTCACCGTGTATCAACGGCACGTAAATGGGGATCCATAGGCGCAGCTGAGACAGCGCTGATGCTCGCCGGCGACACAAGGCTATGTAGGGGTTTGGTGCCTAACAGGCGAGTCACGCGCGGATATACCGATTAGTCGCGCACCATCAGCACGGTTCCAGGCCTGCGCGCCGCCCAATGGAACGCTGCCATTCCCGTTGACGCTTGGTGGTGGGGAAGGCCGGGGCGTCGTCGCTGCGTGTCATCGTCGCGGACGACGACGCCTCGGTCCGAGACACCCTTCGACGCGCGCTCGCGGAGACGACGGATCTTGAACTTGTCGCAACTGCACGCGACGGTGCCGAGGCCTGGAATTTCACATATGAGTTGCGCCCTGACGTAATCGTCCTCGACGACGAGATGCCGAATGTCGGCGGCCTGGACGTGGCGGCGAGACTGCGGACTGAGCTACCCGAGCTGCGGATCGTCATGTATGTCGCGCGGCCCGAGAACTGTCTGGAGGCAGCTTCCATAGGGGTGGCAGCCTGCGTCAGCAAAGGGCGGCCGGTGGAGGGGTTGCTCGCAGCCATGCGCGGGCTGGGCGTTTCCCCGCGTTCGTGAGTCTGCGGCCTCCGACGACCTCTCCCTCCTGTTGCGTGAATGGGCGACGCATGCGCCGAGCCTCAGCTCATCGCTTTCTTCACGAGCGCGCCGATTCTTGCCTCTTCGGCGGCGGTGAGCTCCTTCAGCGCAAAGGCGATCGGGCCACATCGCGCCGTCGTCGAGTTCGCCGCGTCGTTGAAGCCGAGCGTCGCGTACATCGTCTTGAACTTCCGCGCGTCTTGAAAGAAGCAGACGGCCTTGCCGTCCTTGGCATAGGCGAGCATCCCGTACCGACCGTGGTCGACACCGCGGCGCCGGGTCATGTTGAAGAAGATGCCGGCGTAGGCCCACTCCCTGAGTCGGGGGGTCGTCACACGCCAATGCCGATTTCCGTGCCCGTTTCTCTACAGCAGTGAAAACGTCGGCGCCGTCTGCTCTGGCGCGCGGCGCGGCGGCTACGCGGGCCTAGCTCTTCTGCGCGGTCTGGACGCGGGGGAAGTTGCGGATCACGAAGAGCACGTACACGAGCCAGAGTGCGAACCACGCGGACCCGACGACAAGGAGCCCGACCGAGAAGAGGATCAAGCTCGGATCCAGGAACAGCAGGGTGTATCCGAGGACCCAGAAGCGATCGCCTCGACGGGAGTACCGAGCGCGCTCGGCGTCGTCGATCCGGCCGCCAAGCGAGGAGGCGTAGTAATAGAAGGACGCGAACACGAATGAGAACGTGGCCACGCCCATCACGACCAACGTGGCTTGAAACAGCAAGGGGTTGACCTCGCCATTCGCGAACCTCGGATATAGGAAGATCAGCATGAACGTGAAGATCGCGATGCTCGTCGCTGCGAGCGAATACGAGCGATTGACGTTAGATGCGGCAAGATCGTCTCCCATGGAAATGCCTCCTCAGTTCGTCACCACGCGCAGGACTCACAACATTCAGCCACAAGAGCGTCGCGTAGCCCGGAGGGGATTCGACCCCTGACCCCCTTCCTTGAAACGGAGCCGGTCTCGGAAGCGGCCTACGCGACCAGATCACGAGTCAAAGACGCGCCGGACCGACCAGCTTCGCGCGACAGGGAAGCGGCCACCGCGAGCATCGCGCGAAGGGAAGCGGCCCTGGGTTTCGACCCGAGGCGGAACGCTCGATCAGCGCGGGCGTACTTGCTCCAGCAGTTCGTTCAGGACGCGAATGACCTCGGCGACGAAGCTCGGCGAGACGGCGCCGGCCGTGTCGTACAGCGCCGTGTTGCGAGCCTTCCGCGCGGCGGTGACGACGGCGGAGTGTTCCCGGAAGGCGCGCGGCAAGCCGGGGTACGAAAAGCGTGCTTGGTGTGAGCCCGTCTTTCCTCGGAGACGGAAGCCTTCCGCGGCGAGCACGGCGTCGGCGACGTTGACGAGCGCCGACTCCGCGGCAACGAGCGCGAGGTCGGCATCGCCCTCAGCGTTCGCGCGAGCGCGCTCGAGATTGCGCTGCGCGAGACGCAGCTTGGCTTCGGCGTCGGCGCGGTCCGGACGTATCTCGCGAACGACGTCGCGGTGACGGTCCAGCCACGCCGCGCGTTCGCGTGTTGAACTCATCTTCATCTCCCACAAGCCAGATCGTTGGTTCCGCTAGCAACGTCATGAGGAACGGCGCTCTCTCACGCGCCCTCGTCATGAGTTCGCGCTCGTTCCACAGGACCGGATTGATCTCTCGTCCCAACGTGGCTTCGAGCGACTGAATCTTCTCGAGAAGATCGTGACCGCGCAGATTACCGACGATGAGCACGTCGACGTCGCTGCGGACGTCGTCGTCGCCACGGGCATACGAGCCGAACACGAACGCGTAGCGAACGCCTGCCTCGCGCTCGAGGATCTTGCGAAGCTGGGCGACGAGACCGACGGTCCGTGCGTACAGTTCACGGAGGGCCGAATACAGCGGGCTGGCAGGATCCATCCGCCACAGTCGCAGCGGACCGACGCGCCGACTCTCGACGAGTCCCTGCCGAAGCAGTTTCTCTAGCGCCAGTTGTACCGGCCGAGGGCTGCCGTTGATCCTGCGAATTAGCTCGCGTGTGTGGAACTCTTGGCCCTGAGTGCTCGTCAGCAGCGCGAGCAGACGGGCCTCGGACTTAGAAGGCTGGATGTCGGGCATGCTGGAATGATACATCTGTATCACGCCCTGATACGGACGTTACCTGACAGAGCGAATTGTGGCCGGCACGCGCGAACGTGACAGGAAGCGGTCTCGGAAGGCGGCTACGCGACGAACATCGATTTCTCGATGGCGTCCGCCTCGGGCTGCGGGTAACGCGGAAGGAACGAGCGGATGAAGAGGCTGAAGTTCTCGTCGAGCTGGCGCTGCGCCTCCGTCGCGATCGTGTCGAACACGATCGACGACTTCCCCGAGCCAGACACCCCCGTGAAGATCGTGATCTTCCGCTTTGGGATCCGAAGCGACACGTCCTTGAGGTTGTTCTGGCGGGTCCCGCGGATCTCGATGTACTCGGTCAACGCACCGCTTTCTTCACGAGCGCGGCGATCTTTGCCTCATCGGCGGCAGTCAACTTCGTCAGCGCATAGGAGGTCGGCCACATGTTGCCTTCGTCCAAGCTCGCGTTGTCGTTAAAACCGAACGTGGCGTACCTCGCCTTGAACTTGGCCGCGTCCTGGAAGAAGAGAATGGCCTTGCCATTCTTGGTGTACGCAGGCATCCCGTACCACGTCGTCGGCGCAAGCGTTGGCGCGTTGGCCTGGACGATCGCGTGGATCCTCTTGGCCATGCCGCGATCCGGCTCCTTCATCGCGGCGATCTTCGCCAGCAGGGCCTTCTCGCCCTCCAGGCCGCGCGCTGCTGCCTTCTGATCTTCGATGGTCTCCTTCAGCGCGGCCTTTTCTTCCGCCGTGAGTCCGGTGATCGGCGCGGTCTTGCGCGTGGCCTTCTTTGCGATCTTCCTTCCAGCCATGGTCAGGCCGTCACCTTCTGCGCGACTTTCCCCTGCTGGAGGATCCGGATGGCGTTGCCGAACGGGTCGCGGAGACCCATGTCTGTGCCATAGAAGTGCTCGATGGGTTCCTGAGTGAAGTCCGTGACGCCGCGCGCCTGGAGCGTCTCGTACAGGCCATGCACGTCGTTCGAATTGAAGACGAGGGAGCTCATGGCACCCTTGGTGATGAGCTCGCGGAGCTGCGCGGCGGTGACTTCATCGTGCAGCGGCGGGCCGGGCTCTTCCAGGAAGATCTCGGTAACGTCGCCGGGGACGCGCACCGTCACCCAGCGAAACCCACCCTGCTTGACGTCCGAGCCTTTCTCGAGACCGAGCTTGTTCACGTAGAAGTCCAGCGCCTGCTCCTGATCGAGCACCTTGACGGAGGTGACGTTCAGCTTGGTGATCATCGGTTGTCTCTCCTCTTTCGGGTTTGTTGGAACGAAGCTCAGGTTAGGGAGCCGCCGGCGCGTCCGCTTCTCCAAAACTGCTCGATCGCATCACCACCCCCGCCGCGACGACGGGCCGCGTGGCCGCCATCCAGATGCAGTTGGGTGCCATGACCGGCTCATGACCGGCCCGGTACTCCGATGGCGTCTCGCCGACGATCTCGTGGAACGTGCGGCTGAATGTCCCGAGGCTGGTAAAGCCGACGTCGAAGCAGACGTCGGTGACGCTGCGGTCAGTCTCCCGGAGCAGGAACATCGAGCGCTCCACCCGCCGCCGCTGCAGATAGCGGTGCGGCGTCTCCCCAAAGGTTGCGCGGAAGCTGCGGCTGAAGTGCGCCTCGGAGAGATTAGCGACCGTGGCCACCGCGCGGACATTGAGCGGCTCGGCGTAGGCGCGGTCCATGGCGTCGCGGGCGCGGAGTAGCCGCCGGTTCAAGTCCTCGACGTCTCGGCTCACGGTAAGACGCTACGGCATTTCCCTCGCTACTCGGCGTAGGGCTGATCCTTTCCCTGCTCGCTGTACCCGACCGACCAGA
>Ga0114129_10009525_pt1 | contig 13854 bp, 17 predicted proteins | sample RhiMetdeltSRZDD1_FD_80071 | JGI IMG/M metagenome (GOLD analysis project Ga0114129, IMG submission 80071) | Populus rhizosphere microbial communities from Tennessee, USA - Rhizosphere MetaG P. deltoides SRZDD1 (version 2) (version 2) | ecosystem: Host-associated > Plants > Roots > Rhizosphere >...
CAGTTCATTCAGCACAGGACGGAGTACTGCGAACTTTTCGACCAAGGAAGTGTACTCTGTCATAATTCAAGCATAACACCGAAACGCTCTTTTGGATACTTTATTTCCAGACGTCAACTTAGGAGGTCGTGAAGGAGCAGTGGCCCTTTCGGCGGGAAGTGCAGGCGGCCAGAGAGTAGAACAGTGCGGCTGCAGTGAGGCCTTCGTTGCCCTCCGCAAGCACCAGCTGTCGTTTCCTGAGCATGTGCCTGAGTTCGATCCCGACGAGAGTGGACTGCGCCGCGTCAAACGATTTGAATCCTAACATAAGACGCGTGATGTGCTTTACTCCTCTATGGTCCTGCTCCACAATGTTGTTTAAACGCTTGGTGTGAAATTGCATGAACTTACCAGTCCACCAAGTCCATAAAGGCCAGCCGCGGCCGGCCGAGTTGCTCATTCAACCACATGCAGAAGTTATGCAAGGCCATCTTGGCGGCCAAGCGCGCCTGCAACCCCCTGAGCGCATGGGGCCGTTCTCGATCCAGGCGGAACGTATGCTGGAGCCTGTCATGAACCGTCTCCACAATCTGGCAGACGCCAGCGAGCCAGCGCCGCAGCGGCTTGGGCCATGGCGTCGTACTGTTCCGCTTGGGCGGGCAGATGACCTGGGCCCCGTAGGTCGTCCACCACGTCCTCTGGTTGGCCTGGCCCTCAAAGCCCTTGTCGATGACATAGGGACTCCGCGCGGGCGCCCCACCACTGGCCAAGCCAGGATGCGGCTGGCGGCGCAGGGCAAAAAATGTCTCCGCCAGCGGTTGATCCTTGGTGCTGGCTGCCCCAACACCAAAGCCGGTGATTACTCCTGTAGGGTTCACCGCCAGCAGCAGATGGACACCTTCATACCAGCCCAGGCGGTTGCTCCAGCCGATATCCGCCAGACCGGGCAGCCAGCCAGCGCCACGACGCTGAGCATCGCGGGTCGGGACCCCGGAGCTGTCGAGGGCTTCATAAGCGCAGCGCTGGGCCGCCAAGAGATGGACGAGATACAGAAAAAACGCGACCGGGGCGGCATGCTGCCGGCGGACCTGCCGATTGTACTGCTCCCGCGTCGGCAACTGCGGAAAGGCCGCTCGGAGGTGGCGCTGCGCATAGCGGTAAAAGCCACGCTCACTGCCAAAGCCTTGCCACTGCCCGCACAGGGCCAAGTGACCACCTCACTCCGGCTCAGGGCCGCCTGAGGACCCGGGTGTGGCTCGGGAGGCAACGAGAGCGTGCAAAAGTCATCGACCATCACGTACAGAGTCGTCAGGAAGGTGTCCACATCAACCATAGAAGTGTTCCTTATTTTGAAGATAGAGCAATTCTACCGGCTGGGGCACCCTCCGTGTATCCAGCAGTGGTCAACTCACACCAAGCGTTTAAGAGACAACGATGCACGAAGAAATGCGGTAGCCCCACAGCTAACCGTGGTCACAAGCACCATCGCTCAACCAGACGTCGAAATGCCCGCGAAGGACGCCCGCGCTGCTTCGGTGGTACCCAGCGAGACAGCGGCACAGGAAACGACAACCGTTCATGTATCGTCCAACAATGATCGGTGATCCCCGCTGCCATGGCTGGCGTCGTCTTCCGTATCTGAGACAAACTCGCATGCGGCGTGCACACGTTATAGACCGTCCCCACCAAGAACATCCCCTCGTGCAGCGTCAGGGGGTGGCGAGCCAGCGCCCGGCAACGGCGCGCCAGCGGCGCGAGGCGTTCCCGAAACGTGGCATTGAGCCGCTCAATGTACGCTGTGTTGATCACACCGTCCCCTTGTGCCCGCCTCCTGAGCGTCTCAACACGCGCGGGCGTGCCATCAACAATGCGACGTTCGATCTCGACCACCCGTCGTCGCTCGTAGCGCTTGACGACTTGGGCGCTCAAGACATGGCGCCACGGACGCAGCCAGGGCCGTCCGCCCTGCCCCGTGTCCACGGGCTCGCGAAAGGTCTCCCGAATCGCCCGGATGTAGGACACCAAGCCCTCAGTACAGACCAACAAAGGACGACGGGCCGCACAGCGCCTCACGCGCTCGATCAGCCGCCGGATCAGGTGCAGGTCACGCTGGGCGCTGACCTCGCCGCCCAGCCACAAGCGCGTCTTGACCATCATGGCCAAGGCCATCCACACGATGCCACCCTGTTTCTTGACGCGCAGCTCATCGGCTTGCACCTGCCCCAAGTCCCGTGGTTGTTCGACCAGGTACTCGTGCACCGCCTGCCCCTGGCGACCGGAGCGTGCCAACCAATCGGCGACCGTCCGCTCATCAAACCCAAAAGCCGCCACGATCGCGTGGAGGGGACACCCATGGGCGAGCAAGGTCACCACGAGCACCACGGTCTCGGCCGAGGTGCGCAGCCGATAGAAGACGGTCCCTTTGTGGGCGCTGAAGGTTTTGTGGCACGCGTAGCAGATGAAGCGCTGCTCTTTCCGCGAATGGACGCCCATATTGCCCTGACCGCTTTGCCCTCTGGCGGGACATGCCACATGAGGGCAGAATGTCGTTGTGGGGTCCATGCTTGTCCTCCGAGTAGCGTTGGGGAACGTACCAAGAGGAGTATGTCTGGACCCCCATTTTGTGTACAAGAGCATCTTCCCACGGTTCAGTGCAGAGTTACCGCGGAGATAAATCACCTGTGCAAACGCTCGTTTAACTTGGAGACCGCGGGTCAGGAGCATGCCGAGGCGTGCTGAAGCTTGATTTTACGGTGCTTGTCCTATTCGCACGACATGCTGGCCTAGGAGTGTGTTTGCAAGCCGTTTGCACACGAGTGTTGGCCCATTTGCACAGAGTGCTGGCCCGCCGGGTGGCGTATTCGCACAAAGCGCTGGCCGATAAAAGTCCTTGTTTGCAAGTCCGTGCTGTACTGTTTGCAAGCCACTACAGATAGAGTCATGCCGAGCGTCGTGGGGATGGCCTTCCTCGTAGTCGGTGTGGGGCTGATGAGGTTCTGGAGGCACGCCCCAGCCTCGGTGGGCTCCCGCTTCTCGGCGCTCTTCGCCGGTACGCCGAGTGACCGGACCATCTGGCTCGTCGTCGCGGGGGGCCGCAACCATGGTGGGAGGCGGGCTGCTGCTCGCAGGACGGCGTCGAACCCTGTCATGGCACGCACACCATGCCGCGCACGCACGCGTGCGCCACGTGCACGGCATACAGCGCAAGAAATGCGTTGCAGATGTGTTGTTCGGCACACACCAATGCTTGTGTGTGTCATCCAGGCGTGCGACAATCGCCCCTGCACAGAGGCAATCGTTGCGTCTCTCCGGATGACCACCATCCAGAAGTGCAGCGCACCGCTTGGAACCGCGTGGCGGGTCGATGACGTTCCGCAGTCCTGTCGGACAGGGGACGACCGTGCCGAGCCGTCTCCCACACCCGTCGACTGCAGAGCCGAGCCTGCCCTCCAGCGCTCTGAAGGGAAACGTGTCGTCGTGCCCGGGGTGTGTAGAGGGCTGCTCAGCGTGGACGCGTCTGGCATGGGGTTCAGACGTGATGGTGGGGGCACACGCAACGTGGCAACACGATGAAACGATACGCGACAGAGGGGACGGCCCCATGGCACAGAAAGGTCAAGGGATTTTTTTGGTATACGTCGATATCGACGCTCAGCATGAGAAGGAATTCAACGACTGGTATAATACGGAGCATCTGCCGGAATTGCTGGCGGTGCCCGGCATTCTCGCGGCAGCCCGGTACGAGGCGGTGAAGGGCGGCCCCAAGTACTTGGCATTCTATGAGCTGGACAGCGTGGAAGTGCTGCGCACCCCGGCCTTTACCAACCGGCCCCGGACGCCGTGGGGGGAGCGGGTCGCGCCGTCCGTGATCGGGTCGAACTTGACGCGGATTGTCGGGGAGCAGATCTACCCGGACAAGATCGAGATGCCGGAGCGGGGTATGGCGCCGGTGTTGCAGATTGGCCGCATGTCCGTGCCCGCCGAGATCGAGGCGGAGTGGAACGCCTGGTACAACAACGAATACATTCCAGGCTATCGCAAGGTGCCAGGGGTGATGTACGCCCGCCGCTATCGGGTGCACGAGGGCACCAGCGGGTATACCACCGTCTATGAGTTTGCTAGTACCGCCGTCCCCGACAGCGCGGAGTGGAAGGAGCAACAGCAGCATTCGTCGCCCAAGTCCCCGCGCATGCGGCAGGCGATGACGCATGCCCCGGGGTCTGCTGGGGTGTACACCCGGATTGATCCCTAACAGGCGCCGCGTGGATGCCGGGGGCTGCCCCACGCCGGCACGGACGTCAGCCCTGGCCCTGCGCCAGCTTTTTCTATGGGGGTCGCAGCAGTCGCGCCCCGTGGGGCAAGCCTGGAAAAACACGCTGGTACGTCCAGCTTGACCGCCTCCGACCCTGGCATCCACCATGCGTCCCGCGCCATGGCGCAGGTGGTCGGACGCGCGGCAGAGGTGTCTGGCGATGGGACGCTCGCATCCTGAGACAGATATTGCCATCAAACCCGCGGCGCTCCGGCCGGTGCCTGTCCCCTCGTCCGCACTGCTCGCGCGGCTGGCCCCGCTGACCCCGGTACCCGGACGCCCCGACCTCGTGGCCCATCATGCCCCGGACGTGATGGCCCTGTGGCTGGCCTGGGAGGAGGAGTGCGGGGCACCACAGGCCGTCCCCTTCTGGGCGACCGTCTGGCCGGCGGGCCAGCTGCTGGCCCGCGTCGTACAGGCTGAGCCCGCCTGGGTCCGCGGGCAGACGGTGCTGGACCTGGGCTGTGGGAGCGGCGTGGCCGGCATCGCCGCCCTCTATGCCGGCGCGGCCCGGGTCGTGGCCCACGACATCGACCCGGTGGCCCTCGCCGTCGCCGCGCAGAATGCCCGAGCCAATGCGGTCGAGTTGCTCCTGCAGGGTGCCCCGCTGCTCCACGCGCCCTGCCCCGCGCGCATCACCTGTATCCTCGTCGGAGACCTCTTCTATGAGCGCGCCGCGGCGTCGGCCCTGTGGGCCTGGTTGCGCACGGCCCACCGGCAGGGGGTCCAGGTCCTCATCGCGGACGCGTCCCGGCCGTTTGCCCCCACGGCCGGTGTGCGGTGCCTGTGGGAGGAACGCCTGGCCACCGCTTGGGCCTGGGAGGGCACGCATGCCCGGACGGTGCGGCTCCTCACCCTGGACGTCTGAGACCGCCTTGAGGCAGAGGCCCGCCTCGGGCTGCCCCGCGTGCGGGATGCACCCCATGGGCAGCACGCTCCATGATGCCAGAGCTGATCCGCTCTGTGGGGTGTGCCCCCTAACCAAGGATGCCCACGCCCACCCGCATGCGCTCTCTGGCACGAGCCAGCGCACGCTGCCCATTTCAGTGGACGAAAGAGCCCTTTCAGCGACTGATGTGTCCTACGTGCGACGGCATTTGGCCGATACGGAGTTGCTCATGCCCACCACAACACACGACGAAAGTATGGGACACGTGCACCGGCCGCACAGCGCCTCCCCCACATCGCCGCCTGATGTGGTCACTGACGCCAGACGCACACCACTTCGTGCGGGCTCTTGCCCTCACGTCCACCATGGCCCTGCGGTTTCCTTAGCCCTGCCGATCCGGACCCGCGCGCTCGATGGTGATACGGATCAGCGCGCGTCGATCGGCCGTCATCGCCCGGCGATACTCGTCCCAATCTGGATGTTCCCCGGCCAGGCGACGATAATAATCCACGAGCGGTTCCATGGCGTCGGGTAAGGTCACGATCTCGGCTGTGCCCTCCATCTGGACCCAGGGACCACGAAACGCCTCGACGAAGACGCACAACGTGGCGCGGGGATCGCGCCGGAGGTTGCGCACCTTGGCGGTGGTTTCCTGACTGCTGATGATGGCCCGCCCGGCGCCATCCAGGCCCACGGTCACTGGCGACATTTGCAAGCGTCCATCGCGCCGCCACGTCGCGAGGACAGCATTTTCGTTCTCGCGGAGAAATTGCTGTGCGTGGGCAATATCCATCGACGTTCTCCTTCTCTGAGACAGTGTGTAGTGTGGAGTGGAGGGAGTCTCATGTCCCCTCTCTGGGGGAAAGTGTAACAGGGATGATGGGAGCCGTCCCGGCAGCGGAAGGAGAAAGCCAAGCACGCGATGGTGCAGGCAGGGCGACACCGCACGCATCGTGAGCGAAAGGATTAGACAGGAGGCGCGTCAGAGATGAAGAATGCTGTCGCTGTTTTGCTGTCCTGGAAAGACAAAGACTTATCTGAGCCAGAAATCAGCGTCAAAAGGGCCACCACAATATCAAGATAGGTGTTGACAACATTGATAAGCTCTTCGGCCACGTCTCGACCAGCCTTCGCAATGACTCAGGGCTGTAAGGCAGGCGCGGTGCGCGTTTGCCTTTGCCCCACAACTCACGAAACATGCTGCGTTTGAGTTGCTGCCGCACTTTTTTACTCCTTATTGGCCTCCTGTTTGCGCACATTGACCTTTTCTTGCGCTTCGATTGCACCAGGCATGCAAGCAGCACGCATCGCGAGTACGCTCAGATATTGCTGCCGCTTTCCATCATAGGATTGCTTAAAATGACCCCTATAATCCAATACGGATAATCTGACATGTCCTGATACATTGATCATCGTGGTTGGGTCATCACCATAGACACCCTGCTTATCGATGCCGTGTAAGATATCCCAGATGCCCGCAAGACACAGCGCTCCGTCTGCCAGGAGCAGACTCTGCAGAAAAATCTTTGGACGCTCAACGGCGAGTGTAAAATTGTAAAGCATCGTCAGCTGATGCGCATCGGAATGGACACAGAACCCATGCGTGTTGTTTAACCAGTCCTTCCAAGGTACGGGCTTTCCGTGTCACTGGTTGCAACCAGCTCACAGGTAAGGGTATGACGCAATACGATGCTATCGCGCCTGTCTATCACGCCATCGCCGACGCTGCCCCGTTGCGGGAGCCCGAATGGTACTCGTTCTACTGCCGGCTTGGCGACCTCACCGGGCTCGCGGTGCTCGACCTGGCCTGCGGTGAGGGGGCGTGTAGCCGCCGCCTCAAGCAGTGGGGGGCCACCCGTGTGGTGGGGGTCGACATCTCGGCGCCGATGATCGCGCTCGCCCAGCGCCAAGAAGCCGCGCAGCCCCTGGGCATCGAATACCAGGTCGCCGACGCCGCGCGGCTGGGCACCATCGGTGCCTTCGACCGTGTGACGGCCTCCTACTTCTTGCACTATGCCCAGAGCCGGGAACACTTGCGCCAGATGGTGCAGACGGTCTACGACAATCTGAAACCCGGCCAGCGCTTCGTGGCGAGTAACGCCAACCCCCACCACCCGCCGCAGCCCATCCTCGATCATCGGCAATACGGAGTCGTGAGCCGCCTAGTGGACGCGCCCCTCCGCGAGGGGTCGAGAATCCGCGTCACCCTTGTCCATGGCGAGCAGACGGCGGAGTTCGAGATCTACTGGTGGCCCTGGGCGATCTATGAGGAGGTCTTCCGCACGGTGGGATTCCGCTCCTGGCAGCTCGAGCCGTACTTAATCCCCCCGGACGCAGCACGGACATACGGCGAGGGCTTCTGGGACGTGTACCTCGCCGCCCCGCCGGCGATCCAGATCATCTGTGAAAAGTAGCCTCTGTCAGGACAGCCCTGCATGGGGGGAGGGTTGGGATGACAGGTGAGGCTGAGCTAGCCCCTCCGTGGTCAGACGACGCCCCGCATGGCCTGCATGGAGTCGCTCACTCTTTCAGCGTTTGTCGCTGGTTGGAGTTGACATAGGTGTGTAAGCGTACACCTCAATGAGATGCCCCTCTTGGCACGCGCTTGGCTCAAAAAAGAGCGAGCTGATACGCAGCTCTCCACCCAGTATGGATAAGCGACAAACGCTGAGAAAGTGAGCGATCATCATAAGGTCACTGCTATCGTCATCCAGGGCATCGGTATGCGCGACCGCCTGCAGGCTGCACCACATGAGTGCCGTCACCTTTGCCGTCCGGGCCATGCCCGCAGCTCTCACCTTCGACCCCCAACTCGGCTTCACACTGGTCTATGGGAGTCCCCAGGCACGATTCAGTACCCTCCAGGCTGGGAAAGCGTGTGTCAACCTCACCCTGGCACTGAATTTTACGCCGACATGGCGGGGGCGTACCATGTGCCGCGTTGACCATGTTGAGCCCCTCTACCACACCGCTGTAGCCCACGGGTTGACCCCTTCCGCACTCCAGCATGGCGCATGGGGAGAGCGGTATTTTCACCTCACGGAGCCCGATGGGCATGAACGCAGCTTTGCGCAACTCCTCCCATCAACAGCCACCCCAGTAGCTGTGCTCAGCGTCAAGGAGAAGAACAACGATTTATAATTATAATCGTACTACAGTAATGGCAATCAATGCATGTTATGCAGGTACTCATACGGAACTTTAAGAATGGCCGGCAGTTTGCGGCATGGATCGGGCTCGTACCGCGGCAACACTCCACCGGTGGCAAGGCCTACTTGCTCGGGATCAGTAAACGGGGTGATGTCTATCTGCGTACCCTCTTGGTACATGGAGCACGCGCAACGCTGCGCTGGGTGGGGCTGAAGACGGATCGCCGGAGTCAGTGGGTCCGCGGCCTCGTGGAACTGCGGGGGAAGAACAAGGCCGCGGTGGCAGTCGCCAATAAAAATGCACGGCTTGTGTGGGCCCTGCTCACGACAGAGCAGGTGTACACGGCAGTACATGGGGTAGCGTAAAGAAGGCGAGAGACGATGGATAACAGTACTTTCCATACGATGCGAGGGGCGTATCAGCCGTGATGACAGGATAGATCAGACCGGCTTCCCCAGACTCTGGTGCTGGTCAGGTCTGCGAAGGCCGAGAGGTTGAGTGACACAGGCTCCCCACACGCGAGTGCCAGCGACCGTACCTCCTCCAGCGTGCAGGGCAGCCCCGCCCCTGCCTCCCGGCACATCTGAAGGCGCCCGAGGAGCACACGCGGGAGCTGGGGGTAATGACGGTGGACCATGCGCACCATGCGTGTACGCTCGAAAGGACACAGCCATGCGAGTACTGACGTATGGGGGCTGATCTCCCTCACCCGCCCACGCTGCCGCGACACCCTCATCTCGCCGCGTTTCAGGTGGTCTGCGTGATCCTCGGGCTCCTCGGGCTGCCCGCGGCTCTGACCTTGCAGACCGTCCAGCATCCCGGACGGCTGGAGATTACATCGCCCAATCCGACCCCCCTGGGCTATACGGTGAGCCTGCTGTTATTCTTGGTCCCAGCCGCCGCGCTGCTGGGATGGCTGGGCCAGCGGCGCGACTTGGCGCGCCAGCGCCGGACATGTGGGCGCACGCTGGCGGTGCTGGTCCCGCTGGGGTTTCTGCTGGACCTGCTGTGCGGGAACGCCTTGTTCACCTTTCCGAACCCCGCCGCAACGCTGGGCATCCGCGTCCCGGCCGTGGGCGGTCCACTGCCGCTGGAGGAATTCGTGTTCTATCTGAGCGGGTTCGGCGTCGTGCTGCTCGCCTATGTGTGGGCGGATGAGTACTGGATGGCGGCGTACAACATCGCCGATTACACTGCGGCCACCGCCGGGATGCCGCGCCTCATGCGGTTTCACTGGCCCTCCCTTGCGGTCGGCGCTGGGCTGCTCGTGGTCGCCCTGCTGTACAAGATAACTGGTTGCGAGTTTTGCAATTACTCCTAACCTCTTGTAGTATCTGAAGTAATTTGCTTCCCCAGTGCACATCCCTCTTCTTCCTATGAGGCCATTGCATGATGAGCACCACGGCACCAACGCCTGCAACGACACCGATTCCGGTCCAACTCTCTGCACCCGAGTTCGAGGCATTTATCTTGCCGCACCTCTCGATGCCCAAGCGCGGTTCCAAGTGCAAACTGGGCTATTACCGCGTCTTTAACCTCATCGTGTGGGTGCTCTACACCGGGATGCAGTGGAAGTGTTTGCCCGTGCCGCACGACGCCCAGGGCAAACCAGCGATTCACGACACGACCGTGTACAAAGTCTTTGCCAGATGGGCCGATGATGGGTCGCTCTGGCAGGCGTTTGTGGCCAGTGTGCGGCATCTCGCGGCCGAGAAACAGCTCGATCTCCGCGTGCTCCATGGCGACGGAACCAACACCGTAGCCAAAAAAGGGGCGATGGCATTGCGTATTCGGGGTATAAACACCAGAAGGGGGGCAAGGTCATCGCGATCATCGACAACAATGGCTACGTCTTAGCGCCTGTCCCCGTGGCTCCTGTTAATGAAACAGATATGGTGCTGCTGCCCCAGGGCCTCAAAGCCTTGAAGCAGGTGGCCAAGCAGGTTGGATTGGTCCTGACAGGCGCGTACCTCAACTTGGATGGCGGTTTTGATTCCGCGCACCATCGGAAGTGCATTTTCAATGCCGGCATGATCCCCAATATCAAAGAGAATCCCAGTAATCGCAAGACGACCAAGCGCGGACGTAAACGCTTCTTTGACGCAGCCATCCATGCGTTAAGGATGCGCGTCGAGCGCACCTTTGCATGGGAAGATAAATTCAAGCGACTCCTGCTCCGCTTTGCACGTATACAGCAGCGGCATTATGGTATGAAGTTGTTGGCATACACGTTGATCAATCTGCGCAAGTTCTGCGGTACCTAAAACTTCCAAGTAACTTCCCCAGGTCAGAGCGTCGAGGCAACCCCGCCATCGATGTCTGCTGCGTGGACGAGCTGATAGCCAAAGGCCTTGGCTTTGCGTTGCAGATTCGTCAGCACCCGATCTCGATACTTGTGTTCATACGCCTGCTGGCCCGCGTCAACGTAGGCCGTACCATACCGCAGCATGCTGTAGACCGGCCGAGCCAGCTTATGCGCCGTCGCCGTCATCGCTTTGGGTGCCCCGAGCCGGGCCCGCATCCGACGGTAATAGGCCCCCAAGGCACTGTGACTGTTGGCAACGCCCTGGGCCGCCAGCCGCAAGGCCGTCGCCGCCCGGTTCGCCGACGGTTTGCTCCGCATCCGGTAGCGTTTGCCTCCTGACAGTTTGTTGCCCGGACATAACCCGAGCCACGCAGCACAATGCTTGCTCGTCGGCCAGCGGGTCATATCAAGACCAATCTCACTGATCACCTTCAAGGCCGTGAGACTATCGATCCCATCGATCCGGGGCAGATCCACCCCGGTCATCGCCTCGAGAGAGGCCTGCACATCACGGCGCAGAGGGTTGCTCCGGCTTGCGCGCCATGTGCGCGCAGGCGGAGACGGGGGCGCGTCGGTCTCCACGTCCGGCACACACGCCTGGAGACACCCTGCGATGTGTCCATCGCACGCCTGCAACTGCTGCGCAAGAAAATCATACTGGTCCACCACCTGCTGCAACGCCAAGAGATGCTCGGCGCGCCAGTGGCCTGTCAACGCCTTCGCGATCGTGCCTTGCTCATGTTTGCAGCGCTTATCACGGGAGGTGGCCAACCACTGGGGGGCGCGTGCACCTGCCAGAATCGTCCGGAGGATCGTCATGCCCATCTTGCCCGTGCTATCGCTGACCACCTCGGTCAACTTGAGATGCATCTGCTCAAGGGCTTTCTGCCTGTGTTGCACGGCGCGCGAGGCCATCGCCACGAGCATACGCCGTTGCCGCAGGGAGCTGCGCCACCCACAGACCTCGTCCTCGGGGCGCAAGGCGCCACGCAGTAAGCCAGAAGTGTGGAGCTCTTGCAGCCACTGACCATCCTTCACGTCCGTCTTACACCCCGGCACTTGACGCACCGTATGGGGATCGACCAGCTTGACATCAAAGCCGCGCTCTGCGAGCACTTCGAACAACGCCATCCAGTAAACCCCAGTCGACTCCAGCACGACGGTCTCAATCGGACCCTGCCGCAGCCATGCGGCCAAGGCGTAAAGATCGGCCAGAAAGGCCCCAAAGCATGGCACCGGCCGCTCATCGCGATCAGGGGGCACCGCCACCCAATGGGCGTCGGCCCCCACATCAATCCCGGCGGCATGGAGATTGAGCTGCTCTCACTGCGCGGAGCGCGCCCCTTTGGAATGCCCCTTGCGTGATGGGCTACCGCCTTGACGACGGGCTGCACGTGCCATCTCTTCGCCCTCCCTCTGCATGATGCCTTCAGGCATCGGGTGCGGGGGGCGCATCAAAGGCATTCTTCCAAACGGGAGCCCACGCGCCAGGCGTGTGTCACCGCTGATGTCGTCGCATCCCCCGTGACCATGCGCGCAAACGGGCACAAAGCGCCACTGTTTTGACGGCCTTTGACAACCCGATGCCTTTGTCTTTAAGGTAGGCAAAATGGTACGGCACAACAAGTTACTTCCCGTTGTCCGCGATCATCGATCGCTGCAATGCTCGCAACCAGTGAGATAATAAAGCAATTCTGCTGGAGACCTTCATACGATTCTTGTTATCATGGCCTCAAGGACAGGCAGACGTCGTTGTGGATCAACCCATGAGAGGACAGAGATATGGCAGCGTTCACCAATACCGAGTTCGAGTTCGGAGGCATTAACCACCTCGCACTGACGTGCAGTGACATGCAGCGCACGGTGGATTTTTACACGAACATTCTGGGCATGAAGCTGGTGAAGACCTTGGAGTTTACCCACGACAGCGGCAGCGGACAGCATTTCTTCTTTGATGTCGGCAACGGTCGTGACGCCATCGCATTCTTTTGGTTCGAAGATGCGCCCCCACCCGCGCCGGGTATCGCGCAATCGGGCCGCTGGCTCCCAGGTGCCCCACGGCGCTCGGCCATCGGCGCCATGGATCACGTCGCGCTGGATGTGCCACGCGACAAGATTGAGGCCTATCGCGACAAGCTCCGGGCGAAGGGCATTGCCGTCACTGAGGTCGTCAATCACTCGGACCGACCGGGCCTCGCGCAATATCTGCCCGCGGAGCCCAACGAGGACACCTTTATACGGTCCATCTACTTTCAAGACCCAGACGGCATCACGTTAGAGTTCGCCTGTTGGGGTCGGCCGCTGACAGAGGCGGACGTGGTGCACGAGCCCAAGACGGCTGCCGACTTGAACTATGAGAAGCAAGTGGAAACGGTGCGTCGAGCCCAGGCCGCGGCGGAAGCTGCCGGTCTGGTTCCGCAAGCCATACAGACGCGTTGATCTTGTCGGATGGCCTTGCAAAAGGCAGACATCGGCTGCCGGCCCGAGGCGCAGTACACGTACTGCGACGGCTGTTTTCTGCGTGCGTTGGCGACGGTGCCCTGCTCAGCTACTCTCATTGAGAGGCCGCGTGACGTGACGCAGTATTGCAACCATACAGGAAGATACGCTATTGCAAGCGTACCTGCGCGCTGGTCACCTTGAGCCGATGGCGGCGTTACTGCGGCAACGCCTCACTAGACGCCCTTCGGCACGCGACGAGCCATGGTTACAGCACGCCCAAACCATAGCCTACACACGCAGGAGTCGACAATGCAATTTGGCCTTTTCACCCACCTGCCCTGGCCGGAAAATACGGTTCCGCGGCGCCTTATCGAAGAGATCACCGAGCAGGTACAGTACGGCGAAGCTCTGGGGTTCCATGGCGCCTGGTTGGCGGAGCACCATTTCTCGCGTTATGGCCTCGGCTCCTCGTCTCTGGTGCTGCTTGGGGCCCTGGCAGCGCAAACCAGGACCATTCGGCTCGGTACCGCCGTCCTGGTGCCGACGTTACACAACCCTATTCGACTGGCCGAAGACATTGCTATGGTCGATGTCGTCAGCAACGGGCGCATCGATGTCGGTTTTGGGCGCGGCAGCGCCGGATACGAGTACCACGGCTATGGCCTCGACCGCAACGAGAGTCAGCAACGCTTTCAGGAAAGTATCCGCATGATCCTGGGGTTGTGGACAACCCCGGAATACTCGCAGCAGGGGCAATTCTACACCATCAACCAGGCC